>ERZ827186.2212-NODE-2212-length-13601-cov-2.913775_pt1 | contig 13601 bp, 20 predicted proteins | sample MGYA00519918_ERZ827186 | MGnify/ENA primary metagenome ERZ827186 (study PRJEB31778, sample SAMEA3449275) | human gut metagenome | biome: human gut; feature: human-associated habitat; material: faeces | place: United Kingdom | collected 2010/2012 ... | reverse complement strand
GGCTCGTCGCGCCGCCCACGGCGGCAACGTCGCCGAGATCGTGCTCGGTCAGCTCCTTGTGCTTGATCTTGGAGAGCTCGACGCGCGCCCTCTGGGCGACGACGCGGTCGGCGAGCTTCCGGGCGCTGGTCTCCAGCGAGAAGAACCCGACGCGCCGCCCGCGGCTCGCCATGTTCCAGGCAAGCTGCACCGCAAGCGCCGTCTTGCCGACGCTGCTGTCCGCGCCGAGCACGATGAAGTCCCCCGGCTCGGCGGTGAGCACCTCGTCGAGCTGCCGGATGCCCCACTTGAGATAATTCGGCGGCGTCTTGTCCTCCATGCGGCGGAGGAAATCGGCGAGCAGCTCGCCGATCTGCTGCGTCTTGATGCCCGGTCTATCGAGCATCAGCGGCTCCGCGGAGGCGAGGATCCGCCGCGCGTCGGCGGCGTCCACGGCCCCGGCAAGCTGCGCGCCGATGTCCTGCATCGCCCGCAGCGCCGCGCTCTCGCGCAGCACTTTGGCGTATGCCCGCCAGTTGGCGGCGGTCGGCGTGTCGCGCAGTATCTCGCGCACCGTCGGCTCAAAGGCCGGCGACGTCTCCGCCACCAGCAGCACCGGATCGACCGGCCGGCCAGAGAGGAACAATGTTCGCAGCGCCGAATAGAGCGTCCGCAGCTCCGGAACGTTGAAGTCCTCCTCGCGGACGGCCTGCACCAGCTCGCCGGTGATTTTTGGCTCGAGCAGCGCCGCGCCGATGAGCGCGCGCTGCGCGTCGTAATATGCCGTTAATTCCATACCGGAAGGTCACCTCCGGCGCTCTCCGGCGGCGGCGCCGGAGCTTTGATCTCGTCCTCCCACCGGCGGCGGCGCAGCCACCGCACGGCGTAGGGAATGCCGATGCCCCGCTGCCATTCCTCGCTCGCCTTCTGGCGGACAAGCGCGCGGCTCATGGCGAGCATCGTCTCGCGGTCGGGGCGCAGGCTGTCCCACTCGGCGACGGCGCCTTGCCTGTCCTCTCCGCGAGGATAGGCCGCCCAGAACCTCTCGAACAGCTCAGGTTCGTAGTCAGGCACCGACTTACTCGATCTGCGTCTCTTCCGCTTCGGCAGCTCGCCGCCCTCTGCCTCCCCCGTTTCTCCCTCCTTGCCTCCCCTGTCAGGGGAGGTGTCAGCCGCAAGGCTGACGGAGGGGTTCCCGCCGCCCAAAGGCTCCCTTGTGCAAAGGGAGCTGTCAGCGGCCGCGCCGCTGACTGAGGGATTGCCGTCCCCCTCATGGGGGACTATAGGGGGTATGTTAGTACTTAGTCTATCAGTAGTTCGTAGCGTCGGATTTTCCGTCGTCGGTTTTTCCATCGTCGGAAAACCCGACGATGGTGACGCAACAGGGGTTTCATGCACGATGTAGTCATAGCCGGAGAACGTCCCGGCCTCGCTGTGGGTCTGAGCGCGGGTGATGTAGCCCGCGTCCGTCAGCTCCCGAATGGCGCTGCGGATCGCGTCCTTGCCGTCGGCGGAGAACTGCGTCATGCCCTCAATGGAAATGCGCCAGTCGTCCGGCAGCGACAGAATCACGGAGAGCAGCCCCTTGGACTTCAAGCTCAACCGCTCGTCGCGGAGGTGGTGATTGGCCATCACCGTGTAGCTGTGATTTTTTTCTACCCGAAAAACGGCCATTATCGCCCACCCCCTTGACAAGAGGCGCTCCCCCGTGGATAATAGGAGATGTCCTCGTGATGTTTCACATCACGCAGCTCGTCGGTGTTCCCGCACCGGCGGGCTTTTTTTGTGCGCTGCATCATGAGTAGTCCTCCATTTCCGGTTTCAGCGGCGGAAGCGTTCAAGCGATTTGCGAAGCTCCTCGACCTCTATTTGTGTCCGATCCAAGCGCACCACGTTTTCTTCAATGTGCATCCGATACGCAGAAATGTCCAGCGGCTCTATCCCCAGATCTTTGAGAAGCGACGAGAACAAGGAAGTAATGGCGAGCTTGCTCACGCCGTCCAACTGCGTCTGAATGTTCGCACCGATCGCGATCCCGCCGGGGCGGGCACCTCTGTCCTCAACAATGTTGTCGATACGGATATAATTTTCGCTCATTTTTCAAACCACCTTCATCCCCGGATAGTATCCGGAATTATTCCCCCCGCCGCGAAACTCGCTCGGGCGGCGGACGCGGGTCTTGCGCTGCAGCTCCTTGGCCTTGACGTAGCGGGACGCGAGATACTCCTCCACGTCCGCGCGGTCGAAGCGCGTGATCTTCGGCAAAATCTTGTAGGCGGGCAGCTGCCCGGACTTGACGAGCCGGTCGATCGTATCCTCGGATACGGTCAGCAGCTCGGCGGCCTGCGCTCTGGTAATCAGTTCCATGCTCTCACACCTCCCTCCGCGTACCGCAGCGCCAGCGCCGCGGCGATCACGTCGTCCAGCTCCTCGGTCAACTCGACGAACTGCCGCTCCTCCATCTCGTCCACGCGCCCGTCGGCGGCGATGGCGAGCAGCTGGTCCTCGGCGTGCCCGTCGGCCACCTTGCGCAGCGCCGCGCAAAGCTGGCACACCGCTTGCGGCAGCTGGACATACGGCACAGGCGGCAGAACGTCGCGGGCGATCGCCACATTGAACCGCAGATGCTCGATGCAGATCGTGGGCGCGTTGTAAATGTCCGCCATCGCCAGCACGCGCATGTCCGGCGGCACGCTCTCGCCGCGCTCCCACGCGGCAACGCTCCGCACCGTAACGCCCAGCAGCTCGGCCGCGCGCTCCTGCGTCAGACCGGCAGCCTTCCGGTACCTTCCGTAGATCGTCATGAACTCGCTCTTCATGGTGTTTCCTCCTTTTCGGGTGTATGCTCTTCATTAGGATCGGTGAACAAATCGTCGATGGAGCAGCCGAGAATCTCGGCCAGCTCCGGGAGCAGCCCGGCGTTCGGCAAATACCGGCCCTGCTCCCAGAAGTAGATCGTTGCCCTGTTAACGCTCAGCCGTTCGGCGAGCTGCGCCACCGTGAATCCCGCGCGGCGGCGCATGGCTTTAAGTCCTCGCAATGTTTGTATCCTCCTTAGTGTCCTCCCTTGCTTTTCCTTAGCTGGTACGATATGCTGAAAGGAAAAGAAAGGAGGTGAAATAATGCAGACGGATCTGACTGTGTCCCCGGCGAAGGCGTTCCCCGATAACTTCATGGACGGTCTGGTGATGCTCTATCTGGAACAGCAGGACCTGACCGGCAAAACGCCGGAAGAGCTCGTGGAGCTGTATTGGGAAACCCTTTACCGGATAAGAAATGCCAACCGAGAGGCCCGTCAGAAAGCCAAGGAAAAATGGCTCACTTGAGCTGAAGCAAAACGCCGGCGATGCTCGTCATGGCGTTGGACAGCTCGGCCAGCTCGCCGGGCAGGATCGCATCCGCCCTGGATTGCTCGTGGAGCAGCTGCATCTGCTCCATGAGCAGTCTCCGCAGTTCATCGTTCATGTCCTGACCTCCTTCAAAAAACAATATGGGGTGAAGAAATGCTGAGTAGAGAAAGCTACAAGATTCTAAAAGATTTGCCGCAGGAACTCCCCGTCAAATATGTTCAGCCGATACACAAAGAACTCCTTAATCGGGGATATCTCACCGAAGGGTGGAATTTAAGTGTTGGAAGTTACTGCCGTATAACGGAAATCGGCCGTGCCGCCGTGGAAGAGTACGAGCGAACGCAGCGCGAAGAGAGGCGCGGCGATGACGCCATTGATATCGCCCGCGACTCGAACAACATTGCTCGCAAGGCGAACCGCAAATCAACAGTTGCAATCGTCGTTGCGGTTATTGCGATCCTTGCACAGCTTGTTTCCGGCTTCCGCCCGGAACTGCTGGCATTATTGCAGCGACTATCTCGCGGGTAAAACAAACGTTAAAATGACGGATATGATAGAGAGGATAATTGCAATAGTGCAGTTTATATCCGTCTGCCTGTCCAGCCGCTTCGTTTCCTCTCTCATCCGATCAATGCGTTCCTGCCGCTCGCGGTACTCGCGCGCAGCTCTGGCGGCGTCGGTCTCACGATCCTGCATACCGTTTTTCCTCCTTGTTTGTTTCGCGCCATGATTTCTGGCACGATTAAACAATATGCCATAAATACAGGAATATCAAGTGCGATTTAATATAAATGTCTGAATTTATGACATACGCTTCAAAACCCTCCGTATGTTTTGTATAATCTGCATGGAACGGAGATGAGACGATGAATCGCATCAAAGAGCTACGAGCCGAAAAAGGCATGAAGCAGTCCGAATTGGCAGAGCTTCTTCATGTCGGACGAACTGCGGTCTCAAACTATGAGCTGGAGATCAACTCACTCGACCCGGCGCTCATTCACCAGCTCTGCGACATCTTCCACGTCTCCGCCGATTATCTCCTTTGCCGCACCGCCATGCCCTCCGCCGAGCTTTCGGAGGGGGAGTATGCGCTCATCCGCGCCTACCGCGCGGCGGACGAGCGCGCCCGCGGCATGGTCGATCTCGCCCTTGAGCCGTTCATGGCGTCGGGGGAAGACCGCCGCGCGCAGTCCACGGCAGGATAATATACATAAACTTTGCGGCCAGGGTCCCCCCCGGCCGCTTTTAATTTTTGTGTCCAATTTGAACACATATGGAGGTATGCGTAATGGCCGCTGCATCAGCGAAAACACGCTCGCGCAAGGGAAAGGACAGTATCGTTGTCCCCGACGAATTTGTTGCCATCGACACCGAGACGACAGGCCGCAGCCCTGACCGAAATGAGATCATAGAAGTCTCCGCCGTTCGCTACCGGAATGGGCGCGCGGTCGAAGCGTATGAGACCCTGATAAAGCCGGACAGACCGGTCAACCTGTTCATTTCCATGCTGACCGGCATCACGAACAAAAAGCTCAAGGACGCGCCGCCCGCCTGCGACGTTTTCTTTCCTCTTTGGAAATTTATAGGCTCCTCGGTGCTTGTGGGTCACAACATCGACTTTGACATACGCTTTCTCAACTGCCTCGCCGATCAGTTCGGAGCTCGGGCGCTTTCCAATGATTACATCGACACGCTGACCGTCGCGCGAAGGGCCTTTCCGTCCATGAGCTCTCACAAGCTGTCCGATCTGGCCGAGGCGTTCGACCTGCCCAGCGACGGCTTCCACCGTGCCGGGTATGACAGCCGCATGGCGGCAAAGGTGCTCCTGTATATCGCCGAGGGCGGGAAGGCCGTCCGGGTCGTCGAGAAAAAAGAACGTCCGCAAATGAGGTTTCGGGAGTATGTAAAGGTTTCGGAGCTGCGGCCGGAGTGCGACGATATCGACGAGAATAACCCGTGCTACGGCAAGGTGTTCGTGTTCACCGGAGAGCTTTCCCGCTACGGACGGCGGCAGGCCATGCAGGAGGTCGTAAACCGTGGTGGCCGATGCAAAACCTCAGTCACGCACGACACGGACTATCTCGTCGAAGGGAGCTTTGAGAATGTCGACGTCGGCGACGACGGCGAAAGCACGAAGCAGCAGACGGCGAGAAAGTATCAGCAGCAGGGCTGCGATATCCATATGATCTCCGAAAGCATGTTTCTCGATATGCTTGAATAAAGGGTGTGTCCGATTCGGACACGATCCCGCAAGGCTTAATGCCTGTACATACCCTGTCATTTCGTCGCATTCGTTGTTGTTGTTAAACATGGCTTGACATTTTTGTGCAAACTTTCCATTGACACCGGGCCGATAAAACGGGTAAACTAAGCTATCAGCATGAGGTATACTCATTGTCTGTGTTTTTTATCCGCCCTTGGAAAGTAGGCTCTCCACGATAAGGAGAAGTCGAATCCAAGGGCTTTTTTATTATCAAATTGCTAAAAGAGAGAGGGGTATCTATGGCGGGAAAAACGGCTATTCTGGTTGACGGAGGTTTTTATCGAAAAAGGGCACGGCAGCTCTGGGGCGAAAAAACTCCCGCAGAAACCGCAGATGGATTATTCACCTATTGTAAAAGACATTTGTCGGAGCATGGGCGAAAACATGATCTCTATCGAATCTTTTATTATGATTGCCCGCCAATCGAAAAGCAGTTATATCATCCCTTGCTGCAACGAACGACGGATCTTTCTCGGACGCCGCAGAGTAAGTGGATGAAGGCTTTTTTGGAGGAGCTGAAACAGAAAAGGAAGGTCGCTCTTCGTCTTGGCATTCTGGATGACAACAACTCCGAATACCAAATTCGATACGATGTATTAAAAAAACTCTGCGCCGGAAAAATTCAGATTTCGGATCTGTCAGAGGCCGATTTTCAGCCAAACATCAAACAAAAGGGCGTTGATATGAAGATCGGCGTTGATATCGCTTCTCTGGCTTACAAAAAACAGGTGGATCAGATTGTGCTGATTGCCGGAGACAGTGACTTCGTCCCTGCGGCGAAGCTTGCGCGCCGTGAAGGGGTTGATTTTGTGTTGGATTCCCTGAACGCACCAATCAAGGAGGAACTGTTCGAGCACATTGACGGCTTGAACTTTCGCGGTAACCCATATCCTCAGGATCAAAGAAATGAGACGGCAGGCGGAACCAGCGCTGAAAGATAAATCTGTGTCCGATTCGGACACAAAAAAGCCCGCCCCGGAAATCCCGGAACGGGCTGCATAGTATTTGATATTTGTTATTTTAGATATTTCAGCATCTGAACAAGATAGTCGCCCGAAAGATCCGTTTCGTCTCTGTCTAAAGGACGGCGATCAAACTCGCAGAATCCATTTTCCGCATAAAAATCGATCAGCTTAGGCTTGTCCTCGCATTCCAGATAAACGAATCGTCCGCCGAGATCCATTTGGATGTTTTTGACCTTATTGCATGCGATGTCCAGAAGCTCATCACCGGAAATAAGTTTGTTGTATCCGTTGGTGAAGTTCTTCCCCAGTTGGCCGATCAGCGGGGCGGAAAAGTAATACTTTTTGATCTCCGGCTGCCATATGCTGAACTTATTGATCCGTTTCTTCGTAGTCTTGCTTATCTTTCCTGCGTTGACGGATATGTACTTATTGGCCAGAGCAAAATACCCGACAAGCACGGGTTTGTCCCTGTATGAGGCCATGACAAGATGCGTCTGCGCAAGCCCCTGCCGGGAAAACTCTATAGCCTTGAATTTCAGAAAATCTTCTACGTCTGCGTTAAGTGGACATGAAAAATCGGAGAGGAATCGTTTTGTCTCATCCTCTCCCATTTCATCAAGCATATGCTTCAGGTTTACTACCGCATAGCCCTGCATTATGCTTTAGGCCCCAATCCGAAGAGCTTACGAACGTCCTCCGCCGAGGCGGTATAGACAGATCGAGAGTGCTCAACTGGCTTCGCACTTTTGCCCTTTGCGTGTTCTAATGCGTTTGCGAGCCGTTTGGCGCTCCTTTCCGTTCGGATATCAACGGTTTTCAAAATGCTCTTTGTCGCCATAGCTAAGCCTCCTCTCTTCGCGCTTTATGCCGATTTTTCTGTTGCCGGCCAACGGTCCGGCCCTTGCGTCCGGAATGAATGTCAGGTTGCAGTGTCGGCACACTGAAAAGGATTTCTCCTTTTCATCTATACTATACGCGACCGGCAGCCGACTTGCAACATAAATTTTTATGAATTTCTTGTTAAACAGCGTTAAACGATGTTTAACGCATTTGTTCCCGTCCGTATATCGGTAATGGCCTGCCCCAAAAGGAGGATCTGAATGGCGCGGAAAGCTGCGGCACGGCACGGTACGACCCGGCGCGGAGCTGCCGGAAGCGCATCGGAGGAAGAAATAATTGTGTCCAATTCGGACACAAAAAAAATCAGCCGCCCGCCGGGCGGCTGACCTTCCGTTCAGTTTTCGTAATGCGTCCACATGGCAAGGATTCGGACGGTTTTTTCCTTCTCGAACACCTGATACACCAGCCGGTGCTGCACGTTGATCCGGCGGGAATACATCCCGGCGAGATCGCCCTTGAGCTTTTCATACGGCGGCGGGTTCTGCCACGGGTTTTCGCGCAGAATGCCGAGCAGCTGCTCGACCTTCGCCTTCATGGCCGGATGCTGCTTGACCTTCTCCTTGTCCTTCTGGGCGCTTCCGGCGATCTTGATCGAGTATTCACCAGGCAAAATCTTCACTCTCCTCCAGCGGCTCGGCGGCCGCAGCGGTCAGCCGCTCGCGCATGCCGGGGACGGACAGCAGGAAGCACGTCTCCATGAGGCCGTTGAAGTCCTCCTCGCTCATAACGACGGCGTTGCCGTTCTTCGTCGTGACGTTGATGATGTCGTTGAACTGGATCGCCTGGTCAAAGTAGCTGAAAGCGTTTCGGCGGAAGTTCGTCGCGTTCGTGTTGGTCATGGTATCGCCTCCTTTGCGTACATTATAATGTACGCTTTTAAAAATGTCAATGCTATTTTATCATGCGGAGGGCTTGTTATGCGAAAAGAAGCGCGATACGGAAAAAGCAAGTCATACCGAAAGCGCATCAAAGGCCCGGACGGGAAGTATCACGACGTCTACGGCCGGACGATCGCCGAGCGCGATCTCGCCGTCGCGGAGCTTCGCGCGAGCTGGGCGGCGGAGGAAAAGCTCGCCGCGGATCCATTCGTCTGGCAGTACGCCGCGGCATGGTTCGCCCGCCGGAAGCCGGGCCTGTCCGCGCAGATGTGCGAGCATTATTCGCGGCAGATTAACACAATCATTCTGCCGGTCATCGGCTCGCTTCGCATGTCGGAGGTAACGACGGACAGCATCGCCGATGTCATGGCCACGCGCGCGCATCTTGGGCGCAGCAGCCAGCGCGACACGGTGCAGACGCTGAAGCAAATCTTCTCCGCCGCCGCGGACGCCGACGTCATCCGCAAGGACCCGACGCGCACGCTCAAGCCGGGCGGGAAGAAGACGCCCCAGAAAAAAGCGTTGACAAAGCGGCAGGAGGAGGAGCTGCTCTCGGCCGTCGCCGGGCTGCGTGCCGAGGGGTTCGTCCGCCTCGGCCTGTTTGCGGGGCTGCGCCGGGAGGAGATCTGCGGCCTTTTGTGGGATTGCGTTTTTGAGTCGGACACCACGCCGCACATCATCGTCTGCCGCGCCTGCCGCTGGCCGCAGCACTCGCAGCCGGAGATCAGCAATAGACTCAAAAGCGATGCCGCGGCGCGCTCTATCCCCATCCCTCCGCAGCTTTCCGAATGGCTGGCCGCCGAGCGTGCCCGGCAGCAGAAGAGCCGCAGCGGCGATCTGAGCGCCTTCCCGGTCGTCGGCAGGGAGGACGGCAGGCCGATAACCTACAGCAGCCTGCAAAGCCTGTTGCGCTCTGTTGCGGTGCGCTGCGCCGCTCCGGACAGGCCGCTGGGCAGCGCCTCGCCGAAGCACCCGACGGTTAGGGTGACGGTCAGCACGAAGGTGACGGCGCACATCCTGCGTCACACCTACATCACGCGCCTCATCCTCGGGGGAGTGCCGCTCAAGCGCGTGCAGTACCTCGCCGGCCACGCCGATCCGACGATAACGATCAAGATCTACACCGACCTAATGGGCCACGCTCCGGAGGACCTTGCCGACGATATCAACGCCGTTTTTGCCCCCGTCCAGACACCCCCAACGACACCCCCAACGCCCCCGGAAGCGCCTTAAATCCGCGGTTTTCGGCAGGGGTTTCCGGCATTTATCGCCGCTTTGCGGGCACGGAAAAACAACGAAAAAACGCCGAAAGCCCTTGATTTTCAAGGCTTTTTGGCGTTTTAAACTTATGATACCCCCAAACTTTCGGGACCAAGAGGCCGCGAGTTCAAGTCTCGCCACTCCGACCATACAGAGTGTCCTTACAGGATCTGAAAATCCTGTAAGGACACTTTTTTATTTGCGAAGTTGGGATCACGATTCCGGCAGCGTCTGCATAAGAGCGAAAAAGTGCTGCGCCTCGCCGGTGCTGAAATACGCATACCATGCTTCGAGCGTATCCGGCCGGAAAACGCCCAGGTGCTCGAGAACCTGTTTTGTCCACAATAACGCCCCTGTGCCGCCTGCCGTGATCAGGTTTCCGTCGGAAACCGAGGGCTTATCCACATAGTACCTTTGCCCCTTGTAATTGGGGCAGAACATGTCGAGAAACCCGGCGCCGTTGCTTGTGTGCGGCCGGTGATCCAGCAGACCGGCGCGGGCCAGCGCAGCCGTCGCGCCGCAGATAGCGCATACCGCACCCCCAACGGAAAGCAGCTCCGCCGCTTTCTTTATAACGGGATCGTGTTTCGGATCCTCCCAGGTGTTCCCGCCCGGCAGCAGCAGGACGCTCGTATCGCTGACGGCGATATCGTCAATAACGCAGTCCGGAAGGATCGTCAGCCCTCCCATAGTTTTTACCGGCTCCTTTGCGATACCGGCGGTTTTGACCGACACCTCCGGCGCATCCTTTTGGAAAAAGCGGCGGGAATTCAATTCTGCGGTAACATACCCGATCTCCCAATCCGCCAGAGTGTCGGGCGCATAGACATAGACAGTAAGCATAAAAAACCTCCATTCGCTTGATTTGCCTGTTTTCTCATTCTATCGTATAATTGCTGACAGCATTGTGTCAACAATTGGCGGGGAACGAGAAAGTATCGGAAAGGCGGCTTTCGGATGAAAACAGACAGACTTGTCAGTATCATTATGATCCTTCTTGAAAAAGAACGGGTTAGTGCGCAGGAATTGGCGGATATGTTTGAGGTATCGCTCCGAACGATTTATCGTGATATGGATGCTATCAATCTGTCCGGCATTCCGGTTTGCGCAAAATCCGGAGCAGGCGGCGGTTTTGAGATCCTGCCGGAATATAAGGTCGATAAAAAAGTGTTCTCGGCGGACGAGCTTTTGGCATTGCTGATGGGATTGACCAACCTTTCGGATATGGTGCGGAGAGCGGATCTTGTACACGCATTGGCAAAGGTGAGGAGCTTTATTCCTGCCGGTCGTGCGAGAGATATTGAGATAAAGGCGAATCAGATCCGCATTGACATGGACCCCTGGATGGGAAACGGGAATATACGGCAGCATTTGGAGACCGTAAAAAGCGCTTTGCAGGAGCGAAGGATGCTTTCCTTCGCCTACATCGACGGCCATGGGAATAAAACGGAAAGGGTCGTTGAGCCGTATCAGCTTGTGCTGAAAAGCGGCCACTGGTATTTTCAAGGGTACTGCCACAGCAGAAATGACTATCGTTTGTTTCGCCTGTCGAGAATGACAGACCTGCAGATGCTGCCGGAAACATATAGCCCCCGTGACTATGAAAAGCCGATCCTGGACATTGAGCCGCTTCTGGAAACGCTGCAAACGGATATAAAGCTCCGCATCCACAAATCCGTACTGGACCGGGTACTTGAATACTGTACACAGGACCGCGTTATCCCCGATGGAGAGGAGTACTACCTCGTAAACTATCCGTTCATTGAACGGGATTATTACTACGATATGCTTCTCAGCTTTGGGGATAAATGTGAGTGCCTGGAGCCGGCCCGCGTCCGCGAAGAAATAAAGCGCCGGATACAGAGCATGGCCTCCGTATACCGTGACCGGACCTGAGCTGAGAGCGGGAAAACAGGGTGCGCCGTGTCCCGGCGGAAAAATGCTTTATTACTCCGTGCGCTCGGCGAGAATATAGCGCACACCATCCGGCGCGGCCATGGTGCACTCGGGTACAGCGGCGTTATGCGCGGAGAAATACCGCTGCGTCATTTCCTCCGCGGAGAGATGCTCCCGCACGCGAAACCCGGTGCCGCATAAAAGCTCCTCCATCCCGCAGGGCGAGTAGCGCGCATTCATCGCCTCGCCTGCGCCCTGCGCCAGCGCGCGGTTTACGGAGGCGATTCGGCTCTCTTCGTCGGTCGGATAGTCCAGACACAGTGCGGAGCCCACTGCTGCAATATGTCCGACGGATCGCAGCAGCGACCGGAAATCCGGCTCACTCAGATAGTAGCTGATGCCGAGCAGACTGAAAAAGGCGCTCTCTGCCGGATGAAAGCCGCTGGATACGAGCTTTTTCACCCATGCGCTTTCGGAAAGATCGCAGGGGATGGGCTTTGCGCCGGAGGAAAGGGCTGCGCGCTCAATGCGTATTCGCTTGTCCTCCAACACCTCCGGGAGATCCAACTCAAATACGGCGAGGCGGTCCTCCTTATTCCGCATGGCGAAAGTATCATACCCCGCGGCAAGGATCACATACTGCCGGCAGTCCTGCGCTGTTTCACGCGCCAATGCCCTCTCGCAGAATGCGCTGCGCGCAAGCACGGATGGGGCCAACTGCCCGTCCACGATACGGCGGAGCGCTTCCTCCGGTGTGCCGGTGAAGCCGGGCAGAAAAAAGGCCGCGCCCTGCTGCATGTTCTGCGCGATCTGACGGAAATCCTCTCCCAGCAGCGCTTCGGCGGCGGTGTCGTCGAATACCGGAACGACGTTGGCCCAGCGGTGATATGCTCTGGCAAAGCAGCTCACCAGAGCGGTCATGTTGTTCATACGATGTCCTCCTTCAATAGCGTCGTATTCTAATTACACCAACGCCGCCCAAAGGACAAGGCTTGAATTTTTCTCGAAAATGTGGTAATATGAAACCGTAAAAAAGCCCTCGCGCAGAAAAAATTTCTGTGCGGGGGCTTTTTATATTCGGCTCAGCAGACCCGGTCGACCCAGCCGAAGGGATCGGGCCTGGTGCCTCTCTGGATGCCGGTCAGCTCATCGTAGAGCATCTGCGAGAGCGGACCGATCTTGTTGCCGTTGATCTCGTATTTTTCCCCATTCCAGGCAAGCTCGCCGATCGGGGAGATGACCGCCGCGGTGCCGACGCACCATGCTTCCTCCAGCGTGCCGGCTTTCGCGGCCGCGAAGAGCTCGTCCACGCTGATGAGCCGCTCCTCCACGGGAATACCCTGGCTGCACAGCAGCTCAATGCAGGATTTGCGCGTGATGCCGGGAAGAATGGAGCCCGTGAGCATCGGCGTTACAACGGTGCCGTTGATCTTGAACATCACGTTCATACCGCCGCCCTCTTCCACATATTTCCGCTCGACGCCGTCGAGCCACAAAACCTGCGCATAGCCTTTTTCGGCGGCTTTGTCCGCGGCGCGGTTGGCAGCGGCGTAGTTCCCGCCGCATTTTGCCTCACCGGTGCCGCCGCGGACGGCGCGGACGTCTTCGGTCTCCACCATGATGGGGACGGGCTTCAGCCCATTTTTGAAATAGTTCCCGGAAGGGGAGAGAATGACGGCAAACGTCGCCGAATAGACGCCGTGCAGAGAGAGTGTCGGATTCGTGGAATACAGGAACGGACGGATATAGAGCGACGTACCCGGCTCGGAGGGAACCCAGCGCTCATCTACGCGCACCAGTTCCCGGATCGCCTGCAGCCCGTCCTCCTCATTGATCCGCGGCAGACCGATACGGTCGCACGAGCGGTTCAGACGCGCCATATTTTCCCAGGGGCGGAAAAGCTGCACGCCGCCGTCCGGACGGCGGTAGGCCTTGAGCCCCTCAAATACCTCAGCGCCGTAGTGCAGCACGCCCGCGGCGGGCGACATGCTGACCGGCCCGAAGGGGACGATGCGCGCATTGTGCCAGCCGTCGGTATCGGAATAGTCCATGAGAAACATATGATCGGTAAAATATTTTCCGAAGCCGAGCTCATCCGTTTCCGGCAGCT
>ERZ827186.2207-NODE-2207-length-13632-cov-11.543640_pt1 | contig 13632 bp, 15 predicted proteins | sample MGYA00519918_ERZ827186 | MGnify/ENA primary metagenome ERZ827186 (study PRJEB31778, sample SAMEA3449275) | human gut metagenome | biome: human gut; feature: human-associated habitat; material: faeces | place: United Kingdom | collected 2010/2012 ... | reverse complement strand
CTTTTATAAAGTCTTGCTCACGGCCACCCATGTGAGCAAGCGAAAGCCAGATTCGTTTGTTCATAAATAAATTATTACTCTATATATTCAAATTTCTATAAAGAGGAAAGAAACTTGATTCCATATTAAAATTAGAATCATAATCCTTACAAAATGTAACCAATTGATTATAACAAGCCATATCATATATTATTTTTCCTATAGAATATTGATTTGTAAAATTTCTATTAAAAGACTTTTTAAATCGATAAAGGTTGTCATTACCAGAACCGACTCCTCCACCTAAATGAAACTTTTTATATCCTAAATCACAAAATCGACATGCAACTTCGTATAATAAAAGATTAGTTGGTGCTAAATAACGGTATTCAAATAATGAACCTGATAAATGATAGTGTACATACTCCCCGTAGTATATAATTATAGATACAGCTATTATTTTATCCTCATATTTTGCATAAAACAAATCAAAATTATTTTTTAAATCTCTAAAAATAGATTCATAAAAATCACGACTAAAATAATAATATTTATTCGCACTATCTCGAATCATAGTAGCATTATATATCTTCATAAAATCATCGATCAATGAAACATCTTTGGAAGAATAGATTTTGACACCATTTTTTTGTGCTTTTTTTATCACATTACGATTTTTACTTGTCATATTATTCCAAATCAATTCTTGAGAATCTAAATTTAATGATATTGTATCCCCTAAATCTACAATCTCAATATAATTTCTCAAATAGTTTACATTATGAACCAATGGATGAAATCGTATAAACTCACATATTATATTATTCAGTTCACAAAATTTTTTATATTCTATACAAAAGACGGAAATATTGTCTTCTGTTATACCTCCACTAAACAACCATCCACCATAACCATAAGGAGTTATGTAATCAAAATATTTATTATGCTTTATAAACTGCGAAAAAAAGGGAATATCTGCGATATCGCGCCTAACAACAACATTAATTCCACATAAAGTGTCCGACTTATAATAAATCAGGAGTGGACAACCATCTCCATGAACCTCAAATGCCTTTACATATTCAGGCAGATAGTACACATCACAAAAACGAAATTTTTCCACAATATCCTTCCACATCACGGATTGTTCTAAAGTATAAACTTCTATCGCACACATATTTATGTTAATTAATTCCATTAAAGTTTTCTTCTGTTGAGTGCCCCTCAATATCAGAACATCTAAACACCTCAATCACAGTCAAATAAATTATCTTTAAATCTAAGAAAAAAGACATATTATCAACATACCAAACATCAAGTTCAAATTTTTTAGTCCATGAAATAGCGTTACGTCCATTCACCTGTGCCCACCCAGTAATTCCTGGACGAATTTGATGTCTACGAGCTTGCTCTTTATTATAAAGCGGAAGATATTCAACAAGTAATGGACGAGGCCCAATAACGGACATATCTCCTTTTAAAACATTTATCAATTGAGGTAATTCATCAATAGAAGTCAAACGAAGAAATTTCCCAATTATAGTAATACGCTCAGAATCACTCAATAATTTATAATCGGAAGTGTACTCATCAGACATTGTTTTAAATTTAATAACCCTAAAAACCTTACTATTCTTTCCTGGGCGATCCTGTAAAAAGAAAACGTTTCTTTTACCATAAAAAGAGTAAAGTAATACAATTATGAATAAAAAGACAGGAGATAGTATAAACAATAAAACAATAGAAAGTGATAAATCTATAAATCTTTTAAAGAAAGCACGGTACATACATCAAAGTGTTTAACATTTAATTTCATCAATAAAACTCGGTAAACTTGAATAAATCTTGTTTTTATCTAAGATTTCATTTAGTAGTATTTGATTATTATTTCTATATTTTTCATAAAAAGACCAATTGTCGAGTATATCTACCAAAACATTTTTTAAAGAGTTATCATCAAAATTGAAATTTTTACCTATCTTATATTTTTCTATCAATTCAGAGGTTTCACCATCTAATGAGTTTAATATAAAACAATTAGTTGCAACATAATCATTAAATTTATAACTATGTACAACCTTTGTATTCTTACGGAAAATATTAATTGCAATATCACAATGATATAAATAGCATAAATAATCTTGATAACTAAGAAAACCTGTTATAAAAACGTCTAAATTATAAAGTGACACCATATCTTCTATATGATTCCTTTCTACTCCATCTCCAATAAAAAAGAATTTATAATTATAGATTTTTTGGGTCTCATTCAGAACCTGAAGAATTTCATCAAAATCATAACTGGTTCCTAAGGAGCCACCATAACATACCCATATTTGATCTACAGGTTTATCCAATTTCAAATTACTACTTGTTATCAATCGATGGACTAAAGCCTTGTCCACCCCTAAATAAAAATGTTGATAAGGAGCAGAAAGGTTAAACCGATGCGCTATCTGTGCATATTGCTTTGATTCAGCAACTATATAATCTGCCATTTTATAAGCAAGAACGGTAACTAATTTCCAAATACACAGAAAAGGATAAGCAATAACAAACCATTTAGATACAGGAAGCAATGAATCCGGCCAGATATCAATGATATCAATAATAAACTTAACTTTCTTTCTCTTACAAAAGATCCCACATATAAAAGCAGCTGTTGAAGTAGGCATAAAACAATATACCGCTCTTATAGGATCCTTGCACTCAGATAAAAACTTATTTAAACGAAAAGCAAATACAAGATGACTATAAATTCTTCCAATTCCCAAATTTCTTTTATATGAAGGCACTTTTAAACAAATGGTATTATATTGAGCTATTTCTTCTTTAAATATTTTCTGAGAGTGATCAAAATTAGAGGTTATAAGCTGATTATTAACAATTCTCCGAGATATGGCAGAGGCACGAGAGTTTTCATCTAAAAAGTCATCGAACAAAGATATTATAAAAAATTTACCATTTATCATATTATTAGATATTTTGAGAGAAACGTTTGAAAGCATTATATATATTATGATATGCATGATTATGTAAAACAACATAATTATACCATATTTTCAATCTTATGATAAAATAAAACCCACTAAAAGACAATTTATACTTATGAAAATAATAATTTAGAGATTTAAAATATTGAAAATACCTCTCCTCAGAAACAATCTCACCGTGACCTTCTAAGTGAATTATCCTTTTATTAGAGATAAATATTGTACGAGAAGGAATTCTTTTCAGGAGATCAGGTTCTTCATTACATAAAAAAATATCATTATCAAATTCCCCTGCAGCAATAAAAGATGATTTAGACAACGCAAAGGCAGCCCCCCACGGCCAGACTATCTTATTAAAGCATTTCAATTTATTTGGTAAATAAAAATCAATCTTTTTACAAAGTTTCACCACAGGAAGAAGATAATAATACTCAAAAAAGATAGAATAAGAATTATTTACTTTCTTAAATTTGTCAATCAAAGTAAATCCGTAAACAGTACGTCTATCACTAATGATTTTCTGACACACATCCCCAAAGACAGGTTCAATTAAAATAGTATCTGGATTTAAAAACAAAATTATATCTGATGAAGCCAATGAAACCCCAATATTATTAGCAGCACCAAAACCTATATTAGATTCATTTTTGAAATACAACAACTCGTAATTATACTCAAGAGTATTTATAATATCACCTAAAAATGAATTCACATAATTATCTACAACAATAACTTCTAATCGTCCTCCAATATCATTATGTAATGATATTGATTTCAAACAATCAAGCAAAACAGTATCATTGTTATACGCAACAATTACAACAGTCAAATCCATATTAAACCAATTTTACTATATACAGTATCTTTTTCACAAAATATCTCAATAAAGTAAATAATGCCAAGATATATTTCAACAACGAATTTTTCAAATATTTATTCCGGACCAAAATTTCTTCTTTATAGCCTACAAACATTACTTTACTGGAAAGACCTGTACCAGAATAAGAGCAAATGATAGTATTTATACACTTTACTTTACAATTACGATTCCATAAATACAAATTTAAATCATAATCAGAAGATATTTTTAAATTAATATCATATGAATAATCCTCAAAAACACCTCTATTATAAATAGCACCCTGATGGGAAACTGTATTTTTCAACCATATTTTATTAGAATAACACGACACAAATATATCTTTCCGAGAAACATAAACATTACATAACAAAACGTCCCATTGCCCATTTAAATATATGGAAATATCTTCTAAAACATTGTTATTAAATAAAATATCATCGGCACCAATAAAATAAAGCCATCTACCTACAGATTTTTTTATTCCTTTATTCATTGCATCATAAATGCCTTGATCCTTTTCAGATATATAAATCAAAGAAGAACTATACTTACTCAATATATCTTTTGTATTGTCAATTGATCCTCCATCAACAATAATTAACTCATAACTCTTAAACGTTTGATTCAATACGCTCAAAATCATCCTTTCAATGACTTGTCCCGCATTAAATGTAGGACATATTATCGAGATATCACACATATTATTTTCTATTTACACTATCATAATATGCCAAAATCATCATAGGCATAAACAATCCTACTCCTCCACTCCAGATATAGGGGTTAGAAAAAGAAGTTGAGATAATTCCAACTTGACTCAAGGAAAGCCACAATAATTTTCTATCCACATTTTTCCTAAATAAAGGAGGTATACATGGAAAGAAATAGGCCAACAATAACACTAAAGAAAAAATTATTCCACCAATTTTAAACAGCATAATGGGAGCAACTTCAATCATAATATCCATTTTACCCCTACTGTCTAAAGAAATAAGCGCCCCAATACCATCTCCAAATAGAAAAGCAGCTAAACCAACTGAAGAAAGTGCATTAGTTATTTGTTCTATTTTTAAATCAATAGACCCCATTTTTTCTTCATCCAGAAAATCAGTCCCCCATATTATATACATACAAGTCATCAAGAACAGAAGCAATATAACAATCAATTGCACTTTTTGATTTAAAATATATTTATAGATAAGATATACCCCTAAAATCCCCAACAAGATTCCATATGTTTGAGATAAAATTACTACAAAAAAACAAATAACAACTAAAATATACCTCAGCGCTCTATTCTTTATGAAAAGAAGTAAATAGGCAAACAATGGTACTACAAAAACAAAAGTTTTTATTACCACACGTGGAATGCCATCCAAAACAGTTAATATTACCAAAGAGTTAGAATCAATTAAATCAAAAGCAGCATTTGGATTTGTCACTGCCAACAAATGGATATATAAAAAATACACCAATAACAAAGATACAGAAATACAAAAACATACAATATAACGATTGAGTCCATATTCTGATATCAATAAAGAGATAGGACCTATTTGCAATACCATTAATAATGGCATCAAAAAAGGAATAATATTATCAAAAGTGTTACCTCTACATAGACTATATATAAATAATAAAGTATAGCCAAAGAGTAAAAGCAGTAAATAGAATAGGCTATTACGATACAAGCACCTTCCTTGTTTAGTCAGTAATGTTATAAAGAATAACAAAAGCAATATTACATAACGAAGCTCTATCCCCCAAAAACTAAGATTAAACGCAAACGTATTAAGAAAAACAAAGACAATGAATAATTTATCATTTATACTAGAAACTGTCATACAAATATTCAATTACACAACAGATCTTGTCTTCTTTTGATAAAATCAGATAATAGTTTATATATATTTTGTTGTTCTAATATTACAGAATTATATTTTATAATTGAATCATACAAATTACTATTATCACATTCTCTACCCAACAAGAAAACATCATCTCCTATTTCCAATTTCAATTCAGTGTTAGCAGTTAACACAAAGAAAATATAAGCAACTTTACGAGCAATGGACTTAAGTTCAGGAGATAAAGGCTCTATAAAATGGTCAATTGAACACAATTTATTTTCATATTCCACACGATTCTCCGAATTAATAGTAAAACCAAATTCCGAATAAGGCGGTCTAGCAGCCAATAAAACAGGTTTACCAAATGAGCTAAACTCAAGTCCTATAGTTCCTCCACAAGTAACAACCATATCCGCGTTATTCAAAATAGAGTATGTACTTTCATCAGAAGTAATTATTCTATCTACTAAATTAAAATCTTGCATTACGGAATCTACTATACCATTTTCTTTAAAGAGATATGATGAAGGATGTTCTTTTACCAATAAGTTAATGTTAGCATTTTGCGATAAACATTTTATCGTATTATAGAACCAATCATAATAATCTTTATACAAGACATTCTCATTTACATGTGGAGCATCACAGAAAACATGAGCCATCACCACCACAGTTTTTTTATCAGGATCCAATAAATATCTTCTCATAAAATCGTCATAGGTAGATACATGTTTTTCCCTATATGCGTTCAACACATCATGTTGAACTATACTTCCAGAATATCTTCGAATAAAATAATCATCAATTTTATTTTTTATATCGATAAGAGACAACTTTTCATATTTCTCTTCTATTATTACATTATTAGAATATTGATTCTCCACAGAGTATTTCTTCAATGAAAAAGAATTGAGATTTATTGGCCCATAACAATCAATTTCATATTTTCGACATAACTCAAAAATAAATCCATATCTATATACAATATCTCCTAAAACAACAGCTCCAATAGCATATTTAGCAAATATATCACTAAAATAAAGAAAATATATACACTCAAATACTACTCTCATTCTTTGTTTAAAAGAAAGTGTTTTTATCGTAGGAACTGAATAAGTACGAAGTATTAAATCATACATATAGTACCCAATATGACACTTACAAAGATTCAAATTCAGTATATCCTCTCCTTTATTAGTCTCAATAAAGACTTTTAGTAGAGTAAAAGAATGAAAAATTAATAATCTTAATATATTTTTCCTTAAATCAAATCTATTAAGACACATAGATTCTGAAAGTTCACTTTTCTTCCATGGTAATAAAACATATGGTTTGAGTTCTAAAATATTAGCTATACACAAAGCAACTTTACTCACTCCGTAATTAACTTGGGAACTTGTATAGAAGTTTTCATATAACAATATCTTATCAGACGTGTTCATATTACACGCCTTCCAGTAGTTCTTATTACTTAATAATACCTTTTTAAAATTTATCTTTGTCATTTACTAAACCAATTTAATTGATAATGGACATAATATATATTTAATAATAAACCGATTATAAATACAGCTAAAGAAGTCATAGCAGCTCCCATCAACCCGTAGTACGGTATAAGAAAAAAATTCAAACAAAATTTCAATATTGCGCATGTGACAACAGTAGATGAATAAAATTTATATTTATTTTCATAAATCACTATATTATTATATAGTTTCCAGATACCATCAAAAAAATATCCAAAACACAAAACAATCGATAAATAGATAGCATTAAGATAGTTTTGGGGTAAGAAAAATTTTATATAGACACCAACACATAAAGACAAAATCATAATTACTAAAAAAAGAGCTAAAGCGACTTTTAATATCTGATATTTCATAGCATTCCTATGATTTTCAGAATGCTTAATAACATATGGTTGCCACGCTCGAGATATAGCAGCTTCAACTACCATCGCTCCTAAAGAGAACTGGGCTGCAACAGAGTAAACCCCTAGCTGTTCAAGACCCAGTATGGAAATAATCTGCAAACGGTCTATTCTTTCAATGCCCCATGACGATAATTGAGAACTTACCAGTAATGTACCCTTTGAATAAAAAGTATGAACTCCTTTAATATAAGGATACTTTAAAGACAATTTCTCTTTATAAAACTTTGGAAAGCAAAATACTAAAACAAAAAACAAAGAACATATAGCCCCTAATAATCTAGCTATATAAGTTGCCTCTATTTTCAATAGGCATATACAAAATATAAAAGTTCCCAGAGCAACCAAAATAGTAACAATCGCATATTGCAGAACCTTTGCTTCTAACTGGAAGCTAGCCGTTATCAAAGACACAATAGAATTCAAAAAAGCAAAAGCAAAAGCACAATAAGTAATATCAAAACCAATATCCTCAAAGAAAAAAGGAATAAGAGATGAGATAATTATCAATAAAAACGATTGAAATAAAATACCATAAAAAGCTATTTTAAATTCACTTTTTGATCCATATTTAGAATAATAGTTTATTAAAAGCAACTCATTTCCCCAAAGTAACACAGCATAAAATAATGTGGATAAAGTAAGAAATGACTCTATTTTACCAATATCAGATGGGGTAATACTTTGTGTTAATACTGTTAACGTTAGAAATCCAAAACCAGAAGAAATAATAGATGATAGTACATATATACCACTATTCCTAACAAATACTGATTTTTTAATTATGGATAAAACTCTTAACATGAGAGCAAACTAATATCACCACATTCCTCTTTCCAATCACCCTTATAGGTCTTAGGTACTTTCCAATCTATGCCATACCTAAAGCACAACCATTCTTCTATATAACCTGGAATCAAATAGGAATGATTAAAAGCTACTATCGAAGTTAGATCTTTAAAATATTTCACTTTTTGAGATCTTTTATATCCTCTTTCTGAATAATTAAATATCTCCTCCCCATTCTGACTCCAAATAACAAAATCAATTATAATTTTTTTATTATTATAAAAGACTAATTGTTGAATCTGATTCTTAAAATAGACGATTCGCCCTATCTTGAAACCTAATGCTCGCATTTTTTTTATAATAATCTTTTCATCCACTATATTAAGAATATCTAAATCTATATCGTTATCATGCTTAATAAATCCATGTTCACGATATAGCCCTAAAGCAGTACCATCCGTAAATCGATAACAGATTCCAGCATTACTCAATAATGTTTTTACACTCTCCATATAAAGTACTGCTTCTTTACAAAGAGTTACTTCCAGTGTATCAAATGGGAAATAATGATACTCCACAAAATCTTTTTTTAAAAACTTACATAGAGAAAACAAAACAATTTTAATTATTTTTTTCATTTTTCAGATAGTATACATTTTTATAATCTAACAATAATACGGTCACTGACGGATCGCCCAATATCTGTTTTGTAACCAATATATTATTTGTATTTTCAGGAACGCAATGCCATATATATTTAGAAAATGATGAATAGGCACTACGCATATGGAAATACATTATATAATTAGAAGCCAATCCTTTTGAATAGCATGATCAATCTCTTGCTTCAAGCAAAGGCTGTCACTTTCATTCCAATCACTTACATGCCTAATTGTATATATTAAATTATATCCTTTAACACTCAAAAAATCAACAACTTCCTCCACATTTGTTTCAATAAAGCAATTGGACATTGCCGGCATTGTTCTACAAAACGACACAAGACCACCCTTTGTGAATGTTTTTAGATCTATCCAAAATAAATTATTAGGATTTCTTTTCATAAAATTCAAATAGTCAGCAAATAAATTTGCTTTTTGGGGATCATCATAATAAACTAGAAGAGACGTATCACTAATATGTAAATCAAACTCGACTCCATTATAACCTTGAGAGATGTAATAAGAAATACTATCAAGATTATTAATTTCATGTTTTAACAAGGATGTCCTTGAAAACAAATTCTCTCTTTCATTCTCACAACTACAAATAACCAGCACAAGCAGAAAGAGAGTATATATTTTATGTATCAACATATAATAATCATTCTAAGTCTTCAAAATTCAATGCAGTTCCTAACTCTAAATCAACTTTTGCTATACGCCCTATTACATTTCTCAAATATTGTGGATGCAATCCATACCCTGGTCTTATAGAACGTATATTTCTATCTGTAAGTCTCTCACCCGCCTTTATATCTTCAACAACGTAAAGAGAACGGCAAAAATCACGATTTTTCTTGGCTGAGTTCGTCAGTTTATATGAAATAGCTCCAAGTGCAGACTCTGTAGTTCTTATATCTGTAACCATTTGTTTAAAATCTTCCTCTGTCATAGAAAAAGCTGCATCGGGACCACCTATTGAACGGTTCAGTATAAAATGTTTCTCAATCATAACAGCTCCCATAGAAACAGCAATAATAGACGACAAACTCCCCAATGTATGATCAGATAAACCAGCTTTTACACCAAAACGACTCGCCAAATCTTTTATCATACATAAATTGGCCTCCTCAATAGGAGCGGGATAAGAAGAGGTACATTTCAATAATGTAATATCATTATTGCCTACATTTCTACAAGTATTTATAGCCAATTGAATGTCCTCTTCCAATGCTACACCTGTGGATATAATAATAGGCTTCATTGTTTTCGCAACATATTCGATCAAAGGAATATCTGTTATCTCAAAAGAAGCTATCTTATAAATAGGATTATTTAAAGATTCAAGAAAATCAACTGCAGTCCTATCAAATGGTGAAGAAAAACAAATAAGTCCTTCTTCGTTAGCTACCTGAAATAATTCTTGATGCCATTCCCAAGGAGTATAAGCTTCCTTATATAAGTCATATAGATATTTACCATCCCATAAGGTGCCTTGTTTTATTTTAAAATCACTTAACTTACAATTTAAAGTAATTGTATCAGCCGTATATGTCTGTAATTTTACAGCATCAGCACCAGCCCTTTTTGCCGCTTTAATTGTATCAATAGCAATTCTTTTATCACCATGATGGTTAGCAGAAAGCTCTGCAACTATTAAAGTTTTATCCATTTATTGTCTTCTCTAAAAAATAATATTGTTCATCTTGAGACTGTACCTCATAATTGTTTTTCAAATGGAAATATAATGACCGTACATTTTTTCTCAATACTTTAGCACAAACATATCTAATATTCATTTGTATCAATACTTTCTCCATTGCCAATTCTAATTTAGTTCCCAAAGAAGTGTTAAAACATAATGGAGAAACAAGTATCCCTCTTTCCACCTTTAGAAGACCATCAAAGGAAACATTGACAGATCCAACAATTTCTGTTCCCCTGAAAATACACCAATAAACTTTATTTTTCATCTGTTCCAATTTTTCTATAAAGGCATAATGTTCCTCTAAAGAAAAAGAATTCTGATTTTCCATCCAACAGCGTATTCTATCATTATTCCTTAATTTCCACATTAAGTAGCTCTGTTCTTTACTCAGATTTCTGTAATCAACAAAAGCCAGTCCATCTACAAAATAATTTCTTATATCAAACAATCTTCTAAATAAATGATTATAGCGTTCTCTAACAGAATTCAAATGGAATAGTCCTCTACTTTCCTCCCGTTTTTTCAATATTTTAGCACAGATCTCTTTCCAATTAAAATAAGATAAGTCTCCTAAAGGAAATATAAGATCCAAAGTTAGCAACTCTTTATAAAATTCAATCTGGTTATCAACATAATACCCTGCAGCCACAGGGATACCACAAGCCAAAGCTTCTAAACAAATCGTACTAGCTGACACAAAGGCCATATCTGAATAATGAAAAATATCAGCTATTTCTTGTGCCGAAAGCCTATATTTATATTTAACCTTTTCGCTTTTCACCAATTGAGAAGAATTATATTGATCACCAACGATTGCCACAATTTCAGAAACTGATGGGATAGTATCTAACACACTTACTATCTTTTCCGTGAAATTATTAAAATCACTTCCCCCAAAACAGACTACAACACGTAAAAGTCTCTCATTAAAAAGATACTCCTTTCTATCATATTCTTCTAAAAATGGTTGGCGCAATAAAGCCCATTTGAATCCAAGACATAATTTTGTATATGGTTCAACAGAGAACAACAGAATATCATGCAAACCATGATTTATTACCACATCAGCAACATAATGTTTATTGTGAGCATCATCAATACAAACTAACAGGCATCCTTTCTCCTTTATATGGCGCTGATATTCTGTATCAAAAAAATAATTATCTAACACAACAATTTCCTCTCCTGTCAACAATTCCATAAATGTTTTAAAATGAGAATCTATTGATAAAGAAATACACGAACAGACCTTTGTTATTTCATTCTGTTGGTATATAGTAGGATTAACTGTTGCAAAACTACAATCAAAGTTTTCCTTTAACATATCAGCAAGTGCCAAAGTGCGAATAAAATGTCCATATCCGATACTTTCACTCGCATCTGCTCTAAAAACAATTCGCCTCATACTGAATTATAATCATCAAGATATTTATTTGATAACAATCAAATTGATTTAATACGGTTCCTTATTAATTCATATTTTATCTCCGCAATCTCCCAATCAGTCAAAGTATCTAAATCTTGTACTTGTAATTCTGATAGAAGAATTGTACCAGAATTATCAGTCCACAATCTTTTTGATTTCTTAAATTTAACAACATTAAAGCTATAGAATTGTCCAGCATCATGAAAGGTTGGTTCTAAATCTTGCGAACGTGAATTTAGATACTCAGGCCATAGCATAGCAACCTTTTCTCCTTCTTTTTTTAAAGCCCTCTGTATAGGATATGAATATTGTACTGTACTAAAAACTGAATCATAATCTTTTTCAGTTTGCAAATTCAAAGCTTCCCGTAAATTATCACAAGTAACAAATGGTGCTGTAGAATATATACAACAGGCATTATCGAAAAACATATTCAACGTTTCATATTGATAAATAACCTCAAGTAAAACATCAACCGTTGTTGAATAATCATCTGATGTTAATTGAGATCTCAGAAAAGGAACTTCAGCACCGTAAAATCTTGCGACTTCCGCTATCTCTATATCATCAGTAGAAACCATTATCTTATCAAAAATTCCTGAGTCCATAGCAGCTTCTATAGAATAAGCAATAATAGGCTTACCCATAAATAATTTAATATTCTTTCTAGGAATTCTTTTACTCCCTCCACGGGCTGGTATAATAGCCAAATTTTTCATTATCTCATTCTCTTTACCACTAGATTAGGAGAATAGCCAAATACTAAGCTATCATTTGGGATATCCTCATCCTTAACTCCCGAATTAGCACCAATTATAACATTATCACCGATAAGACAATTGCCAATAATAGAAGAATTCGCACACATCCTCACATTTTTTCCAATAACAGGGTATATACCACGATTATTTCCAACAGTGCAATTTTGTGAGAATATAAAACCATCTCCATACTTAGCTCTCCCCATTACACTACCTACAGGATGATCCAATTGAAAATATGAGGGTAATTCTATCTCATAAAATAAATCACAAGCATTCATTATCTTATTGAGGTAATATAATTTATCTGCTAGTAGACGGCATATTCCTATCCTAAATATTTGATTAGAAAAATAATATAAGAAAATTGTATATTGTGCAGATTGAAATGGATTAAAATAAGTTTCCCCCTTCAATGAATAATATTTATTCATATTTCTAGAGAAGCATAATTCACAACGTAAAAGTACTTCTTTGAGTTGAGATTCTATTAAGTATTTTTCGGCATCATCGACAAAAAATATTGCAGACAGTTGCTTAATTAACAAATTAGCAATTTGATCTTCAGATATAGCTGTCAGCATCCTGTTTTATTTATGAATTGTATAACACAGATTATCACATATTCCTGTTCTTCATCTGTCAAAGTTGGATACATAGGCAAACTTAAAC
>ERZ827186.2204-NODE-2204-length-13682-cov-3.360314_pt1 | contig 13682 bp, 7 predicted proteins | sample MGYA00519918_ERZ827186 | MGnify/ENA primary metagenome ERZ827186 (study PRJEB31778, sample SAMEA3449275) | human gut metagenome | biome: human gut; feature: human-associated habitat; material: faeces | place: United Kingdom | collected 2010/2012 ... | reverse complement strand
CCGCCGCCCGGGCCGTCGAACGGACGTTCGGCCGGAAGCCTCTGCCGTACTATTCGGGCGGCAGCATCCCGATCATCAGCACGTTCGAGAAAGAGTTGGGCGTCAAGTCAGTTTTGCTCGGATTCGGGCTCGACCGCGACGCGATCCACTCGCCGAACGAGAGCTACGGACTCGAGAACTTCCTGCGCGGCATCGAGACGATCGTCTGGTTCTACCGCGAGTTCGCGGCAGGCAGGTGAACGCTGTCGCGCCGGTTTACAAGTCTGGTCATGAAGTTTTGTGAATAAGTTTCGGTCGATTTTTCCCCGACTTTTCTGTTCGCAGGGATACGGATATGTGATAAATTATTAAAGTGTGGCTAAATAAAAAGCTATGTTTTGTTGTGAGGGTAAATTCTATTTGGTATATTTATTCCATGCTCTTATCCCGATCTCGTTAGGCGGTTGCCGGAACGATGGATTTATTCTATCGGAGCGAGAGGAGCGACCGGGATGGCGCATGGATGCGATCGAATGATTCATTGACACTTTTTGTAGTGAGGCGAATAGCAGCGATGCCATTGATTGCGAACCCCCGTTGTATAGCTTTCATGAAAGGCGCGTTGGTTGGGGGAAAGAAACGGGCTATTGTCCGATGTTCGATTGCCGATGGTCAATCCATCCCGAAATAATACGGACAAAGGGATATGGATTTGTTTGGGTGTCGGGAGCGGGAAATGCCATGAAGTTTAACGAGAAGATGCAAGAAACATAAGGGAGGAGGACCATGCCGGAAATCGGACCAGACGGACGTCCTACCTGAAAACGAGATCGAATATCATTGGCCCGGTTAAAATCTTTTTTATGAAAAGTGTGCGAATCGTGTTAGTGCTGGTTCTTGCTGTCATGCTTGGAGGATGCTCGGGGCAGTCAGGCAGCGATTGTTCAAGTCGGGAGCAAACTTTGGCGGAATTCGCGTTCTGTCCTCAGGCGCTCGACAAGTGTATCTACTTTGAAATGGACGCGACGGCCGTAGATGCGGCAGAACCCGACTTGGTCGTATGGATTGTTAGCAGGGAGAGTCAGATATCCGATTCGGCCGGTTGGGAAAGACTCGGCTCGGTATGCACTCCCGAGAAGCTGCTCGACCTGTATGAAAATAAGGCGGCCGGTTGCGGCGCTAAGGGATTTCAGATGAATATCGATGCCGCCGACGAGCAGGGATGTCGGCAAGTTTTTCTTCGGGTGTCCGCTGAATAATCTCGAAGGGAAAGTGCCGGAAGTGGATTCGCCTGTCGGGATTATGTTGCGATGCCCGGTTTAGCCGGATCGATCTTTCTGCGGAAAGTTTCTGTTCATCGTTGGAGCGTCGATCGTCGCCGAACGTATCGCGGCGGTGAACGATGCGCTCCAAGCGGTCGGTCCGCAAGTCGGGGTGCCGATGTCGGTCGCATGCGTATCGAAAAACGGAATACGATCATTCTGGAGGCAGCCGCCGTCGTCACGACGGCGGCTGTTGTTGTTCGGACGGAACAGACCGTTTGAAGTCGGAGAGAATCTTTCCGATGCTTATTTCTCCGGTTGGCCGCTTTCTTTATTTCTGTTTTTAGTAAGTTCATTCGAATATTGAATAGCTGTCGTAGACGATTCGATATTCGGGTTTGGAGACGGATTCACTGTCGGATCGACGGGTTCGGGAAAACCGGAAAACGCGTAGAGTCGGCAGTGAAAATGTGTCTTGGTCGTCCTGTCCTCTGTCTCGGATTGAATTTTATGATAAGGCAAGTCGGAAAAACGGGTGTCAGAACCGGTTCGAGGATTGCTCGAAAAAACGGTGAAAGTTCCGAATATCGAAACCGACAAGTTAATTCATTAGATTGCGGGGGCGGGTGCCCGTTCCTATGGAGACTCGGGTCGCGATGTTGGCCGGGCCTAACAACCGATCATCGCACGATGTCGGGGTAATTCGTTTGCCATGGCAGATTTCTGTAATGAAAAACTCGGATGATTTTCCCGGCGGTCCCGATCGGGGAAATTCTCTTTCACAAGCGGCAAAGATCAGACTTTCGGTAACTGACACGCGAGTGTAGGGCGTTTAAAAGACACGCTGGCCCGAAATTACTCGGGCCAGCGTATGGTTGCGGATTCAGGAGTGTCTATTACTCGAACAGCGCTTCGACCTTCTCTGCGACTTCTTTGGGGTCGGGGTCGATATCGAACACATGCGACGGCTTCAGGAAAAACAGCTCCTTGCCTTCCATGAAACGCTTCTCTCCGCCTCCGGTTACGTTCAGCATGACGTATTCCTCGGGAGCGATCCTTCCGTCGCGGACGGATTGGATCAGCGTGGCCAGCGCTACGGCCGGAGCCGAGTAGATGTCGACGCCTTCCAGTTCGGCGAACAGCTTTTTGGCCGCGCGGGCTTCGTCGTTCGTCGCGACGAGTATGTCTCCGCCCGTGTCGAGCAGCGCGTCGAACAGGCCGCCCTTGATTCCATAAGGGGGCTTGCGGTTCGAGAGTACCTTCGCGTCGATTTCCTCGACGTCGAGCCGGGCCTGGTCGTCGTCGTAAGGGAGCATTTCGCGCGAGCGCGCCTTCCATGCGTCGTACATCGGAACGAAGGGCGCGTTCTGGGATACCATGAGCTTCATCTTGTGGTTGCCGAACCGCCCGTCCTCGATCAGCCGCAGATTGGCTTCCCATGCGGCGATCGCGCCCGTGCCGCTGCCGACGGCCTGAAAGTAATAGTCCGGAATGCGCCCGATGTGCGTGACGGCCGACAGCACGGTCGTCGCCATTCCGTCGCGTCGCGCGACGTTCTTGGCGCCTCCCTCGGCGAAGAATTTGTCCGACTGCAGCGCCATGTCGCTCAGCTTGATCGCGTCGTAGTAGTCGGCTCCGTGCCGGGGCGAGATCAGCTTGACGCAGTCGTCGAGCGGAGCCTCGAACCACAGCGCGTCGATATTTTCCTCGGGTACGCTGAGCAGCAGCGGAATATGGTTGTCCGAGCACACCTTGGCGAACGCGCGGGCCGTGTTTCCGGCCGACGCCACGACGAGCACCTTGTCCTTGTGTTTGCCGTTCAGCCGGCCGCAGACCGAGTAGGCCTCCGTCTCTTTGAACGAGCAGGTCGTCATGCGCGCCCCGATTTCGGGAAAATATCCGTTGAAAGTGATATACAGGTTCTTGAGTCCTAAATGCTCGGCGAGTTTGCGGCTGCGGTAGGTGACCGGAGCGCACGATCCGCTGAGCGTCCGTTTGACCGGCAGCCAGTCGGCAAAGCGGTAGATGCCGTGTTCTTCGCCTTTGGGGCGTATCTGTTTCGACTCGTAGACGGCCCGGATCAGCGAGGGGACGTGGCTCTGCTTATCTTCGAGCGTCCAACCTTCGTCGTCGAAGACGCGCTCCGTAGCGATGTTTTTCAGCTTGTACCGTGTGGCGTTGAAATCTTTCATTGGTTCGGTTCGTGTAGCCGGCGGTCCGTTCCGGGTTGTCCGGGGACCTCCTTACTCATGCAAAAGTAGGACAATTTTCGCTCGCTGACAATACGAAAGGCTCCGTATCGGGCTCGCAACGACCGTTCGGAGCGTAAAATACGACTTTATACTTATCGCCCTTCCGGATCGTTCCCGCCTCCTTTACCCGTTTGCGGAACGGTTGTTGCCGCAGACGAAATTTAAAGTTCGCGTTACCTCGTTTTCGCCTTAAAAAGCGTATCTTGCGAACGATCAATTCCACGGCAGCAGACCATGAAAACACCGAAGACCCTGGACCGCGACCTGAGCTGGATCTATTTCAATCATCGAATTTTGCAGGAGGCGCAGCGCGCGAACGTGCCGCTCTTGGAGCGGCTGTCGTTTCTGGGCATTTATAGCAACAATCTGGACGAGTTCTTTCGCGTGCGCGTCTCGACGATGAAACGCGTCGCCGAGTACGAGAGCGGCCGCAGTCCCGGCGCACGCAGGGAGCTGCGCGAGATCAACCGGCTGATCCATGTCTATTCCGAGGAGTTCGAGCAGACGTTCGCCGGCATTCTGGCCGAGCTGGAGAAAGAGCGTATCGCGCTGCTGGACGAAAGCCGCCTTTCCGACGCTCAGGCCGCCTATGTCCGCGCGGTCTATCGCAACGAGCTGGACAGCGCGACTTATCCGCTGATCCTGACGCGGGGAGCGCAGCTCGGCGAGCTGACCGACTCGGGCGTTTACTTGGCCGTCCGTTTGCTGAGGCGTACGCGTACGGGACGTGTGGTCCGGGATTATGCGCTGATCGAGTTGCCGGTCAAGGATTTCGGCCGGTTTCTCGTGCTGCCTTCGAACGACGGGAGAACCTGTCTGATCTTTCTCGACGATGTCGTGCGGTTCTGTCTGCCGTTCATTTTCGCCGGTCTCGGCTACGAGTCGTTCGAGGCGTATGCCGTGAAGTTCACGCGCGATGCCGAGATGGAACTCCGCGGCGATGCCGGCGAGGGCCTCGTCGAGAAGGTGGCCCGGGGCGTGAAAAGCCGCAAGCGGGGCGAACCCGTGCGTTTTGTCTACGACCGGCGGATGCCCGACGAGATGCTGCGATATTTCAAGCGCAGGTTCGGCATCGACCGGTACGATATCTGCGTCGGCGGTTCGCGTTACCACAACATGAAAGACCTGATGCGCTTCCCCGACGTCGGACGCGGAGACCTGCGCTTCGAACCGTGGCCGCCTGCGCCGGTCCCCGACTTCGACACGGCCGACAGTACGCTCGACCGGGTGCGGCGGGGCGACGTGCTGTTCCACTATCCCTATCAGAGCTTCTCGAACTATCTGCGTCTGCTGCGCGAGGCGGCCCTGAGCCGCGATGTGCGTACGATCCGGACGACCGTCTACCGACTGGCCAGAAACTCCAAGGTCGTCAAGGCGCTGATCTGCGCCGCGCGGCACGGCAAGCAGGTGACCGCCGTCGTCGAGCTGATGGCGCGTTTCGACGAGGCGTCGAACATCGACTGGGCGAAGAAGATGCAGGAAGCCGGCATTCGGGTGATTTTCGGCGTCGAGGGACTCAAGGTGCACGCCAAGCTGACGCACATCGGATCGTCGAGGGGCGACATCGCCTGCGTGAGCACGGGCAACTTCCACGAAGGCAACGCCCGAACCTACACCGACGTCGCGCTGCTGACGGCCGACCGGCGGCTGACGCGCGAGGTCGAGCGCGTGTTCGAGTTCATCCGCCAGCCGGCCCGGCCGTTCGCCTTCGACCATCTGGTCGTATCGCCTCGGGACATGCGCCGTAAGCTCAACGCGCTGATCGCCGACGAGGCGCGCCGCGCCCGGCAGGGCGAGGAAGCCTATATTCTGGCGAAAGTGAACCATATTACCGACGCGAAGCTGATCCGTCGACTCTATGCCGCCGCCGCCGTTGGCGTCCGGCTGCGCCTGCTGGTGCGCGGCAACTGCTCGATCGTGGCTTCTGCGCACGATCGCGGGCGGATCGAAATACGCGGCATCATCGACCGTTACCTGGAGCATTCGCGCATTCTGATCTTCGGTCACGGCGGCGACGAGCGGATCTATATCGGTTCGGCCGACTGGATGACGCGCAATCTGGATAACCGCGTCGAGGCGTATGCGCCGGTTTACGACGAAGCGGTCCGCCGGGAGCTGCGCCGGATCGTGGACGAAGGATTGGCCGACAACGTGGCCGCGCGGGTGGTCGACGGCACGGGCGACAACCTGCTTTACGACGACGGGCGGCCTCCCCGGCGCTCGCAGCAGCGACTTTACGAGCATTACCGTGCCGAATCCGGAGAAAAATAGCTATCTTGTCTTCTCTGATTGCATAGACATGTTGAATAAGAAACTCAATTTCGCCGCGATCGACATCGGGTCGAACGCCGTGCGATTCCTGATCAAGAGCGTCGCGGAGGGCGAGCCTCCCTCGGCGATGACCAAAACGGTCCTGATCCGCATTCCGCTGCGGTTGGGCGAGGACTCGTTCCGCCGGGGCGTCATCACGACCTTCAAGGAGAAACAGCTCATGCGCACGGTCAAGGCGTTCCGTCTGCTGATGAAAGTATACGGGGTGACGGCCTACCGGGCTTGCGCGACCTCGGCCATGCGCGACGCGTCGAACGGCGAGCGAATCGCCCGTAAGATTCACAACAAGACCGGCATCCGCCTCGAGATCATCGACGGACAACAGGAGGCCCGTATTGTGTACGACAGTCATGTGGCCGATCTGCTCGACCGGGAGGGTACGTATCTCTATGTCGACGTCGGCGGCGGCAGTACCGAAATCAGCCTGATCGCCGACGGAAAGCTCGTCGATTCGCATTCTTTCGACATCGGCACGGTCCGTCAGCTGACCGGCACGGTCCGTCCCGACGACTGGCAGGCGCTCGACCGCGAACTGAAAGTGTGGGCCGGTCGCTACGGGAACTTGCAGATCATCGGCTCGGGCGGAAACATCAACAAACTGTACCGCATGGCCCGCGCCTCGCATGACAACCGTCTGGAGATCGGGCGGCTTCGCGCCTTGTACGACGAACTGAAGGACAAGACCGTCGAGCAACGCATGGAACAATATTCGCTCAACGGCGACCGGGCCGACGTGATCGTTCCCGCTGCCGAGATTTTCCTGCGGATCGCGTCCGTGACCGGCGAGCGCCCGATCATCGTGCCTACGATCGGCATCATCGACGGTATCGTGCACAGCCTTTACGTGCGGCATCTGGAGCAGGAGGCGCAGGACCTGTAACACGGGGCGGAAGGAACGGGCGAGCGGGTTTCCGCCTGCATATCTGCGTCGCGGACGGTATCTCGGCGGAGCGATCGGCTTTCGGGGCTTTCCCGTGCGCTGTGGCCGGCAATCGTTTGCCGGGCTGAGGTCGCGGATACCGGCGAAAAGAGACTTTCGGACTTCTTTTGTTGGGGCTTCCCTCGTGTTTACGGTCGGCTTGAGGCTTTTTGTTTCAAAATTGTGCTCGCCGGTTTTCGATGCACACTTTTCGGAGCATTTTCCGGTTGTCTGCCGCCTGCCCGATCTTCTCTCCCGGACATCAGGTTGCCCGCTTATTTAGGCGGCGTTATCGGACGGTACAATGGAACTTTGCGGCGAGGAAGCGGACGCCGGGGAGTGTCGGTACGATGCTCGTCCGTGCCCGAGGCGTTACGGTCCGCGTTATGCGCTTCGTCGGCCCGTTCCGGCAGAGCCGCTTGGGGCTGCGGGCGGAAACGGGCGCGGACGGTTGCGGAACAATATTTGAAATACCGTATGGCGAACGGTATCGAAAACATCGATTCTATGCGTCGCTTCTTATTTTGGATTCTTTTGTCGGCGCTGCCGACGGGTCCGCTAACGGCACAGAGCATGAAACCGCTTACACAGGAAGAAAAAAGGGTGATCGTCGACAAGGGCACCGAGCGGCCCTTCTCCGGCAAGTATTACGACCACAACGAGCCGGGCGTCTACCGCTGCCGGCAGTGCGGCGAGCCGCTTTACCGCTCTGCGGACAAGTTCGATTCGGGCTGCGGCTGGCCCAGTTTCGATGACGAGATCGAGGGAGCGGTCCGGCGCGTTCCCGACGCCGACGGACGCCGGACCGAGATCGTCTGCGCGAAATGCGGAGGACATTTGGGCCATGTGTTCGCCGGCGAGGGATTCACGCCCAAGAATGTCCGCCATTGCGTCAACTCCGTTTCGCTCGATTTCGAGAGGACGGCCGGCGAAGAGCGCGCCGCGACCGATACGGCCGTTTTCGCAGGAGGCTGCTTTTGGGGCGTCGAACATCTGATGCAGCGGGCTCCGGGCGTTCTGTCGGTCGAGTCGGGCTATACCGGCGGCCGGACCGAACGTCCTACCTACGAGCAGGTTTGCAGTCACGAGACCGGCCATGCCGAAGCCGTCCGCGTCGTGTTCGATCCGTCGAAAACGTCGTACGAGGCGTTGACGAAGCTTTTTCTGGAGATTCACGATCCGACGCAGGTCGATCGTCAGGGCCCCGACATAGGCGACCAGTACCGCTCCGAGATATTCTATCGGACGCCGGAACAGAAAGCGGTCGCCGAGCGGCTGCTCGATACGTTGCGCGCCAAGGGTTACCGCATCGCGACGAGGGTTACCCCGGCCGGAACGTTCTGGCCCGCCGAGGCCTATCATCAGGACTATTACGAGCGCAAGGGCACGCAGCCTTATTGTCACGGCTATACGAAGCGTTTCTGACGGGTATTCTCCCCTTCGCGCCGATCCGGACGTTTTTGTCCGGACCTTTCCCGTTTCGCGTTGTTCCCGGAAAGGCAGGCATGTCCCGGAGAATTCATCCGTCGGCGAGACCGGAACGCCGCGCGCCTCGTGTCAGGTGGCATTTTTTTTGCGCTGGCATCGCGGAAAAATTACGTATGAAGCAGTGGCAGGTCCGGCTGCAGAAGAGCCGGAGTTACAAATGGTGGGTACTCGCCGTGATCATGGTGGGTACGTTCATGGCGGTGCTTGACGTGACGGTCGTCAACGTAGGGCTTCCCACGATCATGAATGTCTTTCACATCGGCCTTTCGACGGCCGAGTGGGTCGTCACGGCCTATATGATTACGATGACGATCATGTTGCCTACGGCCGGCTGGCTGGCCGACCGCTACGGCAACAAGCGGATATACGTGCTCGGCATGATTCTGTTTACGTTCGGATCGTGGTGTTGCGGCCGGGCCACCGTCGACGAGTTCCTGATTTTTTCCCGGGCATTGCAAGGGGTGGGCAGCGGCATTATCCAGTCGCTGGGACTGGCCATCGTTTCGCGCGAATTTCCCGCCAAGCAGCTCAGCACGGCGCTCGGTCTGTGGGCGGTCGCTGCTGCGGCGTCCATCTCCTTCGGACCTCTGGTGGGCGGTTTTCTGGTGGACGATTACAGTTGGCATTTGATTTTCGATGTGAACGTGCCGATCGGCATACTGGGCATTGCCGCCTCGCTGCTGATTCAGAAAGAGTGGAGGAATCCCGACATAGGCCGGTTCGACTGGATCGGCTTCGTGAGCGTCGCTCTTTTCATGCCGTTGGTCATCTACGGGCTGGCCCGGGGCAATGCGTCGGGCAACCCGCACGGCTGGACGGCCTGGGACGTGGCCGGCTCGTTCGCCGTGGCGGCCGTCGCGCTGGCCGTGTTCATCGTCCGAGAGCTGCGGACGGACCATCCGCTGCTCGACATCCGCCTGTTGGGCGACCGTCATTTCGGCGTCTCGATGCTCGTGTTGATTATCTTCGGCATCGGCATGTTCGGCGGCAGTTATCTGCTGCCGCTTTACATGCAGAACGGTCTGGGCTATACGGCGCTGATGGCAGGTATGGTTTTCCTGCCGGTAGGACTGATTCAGGGAGTTCTGTCGACCGCTTCGGGCATTCTTACTCGCTATGTCGGCGCGCTGCCGCTCGTGTTCACCGGCATCGCCGTGATGGCGCTGAGCTTTTTTCTGGCCAGCCGGTTTACGGTTCGCACGCCCCATTCCGCTATCATGGCCGTCGTCTATCTGCGGGGATTCGGCATGGGGCTGACCTTCGCGCCGCTGAACGCTTTCTCGCTTCGGAACCTGAATCAGAACCAGATGGCTGCTGCAGCAGGCATATCTAACAGTATCAAGCAGTTGGCCGGAAGTATCAGCATCGCGCTGCTCACGGCGGTCATGACCTCGCGCATCGCCTACCATACGGCCCGCGATGCGGGCGACCGGACCGAAGCCTACGTTTCGGGAGTGACCGACGATTTTACGATCGTCGTGATGCTGACGCTTGCCTCGGCGCTTCCTTTTCTGCTCCTGCTGCGCAGACGTCATAAAGGAACGGATTCGGGTTTCGGGCTGTTTTGACGGATATCCGCCCGCGCCGTTGCGGAAAATTTCCCGCTCTCAGCGGGGAAGAAGGTCTTCGGAATCGGTCGAACAGGTTGTTCGGGAATCGGTTGGATATTCGGAAATAATTCTTATCTTTCGCTCGATGTCTAAAACCTTTACCGTTATGAAACGAAGCTTGCTCGGTCTGTCGTTGCTGCTCTTTTCGCTGATGTCGCTCTTTCCCGCCGAGGCCAAGAAGCCGGTGACGGATCCCCGTCAGGCGGCGATCGTCGAGAAAATGCTGGATAGCAGGGATTACTGGATAGCGGTCTCGAGCGTCTATCCGCTCAAGCAGAGGAGTTTTACCGTCAGCGGCTATACGATTCATGTCTGCGGGGATACGCTGCAGACGGTTCTTCCCTATGTCGGTCAAAGCTACCGGGCTCCGTTGGGAGCCGACGAGGGCATGAGCTTCAACGATGCGCCGATTACCAACTACCGAGTGAAAAAAATGAAGCGGGGCAATTGGGTGATTACTTTTTCCGCCCGGACGAGTACCGAGTCGTGCTCGTTCACGTTCCGCATCGAACCGAACGGCCTGACGAGCGTTTCCCTCGTTCCCGAGAGCTGCGAAAGCATCACTTACAAAGGCGCTCTATCTGCCCGAAACGCAGCGGGTTTCTGATAGCGAGGGGATTTCCGGGGTGCGGCATCGTCTTTGTCGCTCGGCCGCACGCCGGGTCATACCGTCGGTCTGGAGCCGCAGTTCCCGTTTCGCTTGCTTGCCAGCGAGCGAATCGTTCCGTTTTCCGGTTATGTGCTTTGCTGTACCGGCCCTCGAGTTCTCGGTGTTTCCGAGCATGAAATCCCCTTCGGCGGCAGAGGCTAATCGGACGGTGCCCGGTTGATGGTAGTTAACCGAGACAGGGGGGATATAAAAACTCCGGTTGCGAATGCGCTTGGTACGTTGAGGCATCGTATCATTGCCTTCCCCTTTTTCGAGCCGTTTTTGTCGCATATCGTCGGGCTTGTCGTTTCTCGGGGCGTTCGGATGCGTTGCGGTTTCGTGCTCGCGGTGCTTCGCTTCGGCTATGGCTGCATGGGCCCGAGGCGCTTGAGTACTCGGACCTATTGCCTCTTTTTTCGGCTTCGGGCCGTGTCGAGCAATGTCGGAGCGCTTGCCGGGATTCGTCTGCGGTCCTTCGGCCCGAGCGGTTCGGGGCGGCGGAATCCGGCCGGATGCGATCCGGGCGGAGCAGAGGTGCGACAAGCGTCGTCGGACAACCGTCGCTCGGCAGGGGAGAGCGCTCGTTATCTGTTTTATCCGTACTCTAAATGACGACAGGGGCCGCGAAAGCGGCCCCTGTCGTCGGTCTGCGCCCGATTCGGTCAAATGTCGATGTTCGCGTATTTGGCGTGCCGCTCGATGAATTCGCGTCGGGGCGGCACGTCGTCGCCCATCAGCATCGAGAAAATCCGGTCCGCCTCGGCGGCGCTCTCGATGTTCACTTTGCGCAGAATGCGCGTCTTAGGCGACATGGTCGTTTCCCACAGCTGTTCGGGATTCATCTCTCCCAGACCTTTGTACCGCTGTACGTGAGCGCCCTTGGCTCCGAACTCCTCGAGCGCGGCCTCGCGTTCCTCCTCGGTCCAGCAGTAGCGGCTGTTCTTGCCTTTCTTGACCTGATAGAGAGGAGGCGTCGCTATATAGACGTGTCCGTTCTTGATCAGGTTGTTCATGTAGCGGAAGAAGAACGTCAGCATCAGCGTGGCGATGTGGCTGCCGTCGACATCGGCATCGGTCATGATGATGACCCGCCCGTAGCGCAGCTTCTCCAGATTCAGCGCCTTGCTGTCTTCTTCGGTGCCTATGGTCACGCCGAGCGCGGTGAAGATGTTGCGGATTTCCTCGTTCTCGAAAATCCGGTGCTCCATGGCTTTCTCGACGTTCAGTATCTTGCCCCGCAGCGGCATGATCGCCTGAAAATTCCTGTCGCGGCCCTGCTTGGCCGATCCGCCGGCCGAGTCTCCCTCGACGAAGAAGATTTCGGCCTGATCGCGGTCGCGCGACGAGCAGTCGGCCAGCTTGCCCGGCAGGCCCGAGCCCGACAGTACGGTCTTGCGCTGCACCAGCTCGCGGGCCTTGCGCGCCGCGTGGCGTGCCGTGGCGGCGAGGATCACTTTCGATACGATCGCTCGGGCGTCCTTCGGGTTCTCCTCCAGATAGTGCGTCAGCGCGCCCGATATGGCCTGATCGACGGCTCCGGCCACCTCGCTGTTGCCCAGTTTGGTCTTGGTCTGGCCTTCGAACTGCGGTTCCTGTACCTTGACCGAAATTACAGCGGTAAGTCCTTCGCGGAAGTCGTCACCGTTGATCTCGAATTTTACTTTGGAGAGCATACCCGAATCTTCCGCGTACTTTTTCAGCGTACGTGTCAGTGCACGTCGGAAACCGGTCAGGTGCGTCCCACCCTCGATCGTGTTGATGTTGTTGACGTACGAGTGGACATTCTCCGAGAAGCTCGTATTGTACTGCATCGCCACCTCTACTGGAACGCCGTCGCGCTCCGTGTCGATATAGATCGTGTTGTCGATCAGTGATTCGCGGTTTTCGTCGAGAAATTTGACGAACTCTTTCAGCCCGTCTGTCGAGTAGAATTCGTCGCGGCGGTAATTGCCGTTCTCGTCTTTTTCGCGCTTGTCGGTGATGTTCAGCCGGACTCCTTTATTCAGGTAGGCCAGCTCGCGCAGGCGGGACGACAAGATTTCGTAGTTGTATTCGGTTGCGATAAAGATGCTGTCATCGGGCTTGAAGGTGATGATCGTGCCGTGAGAATCGGTCTCGCCGGTAATCTCCATCGGGCCCAGCGGTGCGCCCTTACTGAACTTCTGGACGTGCACTTTACCCTGACGGTGCACTTCGGCGACCAACAGGTTCGAAAGCGCATTCACACAGGAGACACCTACTCCGTGCAGCCCTCCCGAAACCTTATAGCTGTCCTTGTCGAATTTACCGCCGGCGTGCAACACAGTAAGTACGACCTCGAGTGCTGATTTGCCCTCTTTTTCATGGAAATCCGTCGGAATACCCCGACCGTCGTCCTCAACCGTAATCGAGTTATCTTCGTTGATATAGACTTCGATATTCGAACAATATCCGGCCAATGCCTCGTCTATCGAGTTGTCCACCACCTCGTAGACCAGGTGGTGCAACCCTTTTACGCCGATGTCCCCGATGTACATGGCCGGGCGCTTGCGGACCGCTTCGAGCCCTTCGAGTACCTGGATACTGGACGCCGAATATTCTTCTTCAATCATTTTTTCGTGTTCTGTGCTCATCTTCTCTGTCTCTGATGTCTTTAGGATGTATGCCTGCCCTTAGGCGGCAAGGTGTTTCAAACGTTCAAAGATACGGAAAATTACGCAATTTTCCAACTCTCTGCGCGGTTTGGAAGCCACTCGAACGGCCATTAATAACCAAGAATGGAGACAATGTCGATCTCCTCGATTTGTCCTTGATTAAAACGGATGGTGCGCGAAGGATATTGCTGGATGTTGCCGATGTTGTGCGTGGCCATGATGACTGCGCAGCCGTTGCCGGCAATTGCGCGGAAGAGCTGCATAATGCCGTCGGACGCGGCTGGGTCGAGGTTGCCGGTAGGTTCGTCGGCGAGAATCACCTGAGGGTTGTTCAGCAACGCACGTGCGATGGATAGGCGCTGCTGTTCGCCGCCCGAAAGCTGGAACGGCATTTTATACTCCTTGTTGACCAACCCGACTTCGTTGAGCACTTCGGCGATTTTGTTTTTGATCTCCATGTCGTTCTTCCATCCGGTGGCTTTCAGTACGAACTGCAGATTCTGGAATACATTGCGATCGGTCAGCAGCTGGTAGTCCTGGAAAACGATGCCCATGCGCC
>ERZ827186.2194-NODE-2194-length-13717-cov-24.365027_pt1 | contig 13717 bp, 10 predicted proteins | sample MGYA00519918_ERZ827186 | MGnify/ENA primary metagenome ERZ827186 (study PRJEB31778, sample SAMEA3449275) | human gut metagenome | biome: human gut; feature: human-associated habitat; material: faeces | place: United Kingdom | collected 2010/2012 ... | reverse complement strand
GACTTGCTAAATTATATGCTTAAATATAAAATCCCTCAGATTGTTACGTTGACCCTGCTTAATCCCCCAGGTTTATCGGGTGAGCCAAAATATCCTCCCATAAGACCATTTATAATCATGTGTTGATCCTCTGCATATCCTTTTTTAAGAACTATTTTAAAAATCGTATCATTTGACTGATACATCCAAGTCCCGATATAAGCATCCAAGTTTTTTGTTGGAGCAATTTCCTTTTGGGCAAAACTAACTGTGCTGATAAAAAACAAACACAAAACAAATTCTATTCTTTTCATGACTTTTCTTTTTATTGGTTACATTCCATATTTACAGATTTCCCATTAGAAGCTAGTTCCTGAGCATTCCAAGTCGGATTGCTTTCATCAATATTCGAACTAAACATCACTGACAGACCGGAGTTATTGCGATCTAAAAATTTAAGCAACTGACCTATACATTCATCAACTCCCCCTCCGCTTGCACCAACTATATAAGCGTTCCAACTTTCGGAAAGTTCACCATTTCGAACTTTGGTAGCGAAAGTATTAAAATCTGTTGGAGAAGTTATCATAATACTCATACATCCGAACTCTGAAACTACTCCATAAGTAAAATTCTCTGATTTCACATATCCTTGTTGGTATCGTATAGCTAAAGCCTTTAAATCTGCCCATGAAGTAATCATAGAGCCTGTAGGGTGGGAATGGTACCATTCCATGATTTCTTTTCCTGCTATTTGATCATTTGTGAATTTGGCACTTCCTGATTCTTGTACGTTCGGGAAAATAGTTTGCCCGTCTGAAGTCTGTATAAAGCCTTGCTCCACAGTATTGCCTGCGGAAAATGTTTTTCTATACACATCTTTTATACGCGATTTAAATGCTGCGTCCTGCGACAATGTTTTAGCACGTTTACAAGGAGTAGGAGGTGTTTCAGGAGGATTTGAAGGAGGATTATATCCACCACCTCCGCCATCCATTTCGTCATCATCCAATGAAACGCAAACTTCATGATACTCAGGATGTAAATACTTGTCGCAAATTACATCGATGCCGGGCAGCCCCAGTTCATGATCCCAAACGATATCATTATGACAATTCCGCTTTTCCATCCAGTCTATTTCCGTATTACATACGGATTGTCCTCTTCCTCTTTGCAAACTCATACGGTATCCTTCCTCTGTTCCCGGAGAAATGGAGGCTGTTATTTTCCCTGATTCATATTTCCAACCATTTACCAATCCATAATTGAAATTGTAGAATAAAACTTTTCCATCAAAATCAGCTTCACGATGTAAATAAGAATTGTTTTCAAAAGAGGTGGTATGCATCAAATAATCATAAGTACCTATGAATACCATGATGAAGTTGTAAATCTCACCTGTTTCTAGATTCTTCAATGTTACCATGCGTGCTACATTATATATTTTATCCAAATCATCTTGTAGTTCATATTTTTCTTTTGTCTCGTTATCCATAAAAAATGTACTACCGCTTGTCATTAGAGTCGTTTCAACTACCTCTAAATCTCCTTTTTTACTTTCTTTAGCCTTGTTCCAATTAGGCTTTGCTGGAATTCGCCCGTCAGCACTTAAGGATCTAACTGTAGTAGCTGAGGGATTGGTGGCATTATACCATTGTTCTGCTTTAGCAATGGTCAATTCTTTATTGCTGTCAAAAATAACTTCATCAGTTACATTGGAGGACCATTCATCTTGCCAACATGAATAAACTATCATACTGACAAAAACTAAAATGCCAACAATAGAAATTTTTCTTTTAAGTGTTTTTCGTTTTATAGTATCTATTTTTGATTTGTGGTTAGTATGGGTTGAGAATATTTGCAATAATATCAAAAAAAGTAACTTTACAAAACCCTTAAGTAAAAAGATAGTTATTAGAGAGCCTTTATTTAAAAGCCTTCGGCTTCGAAGCTATCTTTTTTTCGAAAGTATCTGTAATAAGCGTTAGTGCCCCATCTCCGGTAATATTACAAGCTGTTCCGAAACTGTCCTGTAATGCAAAAATCGTAAGTAGTAATGCCGTTCCGGCTTCATTAAAGTGAAGAACAGAGATGATTAGCCCTAAAGAGGCAAGTACTGTTCCCCCCGGTACTCCCGGTGCACCGATGGCGAATAATCCTAATAACAGGATGAATAAAGTAATTTGTAATATACTGGGCATACTTCCATAAAGCATTTGGGATACAGTGAGTACAAATACGGTTTCTGTCAGGATAGAGCCGCATAGGTGTATATTGGCGAATAAAGGTATCGTCACATCACTGATTTCTTTTCGAAGGATAGGGCTTTTGCGGGCACATTCCAACGCCACTCCCAGCGTAGCTGCTGAAGACATTGTACCTAATGCTGTGAGGTAAGCAGGACCATAGTATTTCAATACCTGCCAACTATTTTTTCTTGAGTAAACAGCTGCAATGAAATAAAGCAATGACAGCCAGATGAAATGACAAACAATAACAACTATCAATACGGAGAGGAATACCGGTAACTGCTTCGTAACAGCTCCCTGATAGCTAAGAATGCAGAAGTTAGCGGCAATAAATACGGGAAGTACGGGAAGCAGTACTCTTTTCACCAATTCAAGTACCATCTTTTGAAAAGTATCCAGTAGTTTTGATATTTCATCCGATTTAACCCAAGCAGTAGCAAGTCCTATCAAAGCTGCCAGTACAAGGGCCGTCATAACATTCATGACCGGTGGAATATCTATTTTTAGTAAATTTTCCGGCAATGCTTTCAGTGTATTGGCATCATCGGCTATATGCAGAAAAGGAATCACATTGTAACCTACGGCTGCTCCGAAAAAAGAGGCTCCGATAGATGATAGGTAGGCTATGCCGAAAGCGAATAAAAGCATCTTTGATGCATTGCTGCGCAAATGGGCAATAGAGGGGGCTATGAATCCCAGAATAATAAGGGGAACCAGGAAAAATATAATCTGTCCCGTGATGTGCTTTATACAGATAACGACTTCCAGCACTGCGTCATTAACAACAAAGCCTGCCAACAGTCCGATAATTACGGCAATAAGCAGTTGTACGATAGTATTACTTAGAAACTTTTTCATATATTTTTTTCAGTTAAACGATGAATATCCGGAAAAAGTTTGCTGTATAGGTATGTTATTTCATAGCTTGAACAAAGATAGAAAAATAAAATAGAATGCCGTATGAAAAATAGAAAAAGACGGGAAACATCACGCTCCCCGTCTTACAAAGTCTTTTTGCCTTATGCTAATACCTTAAATTAAGCGAAACATTTAGACTCTCTCTTATAAATAATCATTATTATTGGAATATGAATTAAAAGTTGTTTTTACCTGTATCCCACCATAGACGGGTACCGCCGTTGTCTGCACCACCAAGAGCCGTACACAGATTTTTATACTGCTCAGGATCTTTTTTGGCATCATCTTGTGAGAAGGGGAGGCGGCGAATCATGATGTCTGTATCAATTGTACCATTGCTGTTGTTGGTTTGTACTTTGAATAATTTCGGATATCCGGTACGGCGCTGTTCTGCCCATGCTTCCATGCCTTCTGGCCAGCAAGCAATCCATTTTTGAGTGATAATTTTTTCAAGTTGTTCTTCTTGATTAACTGCATCGTCAAAATTGGGAGTGGTGGTTATTAATGCTTTCATGTCTTTTCCGGGGCCTGCTGCGTAATTAATGTAATCTGTCGGTTTACCTTTACTTGTCAGATATAGGCTTGCATTTCCGGCTCCCCATTGGTTGAATGAAGTTTGGACACCGGTTTCATAACATTGCTTTGCGCTTTCGTTTTTCGGATTGATACCTCGTAAAGATGCTTCGGCACGTAAGAACCAAGTTTCTGCTGCTGTCAGAAGAACGGCGGGTGTGGATGCTGTGATTGTTTGGGTGTTGATAAAGGAATAGCTTTGGTAATAATTGGGGTCACCGTCCTTGGCATATACTCCTTGAGGTACTCCTAGATATTCCTCTGTATGCTCTGCCAATGTCGCCGGATTATAATATATACTGATGCGTGGATCTTTATAACCGTTTAGGACAGAAGCTATTGTTGCTCCCATATAGGTTTCTCCCCAACCGGCAACACCTGCTAACGGGTTTTGATACCCCTTACCGGAGATTTGTATGTTTTCATCAGAAGATTCTATGACACCATAAGAGTTTTCTAATGCTTTTCGGGCTTCACTGGTAGCAAGTGTCTTATTTACATTAGATACGCGCATAGCTAGACGAAGACGTAATGAATTGGCAAATTTTATCCATCTGCTGGCTGTAGGACAATTGCACATATTAATGCTTTTCACGCCATCTTCTTTGCCGCCTTCTTTCAAATAAGTATCCAATGCGTCTACAGCTTTATCCAGATCATCAAAGAATGCTTTATAAGCTTCTTCCTGGGTATCAACAGAGTTTGTTTCGTTTTTTCCGAATTTAGAATAGACAATAGGGCCATAAGTATCAGTTATACGGTGCATGGCTTCTACTTTTAAAATAAGGGTCGCACCATAAAAATGTTTGTATTTGGCTTCATCTTGTGTAATTAATGTTGATTTATGGGCTACTGGAAATATATAATTATAAGTATAATTCCACGCACTGGCTGTCCATCCGGCCTCTAATGCATATACTGTATTTTTATCGCTGAATTTGGAGGCAAAATCATGAAAATATCCTGAGAACATATCATGATTCAAGTTTTGGAATGTCTGCCAAGGCCAAGTGGTGCCTTCTCCCCAGTCGTAGTTAAAATAAATACCTTTTTGAATTGTCTCAAAGTTAGTAGTGTATTTTTGGAAATCATATTCTTTTACAGTATCATCAAAACTACCGTTGATTTTATTGTCAGATTCGAATCCGTCTGTGCATGAGGCTAAACTCAGAAGGCTTCCCACGCATAAAATTGAAATATATTTTGAACTTTTCATAATGTCTTTGTTTTAAAATTAGAATGTAAATTTAACGTTGAAACCAATATTACGTGTAGTCGGCATGCCGAAAACATCAACGCCCTGCAGAGTATTACCTACTGATAAAGTTGCATCCGGGTCAAATGGAGCATCTTTGTACAAAAAGAATAAGTTACGTGCAACCAATGTGAGATCTAATCCTTTGATGAATTTGGTTTTGGCAAGGAGGGTTTCCGGGAATGAATAGCCTAGTGTCAATTCTCGTAAGCGTACATTCGTTGCATCATACATATAGTATTCTGAGATGCCGTTACGTCCTCCGACTGTACCATAGAAGTTAGGAACATCTTTGAATTGGATGCCTTCATATTCCACATAACCGCGATCACGGGATTCTCCGGATTCTTTGCTGACTCCCATTGCGTCAAGATGTGCTTGTGTCAATGACATGACATCTCCTCCGATACGTGCATCAATCAAGAAATACAAAGTAAATCCTTTGTAAGTAAAGGTATTGCTCCATCCTAATAAAGCATCAGGATTAGCATTGCCTAGTAAAGTATTGTTACCTGTTACTTTGATTGGATTTCCTGTCTCGTTTAATTTAATCTTACCATTTTCATCTCTTTCGAATCCGTTTCCATAAATATCTCCCAGTTTTCCACCTTCTTTTACCCACATGTCATAAGCCATGGAGAATCCTTCAGAACCGTAGCGGAATGATTTATAGTCCTTGTGTAAGGAAACAACTTTGTTTCTGTTCATGGACATGTTTACAGCGGTTTTCCAACGGAAATTTTCATTCATAAAAGGAGTACCCTCGAGTGTCAATTCGATACCAGTGTTACGAATTTTACCTGCATTGATATAACGGAACGCATAAAGTGAACCAGCCGGATTGGCTACTCTTAACAGTTGGTTCTTTGTATCTGTACGATACCATGTAAAGTCAATTCCGAAGCGATTATTGAAAAACTTCCATTCTGTACCGAATTCAATGGAAGTACTGATTTCCGGTTTCAAATCACCACGTTGTTCTATATCGTTTGTTTGGATACTTCCACCACATTGAATGATATCAGCTAAATTGGTGATGCCGATGGGAAGGTCATTGCCGACCTGTGCAAATGAACCACGGAATTTTGAAAAATTGATCCATTCCGGTAGTTTGATGCTGTTGCTCATAATCCAAGTCAAACCTACTGACGGATAGAAAAATCCATTTTTCATACTTTCTGTGTTTGCCAGGGTGGAAGACCAGTCATTACGTGCTGTAATATCTAAATAAATAGCATCTTTCCAACCCACTTGTGCTGTACCAAATAAAGATTGTATAGTACGTTTCGCATCAATTGTTTGGTTGATATATCCCTTTGAAGAGAATATAATATTGGAAACGGTAAATACATTAGGACGATATAAAGATGCTGTTTTGGAGTCGATCATTAAAGAATTGGCTTTGCTGACGTTAATGCTGGTTCCTAATGCGGCATTGATGGAAAAATCACTAAAGGTTTTGTTGAACATGGCCATGAAATCACCATATACTTGGAAGTTTTGTTCATCCGACCATACATAGCGTCCGTTAGGTAACCCTGTTTCATCATTTTTTCCGGCAATGTTTGCTGCTGTTGATGCATACATCTTGTTGTCAAACTTATCACTTACATAGTCTACATTCCCGCGTGCCTGGATACTTAACCAGTCAGTTGCTTTTATATTTGCACTGATAGAAGCTAATGCACGGTAACGTTTACTCTTGTTGGTCACACGATTTTTTATCCAGTACGGATTCTGATCCCATTCGCTGAATGAGCCGTCTTCATTTTTTGTATACCAATTCTGTAAGTTCATATTGCGGTCAGTATCGAAAACTTCAAAGTTTTCAGCGTAGGGAGCCAGATCGGCACCACGGGGAAAAGAATACAAGCCAACCAGCGGATTCAGATAATAACCACCTCCGGCAGGAGTATTACGGATAGTTTGTGTCATCAAACTGGCATTTCCGTCCAATTTTAAACGATCATTAAAGAAACTGGCTGTTTCACGGAAAGTAATATTGTGCTTTTGAAGCTTATTTGAGTCCACGATACCTGTCCCCCGGGTATTGGCATAAGAAAAGTAAGTTTGCATTTTGTCATTACCTGTTTGGAAGGTTAAAGAGTTGATGGCTGTAATACCATTGCCAAACCAATTACCTACGTTATCATAGTCTGTCAGATTTCCTTTGTCGCCCCAACTGCTGGTACCATCGGCAGTTTGTCCATAATTGTTTTGAAATTCCGGCAGGCTGACAGCATGGTCTACTGTCAGGTTAGAGGAGAATGTAACTCTTGACATACCGGCTTTCCCTGATTTTGTAGTAATTAAAATAACACCGTTGGCAGCTTGGGAGCCATAGAGAGCAGCGGCAGACGCACCTTTTAATATACTCATACTTTCAATATCATCAGGGTTCAAGTTGGAAACACCGTCACCAGAGTCATGGTTGACCCCGTCATTTTCACCTCCCATAACGGTGGCTGTTGATTCTGTTGTGATATTCAGCATAGGAACGCCATCTATGACATATAACGGTTGGTTGTTACCACTGGCGAATGCTGAACGTGCACCACGGATAGATACTTTTGCCGAACCTCCCAGACCGGATGAACTCTTTGTTATTTGCACACCGGCAGATTTACCGGCTAATGAATTGATCATATTAGCGTCCTTTACTTTATTCAGTTCGTCACCATTCAGTTGCTGAGTGGAATAAGTTAAAGAGGCTTCTTTCTTTTTAATACCCATAGCGGTTACTACAACAGTTTCCAGTTTCAATGCATCATCTTCCATTTTAATGGTAAAATTAGTCTTTCCGTTTACTGGAATTATGACTTTTTTATAACCGATATAAGATATAACCAGTTGTGCATCAGCCGGAACTTCTAACGTAAAGTTACCGTCAATATCGGTAATTGTACCGTTAGTAGTACCTTGTTGAATAATGTTTGCACCGATAATTGCTTCACCTTGCATATCAGTTATAGCACCTTTAACAGTGATTGTATTTTGCTGTTTTACTTCCTCACGGGCTATATTGCTTTCTTTTGTCAAAACAATGTTTTTACCTTCCATAACATAAGTGATACCAGTTCCGGAAAAAACTTCATCTAGAATTTCGGATACGGCTTTATTTTTTGCGTTGATTTTTACCTTGCGGCTTAGATCTACATTTTTCTTACTATAGACAAACAGGTAATTAGTTTGTGATTCGATGGCAGAAATCAATTGGGCTACCTTCATGATGTTGGTATCCAGACTGACTTTGGCGTTCTGAGAGTGTACATCCATACTGAATGCGCTGAATGCTGTGGTTAACAGAAGAATTAAGGTGATCTTCATAGTTCGTAATATTTGTTTAAAAGCTAAACTTTTTGGGCATAAGTACCCTTCCAAAGAAATTTTTCTCATATCTTTGTAATGTGTTAAGTTAATAAATTTGATTAAGGTCAATTGTTAGCTGTCGAATCGGGGAGTATGGGGGTACTTTCCGATTCTTTTTTCAAAGGTTTTTATGTAATCATAACAGTTCATTTTTTAAGGTTAAACTTCTATTGTGATTTTATTCTATGGTTATCTTGTTATGTTCGTTATCAATATTGTATTTAAACGGATGGTCTTTTTGTATAACTTTTAGTATATGCTCTATGCCGTCCAAATCTTTGAATTTACCAGTGCAGCGGTAGTTCTCTAAGATTTTAGGATTCTTCACTGTTATCTTATAATTATAATATAGAGCAATCTTGTCCAGTAACTCTTTAAACGGAACATCATCGAAATAATAAATGCCTTGCATCCATGCCAAAGCATTGTTACTGCTCATTTCGCCCGTTTTGTATTTGCCGTTTTCCATTGAGAAATACTTTCCTTTTGTCAGGCTGGTAATTGGCTTTTCTTCTTTTGCATTGTTGGTAAGCAAGTTGATGGAACCTTCTATCAGTCTGGCTATAAAGCTGTTTGAACCTTTATAGGAGCATACATCGAATTTTGTTCCGGTGACTTGCACCTTTATGTTTTCTGTCTGCACATAAAAAGGAATCTCCTTATTGTGTGCCACCTCGAAATAGGCTTCTCCGTCTAACGTGACTTTACGGTCTTTTTTACCGAAGTTTTCATCATAAGTTAGTGTGGTTTGGGAATTCAACCATACTATAGAACCGTCAGGAAGATCCATCTGTGCACGTTGACCTGCTGGAATACGGATGGTTTGTGACAATTGTTGTTTAGGTTTATGCATATGTGGCAAATCCATTACAAAAACAATAGCCAGCATGGCGGCAATGGCAATCAGTGGGTACAGGTACAGATGCCCTTTCGGTTTCCGTTGTATGTTCGAACCGTCAGAAAAAAGGGTGACATCAAACAGCATTCGCTCTTTTAGAAAGTGTTCCTTGTTTTCTACACTGCTTTCTACCCATTCCACAATCTGGTTTTCCTCTTTTTCGGTGGTTTCTCCTCTGAAATATTTATGTAGCAATTCGGTTTTCATTCTTTCTGCATTTTGTATATAGAACAGGATAGCTGGAAACAACCCTAGTAGAAAAATGATTTTTTTTTCGATTTTCTCAAAAAAAGTGCTTTTTATCCTCTTTTTTCATTTCAAGTAAAATTATTACCCCCCTGACACACTGCTAATAAAAAATATTAGTAACTTTGCAACACCCAAAATAAGCGAGATTGTATTTATACACTATAAACAAAAATAAGAGATTATGATGACAATTGACAAATTCAACTTTGCCGGTAAAAAGGCAATTGTCCGTGTGGACTTCAATGTACCTTTGGACGAAAATGGTAAAATTACTGATGATACTCGTATCCGTGGTGCTCTTCCTACACTGAAAAAAGTGTTGGCTGATGGTGGCAGCTTGATTATCATGTCACATATGGGTAAACCCAAAGGTAAGGTAAATGCTAAATATTCATTGAGCCAGATTGTCGATGCTGTTTCTGAAAAATTAGGTGTACCTGTTCAATTTGCTCCTGATTGTGCGAAAGCCGGTGATGCTGCAGCTGCTTTGAAACCGGGTGAAGTCCTGTTGTTGGAAAATTTGCGTTTCTATCCTGAAGAAGAAGGAAAGCCTGTTGGCATTGACAAAGAAGATCCTGCATACGAAGATGCCAAGAAAGCGATGAAGGCTTCTCAGAAAGAATTTGCCAAGACTTTGGCTTCTTATGCTGATTGCTATATCAATGACGCATTCGGTACTGCTCACCGTAAACATGCTTCTACAGCCGTTATCGCTGACTATTTCGATGCGGACAACAAGATGTTGGGGTATTTGATGGAAAAAGAAGTTCAAGCTGTTGATAATATCCTGAAAGATATCAAGCGCCCGTTCACGGCTATTATGGGTGGTTCCAAGGTGTCTACTAAGATTGGTATCATTGAAAACCTGATGGATAAAGTGGATAACTTGATTCTTTGCGGTGGTATGACTTATACTTTTGCAAAAGCTCAAGGTGGAAAAATTGGTAATTCTATCGTAGAAGATGACAAATTGGATTTGGCTCTTGATATCATTGCTAAGGCTAAAGCTAAAGGTGTGAATTTGGTATTGGGCTCTGATTGTGTGGCTGCTGATGCATTCTCTAACGATGCTCATACTCAGGTTGTTCCTGCAAATAATATTCCTGACGGATGGGAAGGTTTGGATGCAGGTCCTGAAACTCAGAAAGCATTTGCTGCTGCTATTGAAGATGCCAAGACTATTCTGTGGAACGGTCCTGCCGGTGTTTTTGAATTCGATAACTTTACTGCCGGTTCACGTGCTATCGCTGAAGCTATCGCAAAAGCAACTAAGAACGGTGCATTCTCATTGATCGGTGGTGGTGACTCTGTAGCTTGTATCAACAAGTTCGGCATGGCTGACCAGGTTTCTTATATCTCTACCGGTGGCGGTGCTTTGTTGGAAGCAATTGAAGGAAAAATTCTTCCGGGTGTTGCAGCTATCAAAGGTGAATAATTAATTTTCTGCTATATATAAAAAAGGCAGCCTTTTCGAAAGCTGCCTTTTTTATATTCTTTATTTTGTACTTTTCAGAACATGAACAAAACTGTTGCTACCAGTCTGTTGTTTGAAACAGAATGAGTATCAATAATTTTTCCGTTAGAACTTTTCATGGAACCATACCATGCGGAAGTAAGATTGTATTCAACTCCCAATTTCCAGTGAGGCACATTATAGGTTAGTTCTGCGCTGGTACTTACCAATTGGTCTACATTGGTTCCTGTACCATACATTTTACTTATTTCGTCACTCGTTCCTAAATTTTTCATATAACCTAAAAAAACAGCCGGTTTCCATTTCTTACCGTATGCAATATTCAGCCATGAACTAGAATTCCGGTTGGGGGAATACTCTTGTTCTCCCGTACGGGCATCAGTGGATTTTACACCGTATCCGCCCAGCATGGATACTTGTGTAAGATTGGAACCCAAAACACTTTTTGCTGCCACATACCATAGGGGAGAAGTATATTTCATGTGAACTTCGTAAGACAGGGCAGTGACACGTTCATCCACTTTGTAAACTTCATCTTCTACTACCGATTGAGTACGAGGTTTTAATGAAATCATTTCAATGCCTGCTCCCACTAGCCAGTTGCTTCTTTTGTAATCTGCACCAATATAGATTTCGGGTATACAACTTTCTTTTATGTATTTCTGGCTTTTCCCATCAGGACCTTGAGACAGGTATTGGGATTGCCAAATAGCCGCGCCTGTCAGTTGTATATCACCAGCTTTGTAGCGGAATCGTATTTGTGGGGCACGGCTGAACGGTTGGAAAGGAGCTCCCATATTCAGATTCAGAATTTGTGGAGCAACGTCACCATATAACGGATGCCAGGTTTGTCCCAACAGTAAAGACGGTTTTCCCCAATCAAGGTTTAAATAGGCATGGCGCAGACGTACAGTGGAGAAGGTTGTTCCTGATCCGCGGAAGTCCATTTCTACTTTTGCGGAGGTTTTTGCTCTTCCCAACCTGGGACCTTGCACATCTATTCCCAAACGGGTATATAAAGTATAAAAGCTTCCATTAGCTGTCGCATTCAGGTCTTTACCTGTTGCATCGTACACTTTATCTTTAGGATACATATAGAAAAGCCCGTCAACAGTTTCTTCATTGGCACGACTATTATAATAGAAGTCGGTGCGGATTTGTCCGTAGAACTTGTAATTGAAATCTTTGTCTTGAGCAAAACTTTTTGCCGATAGCAGTAAAAATGTGAATAAAAATAAATATTTTCTCATATTTTAAAGGGTTATTATAAACAGTCGGCAAAATTACATAATTTATTTGAAAATCGCACGTGTGTCTTGGTAAAAGAATTATGCGCCTCTACATATAAAGTCTGCACCGATACAAATTATTTTTGTTGCCTCATTCAAGGCAACATTTGAATCTTGTCGTATTCTTCATCAGTTACGGGTTCTAACCATTCATTGGATGTGTTTTCTCCGGAAAGTTCGAATGCAAGGTGGGCGAACCAGCTGTTGGCGGCTGCACCGTGCCAATGTTTTACGTTGGCAGGGATATGGATCACTGTGCCGGGAAGAATCTCAACGGCTGCTTTACCTTCCTCTTGATACCAGCCACGACCGGCTATGCCGATAAGCATTTGTCCGCCACCTTGAGTTGCATGGTGGATGTGCCAGTTGTTACGGCAGCGTGGTTCAAAGGTGACATTGGAAATGTTTACCTGTTCACGAGAGATAGGGGCGAGGTAACTGTTACCAGTGAAATATTGTGCATAAGCGGTGTTTGGTTCTCCGATAGGAAAAATCATTTCGCGTTGGAACGTTGTTTTTTCATCTTTATCTTTACAAGAGATTTCTTCATTCCATACTTCTTTGGCAAGACGGAATGCCGCCCATGCTTTCGGCCATCCTGCATAGAAGCCGATTTGAGTGATGATCTCTGCAATTTCCGTACGCGTAATACCGTTGTTTTTGGCTGATTGGAGATGGAATGTAAGCGAACTGTCCGTTATTCCTTGACTGATGAGTGAGGTGATTGTGACTAAACTGCGGTCACGAAGACCGAGTTGCTCGGTGCGGCTCCACACTTCTCCAAAAAGAATGTCGTCATTAAGTTCCGCGAATTTAGGAGCGAATGTTCCTAATTGGTCGCGTCCTGCTGTCTGTTTGATCTTTTTTTGTGCCATACTGGTTGTTGTTAAAATACTGAATATTAAAAGTAAAATGACTTTGTTCATAGCGTTCATATTTTAAGTTTTTCAATATAAATTCTATGTACAAAAGTATGGAGTTGAAAAAAATAAGATTGTACCCGGATTACAGATTTTTATACCATTTTTCCTGTTTGGTTTGTTGTGCTTTTTAAAATGAAATTCCATTGTCATCCGGCTAAGTTTTCAATTAGGAAATAGAAAACAAGGTTTTGAGCCGGATTACAATGGAATTCAATTCTTCTTATATAAATAGGTAATTAATAGATTTCTATTTCATCCAAAGCTATTGTGCTGGGTACCTCGCTTTTATCATGTGGGCTATAGCAATCAATACCATTGCGTATTTTACCTCCGCTTGTAAATTCTATTTTTACCTTCACCGCTTCTTGTGCCGGAAATTCTATTTCTTCATCAAAACCTCTGAACGTATTTTCTTTGATATCGTAAGTGAATTCTTTTTCGGCTACTTTCTCGAATTTGTTGTCTAAAGAGGAAACATAGACTACAGCTTTGCTCACCGGCAATATTCCACCTGCTGCATTATACAATGTACCGAATCTGA
>ERZ827186.2191-NODE-2191-length-13722-cov-4.435648_pt1 | contig 13722 bp, 15 predicted proteins | sample MGYA00519918_ERZ827186 | MGnify/ENA primary metagenome ERZ827186 (study PRJEB31778, sample SAMEA3449275) | human gut metagenome | biome: human gut; feature: human-associated habitat; material: faeces | place: United Kingdom | collected 2010/2012 ... | reverse complement strand
GTGGACGGCATCCTACGGACAACACCGGGAAAGGAGCAGATGCAGGAACGGTAAAATTATCATTGGAAATGTATCCAACGAAAATGATGAGACATTGACACAAGATTTTTGTATGCTATGGATTTTTTTGAGAAAATCATATAAAATGATAGGTACAGATATCGGAATATTTAATATGTAGACAACAACGAAAGGATTCAGGTAATGTTATGCAACTAATTAAAGAACGACAAATCAATCCTATTGAGAGTGAAGTTCTCGCAAGAATTTCCATAATACGGCCTATATTAACAAGCCTTTTAATTGGCATAAAACAAGATGTTGTCGATGAAATGGGCGGTATAAACAATGTTAAACTCAAAATGCTACCTCGTGCATATCGTCCGGGCAATGGAGACATCGGCTTCTGTTTTGAGTGGGCAATTCATGATGCAATTCGTCATCAGGACCCACGAGTTTTAGAGCGTTTAGAAACTGCAGCTCGCCGTTGCAGGCTGCCTGGAGAAATTTTGAATCAATTCTTTTTGGATTAGAAAAAAGTGGAAAGGTTCAGATTATTGATACAGCAAACCATATTTTAACTGCGGATTCCAGAATTCTAACAGGCGAACGGGCCCAACCTTTAAAGTTAAAAAGCTATTTGAACATGCTTTCTGCAGCGTTCAATCGACCTGAAACAAGGAAAGCGTTGCCTTCCTCTATAAGCGGTCTTTGGAAGGCTGATTTATTCTTTGGAACTACCGATGCTGATCGGTGGCTTGGCACATCTTTAAAAATAAATCCAACACAATTAGAAGGTGCTCGTGGATTGAGAATTGGAATTGTTCCTGCAATGCAAGGAAAATCAGACAAAGTATATCTTGATGATAAAAAGAACATTATGGTTTGTCCGATTCCTTATGATGGCTCCTTTATGGAACTGTTTTATACTTCTTGGGGAATTGTACAACAATTTATCGCGGCTGATGCTCAAATGCCGCGGGAAGTTTCTCTACCTGTTCCAGCAGATAGGCAGGCAGTAAAAGAGCTTGTGGTCAGACGGGAATTTCCTATTGTCGATGTTGTAGACGCTCTTGAGCCGCTTGCTCAACCCAACCTCACAGAGCAAATCAATCAGACGGTAGACTTGGTTACTACTAAAGAAGGTGAGTCAATTCTTAATAATGCTATAATTGCCCCTGTTGCCAGCCTTAGCTGAACTTCAAGTAACCTACGATACTTTTGATTAGATGTACTTCTTAAAGGGGATGTAATCATGAACAAGGGTGATCTTATAGTTTTTGATTCAAAGAAGAATTTTAAGTATATTAAATCTCTCGGTGCTGGTGGAACAGGCGACACTCACCTGTTTCTTGATGAAACAACTGGGATTCAGTTTGCAATAAAGAAATATGCACCTAAAGATTTTCGCTATGTGGATGAATATTACTCAAGATTTGTTGACGAAATTATCATTCTTTTCAACATCACACACCCTAATATTGTGCGGATATATAATTACTACCTTTACCCAGAATTGAAAACTGGGTATCTCCAAATGGAATATGTTGATGGAGTTACGATTGACCGCTTTGAACCACTTGACGGAGGTAAAAGTTGGGATGATATTTTTTCTGAAATTGTTTCAGCATTTGAATATTTAGAAAAGCATCATATACTACATAGAGACATTAGGCCCGCAAATATTCTTGTTGATGATAACGAAAATGTAAAAATCATTGATTTTGGATTTGGCAAGCAGCTACATGATTCAGAATCGGAAAAAAATAGCATTCTCCTCAACTGGCCAGCAACAGAAATGCCCGATGAAGTTGTACTGAATCAAGAATACAACGAATGTACTGAAATATACTTCTTGGGTGTACTTTTTAAGCACATTTTATCAAATACAAAGGCACCTTTTCATTTTGCACATATCATTGAAAAGATGACACAAACAAGTCCGATTCAGCGTTATTCCTCATTTTCTGAAATCTCCGGCGACATAGCCGCAGGTGTTATTAGCGAAATTGGTTTTTCTGACAGTCAAAAGCAAGTATATCGTCGCTTTGCAGATGTTCTATCCAGACACATAGACTATTATTCCGAAAAATTCTCGCCGATAAATAATATTTCTCTGACACTTTCAAAGTTGTCCGAACTTATTAGAAGTTCTTCTTTAGAAACCTATATTCAAGATAACACACGTCTTATTAATTGCTTTGTAAATTCCGGATGCACGGGATACACTTATCGTTCAACAAAAGACATTGATGTTCAAATTGTTATAGACTTTTATAACTTGATAATCAGTCTTTCTGATCAGAAGAAGAAAATACTTTTTGACAATATTTATGGTAGACTTTCTACTATTCCAGTTCAATCAGATGACGAATTACCGTTTTAATTTGATGGATTTCTAAAAGAAAAATTTATTGTATACAAAGGGGTTCTTCAAATGGACAACAACCTCATTCCGTATCAGCCTGTAATCTCCGATATTAAAAATTTGATTACCGTCGGCCAGAACGTTGCCTATAATGCAGCCAACCGTGCAATGATTATGACCTACTGGAATATTGGAAAGCGCATTGTTGAAGAAGAACAAAGCGGTGCCGAGCGTGCAGAGTATGGCAAACGCTTAATTCCAGTTCTTTCGGCAGAACTCACAAAGGAATTCGGCAACAGCTATTCCAGCCGGAATCTTCACTATTACCGTAAATTTTACCATTGCTTTCCTGATTCCGAGATTTTGAACACGCGTGTTCAAAATCTTAATTGGTCGCATTTTCGGGCTTTGCTTCGTGTTTCCGATGAAGATGCCCGTGTTTGGTATATGAATGAAGCTACCAATGAAAATTGGAGTGTCCGCACCCTTGACCGCAACATTGGCACACAGTATTATTATCGGCTGCTCCATTCTCCAAAAAAAGAAGCTGTGATGGCAGAGATGAAAGAGAAAACAGCGGCAGAGCCCAAGCATCAGTTTGAACTTCTCAAAAGTCCCATCGTGGCAGAATTTTTAGGATTTCGCACCGAAGATTCCTTTGCAGAGTCCGATTTGGAGTCTGCAATTCTTTCTCACATCCGGGACTTCCTCATGGAGATGGGAAAGGGATTTGCTTTCGTGGCCCGACAGCAGCACATTGTGACCGACACGGAAGATTACTACATCGACCTTGTGTTCTATAACATCGAACTGAAATGCTATGTTCTGATTGATTTGAAAATGGGCACGATCACCCATCAGGATGTCGGCCAGATTGATATGTATGTTCGGATGTACGATGAACTCAAATGCAAAGAGGGCGACAATCCCACGATTGGCATTCTGCTGTGTGGCGAAACCAGCGAGGACATCGCACGCTATTCTGTCCTGCACGATAACGACCACCTGTTTATGTCAAAGTATCTAACCTATCTGCCCACTAAAGAACAGCTGCGGGCAGAAATTGAACGCCAAAAGAACATTTTCTATATGCAGCATCCGAAGCTGGATGATAAATCGGACGATTCCGAATTTTAATCAAGATGCAAGAAAGCCGGACACAGCAACCCCAAGGCCACCGTGTCCGGCTATTTCTGTGTTGACAACGACACATTACTTTGATTGAAAATAATGTGTCATCATCAATCTGGCGGTATCACTCCCCCGTAAAATCGAATCTCTGTCCGTCAAAGTCAGCATCGGTCATTTGCTCCAATTTTGCAATGGTGCCGTTTGCCAGCCGAAGCATTTCCGTATCCATATCCGGCAGGGCGGCGAGCATCCGCGCCATCGTTCGGCGGCAATCAGAAGTGTGGTACATACAGATCAAATTTTCTTCTTCTACGCTGAAATTCATGTGTCAGACCTCCATTTCATGTTGCTTGCTGCGGGCCGCTGCCTTTTTCGGGCTGGCAGCCTGTTTTGTTTCGGAAAGCTGTTTGCGGACGGAAGTGCGGGGCTTGCGAATGCACTTGTCCCGGTTCTCGTTTTTATCAATCAGCGCGTAGATGCCGAAACGGTCTTTCACGCTGGACAGGTGCAGGGATTTGTACGGCAGCATGGCAAGCAGCTGGTCCGTATCCCGACTGGATGCCAGTTTGGTGAAGTAGGGCGATACCTCCACCATAAAATGATTTTTGTCCGGGCTGTTGGGAGCAGCCAGCCGCTTCATATCTGCCGCGATACGCTGCGCCTCGGCCTCGATCAGCCCAGTGTGCAGTGCCGCAAGATGTTCTTTGAAATCACCGGGCCGTGCCGGTTCTCGACTGCGCTGCTCCTGCCGGATGGCCGCTTGCAGAAGTTCCGGGTCACGGGGCTGCATTTCATACCGCACGAACTCTCCAAAATATTTGTCCGAGCGGCTGTTGAAATGCTCTTTGGGGCCAATTTCCCGCATCCCACTTTCGTAGATCAGGCGATTGGCACCCACAGGCAGAGCGGCATCCCGGATATGCTGAAAATGCTGCTGGTAGTCCAGTTCATACAGATTGCCTTGCACGGTTCCGTTGGCCGCACCGGTCAACTCCACCGCATAGGCAAGAATCCTGTCATGGGTCTGTTCACCGCAAAATTTCCATGTATTGTAGGCTTGGGTATCTTTGAGCAACACATCCCGTTCCCGGAAGCAGAATGTTCCAGAGGGCCGGGACAGCCACAACAGCAGCTTATCTTCCGGCTGGTTGCTGCGGGTGGCCTCCCGCAGCATTTTGATGTCATACGCAAAATCGCTCTGATAGTATGCGGTGTTCTGGTGCATAATGGCTTCCAACGCAGCGATCACATCCATATTTTCAAACTTCTGCACGGTTTACACCTCCAATTCTTTTGTCTCTTCCCGTGGCGGTGTTTGTTTGCTTTGCTCCTTTTTCGCGGCATCCAGCTGTGCTCGGATGCCTCCTTTCTGTTTTTAGGCAAAGAAAAAGCCGCAGGCTTTTTGTGAAAGTCTGCGGCTGTAAAGCAAAATCGCTTTGTCTTACTTTGCCATGGAAGGTATTCAATATTGTCGCTGAGGCGAAATCGTTTCTTACGGTAGTAAAATGGTAGTAAATTCGGGGCTTAACATCCCGAAAAGCGAGGATTCATCAGGGTTTTCAGACTTGTTCATATCCTGCCGTGAGATAACAATAGCCCGGTATCCGCTTTGCTCCAAAAAGTGCGGTACCGGGCTGTGGCGATATTCTCCTGCTTATTTCCATCCGCGGGCGGTGGGATCCAGCATTTCGGCGGCGGAATAGATCAGCGCGTTGCAGATGGCCGCCGCCACGTTGCTGCCGCCCTTGCGGCCCATGGCAACAATGGCGGGCACGCCGTGGCTTTCGCACACGGCAAACAGGCGCTCCTTGCTTTCCACCACGTTCACAAAGCCCACCGGCACACCGATAACCAGCGCCGGGCGCAGGCCGTTTTCAATTTTCTCGGCAATCGTCAGCAGGGCGGTGGGGGCGTTGCCCACGGCCAGCACGGCGCCGGGGTATTCGGCCGCAGCCTTGTGCATGGCGGCCACGGCGCGGGTGGTGCCCGCCTGTTTGGCCGCTGCAGCCACAGCGAGGTCCGCCATAAAGCAGAGTGCCTGCCCGCCCAGCTTGGCCAGGCCCGGCTTGGTGATGCCTGCCAGGGCCATGTTGGTATCGGTGATGATCGTTGCCCCGGCGTGCATAGCAGCAATACCGGCGGCTACCGCGCCGGGGGTAAAGTGCAGGGTCTGCGCATAGTCAAAATCCGCGGTGGTGTGGATGACCCGCTTGACTACAGGGGCGTTTTCCGGCGGGATGTCCAGCCCGCGCTGGGCCAGTTCACCCGTGATAATTTTCATGCTGGTGCGTTCAATATCGGCAGGCAGGTGGTGCTGCGGCATCATTGGTCATTTCCCCTTTCGGCGGGCTGTGCAAGGCCCATAGCCGCATACACGGCGGCCAGATCCAGGTTATGGCGTACCCCATCGGCCAGCAGATCCAGCTGCTGGGTACGGTATTCCTGCATGGAGATTGGTGCTGCCGCGGCGGGGTCAATCCCCTTGCGGCGGCAAAGATAGGCGGCAAACTGCTCGGTCAGCTCGCCGCTGTCAAACAGGCCGTGCAGGTAGGTGCCAAACACCTGGCCCTGCACGCAGCCTTCGGGGGTGCCGTCCGCCAGGGTGCAGAGCGGTGCGCCCTGCACAGTGGTGCGCCCGGTGTGGATCTCGTACCCGGTCAGGTGCGCCCCGGCAAAGGGCTCCGCCGTCACGGTCGCCTGGCTTTGGGTGCGGCGCTTTTCGGCGGCAAAGGTGGTTTGGGTGGGCAGCAGGCCAAGGCCGCGCAGGGTTTGCGGGCGGCCGCTCTCGGTGCCTTCCGGGTCGGCCAGGGTCTGGCCCAGCATCTGGTAGCCGCCGCACACCCCCAGTACCGGTGTGCCACGCTGGGCCAGCTTGCTGATGGCTGCTTCCAGCCCGCACTGGCGCAGCCACAGCAGGTCGTCCACGGTATTTTTTGTACCGGGCAGGATCACGCAATCCGGCGCGCCAAGCTCGCGGGTGGTCTGCACATAGCGCACGCCAAGCAGCGGGTGCTGCTCCAGCGGCATAAAGTCCGTAAAGTTGGAAATATGCGGCAGCCGCACAATGGCAGCATCCAGCGGCTTAACGGCATTTTTGACCTGCAGCCGGTCGGAAAGCGAATCCTCGTCCTCAATATCCGCCTTTAAGTACGGCACAACGCCAAACACCGGCAGGTGGGTTTTCTCTTCCAGCATGGCAAGGCCGGGGCGCAGAATCCCAACATCGCCGCGGAACTTGTTGATGACAAGCCCTTTGATGCGCGCCCGTTCGTCCGGCTCCAGCAGTTCCACCGTGCCAAACAGCTGGGCAAACACGCCGCCGCGATCAATATCACCCACCAGCAGCACAGGGGCATCCACCAGCTTGGCCAGCCCCATGTTCACGATGTCATCGGCTTTCAGGTTGATTTCAGCCGGGCTGCCCGCGCCCTCGATGACGATAATATCAAAATCTTCCGCCAGGCTGTTGTAAGCCGCCAGAATATCGGGGATGAGCTGTTTTTTGCGGCGGAAATACTCCGCCGCCGGCATCTGGCCGCGCACTTCCCCGTTGACGATCACCTGGCTGCCAATATCGCTGCTGGGCTTGAGCAGGATGGGGTTCATCCGCACATCCGGTTCCACCCCGGCTGCCTGGGCCTGCACCACCTGGGCGCGGCCCATTTCCAGCCCGTCACGGGTCACAAAGCTGTTCAGCGCCATGTTCTGGCTTTTGAACGGGGCCACCCGCCAGCCATCCTGGGCAAAAATGCGGCAGAGCGCCGCGCACAGCAGGCTTTTGCCCGCGCCGCTCATGGTGCCCTGCACCATAATACATTTTGCTTTGCTCATTTTAGTACCTCCCGCATGGTCTGCAGCAGCTGTTCGTTTTCCGGCGCGGTGCGCACAGCGGTGCGGTACCAGCCGGCGCTCAGCCCCGGGTAATTGCCGCAGCTGCGCAGGCAGACGCCCCGCTGCTGCAAGACCGCACCCAGCGTTTTCGGCGCGCGGAACAACAGGTAGTTGGCGCTGCCCTCGATCACCTGCAGCCCCAGTGCCCGCAGCCCGGCCGCCAGTCTGGGGCGCTGGTCGGCAATCAGGGCGCGGACGGCATCGGCATAGGCGGTTTCCCGCAAAGCGGCAGCGCCCGCAGCCTGCGCCAGGCTGGATACCCCCCACGGTTGGCCCGCGGCCTGCATTTTGGCCAGCAGCGCGGTGTTGGCGCACAAGGCATACCCCAGCCGCACCCCGGCCATGGCGTACAATTTGGTGAACGCTTTCAAAATAACAAGGTTGGGCGCGGTTTGCAAAAGCGGTTTGGCCGTCAGGGCATCCCGCTGCTGCAAAAAGTCCAGAAAGCACTCATCCACCACCAGCACGGCCCCGCAGTCCGCACAGCGGCGCACCAGGCGCTGCACCAGCTCCGGCGGGGTAATTTGCCCGGTGGGGTTGTTGGGCTGGCACAAAAACACCAGGTCAATGCTCTGGTTCACTGCCTGCACAAAGGCTTCCGTTACGGCAAAATCATCGGCCTCATGCAGGGTTTCCCGCTTTACTTCGCAGCCAACGCTTTCCAGTGCAGCGGCATACTCGGCAAAGGTGGGGGCGGGCAGCAGGGCGCGGCGGGGCTTGAGCGCCCACACCAGCCGGTAGATCAGATCCGCCGCCCCATTGCCGCACAAAATCCACGGTTCCGGCAGCTGTTCCGCCCGGCTGAGTGCCGTGCGCAGCTCCCGGCAAAGGGGGTCCGGATAGCGGTCCGCAGTGGGCAGTGCCGCAACGATGGCATCCGCCACGCCCTGGGGCAGGCCAAGCGGGCTGACATTGGCCGAAAAATCCAGCGCATCATGCCCAAAGCGGGCGCGGTAGCCCGCCCAATCACCGCCATGTACCAGTTCCATTCCGTTCTCCCCTTTTCGTTGTTACATCGCCAGCACCAGCAGGCGCAGGGCAATGCCCAACCCCAAAGCCAGCAGGCTTTCGGCATACATCATGCGGTCGGCCCGCAAAATGTCCTTTGGTTCCACGGGGCGCAGCGCATCCCCAATGGTGGGTTTATCATAATACTCGCCAAAATAGTAGGCGGGGCCTGCCAGCTGCACGCCCAGGGCACCGGCGCAGGCACTTTCGGTCTGGGCGCTGTTGGGGCTGGCATGGTTGCGGCGGTCCCGCCGCCAAATCTTCCATGCGCCGCGGGCACTGCTGCCGGTCAGGGCGGCAGCGGCAACCCACAGCAGCCCGGCCAGGCGGCTGGGCAGATAGTTGGCCACGTCGTCCAATCTGGCAGCGGCACGGCCAAAATACAGGTATTTCTGGTTTTTGTAGCCCAGCATGCTGTCCATCGTGTTGATGGCCTTATAGGTCAGCGCCAGCGGCGCGCCGCCCAGCAGCATGTACAATAGCGGGGCAATCACGCCATCGCTGGCGTTTTCGGCCACGGTTTCCACAGCGGCTTTGGTCACGCCCTCCGCCGTCAGGTTTTGGGTATCGCGCCCCACAATGCGGGCCACGGCCTTGCGGGCGGCGGGCAGGTCCTGCTTTTGCAGCTCTTTGTACACATTGCGGCTTTCCTGCGCAAGACCCTTAGCGGCCAATGCCTGGGCGCACCAGAACATCTGCACGGCAAGCCCCGCCAGCGGGTGCAGCGCCGCCGCCAGCCTGCACACCAGCGCTGTGATGAGGAACGTGCCCACCGGCAAAACGGCGGCCAGCACCGCCCCGCCGCAAAGCTCCCCCTGCGGCGTTTGGGGAAATTGTGCGCGCAGGCGTTTTTCCAGCGCGGTGATGGCTTTGCCCATCAGCACAACGGGATGCGGCAGCCAAGCCGGGTCGCCAAAAATGGCATCCAGCACAAAGCCACCCAAAACGGCCCAGCAAATCAGCATGGTAACTCCTTTGTATACTGCACGGTTTTGACCACGCGCAGGGTTTTCTGGTGTATCCAATCGGCGGCATCCAGCACAAAGCCGCCCGCCGCGGGAGCACACCAGGAATAATAGTTTTTATGGGGCACGGCGAACCGTTCCAGCGCCGCCATCTGGGTGCCGCCGTGGGCAACGATCACCAGCTGCGGTTCCCCCGCCGCCAAAGCGGCATCCACCAGCGCGGCAAATGCTGTGCAGACACGCTGGCAGAATTCCGCCTTGCTTTCCCCACCCGGGCAGCGGCCTTCGCAGCCGGTTTCCACCCAGGCGCGGTACTGGGGGTCGTGCTCCATCTCCCGGTAATTGCGGCCCTCAAACACGCCAAAGTCCATCTCTTTCAGCCCGTCTGCCACAACCAGTTCCGCATCGGGGAAAAGCACTTCCGCCGTCTGCCGGGTGCGCTGCAAGGAAGTAATCATGACCGTTTTGGGGGCAAAATCCGCCCGGCGCAGCTGGGCAAGGCCCTGCGGGCACAGCGGTACATCCCGCCTGCCCTGGTAGCGCTTTTCCTGATTATCCTGCGTTAAGCCGTGGCGCAGCAGGTAGATCAGCATGGCGACAGCTCCCCTTTCAGCACGGTGGGCAGGCCGCAGAACATCTGCACCACACAGTCGGCCCGCTCAGCCAGCAGGCAGGCAAGGCGGCCGGCGGCTTCCCGCGCGGCGCGCTGGACGGGGTCAATGGGCACCACGCCGCCGCCAACCTCGGTGGCGGTTACTACGTCATATTGGGCAAGCTCGTCCGCAAGGGCGGGCAGGCTTTCGGCATTGGCGGCAAGGGTCTGCACCTCGTAAATCTGCCGCCCGCCAAAGGGTTTGGCAAAGGTACGCTTGCCGCTGTACAGCGGGCCGGTAATAAACAGCATGTTACAAAAATCCCTTCCACTGGCAAAACACAAGGGCCGCCAGCATATACAGTTCCGCTTTTTGCAAAAACCACCCGGCCAGGTCCCCGGTAATACCGCCAAACTGCTTGACCGCCACACGGTGGTAGCGCCACAGGGCAACCCCTGCCGCCAGCACCAGCACGCCGCCGCCCAGGGCAAAAAGTGCCACTGCCAGCACAATGCTAAGGCATCCCAGCACCCGGCGCACCGTGATGCGGTCCGCCGCCGTGGCAAATGTGTGCGCAAGGCCGGTATTTTTGGCCAGGGGAAAGGCCGCCACTGCGTAACCGGAGCAGGCACGCTCCAGCACCAGCGCCAGCAGCCAGACAGCCCCCACCTGCGGGGTAAACTGCACGCAGCAGCACAGCGCAAAGTAGGCCACAAAGTAGCTGCACAGCCGGATCACGGCGAACGCGCCGCAGTGCGGGTCCTTGAGGATATCGAGCTTTTTCTGGGTATCGCCATAGCTGCAAAGGGCATCACAGGTGTCGGCGTAACCATCCAGATGGATGCCGCCCGTGACCCAGATGGGAATCAGGCAAAAGCCCGCCGCGCGCACCATGGCGGGCAGCGGCAGGCTGGCGCACACGCACCACAGTGCGCCGCACAGCACCCCCACCAGCGGGAAGGCACAGAGCGAATACCGCATGTTTTTCTCGTTCCAGTCAAACTGCGGCACCGGCACAGCCGAGAACATGGCCAATGCCACGGCGATCGTCTGCAAAACTGTCATGGGCGTTCCCCTCCTTTGTAGTACACCGGCAGGCCGCACACCACGCGGCAGACGGCGTCGGCTTTGGCGGCAACGGCATTGTTGACCATGGCAAGGGCCTGCAGATAAAGGTCTGTCTCCCCGGCATAGTCCGCCCCGCCGCTGAATACCTCGTCGCTGACGATGATAAGATGGTTGCATTGTGCGGCGATTGCCTCGATCCCCGCCAGCATTTTTTCCGCCGTCTGCTTGGGTGGCAGGCAGCTGCCGTCGGGGCGGTACAGCTCATTGGCAGCCAGGTTGCCCAAATCTTCCAGCAGGGCGGTGCCCTGCTGCGGCAGGCGGACAAGATGCAGGTTTTGGGGACATTCCACGGTAGCAAACTGTTTTTGCGCCCGCATGGCGCGGTGTTTGGCCACCCGCGCGGCGCACTCGGCGTCCCACACCTGCATGGTGGCAAGGTAATAGCGCGGGCCGCCGCTCTGCACGGCAAGGTGCTCCGCATAGGCGCTTTTGCCGCTGGCTGCGCCGCCGATAACCAGCGTCAGCATTGTGGGGTGTACGGCGCAATGCCGCCCTCCGCAAAGGAATAGCAGCCGCGGTAGACGGCCAAAGCCATATCCCACAGCGGGATGGAAGCCACCGCGCCGGTGCCCTCGCCCAGATGCAGGTTGGCGGTGATGAGCGGCGCTTTGCCCAAAGCATCCAGCACCATATGGGCGGCAGGCTCCGCCGAAACATGGCTGGCAAACACCGCCTTGGCTGCTGCGGGGCAGAGCCGCACTGCGCACAGAGCCGCCACGCTGCTGATAAAACCATCCATCAAAATGGGCACACCCTCCAGCGCGCCGCCCAAAAACACGCCGCACAGCCCGGCAATATCAAACCCGCCCAGCTTGGCCAGCACATCCAGCGGGTCAGCGGGATTGGGCTGGTTGTGGGCAATGCCGCGCCGGATCGCATCAATCTTGCGGGCAAGCCCTGCATCCGAAAGCCCGGCCCCGCGTCCGGTCATGCTCTGCACGGGAGCACCCAGCAGCACGCTTGCCACGGCGCTGGAGGTTGTGGTGTTGCCAATGCCCATCTCCCCCGTTGCTAACAGTTGAACTCCCTGCTGCTTTTGTCCGCGCACCAGCGCAATGCCGCAGCCGATGGCCTGCACAGCCTGGGCGCGGGTCATGGCCGGGCCGCAGGTAAAATCTTTGGTGCCGGGGGCAATGCGGCAGTCCTGCACGCCGGGCACCGGGGCACCGGCAATGCCCATATCCACCGGCACAACGCTGCAATGTGCGGCAGCTGCCATCTGGCACACGCTGGTGCGCCGCGCGGCAAGGTTTTGCAGCACCGCGCGGGTCACGCTGGCATCGGTTTGGCTCACGCCCTGGGCCACCACGCCGTTATCGGCGCACAGCACCAGCACGGCGCGGCGGGCAAAATCCAGCTCCGGGGTGCCGGTCAGGGCGGCGGCGTCCTCCAGCATGGTTTCCAGGCTGCCCAGCCCGCCCAGCGGTTTGGCCAGCGCGGCCCAGTGGGCGTGCGCCGCGGCGCGGGCAGCTTCATCGGGCGGGGTGATGGTTTGCAGCCGTGTGTTCAGTTCAGGTTCCGTCATATTGTTCTCCCTGTTTTTGTTTGGGCATACTGCGCCGCAGCCGTTACAAAGCGCTGCGGCAGCGGGGTGCCCGCCCAGTATAGATGCGGGAACCCCGCATACAGATGCCCGTTGGCAAAGCCGCAGTCCCAATGGCGGCCATTGGCTTTTTGGGCGGCAAAAGCGGTGCCGTTGCAGGTGGAATCCCAATGGTGGAACTCATGCACGGGCACCGGCTCCCCTGCGCGGAAGAGCATGCTGTCCGCCTGCGGGGTGAGCGCGGCATAGCCAAAGCGCACCAGCCGCCCCACGCGGAACCCCTGCCCCGGCAGCACACCCGCCATGGGGTGGGCGGTTCCGGCGTCATCTTCCAGCGTTTGGCCCAGGTACAAAAAGCCGCCGCATTCCGCCACGGTGGGCAGGCCGCGCTGCACGGCGGTGTTTATGGCGCAGCGCATGGCGGTGTTGGCCGCCAGCTGGGCGGCGTACAGCTCCGGGTAGCCGCCCGGCAGGTACAGCCCGCCGATATTTTGCGGCAGCGCGGCATCCCGCAGCGGGCTGAAATAGCAAAGCTCTGCGCCTGCGGCCTGCAGGCTTTCCAGCGTTTCGGCATAGGTAAAGCAGAACGCTTCATCCTGTGCCACGGCAATGCGCACGGTGGGGGCTGCGGCCTGAACCGCAGGGGCCATTGGGGCCGGGCGGTCAAACAGGGCCAGCAGCCGCGGCCAGTCGATATTTTTTTGCGCGGCGGCGGTCAAAATCTGAATTTTTTGCTGCAAATCAGCAATTTCGCCCGCGGTTTTCAGCCCCAGGTGGCGGCTTTCGATGGCGGCATCCGGCATGGGGGGCAGAAAGCCCACCACCGGCAGGCCGGTTTCCCGTTCCAGCATGGGGGCCAGCAGCTTGTACAGCATCTCGGTGCAGTCGTTCAGCAGAACGCCCGCAATGTGGTGCGGCGTGCGGAACGCTTTTAAGCCTTGCAGCTGGGCGGCCAGCGTTAAACTGGCCCCCTTGGGGTGCACCACCAGCAGCACCGGCAAGTCCAGCACATCGGCGATGTGCCAGGCGCTGGCGGCAGCGCTCACGCCGCCAAGGCCGTCATAATAGCCCATGGCACCCTCACACAGATCGGAA
>ERZ827186.2188-NODE-2188-length-13740-cov-14.406138_pt1 | contig 13740 bp, 9 predicted proteins | sample MGYA00519918_ERZ827186 | MGnify/ENA primary metagenome ERZ827186 (study PRJEB31778, sample SAMEA3449275) | human gut metagenome | biome: human gut; feature: human-associated habitat; material: faeces | place: United Kingdom | collected 2010/2012 ... | reverse complement strand
GCATCCGCTTCTATGACATCAACTACCAGCTGGCTCAGAACGAAGATAAAAATGCAATCTTTGAAAACTGGTGTGATTTCCTCAATTACTTTGATGCCAGTATCCATTTTCAGCTGAGCTTTATCAACCATAAGAGCAGCATGAAGGAGTTTGAGCAGGTCATCCGGATCCGACCACAGGAGGATGCTTTTGATGATGTCCGTATGGAATACGCAAAGATGTTGAAACAGCAGCTGGCAAAAGGAAACAACGGTCTGGTGAAGTCAAAATATATCACCTTTTCCATCGAAGCGGATAATATCCGGGAAGCAAAGCCAAAGCTGGAACGTATTGAATCAGATATCCTGAACAACTTCAAGATCCTTGGAGTTCCAGCCTATCCATTGAATGGAGTGGAAAGATTGCAGATTTTGTATGAGACTTTCAATCCGGATATCATGACAGACTTCCAGTTTGATTATGGTTCCATGATCCGTACTGGACTCAATACCAAAGATTATGTGGCACCGACCAGTTTTGTATTCAAGGACAGAAATACATTCCGTATGGGAAATACCATCGGAGCAGTCTCTTATTTACAGATCCTGGCACCAGAGCTTACAGATAAAATGCTGGCAGAATTTCTGGATATTGATAAGAATCTCATCGTCAACCTGCATGTCCAGTCTGTGGATCAGATGAAGGCAATCAAGCTGGTAAAAAGCAAAGTGACGGATATCAACCGTATGAAAATCGAAGAACAGAAAAAAGCAGTCCGGGCCGGATACGATATGGATATCATTCCATCGGATCTGAACACGTATGGCGGAGAAGCTAAGCGTCTGTTAGAAGACCTGCAGTCACGAAATGAGCGTATGTTCCTTGTAACAGCGCTCTTTTTAAATACAGCAAAGACCAAACAGGCACTGGACAATGCCATCTTCCAGACTGCCGGAATTGCACAGAAATACAACTGTGTACTGAAACGTCTGGACTATCAGCAGGAAGAAGGACTGATGAGCAGTGTTCCGCTGGGAGTCAATCATATCCCCATCAAACGTGCACTGACCACGACCAGCACTGCTATCTTCGTACCGTTTACCACTCAGGAACTTTTTATGGCAGGAGAATCCCTGTATTACGGATTAAATGCACTCAGCAACAACATGATTATGGTGGATCGTAAAAAGCTGAAAAACCCGAATGGACTAATCCTTGGTACACCTGGATCCGGTAAATCCTTTGCTGCAAAAAGAGAAATCACCAACGCTTTCTTTGTCACGAAGGATGACATTATCATCGGAGATCCGGAGGGTGAGTATTATCCACTGGTCCATGCACTTGGCGGACAGGTCGTACACATTTCACCGACCAGTAAGGATTATATCAATCCGATGGATATCAATATGGATTATTCCGATGATGACAATCCACTTGGAGTGAAATCCGATTTTGTCCTGTCTTTATGCGAGCTGATCATGGGAAGCAGGGATGGAATTGAAGCAGAGGAAAAATCAGTGATCGACCGCTGTCTTCCACTGGTGTATCAGAAGTACTTTGCAGATCCAAAACCGGAAAATATGCCGGTTCTCGGTGACCTGTATGACTGTCTTAGAAAGCAGAAAGAACCGCAGGCCCAGAGAATTGCAACAGCGTTGGAAATCTATGTAAATGGATCACTGAAAGTATTTAACCATAGAACCAATGTGGAATTGAATAACCGTATTGTCTGCTTTGATATCAAAGAACTTGGAAAGCAGCTGAAAAAGATTGGAATGCTCATCGTTCAGGATCAGGTATGGAACAGAGTTACGATCAACCGTGGCATCAAATCTACCAGGTACTATATCGATGAGTTTCATCGGACGAGACGTTCCGCTTGTTGAATAGACAGCGGGGTCAGTAGCCGTCCGTAAAAAGAAAAGCTACTGATACAACTGATATGGTGTTGTTCAAATGAAGGGGTAACGCCCGGAAGGGACACACACAAACTCCCTACAGCGTGATAGTTGTGCAAGAACTATCGGGTTGTCAAAAGTTAGGGTGAAGAGCAAAAAGCAGGTCCTAACAGGTAAGGCTGAGGAAAGATTCACAGAGGTGTGGGTTGCCTGTGATTATGTAGTGAAGCTGTATATGGTGAGTATCCACGGAAGTGGGGACGAACTGACGATTTAAAGAGTCTAAAATTCGAATGCGTTGAAAAGCGTATGCCAACGGTTTGGCGTTGATTACCGAAAAGTAACTGGGTGGAAGTGAAAGTCGGAGCATTGTTACAGGCAATGGAAATCAGCAGGCTCAAAGGAAGCACCTAAGTACAGTATATTGCATCATATTGGAACGTCGAAAGCAACGAACAGCGAGCAGTTGCACATGCTATGACCTGTTGGTAAGGAAAACACGCTGTATAACTTACCTTTATCGTTGTGAGAGCGGAGGCACGAGCGATGAAGCTTCTGTAATGGGAGTGGAGCAACAGCCTCTAGTGGGACGACTGGTCAGTCTGCCAGTCGACAAAACAAGTGTAATAAAGTAATGCAGTTAACATTCATAGGTTCGAGTATGACTAAGAGAAACAAGTCTTGCGAGAGTGAGGTGATGTTGACTATGCAAAGAAAGGAATTGTTAAAGAAAAGTGCTATCCGATATGCTGAGTACTACGGCATGGTCGAAGTACAGGACGCATTATATGCGGATAGTGCGAGCGAAAAGATTTTCACGAATCTGATAAGTATTATCGGTTCAGATGCCAATATCAAAATGGCATACCGTAATCTCAAATCAAACAAAGGAAGCAGCACACCTGGTGTCGACGGTAAGACCTTTAAGGACTTAGCTGAGATGTCAGAGGAAGCATTGGTTCAATGTGTTAGGGACAAAATTCTTAACTACCAGCCTAAAGCGGTGAGAAGGGTATATATCCCAAAGCCAAATGGGAAAATGCGACCATTAGGAATCCCTACGGTATTAGATAGGATTGTACAACAAAGCGTGTTGCAGGTCATGGAGCCTATATGCGAAGCCAAGTTTTATCGGCACAGTTATGGTTTCAGACCGAATCGTAGCACTAAGAATGCCGTTGCCGTGTGTTACAAACTGGCGCAGGTGGACGGATTCCACTATGTAGTTGATGTAGATATCAAGGGATTTTTTGATAATGTCGACCATGGAAAGCTACTAAAACAGATATGGACGATGGGAATACGTGATAAAAGGCTGATTTCCTTAATTGGAAAAATGCTAAAAGCTCCAATTGAAGAAAATGGGGTTAGAACGGTACCCGACAAAGGCACGCCTCAGGGCGGTGTACTTAGTCCCTTACTGGCAAATATTGTGCTGAATGAGCTTGACTGGTGGATAGCCAGTCAATGGGAGGAAATGCCTGCAAAGCATCCTCTGCAAAGCGATATTTATATGAATAAAAATGGTACCCCGAATAAGGGGAATCTGTACAAGAAGTTGCGACAGTCCCGATTGAAAGAGTGCCACATAGTGAGATATGCGGATGATTTTAAGATATTTTGCAGGTCGTATTCTGATGCTTCCAAGCTAAAGCATGCGGTCGAGCAATGGCTAATGGACAGACTAAAGCTGGAAACATCTCCAGATAAGTCACGAATTACGAATCTTACCAAAGGCTATAGCGACTTCTTAGGCATAAAATTTAAACTTTACAAGAAGGGAAAGAAATGGTCTATCAAGTCTCATATGACTGACAAAGCCATCAATTCTCAACGAGTGAAGCTGAAAAATGCCATGGCGCAGGCCTGTAAATCTCACGAGAGTGAACAATCACAGCACGATGACCTCATCAGATACAACCAAGCAGTCATTGGTATGCATCAGTACTATAACATGGCTACTATGATAAATGCAGATGTTCACAGACTGTTCCCGTCGATTGACATAACCATGAAGACGAGATTGAATAGTCGGGCTGACCTCTCCAAGGAAAAACCGCCGACATTGAAAGGTGCGATGGACGAATATTTCTATCAGAAATATGGGGAGTCCAAACAGGTTAGATATATCAATGGTATGATTGTCGTTCCTGTAGCATACTGTAGGACGCAAAATCCAATGTTCTACCGAGTGGACACCAATCGTTACACCCCACAGGGACGTGAACGTATTCACCGCATGCTTGCTAAATCTGAATATGGAGAAACGCTGTTGAAGTTGAGTAGAGATAACGACACGAATCATAGTATCGAATTCTGTGATAACCGCCTATCAAGATTTGTGGCATCAAAGGGTAAGTGTGAACTCTCAAAGGTGTCTCTTGCGTTTGAAGATGTGGAATGCATATATCTTAATCCACCAAGCCAAGGTGGTACGGATGAATATGCAAACCTCAGAATCGTACACAAAGATATAAAGAGCCTTATCTATTCTAATGACGTGAAAATCATCAAGTCCCTCATCGATTTATTCGATTGTAGGGCACCTGCCAAGATTGCAAAGCTCAACAAATGGAGAGCTAAAGCAGGATTGGAAGCAATTAACCTTATAACAATTAACCAGACTTTGAAGTAACTGTATTAGCAATAAAGACTTATCCCATGGAACGCCGTGTGCAATGAAAGTTGCTTGCACGGTGTGGCTCGGGGCGAAAGGCGTGAAAGCGTCTGACCTATCGAGATTTCTGCTCAAAGAAGAACAGACAGCAGCTTATTCCGTAGAAATATGGAAGAGATTCAGAAAATGGGGAGGCGTACCGACTGGAATCACACAGAATATCAAAGATCTTCTTGCCAGCAGGGAAATTGAAAATATCTTTGAGAACAGTGATTTTATCCTGATGCTGAACCAGGCGGCAGGTGACAGACAGATCCTTGCAAAACAGTTGAATATTTCCCCATATCAGTTGTCTTATGTGACGAATTCCGGGGAAGGAGAAGGACTTCTTTTCTATGGAACAACAATTATTCCATTTAAGGACAAGTTCGATAAGACCTTGAAGCTGTACAGTTTGATGACTACAAAACCGGAAGAAGTTGAAAAACGAGAGAAAGAAATGGAGGCGGAAAAACATGAAGGAAATCGATAAGATCCGAATCAGGCAGTGGAACCAGGATAATCCTTACATTCAGATGAAAAATCTGGAAAATGCGCAGCCTGGATACCGTGTTCATACAGTTAATGACGATCATCATCTGTATGAGCTTCCGCTGGAAACACAGAATATTATCCTTGACTGGGTATTCTGGAATTTCTATCCGGCACAAAAGATCTACCCACATCTTACCAGTGATGATCTGAAAGAAGTTTTGTATAAACGAACCCAGATCCATCTGTACAATAACCAGTTCAAGGAAGCCATGCTGATCAATGGATTCTGGCCAAGAGATCCGAGTGAGCTGAACTGGGTATTTCATATTCAGGCAAGCTCTCCGGCAATCAGGACACAGGCAGATGGTTATCCTGGTATCCCGATTATAGGACGCCAGGAACTGAATGAGTACAGAAAGAAAAGTTGTGCCAGGAGGTGATGACCTATAGCTGGAAAAGAATTTAAAGGCAAAGATAAAAAGGTCGCAAAGATGACCAGAGATGGTCTGACAGAAGAAAATCTCCATGATGGTAGTGTAAAAGATATCAGTCACAGGAGCCGTGGGCGACCGGAAACTAAAGAAGAATTTGTTCCTGAACGGGAACGGAAAAAGGCTGAGAATGAAGATTCAAAATCGGGAAAAGGTAAACGACTGCAGATGGAAAAAATCCGGAAATCTTCTGTCCGGCAGGAAACTGTTGAGAATACAGTTGAAGTTACACCGGAAGAAAAAGTATCCGGATATCGAAAGAAACTGCATCGTTATGAAAAAATCCCGGATGATGATAACAATCTGAACAGCCAAAAGAAATCCATTCGGAAGAAGCAGCTGCAAAAACAGATGACCAAAGAACAGGCAAAAGGCGGAAGATTATCCTTTGATGATGAAGGAAATCAGATGGTGAAAGGTGCTGGCATGAAACCGGGAGGGACAGCCGGGAAATACATTGCTACACAAGCTGTTATATCTGGCATGAAAGCAGTCACTTCCGAAGAGGAAGAAACAGATGAAAATGCAGGTGTGGAAAGTGCCAGACTTGCAGAGCGTGAAACAGAAGCTGCGTTACGTGGCCTACGTCATGCTCAGATCCGCAGCAAACGAACGGATGTGAAAACCCATCGCAGAGGTTATCGTGAGGCTACTGTAGAAAAGAAACTGAAATTTGGTTCTGCAGAAAGTATGGAAGGAGTCAAACATGCAGAATCGGTAAAGAACGCTGAGCAAAAGAGACATTTCTATAACCGCTTCTTTCAGAAAAAACGATATAAGGATGCATACCGGGCAGCCAGAGCCGGAAAATCCGCTGGCAGTCTAGGTGGAGCGACAACCATTACCGGTGTCGAGAACATGACGGTGAAAGCAAAGATTGCCTTGAAAGAGATTATAAAGCGTAATCGTGCCATGTTCGCAGGCATCGGTATTTTTGCGCTTCTTTTTCTTGTCATAGCAGTATCTCTGGGGAGCTGCAGTGCCTCTATTGAGGGTGCTGGATCTGTGATCGGTATTACAACGTATCCAAGTTCAGACGAGGATATCTATGCTGCCGAAAACAGATATGCCGCTTTGGAAAGTGCCTTGAATCAGCAGATCAATGAGATGGAACGAAGACATCCAAATTATGACGAGTATCAGTACAACATTGCTGAGATTGGTCATAATCCATACCATCTTATCTCGTATCTTACCGCAAAATACGGGGACTGGACGTACTCAGATGTTGAAAATGAACTGCAAGCTCTTTTTGAAGCACAATATCATCTGAATACAGAAGGTCGAACAGAAACGGTGACAGAAACCAGAAATGTTCGCGTTGGAGAATCATTGGGACAGGTAGTGACAAGCGGATATTGTAATTGTCGAATCTGCTGTGGTGTATGGTCAGGCGGACCAACTGCCAGTGGTGCATATCCAACTGCAAACCATACCATTGCTGTAGATGCTTCCAATCCATTTGTGCCGATTGGCACTAAGGTAGTAATGAATGGTGTGGAATACACAGTTGAGGATACCGGAGCCTTTGCACGATATGGTGTGCAGTTTGACGTTTACTATGATAACCATGCTGCCGCTTCTGCTCATGGACATCAGACCTGGGAAGCCTATATCGCAGATGACAATGGCAGTCAGGAAGTAACGGTTACCAGTACAAGCACTAAGAAGATTCTATATGTGACACTGACAAATGGAAGCTTTGACGCTGTGGCAAGAGCCAATCTGAATGCGGAGCAGCTGATCATCTATAATGCATTAAATACGACATATGGAAACAGAAATTATCTGTGGGATGTAAACAATGTGACCAGTGGATCAGGCGGTAATGGAATGAGCTATGAGATTCCACCGGAAGCACTGCAGGATGAAGAATTTGCCCGGATGATCCGGGAAGCAGAAAAATATCTGGGAGTACCTTATGTATGGGGTGGCTACTCTCCGTCCGGATTTGATTGCTCAGGATTCGTATCTTATGTCATTAACCACTGTGGTAATGGCTGGAACTATGGACGATTGACCGCAGATGGATTAAGAGGCGTATGTACTTATGTATCACCGCAAGAAGCAAAACCAGGAGATCTGATTTTCTTCCAGGGAACGTATAACACATCCGGTGCAAGCCATGTGGGTATCTATGTCGGTAACAATATGATGATCCATTGCGGGGATCCGATCCATTACTCAAATATCAGCACATCCTACTGGCAGCAACACTTCATGTGCTTTGGAAGACTGCCATAAATGGGTGATTGAAGGGAGGTGAAAGTTTGAATAAAAAGATTAAAAAATATCTGGATGAGATTGCCAAGACAGAGAAAAAGATCGCGGATCTGCAGCAATATCTTAGGGGTGTCCAGGCTGCATTAAAGCAGGAAGAGGACAATGAGATGATCAGGTGCATCCGTGGTATGAAGATGGATAATGATCAGTTATATGATCTTTTGGATGGTATCCAGAGTGGAAAAGTTAAATTTCAGGTAAGCAGGGAGTCTGACGATGAAGGTTCAGGCTCCTTTGTATTCACAGAAGAAAATAAGGAGGAATATCAGAATGGTGAAATGGAAGAAAATGAATAAGAAAATGGCAGGACTGCTGTTGGGAGTCATGATGCTTTTTACAGCATCAACCACAGCATTTGCCTATGTGGATGAATCGGCAGAGGCATCCAAAGTAGAGACAACTCAGACGGAACAGTCAACAGACAAAGAAGAGAAAAAGGACGAGGCGACAAACACAAACGAGGTGCTGCCGGAAGATGGAACAGACAAGGGAACTGCATTTACGACACCTGGCAATGGTGAAGTCAAGGATGACATTACCGATGATTCCACAAAGGAATTTCTTACGGTTACAACGAAGAATAACAACACTTTCTATATCGTGATCGACCGTAGTGCCACATCACAGAATGTCTATATGTTATCCCAGATTGATGAGAATGATCTGTCCGAATTTCTGGATAAAGACAGCACTGCTACTGTCGTAACACCACAGCCAGATAAATCAAAGGTAGTGCTGGATGAAACAAATAATGAGGATGTAGACAAGGAAGCTACCATTGATCCGGAGAAAACAGCATCTGCAAAAACCAATATGGGTGCAATGGCAACAATCCTGATTTTGGCTCTCGGCGGTGTGGCAGCTTACTACTACTTCAAGATCTATAAACCTAAAAAAGAGGAAGATGAGGATGATCAGCCGGAAGGTTTGGAAACAGGTGGACTGGAAGAAGTTCCGGATGAGGAAGAGTCTGAAGACGAAGATGTTGAAGAAAATGAAAAATAAATAAACTTTTTTAGTGGAGGGGGCTGTAAAACATGCTCTCTCCGTTTCGTTATATGAAGGAGGTAATACATCATGTATTTAGTAATTGCAGAAAAACCAAGTGTATCAAGAGCAATCGCAGAAGTGATTGGAGCACAGGAACGAGAAGACGGATATTTACAAGGAACCGACTGTATGGTCAGCTGGTGCTTCGGACATCTGGCCGAATATGTTTCACCGGATGCTTACGATGAGAAATTTAACCAGTGGAGATATGAAGATCTCCCGATCATCCCGAAAGACTGGAAAGTTACAGTCTCAGAAGATAAGAAAGATCAGTTCTATATCTTAAAAAGACTGCTCAACAGTCCGGAAATTGAATACGTCGTAAATGCCTGTGATGCCGGACGTGAAGGAGAATTAATCTTCAAACATGTCTATGACTTATCCGGAAGTAAAAAGCCGGTGAAACGATTATGGATCAGTTCTCTGGAAGATTCAGCAATCCTTGATGGAATGCAGCATCTGAGATCCGCAGAGGAATACCGACATCTGGCCGAAGCTGCTGTATGCCGTTCTCAGGCTGACTGGCTGGTAGGAATGAATGCAACCAGAGCTTACACCACAAAGTACTTCAAAAAGCTGACCGTTGGAAGGGTTCAGACACCGACACTTGCCATGTTGGTGGAACGTGCCGGACAGATCAGCAATTTCCAGAGAGAAAAGTATTTCAATGTAGAACTGGATTGTGACGGAATTCCGGCAGTAAAGCCAAAGATCTTTGATCCGGATGAGGCGGAACAGTTAAGAAGCAGATGCCATGGAAATGAAGCTATTGTCACTGCAGTAAAAGAAACGGAAAAGAAAGTAAAAGCACCAAAACTTTATGACCTGACCACACTGCAGAGAGAAGCAAACCGTATCTATGGAATGACAGCCAAACAGACACTGGATACCGCTCAGAGCCTGTACGAAAAGAAACTGATCACTTATCCAAGAACGGACAGCCAGTATCTGACAGAAGATATGGAACAGACCGCAAGAAATGTGGTTCGTCAGATTTATGAGAAATATCAGCTGACAGGTCCGTTTGATCAGCCGGAGCAGCCAGATGTGAAGAAAGTCATGAATAACAGCAAAGTGACAGATCACCATGCAATCATCCCAACGATGGAGCTTGCATCCAGCCATCTGGATGAACTGAAATCCTGGGAAGAAAAGATTCTCTTCCTGATCGCAGTCCATACGGTCATGGCAATGAGTAAGGATCACATTTACCAGGAAACAGAGATTGAAGTGGAATGCCAGGGAGAAATCTTCAAAGCAAAAGGAAAAACTGTGTTGCAGGATGGATGGAAACTCTTTGAAAACTGCTTCAAGAATAAGGACCGCATGGCAATCGTAGATCCGGATCAGGAAATGAAAGAGAGGATGCCGAAAGTAACCCAGGGACAGACTTTCTATGCTGTAGCTGCAGAAAAGACAGAACATTTTACATCGCCACCAAAACCATACAGCGAAGATACTCTCCTTGCGGCAATGGAAACAGCTGGAAATAAGGAATTCGATGAAGACACAGAAAAGAAAGGATTAGGAACTCCGGCAACAAGAGCCGGTATCATCGAAAAACTGATCTATTCCCAGTATGCCACCCGAAAAGGAAAACAGATACTTCCAACAGAGGATGGAAAAGTCCTTGTGGAGATCCTGCCAGACTTCCTGAAATCAGCAAGTATGACTGCAGAATGGGAAAATCAGTTGCTCTTGATGGAGCATGGAGAAATTGCACCTGAACAGTTTATGACCGGGATCAAAAACATGCTGACCATGATGCTGAATGGATGCGATGCGATTTCCGAAGAAGAAACAAGAAGATTTCAGACCAGAGAAAGCATTGGAACCTGTCCGGTATGTGGAAGCCTGGTATATGAAAGTAAAACCAACTTCTATTGCAGCAACCATGATTGTCACTTTGCTCTCTGGAAAGACAACCGCTATCTGCAGAGCATGGAAAAAACCATGGATAAAAAGATGGCTGCAGAACTTCTGAAAAACGGAAGTGTGCATGTGAAAGACCTGTATTCCAGAAAGAAAAATATGTACTTTGAGGCAGATCTCCATATGGATACAGATGAAACCGGAAAGGTGAATTTTTCTTTATCCTTTCCCAAAAAGAAACCAAAAAACAAAAGCAAAAAGAAATAAGAAAACAGATTAGAGGAGGAAACGAAGAATGAATTTTAATGAATTTGTAAATGAAGTAAAGGACAATATCAGACTCTTTTTACCAAAGGATTATGAGAATGCAGAAGTATCAACGATGGAGTGTCAGAAACTGAACCGTGCCTATACGGGATTGATGGTGAGAAAAGAAGGTGTGATGCTTACCCCGACGATTAATCTTAATCAGCTGTATGAAGCATATAAAGCACAGTCTGGTGTAACAATGGAAACTGTATGCAGAAAGATTGCAGATATAGTTATTGAGGCACCGATACAGGTTGATCTGAAAGCTATTTTTAATTATGAAGATGTGAAGGACAAGCTGTTTATCCGTGTATCATCAGCCGAAGCAAATAAGGAAGTCCTCGAAAATGCTCCACACCAGCTGAAAGAAGACCTCGCAATTACCTATCATGTGGCAGTAGGCAAGGATCAGGATGGATTAAGTTCCATGCTGATTACAAATGAAATGATGAAGGAATATGGAGTGACACAGGAGCAGATTCATGAAGACGCTATGAAAAGTTCACCGCGTGTCATGGTCCCAGAGGTATCAAGTATAGGTGTACTGATAGATGAAATATATCAGAAAAATATTCTCATGCTGACACCAGATGAACGTGAAATGCTGCTAGAAACATTGCAGGAGTCAAGCGAGATGCCGACATTCTTTGTTGTTACAAATACAGAAAGAATTGATGGAGCCGGTGTGATCTTTTATCCGGAATTCATGGATAACATGGGGGAACTTCTGGGAAATGATTTCTTCATTTTGCCATCATCCATTCATCAAATGCTGATCTTGCCGGATGACGGGCAAGTGGATGCGGAAATGTTAAGAGATATGGTAAAAGAAGTAAATGCCACTCAGGTAGCACCAGCAGAACGCCTTACCAATGATGTATATCACTTTGACACAAAGGATCACGTCTTTGAAAAAGCCGACAGATTTACAGAACGTCAGAAAGAAAAAGAAGCGCAGGCTGCAAAAACAGAGAAAGCAGGAAAAGAACAGCCGGATCAGAAACCGAAAACAAAGAAGCACGATATGGAACTCTAATATCAAGCATGAAACCCGTTAAATGAGCAAACGCCCTGCGGCATAAGGAAATGTCGTGGGGCATTTTGAAAAGGAGAAGATTATGACGAAAGAGAACATTAAAACAAATACAAGCTTAAGATACAGCCAGTATCGAAAAAGATTATCACACACATTTTCGTTTAAAAAATTGAAGAAGCAAATTGAGACGTTACATGATCAGGAATTTATTATAAATGTGCCGATTGGAGGTGTTGCTGATGGCAGATAAATTAGAACAGGTAGCAACTCGTATGGTGGAACAGCCACCACTTTATAGTAATGAACCTATGAATAATCCAGATGTAGCAATTCGTGTTATGAATGAATTTCTTTCCCAGATGGATCGGGAACTCTTTTGTATTGTTAATTTACAGGCAGATTTAACACCGATCAATATGAATATCGTATCTGTAGGATCGCTGAATGAAGCATTAATTAATCCAAGAGAAATATTTAAGAGTGCAATTCTTTCGAATGCTCATTCAATGATGCTCATTCATAATCATCCGTCCGGAAATCTGACACCATCTACATCGGATATCCAGACTACAGCAAGAATGCAGGAATTAGGGGAATTGATGGGGATTTCATTGGTTGATCACATCATTACAGGACGGAATGGGAATTACTATTCCTTTCGAGATAAAGGAGAATTTCCAGATAGCAGGGTTCGTTTTTCTACTCGTGTTGAAGATATTGATCTGACTAAAGGAATGGTGACTGAAGCCACCGCACCCTATGAAGAAGTAACAGATACAAAAGAAAAGGGTGACGTAAGAGATATTCCAACAGTGCAGACAGCAACAATTCCATTACCGGTTCAGGGAAAAGATATGGACAGCATTATGCAGTCACTGGAATCCGGTGTGGAAGAACTTTTTACAAGTAACCGCTATCAGGAATTTCTTAAAACCATGGCAAAGTTTCACAATTATTCCTTTAATAATACAATGCTGATCGCCATGCAGCGACCGGATGCCACACTTGTTACCAGCTACAAAAACTGGCAGTCCATGGGTAGACAGGTCATGAAAGGTGAAAAAGGAATTACGATTATTGCACCGGCACCATATAAGAAAATGAAGGAAAAAGAGGTTCTGGATGAAAATCAGCGACCGATCATGGGAACCGATGGAAAACCTAAGACTGAACAGGTGGAAGTTACAGTTCCGCATTTTAAAGCAGTTACCGTCTTTGATATTGCTCAGACATCCGGGGAACCGATCCAGACACTGGCTCCGGAATTACTGACTGTAGCTGTACAGGATTTTGATTCTTTCATGCAGGCTATTCAGAAAATATCCCCAGTACCGATACGATTCGATGAGATCGATGGCAACGCCAATGGATATTATCACAATGCAGATAAGGAGATCGTGATTAAAAAAGGACTCAGTGAAAGCCAGACCTTAAAGACTGCCATTCATGAAACAGCCCATGCAAAACTGCATGACAAGGAAATTATGGAAAGCCTGGGTGTAGAAAAAGACCGACTGACAAAAGAGGTTGAGGCTGAATCGGTTGCTTACTGTGTGTGTTCTTCCTTTGGGTTGGATACATCGGATTATAGTTTCCCTTACATTGCAGGCTGGAGTAGCAGCCGGGAAATGAAGGAAATGAAAGCATCTATGGATGTGATCCGCAAGACAG
>ERZ827186.2186-NODE-2186-length-13745-cov-3.068444_pt1 | contig 13745 bp, 16 predicted proteins | sample MGYA00519918_ERZ827186 | MGnify/ENA primary metagenome ERZ827186 (study PRJEB31778, sample SAMEA3449275) | human gut metagenome | biome: human gut; feature: human-associated habitat; material: faeces | place: United Kingdom | collected 2010/2012 ... | reverse complement strand
CGATCTGGTAGCGGGAGTTCGGCTCGGCGGAGCAGAACAGCAGGCCGACCGTCTTTGTCTCGGGGAACCAGTCGAGGATCATCTGGGCCTGCGCCTGCAGGTCAGCCAGGTCGGATGTGCCGGAGACGTTGCCGCCGACAGTGCCGTTGAAGTCATCGATATCCAGCGCGACGCCATAGGCCGTGATGGACGTGCCGAGGATGGGGATATCAGCCGTAGCGGAGACAGCGGCAGTCAGCGCCGGGGTTGCATTGGCCATGATGAGGTCCACGCCCTTGGAGACAAAGCCGTTGACGATGGTGGCGCAGGTCGGGATGTCGTTCGCCGCATTCTGCTCCACAAATTGGACCTTGTTGCCGAGAGCTTCGGTCAGCGCATCCTTAAAGCCCTGCGTGGCGGCGTCGAGCGCGACGTGCTGCACGAGCTGGCAGATGCCGACGGTATAAACTTCGCCTTCCGCCGCGGCGGGCGCGGCAGCGGGCTCTTCGGCGGGCGTGGACGCCGGTGCGCTTCCGCAGGCGGCGAGGGAGAGTACCATCGCCAGCGCGAGAAGAAGGACAAGTGCTTTTTTCATGGTGTTTAGCTCCTTTATATAAGGCAAAATGCCTTTCTCTTATGATTTGCATTATAGCACTTTAAATGGACAAAGCAACTGACGTTTTCCACAAAAAAGCAATGCCGGAACTGGATAGTTCCGGCATTGTCTATTAAGGTAAAGCAAAACGGTCAGATATCGAGGATGCCCATGATGACGATGCCCGCCACGACGAGCGCGATGCATGCATAGTGCTTTTTCGAGAGCTTTTCCTTGAGGAAGATACGCCCCCAGATAACGCTCGCCACGCAGTAGGAGGAAATGATGGGCGCGGCAAAGGCAACATGCTCGGTGTCGGCCAGCGCGTAGATATAGAAGAACTGGCCGATCGTCTCGCAGACGGCGCCGAGATACTTCGGCCCCTCCTGCTTCGGGATGAGGCGCTGCTTCTTGATGCCGAGGACATAGATCGCGCACGCAATGCCCATAACGAGGAAGGTGAGCTCATAGGCGACGTTGCAGGCGTCCGCCAGCTCCTCGCCGAGCTTTTCGAGCACACGGCTGTCGGCGAACGTGCCGAGCGCGTCGAGCAGACAGTAGATCACCGGCAGCGCGATGGCGAGCCAGCTTTTGGCGTAATGCCGGTTGGACTCGTCCTGCCGGGCGCGGCGCAGCTCCTCGTCCTCGTTGGACTCCGTGATGCCGAGCGCGATCACGCCGATGCACACGAGCGCCACAGCCACGAGCGCGAGCGGCGGCAGATCGTCGCCGATGCCGACAGTGATGAGCGTGAGCACCGCTACGATCGCGCCGGAGCTGTTGCAGATGGGGGAGGAGATGGAGAGCTCTATGTACCGGAGACCGAGATAGCCGATGGCCATGGAGAGAATGTAGAGCATCGAAACAGGCAGATACATGAGAATGATCTCCCATGTGATGCCGACCTTCCCGATGAAGATCTCATAGGCAGCGTGCAGACCCATAACGATACCGACGGCCATGACCATTTTGAGATGGCTGTATTTGTCGCTGCCGTCCTGACAGCCGATTTTTGAGAAAAGATCGGAGCCGCTCCAGCAGAGCAGAGCGATGAGTGCAAACCAAAACCACATAATAAATGCTTATTCCTTTCCTGTTTCTATTTTCGGACAAGCAAGTATATCAAACCGGGGATATACTTTGCAAGAGCGATTTTTGCAGGAAGAAATCCGGCTTTCCAACGGAAAGCCGGATAAATCGGATGGGATCCTTTTAAAACAGCGGCGCGAGCGTGCGCAGCACGGCGCGGATCAGCCGCCGTCCGCGGCGCTGCTGCAGACACAGCTCCTCCGTGATGGGCGCGCTCCGTTCCAGCTCGGAAAGGTATTCCGCCTTCATGTCCGCGATGGCGGGCGTATCACACATCCATACGCCGCACTCAAAGTGGAGATACAAACTGCGGTAATCGAGATTGATCGTTCCGACCACGGCGCTGCGGTCATCGGCGATGAACGTTTTGGCGTGCACCATGCCGGGGGTGTACTCATAGATCTTCACACCCGCGAGAATGAGCGTTTCGTAGTAGGAGCGGGTCATTTCATGCACAAGGGCGCTGTCGCTGATCGCGGGGGTGACGATGCGCACATCCACGCCGGACTTGGCCGCGGCGGTCAGCGCGGTGATCATCTCGTTATCGATGATGAGATAGGGGGTGTTGATATACACATAGTCCTTGGCGCGGTTGATGAGATGCATGTACACCGTTTCGCCGACCGGCTCGTTGTCGAGCGGCGTATCGCCAAACGGCTGCACCCAGCCGGGGGCGGTGATGCTCTCGCAGAGCGCCGCGTCCGGCGCGTAGCGGGTGAAATCCTCCGTTACGCCGCGCGTGTAGTCCCACATGGAGAGAAACATCGCCGTGAGCGCGTACACGCCCTCGCCGCGCAGCATGACGCCCGCGTCGAGCCAGTGGCCGCAGCGCTGCACCACGTTGATATAGGCGTCCGAGAAGTTGATCCCGCCCGTGAAGCCGACATTCCCGTCGATCACACAGATCTTGCGGTGGTCGCGGTTGTTGAAGCGGGACGAGAGAATGGGGATAAACCGGTTGAACACGCAGCAGCGGATGCCCTCGGCTTCGAGCGTGTCCTCATAGCCCTCCGGCAGCTTGTACATGCAGCCGAAATCGTCGTACATCACGCGCACATCCACGCCGCTTTCCGCCTTGCGGCGCAGCACCTCGTGAATGGCGTTCCACATCGTGCCGGGGGCAATGATGTAGTACTCCATGAAAATGAACTTCTCCGCCTTTTCCAGCTCCGCCAGAAGCGTGTCGAAATAGACCTCGCCGACCGGAAGATACGTTGTTTCGGTATGCGTGAATACCGGCGCGCCGGCGGCACGGTGCAGATAGTCGGAAACGCGCTTCGCGTCCGTGTGCTCAGGCAGCGCCGGTTCCGCCGCCGGAACGCTGCGCATCGCCTTTTCATACTGCTCGGCCACGGATGACATGCGCGCCTTTTCCTTCAGCGAGAGCTGGTTTTTCCCGAATACGAGATAGAGCAGCACGCCGAACACCGGCAGCGCAAGGATCGGAATGATCCAAGCGATCTTGTACGCGGGGTTGCCGTCGCGGCTGACAAGATAGACGACAACAACGGCGGAGAGAACGAGGCAGACACCGTAAAAGATGGCAAAGTGCTCGTTGAACCGGGTGATGGCAAGGTAGACAGCGGCAAACTGCAGCGCAATGAATGCGCCGGTGAATACGGCGCGGGAAAATACTACTTTAAAAAAGTTCTTCATGGGCTTCTCCGCAGAAGGATAAATTTCTTTACTATATCATACACGCGCGGCGCGGAAAATTCAACAACAGATACGCCGGTTTGTCTTACGCGGCTGCTCCGGACAGCAGCATGAACGCCATGGTCAGCAGCAGAAGAAGAAACCGACCCTTTTCCACGCCGAGCTTCATCATCAGCGGAAGCGTGATGAGAAGATAGACGACGGCCGACGGTGCCGTAACGGCGAGAGAGGAGAGAAGCTCGCCCTGCCCGGAAAGAAGGGCGGCAAGCGTCTGTACTGCCGCGCCGAGCGCGATGGCGATCACACCGAGCAGAAACCGGCTCCAGAAGAGGTCACTCTTCCGCACCGGCATGGCGAGCGCGTACCGTTCCCACCGGCAGCGTTCGTCATAGCCGAGCACATAGATCGGCATCATCGCAAGCAGCATCATGCCGACGCTTGTAAAGCGGCAGGAGCAGGTACACGCCCGTCAGAACGAGTTGCACCCGGCACTGCGTCCACAGCTCAAATATGTCCTTGAGCAAAAGTCCGCGGATCTTCATAACGCCCGCTCCTTTCTCGTGATGTCCAGGATGATCTCTTCGAGCGTTTGGCCGGGATGCGCCGCGAGAAGGGCTTCCTTTTCCTCACTCAGGATCAGCCGACCCTTATGCAGAAACGCCACACGGCCGCAGAGCTTTTCTATATCGCTCACGATATGCGAGGAGAGCAGTATCGCGTGCTCGCCGTCTGAGATAAAGCGGGAGAGCTCGCCGATCAGCTCGTCGCGGGCGAGCGGGTCAAGCCCGCCGGTCGCCTCGTCGAGCAGCAGGAGCTTTGCTTTGTGCGAGAGCGCCACGGCAAGCGCGAGCTTCATTTTCATCCCGCGGGAATATTCTTTGAATGGCTTCGTTTCCGGCAGATCAAAGCGCCGGATATGCTCATAAAATGCGCCGCTGTCCCAATTTTTATAGATGCAGCGCTCCACTTTGTCCACCTGCCGGGCGTTCAGCCCGTCCGGGAAGCAGCTCTCGTCGAATACTACGCCGATGTCCTCGCGGACGGAGACGTTGTCGCCGTCTGTGTCTTGCCCGAGAATGCGGATCTCTCCGCTGTCGCGCCGAAGCTGCCCGAGAATGAGCGAGATCGTCGTGGACTTGCCCGCGCCGTTTTCGCCGATAAGCCCGAGCGCCGTGCCCATCGGCACGGTCAGCGTCAGGTTTTGCAGCGAAAAGCTGCCGAAGGATTTGGACAGATCCTTTATTTCCAATGCGTTCATGGGATTTCCTTTCAGTATTTCCGGTTGTAGTACCAGAAGCAGCCGGTATAGACGAGCGTCTGCAGGCACGTGAGCGCGCAGAGCACCTGTCCGACCAGAGTTTGTTTAAAGATCAAAATTGCGGCGAGAGCTGCGGCGAGCTGTACGTAAATGCAGATGTAAAGCGCCATAGAACGCGCCTTGTTTGCCACATACGCCGTGCGCTCGTCGGTCAGCGAGGCGTCATAGTCCGCCGCTTTGTCCGGGTCACGGGTGAGCCGGTACACGCGCAGCAGCCGCGCCGCGCCGACAACGGCAATGGCGCTGCCGAACGAGGAAAGCCAGTTCGTTTTTTCGCCGGCGTCTGTCAGCAGCCCGACAAGAAACAATACCGCGCCGAGAACAAGATATAAAATACCGAGCTTCTTCTGCTCCTTGAGCTTCATGCTTCATCCTCCTCAAACAGAAAAATATCCTCAATGTGCACCCCGAACGTCTGCGCGATCTTGTGCGCCAGCAATATCGAGGGGTTGTACTTTCCGCTCTCCAGCGAAATGATCGTCTGGCGCGAAACGTCGAGCAATGCGGCCAGCTGCTGCTGCGTCATGCCCTGCGCCTTGCGCCGCTCTTCAATACGGTTCTTCATCGGGTCACCTCAACGTGAAAAAAGTAAAGCTTGCTTTACATGCGCAGTATAGCACGGCAAAATGAAATGTCAAGCGTCTTTTACATTTCGCTTTTTGTATTTTTGCGGAAGTCCTGATTATAGGACACTCGATGCAGTAATATACAACCATAAGAGAGATAAAACTGGAAAGGAAGAGCGATATGGCATTCAAGATCGGTTTTTCTGTATCGGAGGAAAAGGAAAAGATAACCGCTCCGGAGCCTCCGGACGTTTCGGAAGAGCACGAGCCGCGGCGGTCGGTGGTGCGCGTGCAATTCCCGCAGCGGAATATGACGCTTGCCTACTATAACGACCGGTTCGACCTCCACTGCGGCGATCTGGTGTACGTAGACGGCAAGCTCGAGGGAAAGCGCGGGCGCGTCGTGGATGTCAACTACAACTTCCGCATCAATCTGGCGGACTATAAGCGCGTGATCGGCGTGGCGGATACCAATGTGTCCGGCCGGTTTACCCTCGCCGGGTCGCACGTTCTGACGTTCGACCGCGCGGCGCTTCCGCGCCGGAAGGTGATGAGCTGGTATAAAGCGCCGTCGAAGCCGGACACGGAGTATGCCTGCGGCTCGGACGACAGCACCTTCCCGCTGCGGGAGCTGCACCGGATGCGCGTCGATGTGGCGGTCGCGGAGCGCGGGTATGCGTACTATGCGGAAAACCGCGTGCGCTATCTCTGTCTGGACGGAATGAAGGGGTACGCGCTTGTCGAGGGAACGGAGCCCTATGACGTGGAGTTCGTGTATTCGGACGGCATGATCTACGCGCTGACGTGCTCCTGCTACTGCGTCGGAAACTGCAAGCACGAGGTCGCCGCCATGCTGCAGCTGCGCGAAATGCTCGACCGCATTGAGGAAAACTATGCAGGTGAATATGCTGCTGCCGGCTACTTTGCCGCCGTTGCAAAGGATGCGCTTTTGTCCCTTGCTGTTAACGACAAAACGACCGGCACGCTCACGCTGGAGCCACGCGCGGCAGATGAGCCGGACTTAGAAGCAGAATTCGATGGCGGAGATGAGGAGCGGGACGATTCCGATTGGTGAGACGGAGGCAGAACTCCGTGTAGGAGAGCGCCCCGGCGCGGACGATGGCGGACGTGCTGACCGGGAAAAACTTACCTCCGGCGCGGTGGAAGAGATGTATATCAGAGAATTATAAATACTTTCCTTTGACGGGAAAAAATAACGTGGAGCAGCCCGAACAAACGTCCGGGCTGCTCCATTGCATATTACTTTAATCCGAGAATGAAGATCACCGCCGCCATGACCGGCAGCGCCGTCCACGTAATATACCGCCCGGCGATCTCCCAGTCGGACGGCTCGGCTTCCTCGGCGTTGCGGACAAGGAACGAAGCGTTCCAGCGGAAGAGCTCATCGGCAAACAGCATGGCGAGCGCCGCGATAACGCAGATCAGCACGCCGCCGAACCAGCCGAGCCACGTTCCCTTATGGGTCAGCGCGGGGTCGTCCATCAGATCGAGGATCGTTGAAACAGAGGGCTCCATCGGATCGATCCGGTTTCCGTTCTCGTCTACAACGGTACCGTCGCTCATCGTGGCGGTGATGCGGAGCGGGTCAAAGCTCCCGTCCTCATTATAGAGCATACGCCAGTCGCCGCTGTTGACTACGCCGCCGCGGAACACGATCTCGCCGCCGCAGCGCAGCTCAATGCCGGTCATCTGTGCTTGCAGGTCGCTGTCCTTCGGAATGGCGGTGGGATCCTCTTTGACGGTATAGGGGCCGTAAACGGTGTTGCCATACTGAAAGATGACGGTTTTATCCGCAGATACGGTGAAGGTCGCGGCGGTTCCGTATATCTTCCCGGAATAAACGGTGCAGCCGTCCTCTTCCGACGGCACGAGAATGGTGTCCTCATAAAGAAAACCTGAGCGCGCCGTAACGATGGGATAGATGACCGTAAAGGCCAAGATCATAACCGCCATGAGAAGCAGGAGGATCTTTTGATAGCGTCCAAGCACCTTTACCCGTGCCAAGTCTGACACCTCCATAAAATTTGGTGGAATTATCAAAAAAGCGGGAACCAAATCGAAGCCCAGCGAAGCGGGTTCGATTTGGAAAGGAAGAAGGAGCTAACATAGTGCAGTTTTCGCCGCAAGGCGGAAACGGAACGGTGTTTGCTCCTTCTGACGTGGTACCGGTGACGGGGATCGAACCCGTACGACTTTCGTCTCGGGATTTTAAGTCCCGTGCGTCTGCCAATTCCGCCACACCGGCATGGTGGTATACCCTCATAAAGTACCATTCCGCGCCCGTGCTGTCAAGACAAAGCATACTTGACCCCGCCGCGGCATAGGCTTGTGCCGGGGTGATCGTATGGCGGGAGAGACCGAGCGGAGAAAAGCGCAGAACATCATACTGGAAAACCGGAGCCGCCTGAGCGTGTCCGGCGTGGAAGAGGTCAGCGGTTTTGACGAGAGCATCGTGCAGATGCAGACGGGGCTTGGCGCTCTCACGGTGCATGGGAGCAACCTTCGGGTGGAGACGCTCTCGGTAGACTCCGGCGATCTTCTCGTTGTGGGGGATATTTCGGATCTCTCGTATGCCGACGTCCCGGTGCGGCGCAGCTTCTGGGCGAGGCTCTTCGGATAAATGAGCGAATCGACGGCTCGGCAGCTTTTTGAGCTGGCATTTGCCTTTGTAACCGGCGCGGCGCTCGGCGCTATGTGGTTTCCGGTATACATCCTCCGGCAAGTTTTTTACCGGCTCGCAGCACTGTGGGACGTGATCTTTTATGCGCTGGCGGGACTCGCGGTGTTTGCTGCCGGGCAGTGGTGCAGCGGCGGCGTGCGGCCCCGTTTTCTCACGGCGGCGATCGCCGGATGCGCCCTTTGCACGTACCTTCTGACCCCGCTCCGGCGCCCGGTGCGCCGCCTTGCGGAGCGGAAACGCGAGCATAGCGAAGAACAGCGGTGCAGAAAAGAAAATGAGCGGAAAAAAACGCGAAAAAAAGATGAAAAAATTTGAAAAAATATCTATGCAAAATCCGTTCTATCGTTTACAATAATGCGCAAGTTTCCCCGGTCGTTATAGAGCTGCCGCGGCAGGGGAGACGGCGGAGAGAATCGATGAGCAAAAGCATAAAGTTTCTTTTTGGCTGTATTCTATCCATTCTGCTTGTGTATGCCGCGGCGCGGTATGTCACAACGGCGATCCGCGTGGAGGAAGCGGAGCTTCTTCTGCGAGAGACACGGGAGCGCTGCGAGGCGCTGGAGCAGAGCAACGCGGCATTGCGCGAGCGGATCGAGCGCAGCGGCGACGCGGATCGCATCGCGGAGCTTGCGCGGGAACGGCTTGGTCTTGTCCTGCCGGATGACAGGATATATCAATAAATTGAAAGAAAAGAGAAAGGGAACCCCATGGAGCTGGAAATCGGAGCGATTCAGGAAGGCAAAGTCACAGGCATCACCAAATTCGGAGCGTTCGTACTGCTTCCCGGCGGCAAGAGCGGTCTTGTACATATTTCGGAGATCGCCAACGCCTACGTCAACGACGTCAACGACTATCTGAAGGTCGGTGACGCCGTCAAGGTAAAGATCCTCAGTGTCAACGAGGCAGGTAAGATCAATCTCTCCATCAAGCAGGCTCAGCCGAGCGCCCCGCGCCCGGCTTATGCGCCGCGCCCGGCTCAGCCCGCAGCGAACGCGCCGCGCCCGGCATATACCACGCGCCCGGCCAATACCTACCGCAGCGCCCCGCCGCACGGAAGTGAAGTCGCGCCGCCCACCGGGGATACCAGCTTTGAAGATAAGCTCAAGCAATTCATGCAGCAGTCTGACAGCAAGATCAACGACAGCAAGATCTACGCCGACCGCCGCTCCGGAGGCCGCCGCCGCAAATAAACCAAAATAAACAAAAAAGAGTGCCGCCGAAACCAAGACCGGTTTCGGCGGCATTTTGCTGTTGAGATTTCAGCCTTCGGGGTGCATGAAGGAATAATCGATCACGTTGTTCGCGCCCGTCCATGAGCCGTCCACCTTGGACATGGCGCGGTCGTATTCCTCGGTGCCGGGCTCAAAGAGCGTCGGGCAGTAGTCGTTTTCGTTTGTCTTGCTGCTGATGCTGCACGGCAGAACGTTGAACGACGAGAGATAGAGCGTTCCGTCCGGGTCGCGGGTAACGGTCGCCTGCGCGATCACGCTGTCCATGTCGGCGGGGTTGGTGTTGCCGCCGAACACAAAGTTGCCGAGACTGTAGAAAATGATGCCGTTGTTGTATTTTTCAAACGGCTCAAGACGGTGCGGCCCGTGGCCGAACACGATGCTCGCGCCCGCGTCGATCGCAGCGCGGCCGACCTCTTCCTGATTGGCATTCTGGTAATAGCTCGCCTCGTTGCCCCAGTGGGCGCTCACGACAACGATCTCCGCGCCCGCGTCCCTGAGAGAACGGACGCCCGCGGCGACGGATTCGGCGCTCGGCGTGTGCCAGCTGTAAACGGCATACACGCCGACGGTCAGACCGCTTTCGGTCGTATAGAGCGTGCCTTCCCCCTCGCCGCAGTGGCCGATGCCGGCGGCGTCGAGATTGGCGAGCGTGTCGTCGTAGACCTGCTGTCCGAAGTCCATCGCGTGGTTATTGGCGGTCGTGGCGAACTCCACGCTGCCGAGCGTGAGAATGTCCGTCGCCGCCTTCGGCGCGAGGAACGAGAAGGTGGAGCCGGATCCGGCGCTGAGATCGGAGATGCTGCATTCGAGATTCACGATCGTCATATCGTCGTTCGCTGTCACGTCAAGCACGTTGGAGAAGGGGTACGCCCAATTCGTACCGACAACGTTTTCAAAGGAGTTTGCATAGTAACGCGCCTGCGGATAGCTCGCAAGCGTGCAGTCGCCCACCATAGAGATCGTATATTCAATCGGGGTCGGCTCGGGCGTGGGCGTCGGTGTAGGAGTGGGCGTTGCCGTAGGCTCCGGGGTAGGTGTTGGCGTGGGTGTGGGCGTTGGCGTCGGCTCCGCGGTCGGGAGCGCCGTCGGCGCCGGAACGCGCACATCTTCCGGCCGCGCCGCCCAGCGCGGCGAGAGCGCCGCGCTGGTGAGCAGCACCGCGAGCAGGAGCACCGCCAGAATCTTGGCGATGAGGATCGATGTTCTGGACATGATTTCCTCCGGGAATCAGACGTTTTCCACAAAGCTGCCGATGATCTCCAGCAGCACGTCGGGCATGACCGCGAGACTGTCCACGGGAATGAATTCGTGTACGCCATGGTAGTTGTAGCCGCCGGTCGAAAGGTTCGGGCAGGGAAGGCCCATCCATGTGAGCACCGCGCCGTCCGTGCCGCCGCGGATCGCTTCGGTACGCGGCGCTACGCCGCAGGCGCGGTAAGCGGCCTCTGCGCGGTCGAGCAGGTGGCGGTGCGGCTCGATCTTTTCGCGCATGTTGTAGTAGGTATCGGAGATGTCGGCTTCGGCGGTGCCATCACCGTAGCGGCGGTTGATTTCATCCACGGCGGCGCGGAGGCATGCCTTTTTCTCTTCAAAAAGCGTGCGGTCATGGTCGCGGATGATATAGTGGAGTTCAGCCTCCACCACGTCGCCGGACATATCGGTGAGATGGATGAAGCCCTCATAGCCATCGGTCTTTTCCGGCACCTGATCGGCGGGGAGAAGGGAATGCAGCTCCATGGCGATCGTCGCGGCGTTCTTCATAATGTTCTTCGCGCTGCCCGGATGGATGCCGACGCCGTGCACACGGACGAGCGCCGCAGCCGCGTTGAAGTTTTCGTATTCGTATACACCGAGCTCGCCGCCGTCCACGGTGTATCCCCAATCGCACGCAAGCTCTTTAACGTCCAGCCCCTCCGTGCCGCGGCCGACCTCCTCGTCGGTCGTGAACACGATGCGCAGCTCCCCGTGCGGCGCCCCGGAGGCGATGAGCTTTTCCACCGCCGTCATGATCTCGGCAACGCCCGCTTTGTCGTCCGCGCCGAGCAGCGTGGAGCCGTCCGTCACGAGCAGCACCTGCCCGCGCACGTCCTTCATGGCGGGGAACTGCTTTTCCGAGAGAATGACGCCGTGGCCGAGTTCAATGTCTTCGCCGGTGTAGAGCACTTCGCGGGCGTTCACGCCCTCGCCGCTCGCGGCGGGAGAGGTGTCCACATGCGCGACGAGCGCGAGCGTTCCGGCGGTTTTGACGCCCTCTGTGGCGGGGAGCGTGCCGATGGCATTGCCGCAGCTGTCCATGTGGACGTTCTTCAGCCCCAAAGAGAGCATTTCCTCGGCCAGACGGCGCGAGAGCTCCAGCTGCCGGGTCGTAGACGGGCTTTCGGTGCTGTCCTCATCGGACGCGGTGGACACGGCGATGTATTTGAGAAATCTTTCCTTGCAGGTCATAATAAGAATCCCTCCGTTTTCGAGTTGTTTTTTCATATATCAAATATATCATTTTTATGATAAAATGCAATCGCTTTTATTTTCGGCGTGTCCGGCAGGGAAAAGCGAACTTTTCTTCCTCGGGGTGCGTCATAGGAATAGTAAGCAATACATCCTGAAAGTACAGGAGGAACATACATGAAAAAGCTGCTTGCCATTCTCCTCGGCGCTTGCCTGCTGCTCGGCGTTATGACCGGCTGCGGCGGCAATGCCGAGGATGCCGTTACCGTCCAGAAGGTATCGGACATCACCTCGCAGGGCTCCGTGGGGCTGGTGAACCGGTACGCCGGTATTGTCGTTTCGGGCGAAACGGCAACGGTCAAAAAGGGCGACAAGAAAGTTCTTGAGACCTACGTAAAGGAAGGCGACTTCGTCACCGAGGGCGATGTGCTCTTCTGCTACGACAACGAGGCCATGGAGCTTCAGCTCAGCAGGCTCCTGCTTGAGCTTGAGGGCTATGAGAACACGATCTCCAACGCCGAGGAGGACATCCCCAATCTCGAGCGCCAGCGCGACGCCGCCCCCGCGGCGCAGCAGCTCACCTACTCGCTGCAGATCCAGGAGCTGCAGGCGAACGTGCGTGAAGCGACCTATAACAAGGGCCTCAAGGAGCGTGAGATCGAGAATTTGCAGGAAGCTCTCGAGGATACGGACGTGCGCGCACCGATCTCCGGCCGCGTGATGAGCGTGAAGAATACGGAGAATACAGGCACAAGCTCCGGCTATGGCGACGATACGAGCGGCAGCGACGCCTACATCACCATCATGGACATGACGACCTATCAGGTCAAGGGCACGATCAACGAGCTGAACGTCGGCACGCTTTCCGAGGGGATGAACGTGCTTATCCGTTCACGCCTTGACGAGAGCGTTACGTGGAGCGGCGTGCTCGATAGCATCGATTGGGAGACCAAGGTGCAGAGCAATAATAGCCCGTATTACGGCGGTGGCGGCGGCAACGAGATGACAAGCTCGTCCAAGTACCCGTTCTATGTGAAGCTCAACGACGTGACCGGCCTCATTCTCGGCCAGCACGTGTACATTGAGCCGGACTACGGCCAGCAGGAGGTCCGCGAGGGACTCTGGCTGCCGGAATATTATATTGTGGACGCCGATTCCTCGCCCTATGTATGGGCGGCGAACGGACGCGACCGGCTGGAAAAGCGCGGCGTGTCCCTCGGTGAATATGACGCCGAGCGGGGCGAATATCAGGTCATCTCCGGTCTGAAGGAGAGCGATTATATCGCCTTCCCGATGGACGGCCTTACGGCGGGCATGCACACGCAGGTGTATGAGGATAATTCCGGCTATGTTTCCGGCGGCAACTCGGGCGGCTTCGGCTCCGGCGCGGCTCCAATGCCTCCGACGCTTGTCTCCGGCGGCAACGCCTCCGACGGCGACGCGCCCATCGAAGCGCCGGACGAATCGCTCTTCGGTGACCCCGCCGAGATCGAAGCACCGGCGGAGGATGCCGTTGTGCCGGAGACAGCGCCCGCAGAGGACGCTGCGGCAAATGCGGAGGGGAGCGTGGCGTAATGCTTCTGGAAATGCGCAGCATCTGCAAGGATTATCCCCAGGGCAAGGATGTTGTACACATCCTCAAGAACATTTCTCTTGAGATCGACGACGGGGATTATCTTGCCATCATGGGGCCCTCGGGCTCCGGTAAAACAACGCTTATGAACATCATCGGCTGTCTTGATACGCCGACCTCCGGCGCCTATGTGCTTGCCGGGGAGGACGTATCCTCGGCCTCGGATGACCGGCTCGCCGATATACGAAACCAGATGATCGGTTTCGTTTTCCAGAGCTTCTATCTTCTGCCGAAGCTCACGGCGCTCGACAATGTCGCGCTGCCGCTTCTCTATGCGAACGTGCCGCGCCGTGAACGGCGTGAGCGCGCTGCGGAAGCGCTTGCGAGCGTCGGGTTGGAAGATCGTATGGACTTTTACCCGAACCAGCTCTCCGGCGGCCAGTGTCAGCGCGTAGCGATCGCCCGCGCGATGATCGCAAAGCCGCGCATCCTGCTTGCGGACGAGCCGACCGGCGCGCTGGACTCCGCTTCCGGCCGCCAGGTCATGCAGATCTTCGGCGAGCTGAACGCGAAGGGAACGACGGTCGTGCT
>ERZ827186.2178-NODE-2178-length-13785-cov-3.879315_pt1 | contig 13785 bp, 8 predicted proteins | sample MGYA00519918_ERZ827186 | MGnify/ENA primary metagenome ERZ827186 (study PRJEB31778, sample SAMEA3449275) | human gut metagenome | biome: human gut; feature: human-associated habitat; material: faeces | place: United Kingdom | collected 2010/2012 ... | reverse complement strand
CAGTAGATATATGTGTAAAATCTCGCGCCGACATCCTGTATATCGTACAGCACGGCATCGCACCGCTCAAGCGCCTCGCCTATCTTCGGGTTTCCCTTGGCCGGAAGGTCGTATACCGGCACACCGGTATCGGGATCGGTGTATTCCCCTCCCCATGCGCCGTCCTGAAGCGCGGAATGTATCCCGTGCTCCGGCGCAAAAAGCACAGAGAGTCTGCCCTCGGCTGCAAGCCGCAGGTATGTCGGCATGCCGCGCTTATCCGTTCCCGATGCGGCGGTGAGCAACCCGAGCCTTCCGCCGTCGAGAATATTTCTTACATCGCCGTCAAGTCCCGCGCGGTCGCAGAATATAAGGTCGGCGCCGGTATATACAATATGCTTCTCCATTTTATGGCTGTTCCTTTCTTTGCCCCTCTTTGTCCATGTGCCTGTTTTCTTTGTCCGCAAAGAAAACAAGGCTCTCGGAAATATGTCAAAGGACCGGCGGCGCGGAGCGCAGAATGGCTCCCGCCGTCGGTCATGAGGTTTATTTACCGGATATGGTTATGCCGTTAAATGAAATATAGGGCATCAGTGTCACGCCGTCCGAGACTGTCTCGGCGGAGATATCTCTTACGTTCATAAGCATATCGGCAAGGTTGCCCGATATCATGGTTTCGGCAGCGGCATCGGTGATCCTTCCGTCTTCGATTATAAAGCTGTTCTTGGCAACACCCGAGAAATCGCCGTTGGCAGACGGCTCACCGCCCGAGAAGCGCGCAACGATAAGCCCGTGCTTTACCGATGCTATCATATCGGCAAGAGGCTTGCTGCCACCCTCGATGATGAATCTGCCGCCGTCATTGGGCGCGCGGCGCTTACCGGTCTTGTTTGCAACATAGTTTGAAATGTTGAACTCACGCAGTATGCCGTTCTCTATTATATTGAAGTTTTCGGACGGGAAGCCCTCCGCGGTATAGCGGTCGGTCATGGCAAGGCGGGGATCGCGCGCAGCCATGCAGACGGTAAGCGACTCGTGAGCCACCTGCTTGCCCAGCTTGTCGAGCCAGATGCTCGTGCCGTCAAGGATGTGATTGTCGCCGGCAAAATTATCGAGCGCCGAACCCAGCAGATCGCCGAGGCAGCCGGGTGTGAGTATCACCGTTCCGGTGAACTTTCCATCGACCGCACGGGTATCTATCTGCTTTTCGGTATCGCCGAGATCCTGCTTCATCGATCCGCATTCCATAAAGGGCTTGGAAAGATCATGCGTCACGCACTGTGAGTAAAAGAAGGAGGATGCCTTCTCGCCGTCGTGCGCGGAGAACATGGGGGAGCAGCTGTAATATCCGCCGCGGGTATCAAAGCGGACTCCGTTGGAGTTGCGGTAAACATTGTGGAAAGCCGAATGATCGGTTATAAGCTGTTCGACGACGATCTTCGGGAACATTCTTCCGATATCCCCGACAAACTCGCGTGTGCGTTCAAAGAGCCGCTCGGTATCCGGCTCAAGCTCGCCCTCGGTAAACGAACCGTTTGCAATGACGGGGGCGATGTCCCACGCGTCATCCGCCGCAGAAGCATCTCCGGTCGCAAGGCAGTCGCGTACCGCCTCGGCTACCGCATCCGCCTCAAAGCTGTTTATACGCGCGCTTCCCTTTTTGCCGTCCTTTATGGACATAAGCGAAAGCGTGGTATTGAAAAGAGTGCGGAAAAGCGAAAAATCGCCGCCCTCATAGTTGAATTCATGCACCTCGCCGTAATTCACCGTGCAGGATGCCTTATCTGCCCCCGAGGCAAGGAGAGCGGAAATGGCATTTTCGGCAATGGCGTCAAGATCGTATATTTCTTTCATGTCACAGATCTCCCTTCTTTATCAGCGGCCGGCGATGTTTACGCGGCAGCGCAGTGCGGGACCGCCAAGTCCCACCGGCATGGGCTGCTTTTTACCGCAGTAGCCGGACGACGACCATGTCACAGTATCCGATACCATATCGACGGTCTTGAGCATTTCAAACGCAACGCCCGAAATAGTTGTGTCGAGTATCGCGCGTCCGAGCTTGCCCTTCTTTATCTCATAGCCCATGGTAACACCGAACATGAACTCGCCGGTCGTGTCAGCCTGTCCGTTGTTAGTGCTGCAGAGCATATAACCGTCGTCTACCGACGCTATAATATCCTCAAGCCTGGACTCGCCGGGAAGCACCGCGGTATTTCTCATACGGATGAGAGGCTCGTCCGAGAAGGCAAACGCACGCGCGTTTCCGCACGGCTCCGCGCCGAAGCGCTCGGCGCTCTCGCGGTTGTGCATATAGCCTGTAAGGATACCGTCCTTGATGAGCACAGCGTCCTTGGCGATAACGCCCTCATCGTCAAGCCAGACCGGCAGCGGCGCGGGCTTGCCGAATGCGGTGTGAGCATAGTCCACCATCGACACAAGCTCGCTTGCCACTTGCTTGCCCATAAGGTGAGCGGCGACAGAGCCGCCCATGACCATATCCGCCTCAACGGTATGACCGACAGCCTCGTGCGCCAGCATTCCGGATAGCTCGCCGGCAAGTATGCAGGTCTTCACGCCCGCCTCTGCGTATACGCCCTCTCTCTTTTTCATGATCTCCTCATGCAGCTTGTCAAGCTCTGGATAAAACTCCTCGGGAGCGTGGAACTGACTTTCAAAATCCCCCCAACCGCCAAATATACCGGTATGCTCAACGGTGACACCTGCGGGAGTCATTGCGGACATGATAACATACATATAGCTGCGGTTCATTCCCACGTGACCGTCGGCACAGTCGGACGTTGCGATCACCTTTTCAATGCATTCATTGAAAAGAACGATATTGCGGCTCGCAAGATCGGGGAACTTTTTCACGATGTACGCATCTATGGTGCGGGCAAATTCAATGTAGAATTTCTGCTCCGGATCGGCGGCATCGCTGTACTCGGTGATCATGCCCGAGGGCATGGGAGCCAGCGCGGGCTTACCGCGGCGCAGGCGCTCATCCATGAACGCGGCGTTCTCTCCCGCGGCGCGTATGACCGCGTCAACAGCATCCGGCGTGCATCCGGCTACCGATGAAAAGCCGTACATTCCGCCTCGGCGCACACGCGCCGAGACTCCGGACGATTCGGAGCGCTGGTTGCCTACGATATTACCGCCAAGCAGAACTATGCGGCGGTTGCGGCTCCTCTGCACGCGCACCGTTGTATCGGCGCCGGGCAGGAAGAGTCTTTTTTTGTCAAAAACAAAAGGATCAAGCATTTTGTGACCTCCGTTATTTCAAGATTTGAAACGTGCTTTTATTTCCATAGGTAATTATATCACCAAGTATAAGAAATAACAAGTGCGCCGCGGTATAAAACACCCGTTTTTTTGTAACCCTGCGGTTGTTTTTTTCATTTCCCTATTGACACGGAGATATTTTTGTGATATCATAATGATACCACATAGAACAACGGAAAGGAACTCATCATCATGAAAGAAAAAATTTATAAAAGCAAAAAGAACGGCATGGCAGTGCTCATTATCATGATAGTGCTTTACGCGGCGGCAATAGCGGGCATGGTTTTCGGCGGCATAGGAGCGGAAGCCGGAAACAGCACCGGCGCGATAGTGCTTTTCGTCATATCCTGCGTATGGGTATGCGTGGGCTTTATCCCGATATTCGGACTTAAGGTCCTGCGCCCGCAGGAAGCGCTCGTGCTCACGCTTTTCGGAAAATACGTAGGCACGCTGCGCGGGGACGGCTTCTACTTTGTCAATCCCTTCTGCGTTGCGGTAAACCCCGCGGCAAAGACGAAGCTGAACCAGAGCGGAGACGTTACGACGATAAAAAAGCTCGCTACGAATTCCGAGCAGGGCTTTGAGGTCGAGCCGGTAAACAAAAAAATATCGCTCAAGATAATGACGCTCAACAACAACCGCCAGAAGGTAAACGACTGCCTCGGCAACCCCATTGAGATCGGCATCGCCGTAACATGGCGTATAGTTGACACAGCCAAGGCGGTATTCAATGTTGACAACTACAAGGAATATCTCTCGCTCCAGTGCGACAGCGCGCTGCGCAATGTAGTACGCATTTACCCCTACGATGTCGCCCCCAACGTTGACACCACCGGCGACGGTGTTGCCGATGACGGCAGCCTGCGCGGATCGAGCGACATTGTGGCATCCCGTATACGCGACGAGATACAGGACCGCGTGAATGACGCGGGCATAGAAATACTTGAAGCGCGCATAACCTACCTCGCATACGCCACTGAGATCGCGGCGGTCATGCTTCAGCGTCAGCAGGCATCGGCGATAATCGACGCCCGCCGCATGATAGTTGACGGCGCAGTGGGCATGGTCGAAATGGCGCTTGACAGACTTGCCGAGCACGGCACGGTTGAGCTTGACGAGGAGCGCAAGGCTGCTATGGTCTCAAACCTTCTCGTGGTCCTTTGCGGGAACCGCGATGCCCAGCCGGTGGTCAACTCCGGCAGCATATACTGATACCGGATCATGGGTGATAACGGAAAAAAGCAGGTCCCTCTGCGGCTGTCGGCAAAGCTGTACGACGCTATCGCGGCATGGGCAGAGGATGACTTCCGCTCGGTGAACGGTCAGATAGAATATCTGCTCACCGAGTGCGTGCGCCAGCGAAAGAAAAACGGCTCACCCTCTCCGCGCGAGCTTGACAAGCCTCTTGATATCGATATAAAATAAGACAAATATAAAACAAATACAAGGAAAGCACTTTCGGGAACGAATTTTTTGTTGACAATGTTCCCTGACGCCTGTATAATAAAGGCGAAGTGCTTTCCTCTTTTTTTCGGAAGCGCCCAGCATCCCCAACACCGACTGCCCCGATGCGGGCAGCGTAACGAAAAAGGAGCCACAACACAACTATGAGAAAGACACTATCGATACTGCTTGCGGTTTTGTTTGCGGCACTGTTCACCGTGCTGTCCCTTGCCTCAGATGCCGCCGTACCGTCAGCCACCGCCGAAAAGGACGGACTTTCTGCTTTTATCTCCGCCGATGATGCAACGGATCACATCCTGGTAAAGGTCCGGAATCTCTCCTCCGAGTATGCGGGAACGATCACCGTTTCCGTAAGTTCCTCCGACGGCGCAGAATGGCTGTGCAGACGTACTGACGACGTTGCCGCCGACTTACCCGGTCATCCGGCGGTGGTCTTGGATCCGTCAGATCTCTCCGGACCATTCGACCTCGACACAGGAGAAGAGCGGGCACTGAATTTCATTCCGCTTGCGGCGATCTCTGAGACCAATCAGGTCGTTGTTGAAAAGAGGGGCTGCTTTATATCCTCACGCCCCGCGGCAGCGGCAATATCACTTGTCTCGGCGCTCTGCCTTGCGCTGTGCTTCAAGGGTACAAAGCTCCCACGCCGTTTTCTCGGCATCCTGCTCGTCGCCGTTACGGTGCTTACCGCGGCGGTACTTCCCGTGGGAGCTGCAGATACCGTGCGCTCCTTCACCGTGAGCATTGAGACCGGAGGCAGGACGGTAAGCGCCGAAATATCATACCATTACAACTTCAAGGAAAAGGAGGTTGCAAGATCGACCGGCATGGAACGCTTTGAGATAACATATTACTGGGGTCCTCACGGGAACGATATCCTCAATGAGGAATACATCAAAAAGATCGCGGAGTGCGGCTTCACCAGCATTCCGATGGAAAACAACACAGTTGAAAACAACAAAGCGGCGCTCACGCTGCTGAAAAAGTACGGGCTTACCTGCTCCGCCCTCTGGGACTGGAGGATAAACGATCTCGTTCACTCGTCCGCGAGTTTCACTCAGGAACGCGTGGACGAGGTCATCAGCGAGGTCATAGCCGATTACGGCGGATATGACAACCTGCGCGGCTACCTCATCACCGACGAGCCCTCGGAAAAGCTGTTCCCGCGCCTCGGCATGATAACCTCCGCCATCCACCGCCTTGATCCCGGGCGCTCAGTGATGATAAACCTCTATCCCATCACGGTAAGCTCCAAAACGCTCGGCTCACCAAGCTACGAAAAGCACATAGATGCTCTGTGTACGCAGGTGGACCCGGACTACATAAGCTACGACCAGTATGTCTTCTGGGCAAACGGAAAATACAATATGCAGGTGTTCAACAATCTTGAAACGGTGCGGAAGGCGGGTCTCAAGCACGGCAAGGACTGCATGCAGATAGTGCTGCTCACCAAGCACTCCACCACCAAGAACAACTACGGCGACCTTACGCCGACACAGATCATGTGGGAGGTCAACCTTGACCTTGTTTACGGCATGAAGCGCATCTCCTACTTTACGTTCTGGCTCGACAAGGACCTTATGGACGACGGCTGGACAAATTCCTGCATGAATTACCTCGGCGAGGTATACCCGCACTACTACGATGTTCAGAAAATAAACAAATGGCTCCTGCCCATCGGCCGCGAGCTGTTTGACAAAATGTCCACCGCGGTATTCCATCTCGGCGCCACGATACCCTTCAACACAGTCGGCTACACACCGTACGGCGACCTCGGCGAGATCGACGGCGACGATGCCGTGATAGGCTTCTTTGACGACGAGAGTTTTATGATAGTCAACAAAAACTATCAGGACGGCGCAGAGTATGAACGCAAATACACGCTCAAAGACCACCGCGGCGGACTTGAATACTTTGATACCGACACGGGAGAGTGGCGCTCCGCCGACGGAGCCTCATTCATGTCGTATGACAAAAACGGTTGCTGTGTGCTTACGATAGCACCCGCCGCCGCTCTGCTCCTGAGAGTAAAAAAATAAGCCGAAAGGATCACTGTCATGAAAAAAACACTTTCAGTTCTTCTTGCCCTCCTGTTTGCATTCTCTCTCACCGCGCTGACGCTTGCGTGGGGTCCCGCCGCCAAGGGCACTGCGGAAAAGGACGGCCTCCGCGCGACCTCGGCGATATCCGCCGACATATCCGCGCACGACCATATAGACATAACCGTTGAGAACGTCTCCTCGGAATACGCAAAGCAGATAAGCGTTTCGCTTTCCGCGAGCGACGGCGCCGTGTATTACGGTGAAGCAGAAGCTCCCGTCGATATCCCGGTCGGCGACAAGCACACATTTACCTTCAGGAGCTACCGCCCTGTCGAAAGCACCGCCGGAGCCGACAGCACGGGTACATCAAAAAAGGGCTGCGGTTCATATGCCGCAGGCATCGCCGCTGCCGCAACTGTGCTTGTCGGAGCCGCCTGCCTTGTCGTCCCCGTCAAGGACAAACGCCGCGCACGCCGCATTATCTGCATAATGCTCGCTGCCGCCGCGCTCCCCTTGGCGACGATCCCCGCAGGAGCCGCCGACACCGTGCGCTCGTTTACACTGACAGATGAGGACGGAGAATTCTCATTCACGGCTACGGTAACGTATCATCACGATTTCAAAGAAAAAGAGGTAAGCAGAACCACCGGCATGGAAAAGTTTGAAATTACATATTATTGGGGACCTCACGGCGATGAGATACTCAATGAGGAATACATAAAAGCCATCGCGGACTGCGGCTTTACAAGCATCCCGATAGAAAACAACACTGTCGAAAACAACAAGGCGGCGCTCGTGCTGCTGAAAAAATACGGTCTCACCTGCTCCGCGCTGTGGGACGCCCGCATAAACAACATCGTATTCAGCACGAACGCGGTCACGCAGGATGAGGTCGATGCAGTCATAAAGGAAGTCGCAGCCGATTACCGCGAATTTGACAATCTGCGCGGCTATTACATTATGGACGAACCCGCCGCAGATAAATTCGAGCGTCTCGGCATGGTGATATCCGCACTGCGCCGTCTTGATCCCGACCATGTGGGAATGATAAACCTCTTCCCCACCTACGCAAGCGCCAAGCAGCTCGGAACGACCACCTACAAGAAATATCTTTCCGAATACATTTCGACCGTTGCGCCCTCCTACATAAGCTACGACCACTATCATTTCAGAAAGAACAAAACACCGCGCGCCGGATTTTTCACCAACCTTGAAAACGTGCGTTCGGCAGGCATCGGGGCAGGTCTTGACCAGATGCAGATAATACTGCTCACAAAGCACATGAGCTACGCCGACCTTACTCCCACGCAGATAGAATGGGAGGTCAATATGTCTCTGGCATACGGCATGAAGCGTATATCCTATTTCACCTTCTGGCTCGACAAGTCGCTGACAGATCAGGACTGGACCAACGCCTGCATGGACTACACCGGCAAGAAATATCAGCATTATTATGACGTGCAGGAGATAAACAAGTGGCTGCTCCCTCTCGGCAACGAGCTGTTCGGGAAGCAGTCAACGGCGGTATTCCATCTGCCATCGGGTGAAAACGGCTGCCGCGAGTATTACTCATACGGCGATCTCGGCGAGGTCGAGGGCAAACAGGCGGTCATAGGCTTCTTTGACGACGGCAGTTTCATGCTTGTAAACAAGCGCTACGATGCCGGCGAAAAGAACCGCATGAGCTACACACTTTCCGATCTTTCGGAGGGACTTGAGTACTTTGATACCGACTCGGCATCCTGGAAGAGCATCGACGGCACAAAATACGCCGCCAAAAACGAGGCGGGCAGGTACGTTATCACGCTCGATCCCGGCGCGGGACTGCTCATGCGCGTTTCCGATAAGTAAACCTGAAAGCTCTTTATATGATAAGAGGCACGATGGGGGTCGGAAAGACCTCCGTCAGCCGCGAGCTTCTTAAACTGCTCTCCGCGCGGCGGAACTGATAGCTTCGTCTGTCGATTTGCCCGCAACGCTTGACAAGGCGTGTCGTATTTGATATAATTATCGTATCCAAAGCGCGGGAGGCGGCGTAAAGATGGATCTTAACAAACTGATAGGTCTTGATTATTCATTTTATACATTGGCATGCGCGGTGTTTTTTCCGCTTGCGGCGGCGCTTGCCGTGTTTCTCTGTCTGCGCCGTGCAGGAACGGTAAGAAAGATCCTCGGGTATTTCATCCCGATGCCGATATATGTCGCGCTGTGCATCTTCGTGCTTTGCGAACCGCAGAATTCCGTAATCCCGCTTTTTCAAAAAGCGGGACTTGATGTGACTCTGCACCTTCCCGATGTGCTCGGCGCATTTGCCGCCGTGATGCTCGGGATCCTTTACCTCGGTATAGTCTCTCTCGCCTGCGGAGGCGGGGTAAAAAAACGCGCGGGACGCATCACCTGCGGTATCTTTACCGCGATATTCACCGCGTTCAGCGGCTTTCTTACGGTAATGCAGAACGTGTGCTTCCCGGAAGGCACAGTGACGATCCCGGAAATCGCAGACCGTTCGCCGGTGATAACGCTCGGCGAGACTTTCAGGCATTTCGGCATCGGCTTTGACTGCGATATCGGGCTTGACATCGTGATCCTTGCCGCGTTGCTCGTTTATCTAATAATATATTTTCTCACCTTCCTCGGCGCGGGACATACCGCCGACGAAGAGGAGCTTTCTGTCTCCGCGCGTCATGGGCGCGGCAACTACGATCCCGCCGTGGAACCGTGCTGCGCGCTTTGCGAGAATGCGCGCCTCCTCAAGGACGATCCCGGCAATGTACTTTGCGACCGTGCAGGAGTGGTGAGCGAGGATCACTGCTGCCGCAGATTCGTATACGATCCTCTCAAACGTCACCCGGTGCGTATACCGCTGCCGGGGATGACGGATAATAACGATCATGAAGACAAGAAATAAGATAAAAGTCTGCCACGTACTGACCGACTCTGCCGTCGGCGGCGCGGGCAGAGCCGTTGCGGAACTTATTTCGGCGACCGACCGGGAACGCTTTGCGCTCTCGGTCGTTTTGCCATGCGGCTCGGCGGTGCACAGACTGCTTGATGGCTCCGACGCCGAGCTGATAGAAGCGCCGTATATATCCGACCGCTCATACGACGCGCGCGCAATACCCGTCCTTTGCGGGATATTCCGCAGGATGAAGCCGGATATCGTCCATACGCATTCGGCTTTTTCCGCACGCATCGCCGCACGGCTTTGCGGCGTACCGGCAACGGTGATGACGCATCACTGCGCGGAAAGCGTAAAAAAAATACCGTTCGGCGGCATGATCCAACGCGCCACCGCAACACACGCCATAGCCGTGAGCCGCGGCGCGGCACAGGCGCTCGCGGCGTCGGGAATGCCGCACGAGATGATAACGGTCATTCCCAACGGCTCGTCGCCGCTTCGCACCGCCGGCGAAAATGAGCTTGACGCCCTTCGCAAAAGGCTCGGAATACCGCGCGACGCATTTGTCGCCGGCATTTTCGGCAGGCTAGAGCCATGCAAAAGCCACGAGGTGTTCGTAAAAGCCGCCGCGCTATGCTGCGCAAAAGCGCCGGATATGCGCTTTATTGTTGTCGGAGACGGTTCGGAACGGAAAAAGCTCATATCGCTTGCCGAAAAAACGGGGCTTGCCGGGAGTATGCACTTCTGCGGCTTCTGCCGGGATATCGCGCCGTATATGGCTCTGTGCTCGGTAAATGTCAATACAACGGTAAACGGAGAAGCCTCCAGCCTTGCGATCATTGAGGGAATGAGCATCGGCATACCGCCCGTAATGTGCGATACTCCGGATAACCGCCGCATGACAGCGGACTGTGGAGTGCTCACGCGTCCCGGCTCGGCAGCGTCTACCGCTGACGCAATAATGAAGCTGTACCGGGACCCCGAGATGAGAAAAAAGCTCTCCGCCGCCGCTGAAAAAAGGTACAAGGAACATTACACCGCAAGAATATTCGCGGAAAGGACCGCCGGTGTATATCTGCGCGTAATAAACGGAAATGCTTTTCCCGCAGGTCGGTCCCACGGTGGTAAATAAGCAGGACCTGCAGTGAATAATAAAACGCCGGGATCCGCCTGAACGGATCGGACGGAATACGTAAATTCTTACACTAAACGCAACCCTAAATTGCACTGTTGCATTTACTTTGATAATTTACGCCGGACTGAACATATCTCACGTCTCACGGATGCAATTTTACACTTGACAACCGTAGCTATCAATGATAAAATATAAGGGTATGCGGGTATGGCGGAATTGGCAGACGCGTCGGATTTAGGATCCGATGGGCAACCGTGCAGGTTCAAGTCCTGTTACCCGTACCATAACTGGACACCAGTTTTGATACGATGAGTATCGAAGCGGGTGTCCGGTTTCTTTTTTCAAAAGCCCCTATTTGCAAGGGCTTTCATATACCTTTTAACGAAAATAGGCTCTGCGGCAACCGAGAAACGATCGCCGTAGAGTCTTTTTTGCATTTTTGCCTATGTACTTTTTAATTATAGGTCTGGAGGGTGTGCATTGGGTTCAGAGGAATAATTAAAAGGTGCAACGCTTACGGTGCGACCACCCTACCGTTCCGAACTGCAGCGTGGGTGTAGAAATCCAGAGAAACAGTAATGTTCCAAATGTGGATATCCTTAAAGAATGCAAACTCATCTGCCATACCAAGTACCAGATTGATGTCACGCATACCACCTCAACTGTCAAAAGAATTTTATCATTTATACTATCCACTCCATGCTTTTCCTTGATTGCTTTCTCAATTCTTTCGTCCGGAAGAGAGAGAACCTTATCGGCTTCATCGATAACAAACACGCGCGAGAGATCGGCTTCCGCTTCTATCAGGCGCGGTTTGATGGTGTCTCCGAGTCCGTCCTCGGTGGTCTGATAAATGACATTAAACGGTTCGTGAGCTTCCATCTCATGAAAAGCCTTGCCCCTGCTGCACGCCGATGCCAGCCGCAAAGCCAGAGTCGTCTTGCCTTCGCCGGGGTTACCTTGAATGATTGTGACTTTTCCGAACGGGATATACGGTTTTCCACAGCCAGTCAACCTCAAGCAAAGGAACAACCGCCATGCTGATTACTTTGACCGATGCATTCGGAACGGCAGAAGAAGAGATTGACGGTGGTTCCTGTTTTTCTTCTGCATTGATTGATTCGTTGCTCAAATTGAGACTCCTTTCTTTGAATTTTGAAACAAAAAACACCCAACCTTTCAGCTGGGTGCTTCTTGCAGATGTATGTGCTTTCCTTTACGGAAGAGGCAAGCATTTTTTGCTCACCTGAAATGAATTCATGACAGCTTTTTGCGCTTCAACAAAGCGTAACCTATGGCGGAAAGCAAGCCGACAAGGGACACTCCGGCAGTTCCCGCCGCAGCTCCCGCTGTGATTTTCAGTGCCTGCACTTCTTCTTTGGTAACAGGAACACTTCCTGCCCTATGTGTACTTCCGTCCGTTAACGTTACGGTGATGCTTCCATCTTTATCGACCGTTACGACCGAAACGCCGATGCCGTCCTTTCCGGCGTCTCCTTTATCGCCCTTATCTCCTTTGTCGCCCTTATCTCCTTTGTCGCCTTTCTCGCCGGTCGCCTTTACTCCGAGGGAAGTCCAGCTTTGACCGCCGTCATAGGAGACGTACCAAAGGTTATCGTCCCCAATTTTAAGCCGGGGCGTTGTTCCGTCTTTGCCATCATGTCCGGGGGCGCCGTCTTTACCGGGGGCGCCGTCTTGTCCGGGTGCGCCGTCTTTACCGTCAACTCCGTCTCGTCCGGGGGCACCGTCTTTTCCGTCAGCTCCGTTTTGTCCGGGGTCGCCCTTGTCCCCCTTGTCGCCTTTCTCGCCGGTCGCCTTTACGCCGAGGGAAGTCCAGCTTTGACCACCGTCATAGGAGACATACCAAATGTTATCGTCTCCGATTTTAAGCATGGGCGTTGTGCCGTCTGTGCCGTCTTTACCGGGGGCGCCGTCTTTGCCGGGGGCGCCGTCTTGTCCGGGGTCACCCTTGTCCCCTTTGTCTCCCTTATCGCCCTTGTCGCCTGTCAGTTCCGACAGAGCAATCAGATTATTCCATACGGTATCATCGATATACTTCCACTGAATATACCCATCATATGCTCGCAGTTCCACCTGCTTTCCATCCGTTCCGTTGCTTCCCGCACTGCCTGTCAGATCGGCAAGTGCGACAAGATCACGGAATGCGCTGTCATCCTCTCCGGTATACCGCCACTGAATGCTGCTTCCGTTGTTGCGGAATTCAATCTCTCTGCCGCCGACACCCGCAAATGTCGAAAATGTTTTAGTGTTGGATAATGCCGATACCGTTCCGTTATTGCCAGCAGAGGAAACCGCAAAGGTGTAGGTGGTATCCCCTTTCAGAGTATCGTATGTATATTCAAAGGTCGTGTCCGACAGTGGAGCATCAGTCACACGCACAAAATCTCCGTCATCCATGCGCATCCAGACATGATACCCTGCATAGGGACGTCTGAGGTCTGCAGTCGGTGCCTGCCATGTGATTTTTGCGCTCCGATTATCCGTTACGGATACGCCTGTAAGTGTCGGTACGGGCGGTGCGGCGCGAAGATTGGTCAGCACATAACCGAATACGGGAATCTTCTGATCGCCTGCCGTCCATGTACGCATACCGAAATCCCATGTAAAGCCGTACTGGCTGGAAACATCATAGCCGATTCCGTAGGAGGCAAGGAGCGAACGGCGGTCGATATTGTTGACCGTGCCGCTGGCGCCGCTGCTTTTCGTCGTGGTGTAGACCGTGCCCGTTGCTTTACTGTAGCTCAAATCAATCACAAAACCCATATTGAATGCGTCTACACCCCACGTGTTTTTCATCGAAGCGGAGAAGCCGTGAGCTATCTCAACTCCTTCGGCATGTTCGGACGTGGTCGTCCAGTCGTTTGTGATACTGCTTGCACCGAAGCCAAGCTCGTATTTCTGCTTACTGAGCGACTCAAATTTCGAAACATAGTCGGCGGTAGTAGCGGTATTCGACCAATAGG
>ERZ827186.2177-NODE-2177-length-13791-cov-3.802781_pt1 | contig 13791 bp, 10 predicted proteins | sample MGYA00519918_ERZ827186 | MGnify/ENA primary metagenome ERZ827186 (study PRJEB31778, sample SAMEA3449275) | human gut metagenome | biome: human gut; feature: human-associated habitat; material: faeces | place: United Kingdom | collected 2010/2012 ... | reverse complement strand
CGCCGGTGCAAAATGCATAAAGGTGCGCGGGCTGGGACTTTTGCCGGTGCTGTTCTGTCCCCATATAGCGACTCAGGAGCGCCGTGCCGCGGACCTGCGGCGTATGATGAAGCGTACATACAGGATACCTGCCGTTGCTCTTGACCGTGCGGCGCTTGAGGTGACGGACGGTATATACCGTATAATTCCGATCGACGGCTCGGCAGTGGCTTTGAAGTGCTTCTGGCGCGGCGGTGAATATGTGTGCGAGGACATCATGTGCGACGAACCACGTCCGCTTGATTCGCTTTTGTGCAAATAAGCTGCGATTGACCGAAAAACAGACAATGCATTCTCCCCTGACATAAAACAAGTCATGGGGCGATGCATTGTCCATTGTTTTATTTCCGCAAAACGGGTACAATAATATCAACGAAATAAAACAAATACGGCGGCGCCCGCCGCCGGTCAGAAAGGTAAAGGTATTATCATGTATTATTCGGCAGGTAACTATGAAGCATTTGCGCGCCCCGAAAAGCCCGAGGGCGTTGATTCAAAAACCGCATATATAATCGGTACGGGGCTTGCGGGACTTTCCGCGGCGTTCTACCTTGTCCGCGACGGACAGATGAAGGGAGAAAACATTCATCTCCTTGAAAAGCTGGAGCTTGCAGGCGGAAGCTGTGACGGTCGCCGCGATGTTACAAAGGGCTTTTATATGCGCGGCGGACGCGAGATGGACAATCATTTTGAGGTGATGTGGGATATGTTCCGCGACGTGCCGTCGATAGAGACTCCCGGCATATCGGTCCTCGATGAGTACTATTGGCTCAACAAGCACGACCCCAACTATTCGCTTTGCCGCGCGTCGGTGAACCGCGGCGAGGATGCCCATACCGACAAAAAATTCGCGCTTGACCGTGAATCGGCATTGGCTCTTTCAAAGCTGTTTATCACACCGGAGGAGGAGCTGGAGGACAAAAAGATATCCGAGGTGCTGCCCGAGTCCTTCTGGCACACGAACTTCTGGCTCTACTGGCAGACGATGTTCGCGTTCCAACGCTGGTCCAGCGCGCTTGAAATGAAGCGCTACCTCTGCCGTTATGTCCATCATATAGACGGACTTCCCGACTTCAGCGCTCTGCGCTTCACAAAGTACAATCAGTACGAGAGTATGATCCTCCCGCTCGTTAAATATCTTGAGGCGCACAATGTGGTGATAGAATACGGCATTGATGTGAAGAACGTCGTTATAGAAGATGAAAACGGCAAAAAGACTGCAAAGCGGATCGATTATATCAAGGACGGCGAGAAGCGCACATTCGCGCTTACGGTAAATGATCTTGTGTTCATCACAAACGGATGCTGTACCGACACCTCCTGCTACGGGGATCAGACGCATGCGCCTGACCTTTCAGGGATAAAGAACGGCTCGGGCGAGTCGTGGGACCTCTGGAAGAACATTGCTGCGCAGGCGAAGCACGGCGAGTACGGTAATCCCGAAAAATTCTGCGGCGATGTGAACGCTACAAACTGGATGAGCGCGACCGTAGCCACCGCCGATGAGGAAGTGATACGCCACATCATAAACGTATGCCACCGCGACCCGCGCGAGGGCAAGGTGACAACGGGCGGCATAGTAACGGTAAAGGACAGCACCGATAACTGGTATCTCTCATGGACCATCAACCGCCAGCCGCAGTTCCGTGCGCAGGATAAAAACACGGTGCTTGTGTGGCTCTATTCTCTCAATACCGACCGCGAGGGCAACTATGTCAAAAAGGCAATGCGCGACTGCACGGGCGAGGAAGTCTGCCGCGAGTGGCTCTATCATATAGGCGTGCCCGAGGAAAGGATCGCCGACCTTGCGGCAAACGCCTGCAATACTACGACCTGCTTCATGCCCTATATCAATGCGTTCTTCCAGCCCCGCCGCAAGGAGGACCGTCCGCTCGTGGTCCCCGAGGGCAGTGTGAACTTTGCATTTGTAGGTCAGTTTGCCGAAACACCGCGCGACACGATATTCACCACCGAATATTCCATCCGTACCGGTATGGAGGCGGTGTATACACTGCTTGACGTTGACCGCGGAGTTCCCGAGGTGTGGGGCAGCAAGTATGATGTCCGCGAACTTCTCCGCGCCTGCTATTACGCTGTTGACAAAAAGTCGATAGGCGAGATAGACCTTTCGTTCAAAGAGAGGGAAGCGCTTAAGATACTTCTTAAAAAAGTGCGCGGTACCGATGTTGAAGAACTGCTTCGCGAGAGCGGTCTTCTGAAAAAATAACCGATGAACGTTGACCTCCCCCGGACTGCCGCATTACGCGGCAGTCCGGGGGAGGCTTTGTTTGTGTTCTGTTCAGTTTGTTTTTTGGCTGTACTTTTTCAGCTTTTCGCTGCGTATGTCGTCAAAATATCTGCCGCGGATGCGTGCTGTCGCCTCGCCCATGACCTGCCATACGCGCTCGCAGTTTTCGGACTTATATGTGTTCGACTCGCCGCCGCGGTAGCTCCAGCTGAGTATCGTGCGTGCGCCCGCGTCGTATGCCGCATCGTACGCTGTCACGATCTCGTCCTCATACCCTGCGGGGATGCTGTACCCCTGTATCCAGATGTGGTGCCGCTTGCCGAGCGTTTTTGCCTTTTTTGCCGCCTCACATGACGTTTCGTAAACAAAATCGTATGGATCGTTGTTCTTTTTGCCTGGGAACCAGTACGGGTCAATGCCGTAATCGTCAATGCCGGCAAGTCCCGCAAGCCCCGATGTTTCCTCAAGCGTGTGCAGCATTACGCAGACGATATTCTCCATGCCGATCAGCTTGGCATATGACGTCACACGGTCGAAATAGCCTGTTATCGACTGCGTGCGGAATTCCTTTACCTCATCGGTGAGCGTATCGGGCATGGGATGACCGTACCGCTCTTCAAAAAGCCGGCGGCAGATGGGGCAGCAGCAGGTAAAGACCTCGCCGCCGTCCGACTTTTTCAGCTTGAGATGCGGCTCGTCCCAGAATATCTTATCGCCGCCGAAGGATGCTACCGTGTCGAGCCAGCGCTTTGTGAATTCAACAAACGCCTCGCTGTTGTAGCATACGCTCACGGGGTCCGGCGTGCCGTCCGAATACACCTGGTGTGCTTCGGGGTGCGCCCCGAGAAAATGCGAAACATCTCCGGGAGGACCTCCGAGCCCCCAGTTGTCTATCCACACTTCAAGCCCCGCGTCGCGCGACGCCGAAACTATGTCCTTCATAACGCCGAGATGACGCTCCCAATCTGTGTGCGTGAACATATGTACGACAAGATTCATATTGTGCCGCGCAATATCCGTCATATCCTCGCGGACATGCTTCAGTATGCGGTTCCCGTGATAGGCGGTGCCCATTCTGAGTTTTTCCATGCAGATATCCTCCGTGGTTTTATTGAGTCCATTTTAACATATATGTTGCGCCGTGTCAATCGGGATCGCACACGGCACTTGAAAAAATGTTTTCGAAGTGCTATTATATAAGCGGCTAAAGCGCCGCTTGAGTGAAAAAATGTTCGACTCAAGCAGCGCTTGCTTTCCCGCACAGTGCTTTTGAGGTAAAATGATGATGTCGCCGGAAGGACCGGCGGCAGAAAGGATAAAAGATATGTTTGATACAGTAAAGATCGGAAGGAAGATCGCAGAACTGAGAAAAAGTAAGAACATGACGCAGTTTGAACTTGCCGACGCAATGGGCGTCAGCTTTCAGGCGGTGTCGAACTGGGAGAGAGGCAACTCTATGCCCGACATTTCAAAGCTTGCCGAGCTTTCGGAAATACTCGGCACGACCGTTGATGAATTGCTCGGTAAAAAGAACCCCGTGGTAGAGAAGATCATCAATAACGAAAAGATAGACACTGCCGGTGTGAGCCGCGACGAGATACTTGAAGCGGCGGAGATATCCAAGCCGGACCGGGTCAGAAAAATGATAGAGGATGACGGCATTGCCGACATAGCGCCGCTGCTGCCTTTTTTGGATGAGGCTTATATCGCAGAGCTGGCTGATAAATATTATGACGGCAATGAAAAGGGGCTGGTGGTCCTGCTGCCGTTTCTCGGGAATGACAAGATCGACGAGCTGATGGAGCGTAGCGTGACCGACGGACGCGACATTGTGGCTTTTCTGCCTTTTGCGTCGGATGAAAAGGTCGGAGACATCGCACGCAGATATATGAAGGATGGCAAAGGCATTGAGAAATTCCTCCCCTTTCTTGATGAAAACGACATCGGCAAGATCGCCGCGGATGCGTATGAGAGGGACGGCAAAAAAGGACTTGTGAAATTCCTCCCGTTTATCGGCGATGACGATGTAAAAAAATTTGCCGATATCGAATTCGGCAAGGACGGTATCAGAGGGATATCAATGTTTCTCCCCTTTCTCGACGAGGACGATGTGAAGAAATTTGCGAAAAAAACGCTCGACCGCGATTGAAGAGATGACCGGGATCGGTCTTGGCGGCTGAACACTGCGGTTTGACCGTCAATAAATTTGACCGTCAATAAAACCGAAAAACAAAGATACAGGGCAAAAGCGCCCGGCGTTTTTCAGGGAGCTGTTAAAACCATAGGGGTTTAACAGCTCCCGTGTTTTTATCGTATTTTTACGGAGTTCAGCTTTTGAGTGATCTCATCCTCATTGCGAATATATTCGAGGATATCGCCTATGTTGCAGTCGAGGATAATGCAAAGGTCATTTATTGTCACAGTGCTTAGCGGTTTGTTGTGCTTCAGACGGTCAATAAGACTTCTGCTCACGTTGTACTGATTGATCAGCTTGTATGTGGTAATATTCTTCTCTTTTAATGTTTTGTAAAACGGTGCGTATGATATCATTGTATTCACCCCGCTTTTTATAATAATATATGCTCAGCATATTGACAATTGTCTATATATAGAGTATAATATGTTTGCAATGTTCCGCTTATGCGGAATAAACAAATATAATTGCGGAGGTTTTCAATGAGCAAATGTTATGAATGCAGGTATTACAGGATAGGTGAGCGAAGGTGCGGATACACGGGATATGCGCATTCACCGGATGATTCATGCGGAAGCGGAGAATTTAATACGTATGATGTGAGATGCTGCGGAAATTGCCGATATTACCGTCTGGAAACCAAGACGTGCACGCAGTCGGGCTCCGGTAAATATCCGTATGATCGTTGCGGCATAGGAAAACACTCGCAGGCATGATGATAATGATGGGGAAATGGCAGAAATGACAGACAGCAATGTTATTACATGGAATGAGTGCCGCAAAGTGACGTCACGGCTCCTGAATGAAAATGATGATTCTGAGCTTAAAAGGATGATAGATACCGATAAAGAAATAAAGTATTATACCGAGATAATAAACGGTGAGTATAAGGTCGAATATCGCGAGGAATGCAGTTGCCGGCGTGCGGAAATAGAGAAAATCATTCGTCAGGACAACGAAAGGCGCGAAAAGCTTAAGGAGCGTGTGAAAAAAGCCTGCAAGATATTTAGCGTGGCGGCGATGGTGGTATTTGTAGGTGCCCTTTTATGCTTGGAATACTTCGCCCCGGAGCTTTTCAGCTCTTCGGACGGAAGCGGCGCTAACTTCGGAGGTGTGCTTTTTTTTGATTTCGGTCTGGCGCTGTGGTTCTCAAAAAAGATATTGGAAGAAGGAAAAATCAACCGCAAGTTTGCTGTAAGCAGTATTCTGTTGGTTGTAGCCAATGTGGGCTCGTTCGTAGAACTCGAATTTAACAGTGCGATGTATTTATTCCTGTTTTTGATGATCTGCTTTTATGTTGATCCGATAGCGTCCGCTGTGATAGGTCGCGCAGGAAAAGGCAAAGAGCTGACAGATTATATGGTAAAGAACGATCCGAAGTATGCCGAAAGGCTTGAAGAGGCGCATAAACGTGATATAACCGAATCCGAAAAACTATTTGAACAGAGAAAAGCTGAGGTTGCTGCGGACAGAAAAAGGGCGCCCGAGGAGATTGAGCGGCTTAAGAAATTCAAGGAGAGCAAAGAGTATCACATTCTGACGCTGTGGAATATCGAGTATGAATATCTGAAAGGTATGGGGTACGCGGATAAGTACACATCTCTGAAAAAACTGATCAGAGATATGTATCTCAAGCTGCCATATGATGCTCCCGGAGAAACGTGCAGTAACTTTATCACACGTGCCGGAGAAAAATATATCGCCGATCGTCGTGAATGTGATAATATGATTTCCGATATTGCAGGGTTGATGTGTGATATAATTTCTCCGCACCGCTGAATCCTATTAATTGGTGCCGCCGCGCAAAAGCGCGGCGGCACCAATTGCATATTCGCCTTGACAAACCGCGCCTTATGGCTTATAATTATAATGTAAAAGTAGATTTCAATTTCAAAAAAGGAGAAATAAAAATGACAGATCTTAAACTTGGCGGCATGGCTGCCGGCTTCAAGGTGATGCGGATCACCCATGTCGGCGAGGTCGATGCCGATCTCTATGAGCTTGAACATATAAAGTCGGGCGCAAAGCTGATCTATCTCGATGCCGATGACCGCAACAAGGTCTTTTCGGTATTCTTCAAAACGATACCCGAGGACAGCACGGGCGTGTTCCACATACTGGAGCACTCGGTGCTTTGCGGTTCAAAAAAATATCCGGTAAAGGAGCCTTTCGTTGATCTGCTCAAAGGTTCGATGGCGACATTCCTCAATGCCATTACGTTCCCGGATAGGACAGGCTACCCTGTGGCGAGCTGCAATGACCGCGACTTTGCCAACCTCATGGGCGTGTATCTTGACGCTGTATTTGCGCCGAAGGTGTGCGAGCACGAGGAGATATTCATGCAGGAGGGCTGGCATTACGAAATAGAGGATCACGACTCGCCCATGACATACAGGGGCGTTGTGTTCAACGAGATGAAAGGCGCTTATTCGTCGGTAGACCGCCGTATGATGGGCAAGATCGAGGCGGCGCTTTACCCGGATACGACATACCGTCATTCATCCGGCGGCGACCCCGCAAATATTCCCGATCTCAGCTATCAGCAGTTCATAGCGGCGTACCGGAAGTATTACCACCCCGAAAATTCCTTTATGTACCTCTACGGTAAAATGGATATCGCCGAGAGACTGGAATATATCGACCGTGAGTACCTTTCAAAATACGAGCGCACCGGGCGCAGCTTTGATATTCCGCATCAGGCTCCCGTGGAGAACGACGACGTGCGCGCCGAGTATCCCGTTACCGAGAGCGACAGCCTTGACAAAAACAGCTACATCTCATATTCCTGCGTGGTAGGCGACCACAGCGAGCGCGAGAAAATGCTGGCGCTTGAGATCCTTATGTCTGTGCTGACCGACACCAATGATTCGCCCATTAAAAAGGCGATGCTTGAAAGCGGAATGGCAAGCGACATGAGCGCTTACGTTAATGACGGCATAGCTCAGCCTTATATCATGTTTGAGATACGCAAGACCGACGCGGACAAGAAGGATGCCTTTACGGACCTGCTCTTCTCGGAGCTTCGCCGTCTTGCTCACGACGGTATAGACAAAGCGGCGCTTCGCGCAGAGATCAACCAGGCGGAATTCCGTCTGCGCGAGGGCAAGCAGGGAAGCGCGCCCGCAGGTCTGCTTTATAACTTTGATATTCTTTCAAGCTGGCTGTACGGCGGAAAGCCCGAGATATACCTTGAATACGAGGAGGCGCTCAATAATATCAAGGCAGGCGTTGAGGGCAGATATTTTGAAGAGCTTATCGAGAACTGCATACTCAACAACACTCACTGTGCGAAAGTGACCCTCACTCCCTCGCGTACCCTTGCCGCAGACGAGGCAAAGGCGGAGGCTGACCGTCTGGCAGCGTACCGCGCGACCCTCAGCGACGCCGAGGTCGATGCGCTTGTCGAAAAGAACCGCGCACTGGTGGAATTCCAGGAGGCTGAGGACAGCCCCGAGGATATCGCCACACTGCCGCGCCTTGCGCTCAGCGATGTCAGCGATTCGATAACGGAATTGCCCTGCAGAGTTGAGGAATACTGCGGCAGACCGCTTCTTGTGACCGAGATGTTCACAAAGAAGATCGCATATGTGAACTACTACTTTGACATTTCCGGTCTTAGCACCGAGTATATCCAGTATGCCTCGCTCCTTTCCGATATTCTCGGCGATATTGCGACTGAAAAGCATACTGCCGCCGAACTTGATATTGCCATAAAGACAAGACTCGGCAGATTCTCCACTCCCACCGGTGTGTTTACCGCAAAGGATGATATCGATAATGTCACCCCCGTGCTTTCGGTGCGCGCGAGCATGCTCAATGACGATATTCCCGAAGCGCTTGCGCTTATCGGCGAGATCATTGACACGACCCGCTTTGACAAGGATGAGATAGCAAAACTCATCGTGCAGAACAAGAATATGATGCAGATGGCGATAGCCCAGCGCGGCAATTCGTATGCGGCGATGAGAGTTGCGTCCTATTCTTCTGTCGAGGGCGCATATAACGAAAAGCTGGATGGAATTTCGTATTACAGATTCCTCTCCGGGCTTGCCGCGAATATCGACTCCGGATTTGATGCGATACGCGCCGGCTTTGAAGCTGTGATGCGCGAGCTTACGCTTGAGAACCTTACCGTAGGTATCACCGGTGACAGCGAGGCTGTGGAGGCGTTCCGCGCCGCCGCTCCCGTGTTCCGCACCGGCAGCGGAAGCGGAAAGCGCTATAAGCTCATGCCCGAATATCACGGCAATGAGGCGTTTGTCATTCCCGCCGGCGTAAACTACGTCGCAAAGGGCTTCAACTACCTCAAGGCGGGCTTTGCGGTCGATCCAAAAATGATGGTGCTTTCAAAGATACTCTCGCTTGACTGGCTGTGGAATGAGGTGCGTGTCCGCGGCGGCGCCTACGGCGTCTCCTTCGGAATTTTCGCAAGCGGAAAGGCTGCATTCACGTCATACCGCGATCCGAGCGTAAAGAAGACGCTTGCGACTTATGACGGCACCGTTGAGTATCTCCGCGATTTTGCTGCCAAGACCCCCGATATAGATAAATATATCATTTCCACCGCCGCGGGCTACGAGCGCCCGCTTTGCCCGCGCGATATCGGTACTGCGGCGCAGTCCAACTATTTTGAAGGACGCAACGATGACGGACGCCGCGAGGACAAACGCATGGTTATGTCTACGACCTCTGCCGATATCGAGAAGATGGCAGCTCTTATTTCGGCACTCGCCGAAAACGGCAGATGCGCCGTTGTGGGAAGCCGCGACAAGATTGACGAAGCCGGCGATATCTTTGCGGTAAAGGAAGATATCTGACCGTTAGACGTTAAACTGACCGAAAGGTAACGTGATCCGATGAAAAACACACCTCTGGCGGACATATTGCGCCCGAAGACCTTTGACGATATCGTGGGGCAGGAGCACCTGTTCGGAAAGAACGGTGCCATACGCCGCATGATCGCCGGCGGCAGAATGCCCAATATGATATTTTACGGTCCTCCGGGCACCGGCAAGACTACTGCGGCTACGATAATAGCCGCACAGTCTGATATGGAATTTCACCGTCTCAATGCCACAACCGCGTCGCTTGCCGATGTAAAGGCGGTGCTTACCGCAACGGGAAACATGTTCGGCGCGGACGGAGTGTTGCTTTATCTTGATGAGATACAGTATTTCAACCGTAAGCAGCAGCAGTCGTTGCTTGAATATATCGAGGACGGCAGGGTCACGCTTATAGCGTCAACAACTGAAAATCCGCACTTTTATGTGTACAATGCGCTGATATCCCGCTCATCGCTGTTTGAATTCCGTCCCGTTCCGCCTGCGGCATGCGTGCGCGCACTGCGCCGTGCGCTTGACGCGCTGAATGAGGAAACGCAAAGCAAAAAAACGGCGGACGACGCCTTCCTTGCCGATATCGGCAGGATGGCTGGCGGGGACGTGCGCCGGGCGATAGGTATATTTGAAAATGCATATTTCGCCGCGCGCGGCGAAGCGGAGGACGGCTCGGGCGACAGCACCTGCGTCGTCACCGCTGCGGCGCTGGACGGAATAGATACCGGATACGGTAATTTCGGCGACGATACGCATTACGATCTGCTTTCGGCACTGCAAAAGTCTATCCGCGGTTCCGACCCGGATGCGGCGGTGTTCTACCTCGTCTCGCTGCTTGAGTACGGCGAGCTTCTTTCGGTCTGCCGGCGGCTTCAGGTTATAGCCTCGGAGGACATCGGTCTTGCATATCCCGCCGCGGCTCAGGCTGTGCGCGCCATGTGCGAATCCGCTAAGGAGCTTGGAATGCCCGAGGCGCGCATACCGCTCGCAAATGCCACTGTCATGCTGGCTACCGCGCCGAAGTCGAATTCGGCATATCTCGCCGCCGCAGCAGCGCTTGAGGACTTTACGGCGGGGCGTGGCAAGCTCCCACCGGAGCCGCTCCGTGCGCCGCTCTATCGCGGTTATGTTTACCCGCACGACTATCCGGGGCACTATGTAAAGCAGCAGTATCTGCCCGATGACCTTGCGGACAGGGTCTATTACAGGTTCGGCGACAACAAGACAGAACGTGCCGCCGCCGCGTATGCAGACGCGATAGGAAGCAGAAAAAACAAGAGCTGAGCGTTCTCGTATACGGATAAAATAACAACTGTGCTGTCGCGTCGGTGCGCGACAGCACAGTTGTTATTTACAGTCTCCAGTATATATACCCTGCGGCTTCAAAGTCCGCACGGTCGTAAAGTCCCTTTACGTCGATAAGCACGCGGCGACCGTTGCCGTAAAGCTTATCTATATCGGCAATGCCGAGAGCGGCAAACTCATCATGCGCTACGGCGACTATCACCGCATCCATATTGCGTATCTCGCTCATGTCGGTAAATCTGACGCCGTAAAGACGCTCAGCCTCGTCATCGTCCGCCTGCGGGTCGGCGATCGCGGGTTCTATGCCGTACTCACGCAATTCGTTCACTATGTCAAAAACCTTTGAGTTGCGCGTATCGTGGCAGTTTTCCTTGAATGTGAATCCGAGTATTGCAACACGAGCGTTTTTGACCGGTTTTTCCGCTTTTATCAGGCTTTTTACCGTGTTTTCACCGATATATTTTCCCATGCCGTCGTTTATGCGTCTGCCCGCCAGAATGACCTGACTGTGATATCCGAGCATATCCGCGCGGTAGGTGAGATAGTACGGATCAACGCCTATGCAGTGACCGCCCACAAGTCCGGGGTAGAACTTAAGGAAGTTCCATTTTGTTCCCGCCGCTTCAAGCACCGACTTCGTGTCGATGCCCATTTTGTTGAAGATGATGGAAAGCTCATTCATAAACGCGATGTTGATGTCGCGCTGACTGTTTTCGATGACCTTTGCCGCTTCGGCTACCATAATGTTGGCGGCGCGGTGAACGCCCGCCTCCACCACCAGCTCGTATACGCGCGCGACCTCATCAAGCGTTTCTTCATCCATGCCGGAGACGATCTTTCTGATATTTTCAAGCCTGTGAACCTTGTCGCCGGGATTTATGCGCTCGGGAGAGTAGCCGACCTTGAAATCAACGCCGCACTTAAGACCGGATTCGGCTTCAAGGATAGGCACGCAGACCTCCTCGGTAACGCCTGGGTAAACGGTGGATTCAAAAACGACTATGCTTCCCGGCATAAGATTGCGCCCTACGGTGCGGCTTGCTCCCTCGACCGGAGAAAGATCGGGCGTGTGATCGTCGTGTACCGGCGTTGGAACGGCGACTATGTGAAAGCGCGCCTCGCGCAGGCGCGTTTCATCGGTTGTGAATTCAACCCGGCAGTTTCTTACCGCCTCGTTGCCGACCTCGCCCGTCGGGTCTATGCCGTTTTTGTATGCGTCTATCTTTTTTTGATTTGTGTCAAAGCCTATTACACGAACTTTCTTTGAAAAAGCGACCGCTATCGGCATTCCGACATATCCGAGACCGGTAAGCGACAGCGCTGCCTCACCTGACAGCAAACGTTCATATAGCGACATGTTTATAATTCCTTTCGATCTCTGCGGCGGCAGATAAGTCTGCCGCCGCATTCAATAATATAGTATCACAATAATTGAAAAAAGTCAATAGATTTTATGCCAAAAGCGCCGCGTCGGCGTGTGAGGCGCCCGGGAACGTATAATTTATCTGAAAAATCAAATAAAAAGGTAGACAAGGACGCCCTAAAATGATATAATAAAATGATGGATTGTCGGTTTTGCCGTTACAGATGCCGCATTGTCTTTTTCGGGCGATGCGCGTGGGTATACATTGCGGCTTGACCCATGGAAGGACGTGCGTGATATGAAACATGTTTTTATACTCAACCCGGCAGCGGGAAAGGGTGATGATATCGCCCCGCTTACTCTTAAGCTCGAAAGCGAATGCAAAAGACTGGGTGTCGATTATTTTATATACCTTACTCAGTCTCCCGGCGACGCTACCGAGTTTATTCAGCGTGAGTACGCCGAGGGCGGGAAATTTCATGGGGAGACATGTCGCTTTTATGCCTGCGGCGGCGACGGAACCATATCAGAGGTGCTTGACGGCGCGGCAAGGGTAGAGGGTGCCGAGGTCGGCGTTATCCCCATAGGTACCGGAAACGATTTTTGCCGCAGCTGTACGCCGCGCGAGCTTTATTTTGATATCGAGGCTCAGATAAAGGGTACGGCTATCCCGATAGACGCGGTGAAGTACAACGGAAAATATTCAGCCAATATGATAAATATCGGCTTTGACTGCGAGGTCGTGCGCGATGTTGCGCGCATAAAACGCAAGTCGTGGGTACCGGGCGGACTGGCATACATATTCGGACTTGTACGCACTCTCGTGCGTAAGCCCGGGGTCTCCTTTACGCTTAGTATTGACGGCGGAAAGCCCGAGCATTACGATCTTTTGCTTTGTGCCATCGCCAACGGACCGTACTGCGGAGGCGGATTTGATGCACTGCCTATGGCGGAGCTTTCTGACGGCAAGGTGAATATCATTAAGGTAAAGAATATTTCCCGCTTTAAATTCATAACGCTGGTCAAAAAATATAAGGACGGGACATTGCCCGAAAGCAAAAAGGGCGAAAAATTTTGTGAGTACGTCAGCTGTCGGCATGCTGTTTTTGAGTTTGATAAAACTCAGGCTGTCTGCGTGGACGGTGAAATACACGAGCTTGACCGTCTTGAAATAGACGTAGAGCCGGGTAAATTCATATTTTCGGCACCTCGCGGGGCGGTCATGGGCAGTGCGCTTGACGGCGCTGCCGCCAAGGCGAGCCGCGTTCCTGCCAACTGAAATAAAAAATGAAGCTGATTGTTTTTTCCGATTCTCACGGCAGAACGGCAATGATGCAGCGGGCTGCCGAGGCACATTTTGATGATCCGGATACCGCAGGGATCGTCCACCTCGGGGACGGATACGAGGACCTTTCGTTTATCGATACGAGAGGATTGCCTGTCTGGCGTGTGCGCGGTAATTTTGAAGATTACATGTATGCGCTGTCCTCGCGGCGCGACGATGTGCCGCGCGAACTGCTTTTCAGCCTCGGCGGATACAATATCCTGATAATGCACGGTCATCGATTCGATGTGAAGAGCGGGTATGAGCGCGCGGCGGCATATGCTGCCGACCGGGAAGCCGATATACTCATGTTCGGTCATACTCATGTGATGACAGAAAAATATCTTCCCGCGGGGATGCCTGTCGGAACACAGCTCGATACGCATCTCCGACGTCCGCTTTACATTTTCAATCCGGTCACTGCCGGCATGGGCTTTGTTCAGAGTTACGGTATCGTCGATCTGCGCCCGGACGGCGTGGTCA
>ERZ827186.2175-NODE-2175-length-13813-cov-3.167757_pt1 | contig 13813 bp, 7 predicted proteins | sample MGYA00519918_ERZ827186 | MGnify/ENA primary metagenome ERZ827186 (study PRJEB31778, sample SAMEA3449275) | human gut metagenome | biome: human gut; feature: human-associated habitat; material: faeces | place: United Kingdom | collected 2010/2012 ... | reverse complement strand
CCTGCAGGACAAGACCGGCGGTGACCTGGATAAATTTTTCGGCATCGCCCAGCAGTTCCTTGCGAAGCTGAACCAGCGTCCCGAGATCGCGGCTGCACGCACGTCGTTCAACCCGACGTTCCCGCAGTACATGATCGATATCGATGCGGCCAAGTGTAAGAAGGCCGGTATCAGTCCGCGCGATATCCTGACGGCGTTGCAGGGTTATTACGGCGGCCTGTACGCATCGAACTTCAACCGTTTCGGTAAGCTGTACCGCGTGATGATCCAGGCCGATCCGAAGTACCGGATCAGTCCCGAGACGCTGAACCAGGTGAAAATCCGGAATGGCAGCGAGATGGCGCCGATCACGCAGTTCCTGACGCTGAAAAAAGTGTACGGACCGGATAACATCAACCGTTTCAACATGTATACTTCGATGAGCGTCAACGGTTCTCCGAATGCCGGGTACAGTTCCGGAGAGGCGATCCAGGCGATCAAAGAGGTGGCAGCCGAGACGCTGCCGCAGGGTTACGGCTTCGAATTTTCGGGTATGACCCGTGAGGAGTCGTCGACCGGTACCAGCACCACAGCATTGATTTTCGTGCTTTGTCTGGTATTCGTTTACCTGTTGCTGAGTGCGCAGTACGAAAGTTACATCCTGCCGCTGGCCGTGCTCTTCTCGATTCCGTTCGGTCTGGCCGGTTCGTTTATCTTCGCGCAGTTCATGCATGTGGATAACAACATCTACCTGCAGATCGCACTGATCATGCTGATCGGCCTGCTGGCCAAGAATGCGATCCTGATCGTAGAGTTCGCACTCGACCGGCGTAGACAGGGCATGAGTATCCTCTGGTCGGCAATCGCCGGTTCGGCTGCGCGTCTGCGCCCGATCCTGATGACTTCGCTCGCACTGGTGATCGGCCTGCTGCCGATGATGTTCGCGTCGGGTGTCGGCGCCAACGGCAACAGTACGATCGGTACGGGTGCCATTGGCGGTATGTTGATCGGTATGTTGACTCAGATCTTCATCGTGCCGGTGCTCTTCGTAGCTTTCCAGTCGCTGCAGGAGCGGTTTACGCCGATGGAGGTAGAGCCGGAGCCCGAAGAGATCGAGGCTGAGATCGAAAAGCTCGTTTAGTGGGAGTGATTGTGAAATTTTAAGTAAATGACCGTTATGAAAATCCAATACAGAATCTTGTTGGCGGGGCTTTCGGCAGCGATGTTGCTGAGCAGTTGCAACATTTATCGCAACTACAGCCGTCCCGACGAGGTGACTACCGCGGGTATGTACCGCGACACGCTCTCGGCGGCCGACACGCTGCGCGGGGATACGACCTCGATGGGCAACCTGCCCTGGCAGGAGGTGTTCCGCGATCCTTACCTGCAGAGCTTGATCGCGCAGGGCCTCGAGCACAACCTCGACCTGCAGACCGCACGGCTCCGGGTCCAGGAGGCCGAAGCCAGCCTGCAGGCCGCACGGCTCTCTTACGTGCCGTCGTTCAACCTCAATCCGAACGGTGCGCTTTCGTGGTATGAGAACGGCCGCCGCCAGTGGACCTACCAGGTTCCGGCCGCTGCGAGCTGGGAGGTCGACCTGTTCGGCCGCCTGCTGAACTCCAAACGCGGCGCACGTGCCGCGTTGATGCAGAGTGAAGCTTACGCACAGGCTGTCCGCACGCAGGTGATCGCGTCGATCGCGAATACCTATTATACGCTGCAGATGCTGAACCAGCAACTGGCGATCAGCGAACAGACCGTGATCTCGTGGCGCAAGAGCGTCGAGACGATGAAGGCCCTCAAACTGGCCGGAAGCGTCAATGAAGCGGCTGTGGTACAGAGCCAGGCGAACTGCTATGCGATCGAGGCTTCCTTGCCCGATCTGCGGCAGAATGTCCGTGAGGTCGAAAACACGCTGTCGAACCTGCTGGGTGTCGCTCCGCAGTCGATTGAGTGTCCCGGAGTGTTGGCCGACCAGTCGATTCCGTCGACCCTTTCGGCCGGCGTACCCGTGCAAATGCTGAGCAACCGTCCCGACATCCAGTCGGCCGAAGCCGCGTTGATGGCCGCCTACGCCGCGACGAACGTGGCCCGTTCGGCGTTCTATCCGCAACTGTCCATAGGTGCTAACGGCGGATGGACCAATAATTTGGGCTCCATGATCGTCAATCCGGCTCAGGCGATTTTCAACGCGACGGGTAGCCTGGTGGCTCCGTTGTTTACACGGGGACAGAACCGTGCGAACCTGAAGACTGCCAAAGCCCGGCAGGAAGAAGCCCGTCTGGCTTTTCAGAAAAGCCTGCTGAGCGCCGGCAACGAGGTGAGCGATGCGTTGTTCCAGTATAGCAGCGCCGCCGAGAAGGAAGCCTTCCGCAAGGAACAGATCGCTTCGCTCGAGCGTTCGGTCAGCTATACGGAGCAGTTGCTCTATTTGGGGACCTCGACCTATCTGGAAGTCATCACCGCACAGCAATCGCTGCTGAGCGCTCAACTTTCGGGCGTACAGGACCGATTCGAGCAGATGCAGGCTGTCGTCTATCTCTATCAGGCATTGGGCGGCGGCAGATAAGGACCCTTTGACAAAGCAGGGAGAGCCGCATTCGTTTCGATGCGGCTCTCCTTGTTGTTTACAGCTTGGATAAGCTGTAAATATTTATCGGTTTTTTGTTTTGTTCTGCGGCTTTTTTACGTATTTTTGAAGCCGAATCGAAAGCGTTTCGGACCGTCTTTTGCCGGGTGAAGTGTGGTAAAATCCTAAGTCATGGAAGATTCGAGGATTCGTTTGGCCGGTTCGGCCATGCTGGCCGTAGGGGTGATCGTAGCCGGTTGGTTGTTGAGCGGAGGTATCCGCCATTTCAAGGACAGTGAGCGCGTTGTAACTGTCAAGGGCCTTGCCGAAAGGGAAGTAAAGGCCGACCGAGTTATTTGGCCTCTGTCTTATAAGGAGGTGGGAAACGACATGCTCGCGCTGTACAATGCGATGGAAAGCGCGAACGCGAAGATCGTCGGTTTCTTGAAATCCAACGGGATCGCCGAATCCGAGATTTCGGTGGCTCCCGCCGAAATCGTCGACATGCAGGCCGAGCGCTATGTCCCCGAAGGCGTGCGTTATCGCTATAATGTGACCGGTGTCGTGACGGTAACGACGACCAACGTCGAGCAGGTGCTGAAGCTGATGTCGCGGCAGAGCGGCCTGCTCAAGCAAGGCGTGGCGATCGCAAGCGGCGATTACCGTTATACCCCTCGCTTTATCTATACTTCCGACGCGCTGAATGCGCTGAAGCCGGCGATGATCGAGGAGGCTACTCGGAATGCCCGTGCGGCCGCCGACAAGTTCGCGCACGACTCCAATAGCGAGCTGGGCAAGATCAAGTCGGCCAGCCAAGGTCTGTTCTCGATTTCCGACCGCGATGACAATACGCCGAGCATCAAGACGATACGGGTCGTTACGACGGTCGAGTATTATCTGAAGGACTGATTTTTTACGGGGTGCCACACGATTTCCTTGCGAAAAGCGTTTATCTGAAGAAATATACTATCCAAACTTATTGATATATAAATAAAAGTTAACCTGTTATGAAGAGAAGGGAATTCCTGAAAACGTTCGCCGGCATGGCCGCGCTGACCGTCGTCCCGCGTCATGTTCTGGGCGGCGTCGGTTACACGGCTCCGAGCGACCAGCTGACCAAAGGTATCATCGGCGTAGGCGGCATGGGCCGAGGCCATTACGGATACGCGGGTACGCGTCTGGTCGCGATCTGCGACGTCGACAAGAATCATTTGGAGGCCGGACGGCAGTTGGCCGGCGAGAAAGTGGCGACCTATTCCGACTATCGTCAGCTGATCGCCGATCCGAACGTCGATATCGTACATATCGCTACGCCGCCGCACTGGCACGGCATCATGTCGGTGGAGGCCGCCGCGGCCGGTAAGGATATCTGGTGCGAGAAACCGATGACGCGCACCATCGGCGAGGGCAAGCGGGTTAAGGAGGCCGTGGAGCGTAACGGCAATATTTTCCGTTTGAATACTTGGTTCCGCTTCACCGATACGTTTTACGGCATGAACACGACTGTCGACAAGATCAAGAAGCTCGTCGACAGCGGCATGCTCGGTTGGCCGCTGAAGGTGACCATCAGCAAGCATACCGGTTTCGACTGGAAGTTCTTCTGGGTGGGGCAGCCCCAGCTCGAAGAGATGAAGGTCCCCGCCGAGCTCGACTACGACATGTGGCTCGGTCCGGCTCCCTACAAACCCTACAATCCGCATCGAGTTCACGGGACGTTCCGCGGATACTGGGATTACGATGCGGGCGGACTGGGAGACATGGGGCAACATTACATCGACCCGGTTCAGTATCTGCTGGGCAAGGACGATACGAGCCCCGTTTCGGTCGAGATCGACGCTCCCCAGCAGCATCCCGATGCCGTGGGCACTTGGCGCAAGATCGAGTATACCTACGACGACGGCTGCAAGATCGTTCTCTGGGGCGAGGACAACGGCGATCCGAACGACGCTTATATCGAAGGACCGAACGGGAAGCTTTACCGCAATTTCCGGTGCGACATACCCGATTGGGAAGCCAAGCTGGCCGAATATCCCGATCCGATGCCCCAGCAGACCGATTTTCTGGACTGTGTGCGTACGCGCCGGAAGTTTGCGCTCAACGAGCAGAACGGATTCCGCTCGGCGACGATCGTCAACATGGGCGCCGTGGCTCTCCGGCTGGGACGGTCGTTGCGGTTCGATCCCGAGAAGCTGCAGTTTATCGACGACGATGCGGCCAATCGGCTGATCGACCAGCCGATGCGCGCGCCTTGGACCATTTAACCCAACCTTAAACCGATGAAAAGAAAATGAGAAAGATAGTTTTGATACTGGCCTGTGTGGCGATGGCCGTTCAGGCGATGGGTCAGGCGGCGCCGAACCGCACATGGAAAACCAAAGTGTCCGACGCGCTCGGACTGATGCCCGCTCCCGACCCGGCCGAGTATAACCGACTGATGGGCGATCTGCTTTCGACGGGCTCGCAGGGCGTCGACATGCTCGTGTCGATGTTCGACGGAACGAATAATGTACCGGTCGCTTATGCGCTCTCGGGCTGGGCTGCGTTCGTCAGTTCGGGACATGAAGCCGACCGGAAGGTATTCGCCGAGGGAATCGTTCGCGGGCTCGACGGGAGCGCCGATCCGGAAATAGCCGCTTTCTATATCCGCCTGCTTCAGCAGGCAGGTGGCGACGAGAGTGTCGACGCACTGACCGCGCGGGTGTCCGATAAGCGTTTGGGTTCGCCTGCGCTCGTAGCGCTCGCTTCGATCGGCACGCCGAAAGCGAAACAGGCGATTGCCGGGGCCGTGAAGACCGGCGAAGGCGATCGCGTGGCCTTGGCGCATGCCGTTGGCGACGCTGCGGTGGCTTCGCCTGAAATCGAACAAGTCTTGCTTTCCTGGCTCGGCAGCGACGACACGCTCGATAAAGAGGCGTATTACGCTTTGTCGAAGATAGGTACGTCCGCTTCGCTGCCTGCCTTGCGTGCAGCGGCTGAGAAGGCGCAGTATACGGGCGAGCCGACCAATGCGACGGAGGCCTATTCGCAGCTGATAGCGAAACTGTATGCCGACGGCCGGACGAAGGAAGCCGGCGCGGAAGCTAACCGACTGCTCAAAAAGGCGACGGCGGCCGGTGCCGAGCAGAGCAGGATCGCGGCTGCGCGCATTCTGGCTTCGCAGCCCGGAAAGACGACGACCGCATTTGTCGTCAAGGCAATGAAGGATACGAACAGAGCCTATCGCAATGCCGTGCTCGATGCGACCCGCCCGTATGCCGATGCAGCGTTGTACGAGGCGTTGATCCCGGTTCTGACCAAGTCGAAAGATGCGGCCGCTCAGACCGATCTGATCGCTTATTTCGGATGCCGAAAAGCCGCTCAGGCGCTTCCTGCGGTACTGGATCGTTTCAATGATGCGGATGCCGAGTTGAGCGCGGCCGCGATGTGGGCCGCTACGAGGATCGGAGGCATGGAGGTTCCGGCTGCGCTGGCTGCCGTGCTGGGTGGTGAGGATGCCGCCCGGATTGCTGTGGCGGAAGCTTGTCTTGCCTCCTATAAAGGCAATATAGATGCCGTTGTTGCTCCGGTTGCCGAGAACGGCAGCGTACAGGGACGGGTCGCTGCGCTCGAGCTGCTGGGCCGTCGCGGGGCGACTTCCCGGGCGGATGTCGTGCTCAAGGCTGCCGGGGACCTGAATCCGACTGTGGCGAAGGCAGCCTCCGACGCGCTGGCAGGCGTGGTGACGGATAAGGACCTGCCTGCGCTGTACTCGCTGCTCGAGAGCATGAGTTCGGCGTCGGACGCCAATGCCGCTGCCGTGCAGCATGCCGTAGCCGTGGCGATGAAGAATATGCCGGTCTCGGACAAAGCCGCAGCCATCGCGTCGCGCATGAAAGCGAACGAGGCCAAAAAGTCTTTGTATTACAGCGTGCTGGCCGAAGCAGGCGTTCCCGAGGCCGTCGATATCATTTCCGAGGGCTTCTCGGACGGAACGCCTTCCCAGAAAGACGATGCGTTCCGCGCGCTGCTGAACGTGCAGGGAATGGCTGCCGCCGATCGGCTGCTGGGGATCGCTTCCGGATCGGAGGCACGCTATGCCGTCGATGCGCTCGGCCGTTACATCGAGTTGGCGGCACAGTCCGGCGCTACGGCGGAGAATAAGGTGCTGATGCTCTCCGGCGCGTTGGACGTTTTGGCCTCGAATCCGGCGATCGGGCCCGAAATGGCGGCCCGACTGAGGGCGATCGTTCTGGGTAAGGTGGAGCAGAACAAAACGTTCCAAGGCCTGATTCTGGCTGGCAGGTATCTCGACGATCCGGACGGAGCGGTCCGTCAGGCCGCCGCAATGGCCGTTCAGAATACGGCGCTCGCTCATACCGAGTATTACGGCCCGGTGGTGGAGAATCTGCTGAAAAAGGCCTGCGATGCCGATCAGAGCGCCGACAGTGGCTATCATCGGGAGGCGGTGAACAAGCACCTGGCCTCGCTGCCTAAGAACGGCGGGTATGTGTCGATGTTCAACGGCAAGGATCTCAGCGGCTGGAAAGGTCTGGTCGAGGACCCGATCGCGCGTGCGAAGATGAAGCCTGCCGAGCTGGCGAAAAAACAGGCTGTGGCCGACGAGGCGATGCACCGCGACTGGAAGGTCGATAACGGCATGCTCGTGTACGTCGGGCAAGGCTTCGACAATATCTGTACGGAGAAGCTCTACCGTGATTTCGAGATGTACGTCGACTGGAAGCTCGACGCCGAGGGGCAGGAGGGCGACGCAGGCATTTATCTGCGCGGCACGCCTCAGGTGCAGATATGGGACACTTCGCGCCGCAACGTAGGCGCCGAGGTCGGCTCGGGCGGTCTTTACAACAACACGGAGAACCCGAGCAAGCCGACGAGCGTGGCCGACAACAAGCTGGGCGACTGGAATACGTTCTACATTAAGATGGTCGGCGACCGCGTGACCGTCGTTCTGAACGGGCAGAAAGTCGTCGATAACGTGATGCTCGAGAATTTCTGGGATCGCAGCCAGCCGATTTTCCCGATCGAACAGATCGAGTTGCAGGCTCACGGGACGAAAGTTTACTTCCGCAACCTGTATATCAACGAACTTCCGCAGATCGAACCGACGAAGCTGTCGGCCGAGGAGCAGAAAGAGGGCTTCCGATTGCTGTACGACGGTACGAACATGCACGGCTGGATCGGAAACACGCGCGACTACGTGTCCGAGAACGGAGCGATCGCGCTCTATCCGGGCAACGGCGGCGGCGGAAACCTCTATACGAAGGAGGAGTTCGGCGACTTCGTGCTGCGGTTCGAGTTCCAGCTGACCGAGGGGGCCAACAACGGAATCGGTATCCGTACCCCGCTCGAGGGCGACGCAGCCTACGTGGGTATGGAAATTCAGGTTCTCGATAACGAAGCTCCGATTTACAGCCAGCTCGAGAAGTACCAGTATCACGGGTCGGTTTACGGCGTGATCGCGGCCAAGCGCGGTTTCCTGAAGCCGGTCGGCGAATGGAATACCGAGGAGATATGGATCAAGGGCGACGACATCCGCGTGACGCTCAACGGTACGGTCATCACCGAGGGTAATATCGCCGAGGCGAGCAAGAACGGCACGCTCGACCACCGCGATCATCCGGGCCTTCAGAACAAGAAAGGTCATATCGGATTCCTCGGTCACGGTTCGGAAGTGCGTTTCCGCAATATCCGAATCAAGGAATTGAAGTAGGCCCTGTCTTTTTCCGATTGTCAGATTCCTGCCGGACGCCACGAGCGCCCGGCAGGATTTTTTCGATACCTTCGGCAAAAGAGCGTGGAGGTAGTCGGATACTTTAGTATGCCGAGTGTTCGCGTCCGGAGTTAGGTAATTATATGCTTCCGTGGCCGTATGCTCGTCTTTGGATTTCCGATATCTGTTAGCCGCGATTTGCGACCGCAGGTTGCGTATCCGATTAGGCTGCATGGAGTTCCTTGCGTCGTAGGGGACTCCATACGGGGAAACCGGACATGTCGGGAACGCGAAGGCCGGCACAATAAAGCATAAGCCGAGCGGAATTCTTACATCCGCCGATCATGCCCGTGACTACCTGTCGCGCATTCCGAGTCGATCCTGCCTCGCGTTTTCCGCGCCGTAGGAGATTTCGCTTCGGAAAGCCGAATGTATTGATAATCATACGGCCGGTACGGCGAAGTCCTTTGGGGACGTGCTTTCCCGTTGGGCTTTACCCATGTTTCCGCGACCGGTACGCGCTTGTCGGAGCCTCGCGAGCAGGCTCGGGACCGAAGAGAGCGGAGGGGCGTTCGGTCCGGGCCCGGTCCGGAGTCCCGATTTTGCCGGAAGTTTCGAAAAAATCCGGTTGGACAACGGTGCAGTCCGGATGGAATCCTGATTGAGCGGCTTGTCGCGCGCATCGGTGAAGTTTTGCATGTCCGGTCGTAGCTGCCCGGCGCGGGCGGATGCGATTTCGGACATTTGGTTCGGGTGCGCGGGCGGCTTGCTTTTCGGGGGCCTCATCCGATTGCGCCGATGAATTCGGCTTCTTGCCGTCGCTTTGCCGGAAGCGGAACCTCTGCAGTGTTGCGACAACGGCCTGCTCGCACGATATGCGGGAACGTGCCCGAAACGAGTCACTCGTTGCCGGAAAGGTCGCTTGTCAGCGTGCGGATTCGTCCGAGCAATTCCTCCTCTGTCCGGTCGTGTCGTCCGCCGGTCGACCGGTTGCCGACAGCATGCGGATCGTTGCAGATGCCGACGAGTCTGCCGAGCGCCGAGGCGGGTTCGGGCGACCATGTTTCGCCGACGGCCGTTTTCCCCTCGTTGTCCGTGCTTGCGAAAAAGTGGGTCGTTCCGTTCAATCCCCGGTGCGCTTCATCAGGGGAGGGTTCTTCGATCTGTCGGATCAAAAGCCGGAACAGTTCGCGCAGGGAGACGGCCATGCTTTCCGAAATGTGTTTTTTGCTGACCTGGGCCTTTACGCTCTTCCGCCGCGTTGCATACCGATAGTTGGCCGTGAGAGTGGTCGAGACGATGCGGTATCCTTTTTTGTCCTTCTCCAACGAAAAAGCGTATTCTTCGGTGAAAGACGGCAGCGAAGCGTACCTTGCTTCGGGCTTTTCGGAGAAGCCGCCGAAAAGCAGCGCGAACACGTTGTCGTAATAGACCTTGTGGTCATTCGGCGAGGACTGACTGCGCGATGTCTTCGGCCGGCTCCAGCCGGCATTGTCCGGCCGCGACCGACGCTACGACCGAAAAAAGGAGTCCGAATACGATACGTTTCATAGCCGTTCCGTTTTAGGTCTCGTTCAAAAATAGCGTTTGGGGGCGATAACGGACCTGACGGTCGGATATTTTCGACCGATGGAATGATGGAGGATCGGTCCGACGGTATCTTAAGGTTGCGAAATGCGGTTGTGTCTCAGGCAGCTTTCGGCACGTGCATCCGATCCGTTCGCCGATAAAAACGGCCCGGCATGAGAGATTTGCCGGGCCGGTCCCCGAAGGGGACGACAGAGTGTAAGTTTGGGTTGGTGGTTGGGTAGGAATGCAGTTAGTTTTTCGTTGAGGTATGTTGATTCGATCGGATTTTCTCTACCAGAAACAGCGAGCGGTTCGGTTCGATACGCAGTCGGACTTCCGTCGTGCGGTCCCGGCTCGTGCGGCCGGGCTCGGAATCGGCCGAGGCGATCTCGCCCGTATGCGGGTCCCATATCTCGAGCCGTTTTTTCCCGCGTAGCGCGACGGTCGAGTCGAAAACCGAGTCCGACAGGTTGGCCAGATAGTAAATGTCCCTTCCGTCGAGCACCTTGTGCATGCAGCGAAGCGGGACGGCTCCGGCGGCAAAGCCGATGTCCGGGGCCTCGCCGGGTATTTCCAGCGCCTCGGCCAGCGCTTCGACCGACGGCGAAGGAATGAAGCGGACCGTGCCTCCCTGCCGATTGCGGCGGACGATCGAGCCGTCCGGTTGCCGCGACGCCTCGGGCAGCATCCGGCCGATTCTCTCCGCCACTTCGGCATCGCGCCCCGGTTCGGACGAGCGGGCTGGGAGCCGCGTCGTGAAGATTACTTGCCCGCCGGCGTCGAAGAACGCCTCGATCTTTGCGAGTCCTTCGGCGCTGACTACCTCCGACGACGGCACGACCAGCGTGCGCAGCGACTGGGGCTGATGCTCGCCTTCCAGCAGAAGGCGCCGCTTCGCGACGCTCGTCCGCTCGCTCGCGAGCACTTCGGGGTGCAGATAGATGAAGTCGCGCCCGAGCCGGTCGGTCAGCCGGCAACCTACTTGCACGTAATCCATGTCCGGCACGCGGACTCCGCCTTCGTAGGCGGTCAGCGGGCCGTCGAACCGGTGGCCGGCCTGCATCGTCTCGATCGGATAGAGTACGGCGATGTCCGTCGCCAGCCGCGCGTCGTTTTGCAGCAGGACGTTCAGCCGGCCGAGAAACGTGTTGAACTCGTACAGCCCGTCGCGGTACAGCGGGTTACGGTGCGACAGCTCGGGCAGGAACGTCACGTTCCGGTCGTCGTACCAGACGGCGTGCGGGATCAGCATGTTGATTCCCTTGGCGTACTGGTCCTGCGCGATGCGGTAGATCGTGTCCCAAGGGATGTTGCCCATGGCTCCGTAGGTTTCCGACATCGCGAGCGAGCGGTCCCAGTTGACGGCCGCCGAGCTGACTACCTTGTAGAACCGCTCGGCCGGCCGGTCGCCGCCGATCTTGTCGATGCCGGGAATGTCTTGGTATTTGAAACACTTCATCAGGTCGGCCGACGTGCCGACCGGATTCTCGCGCTCCTCGTTGTCCTGATGTCCGGTGGCCAGCGTTCCGTGCGACCGGCTCCACTCGCTGACGAGCTTGGGATAGGCCGCCGCGTACTGCTCGGCCCGCAGCGAGAACATTGCGTTCCGGGCCGAAGCCGTTTCGGGACCGATATCGTACCACAGGGCGGGGTAGAGCAGCGTCGGGCTGCTGCCGTACGCGCGGACGAAGTCGTCGTTGAACGAAGGAGTCCAGCAGCGTCCTTCGGCACGATATAGCGTCGGCTCGTCGAAGAACGTGCCGGTGATCGTCGTCCCGAACTCCTCGGGCATCCGTCCGTAGTAGGCTTCGTGCGTCATTTCGATGTAGGCCCGCGCCGCATCCGCGCTCAGATAGTCCATGTTTCGGTCCGGGTCTTCGACGCAGACGAACTGCATCACTTTCCAGCGTCCGTCCGGGACTTGCCAGACGATCCGTCCGTCGGCGATCCGGTCCGACAGGTCGATCCGACGTTTGTCGGAGGTCTCCATCGCGATGACGGCCATCAGCGTGCCCGCGTCGCTGAGAGGACGGTCGTAGACCGCGCCGCCGTCCAGCTCCTCCTCGATCTTGTCGAGCCGCTTGAGCGTCAGATCGGGGTATCGGTTCGCAAAGCGCGGAACGCCGTCTGCGTTGACCCACCCGCCGCTGCCGCTCGGAAATCCGTATTCGTCATACAACGACAGCGTGACGCCCAGTTCGGCGGCCTTCCGGGCGGTATGCCGGTACAGTTCGAAATAGTCGCCGCTCAGGTATTCGGGGGCGAGCCGGGGCCCGAAAGGCAGGATCGAGAAACCTCCGTAGCCGCACCGGCGTACGAAGCCGGCCATCTGTTCGTCGATGCCCTCGCGCGTGATGCGCGTATCGTTCCAGAACCAGAGCGGCTTGGGCCGGTAGTGGGCGGAGGGGTTTCGGAACTCTTGTCTGTCCTGCGCGGCGAGCGATAGCGTCAGACAGAGTGCGAACCCCGTCAGCGAGATCGGTTTCATGGTCGATGAATTTGCTTTTAACAAAAAAACGAAAAGGAATCCGTTCCATGTTCCGATTTATGACCGGATCGTTCCGATTTTTGTTGCGTCTTTTCGGCGGAAGACGGATCGGTCTCCGCAAAGCGGCACGGCGGACAGGGGCACCCTGTCCGCCTTTCTCCGGTCCATCGGACCGTTTTCTGTCGCGGGCGGAGAAGACCGTCCGTTGGTTCTGCGGCCTCGGTCGGGTTGCGTTCGGGGTCGATCGGCAGACCCGCTCATGGCGGCACGATGCGGGAAAGCCTGTTTCTGGCGTCGGAAACCGGTACGGCCGAAAGCGCGGCCGGATTCCGGCCGCGGCAGGGTTTTTTATTTCGCCGCGAAACGCTACCTTTACGGACCGCATGCCGAGGCGGACCTTAAACCGATATGCCATGTCCCCTAAAAGTTTTCGCGTCAGCAGAGAGAGCCCGTTGCTGCCGTTCCTGCTTGAGGCTTGCCGTTCCTGCAGCCGGACGACCGTCAAATCGTATCTGTCTCACAATCAGGTGGAGGTGAACGGCCGGATCGTTGCCCGGTTCGATCATGCGCTTTCGCCGGGGGACGAGGTGGCCGTTTTCCCGGGGCGGCGGGTCGAGCCGCTGCGGCATCCGATGCTGCGGATCGTTTACGAGGACGAGTGGCTGATCGTGGCCGACAAGCGGAGCGGCTTGCTGTCGGTCGGTACGCAGCGCGAACGGACCCGTACGGCCTACTATATCCTGAGCGAGCACGTCAAGCGGAGCGACCCGGCCAACCGGATATTCGTCGTCCACCGGCTGGACCGCGCCACGTCGGGCCTGTTGGTGTTCGCCAAAAGCGAGCGGGTCCAGTCGCTTATGCAGAGGACATGGAGCGAAACGGTCCGTCGCCGCACTTACGTGGCCGTCGTGGAGGGCGCGTTCGACAAGAAGAGCGGAACCGTATCGACTTATTTGGCCGAAAGCAAGGGATGTAAGGTGTTTGTGACCAAGGACCGCTCGGCCGGGGAGCGGGCCGTTACGCGCTATCGGGTGCTCCGTTTCCGGGACGGCTTTTCGCTGGTGGAGCTGGAGCTCGAGACGGGCAAGAAAAACCAGATACGAGCGCACATGGAATACATAGGGCATCCGGTGGCGGGCGACCGCAAGTACGGAGCGCACGGCGATCCAGTGGGTCGGGTGGCGCTGCATGCGAGCAGGCTCTGTTTCGTGCATCCGGTGACGGGGCGCGAGCTCGATTTTTCGTCGCCCGTTCCGGCCGCTTTCGGGCGGATCGTGAAGTGAAACGCTTTCCGGACCGTGTTTATGAGGAACGACGAGTTACGCCCGATTGCGGAATTTTTGAAAATCGTTCCGGTCAGATGAAAAAAATGGAGCGATTTTTTGGATTATTCGAAATAATGTCTACCTTTGCACCGAATTCATGCTGCATTCGTCTAACGGTTAGGACGGTAGATTCTCAGTCTACAAATACTGGTTCGATTCCTGTATGCAGTACGGCG
>ERZ827186.2173-NODE-2173-length-13817-cov-2.684712_pt1 | contig 13817 bp, 10 predicted proteins | sample MGYA00519918_ERZ827186 | MGnify/ENA primary metagenome ERZ827186 (study PRJEB31778, sample SAMEA3449275) | human gut metagenome | biome: human gut; feature: human-associated habitat; material: faeces | place: United Kingdom | collected 2010/2012 ... | reverse complement strand
TTATCGGATGTATCTCCCATAAGAGCCTTCATGTCAATAACCTGTTTAGGCGTGATTCCATATTTCTTCAGAACCGCTTCCGGCGTCATCGCTGCCGCCGAACTCCGCGCCCGGCGCAAGGAAGAAGGGCACGACAGCCAGTACCAGCACAGCGGCCAGCAGCGCCAAAACGGTTTTTGTATTCCTGCTCACTGCAATCCCTCCTTCAAAAAGCCGATCTCCCGCAGCTCGGGCCTGGCACAGCTTTCCAGCCCCATCACCACCAGAACGGTCAAGATGCCCTCGATCGCGGCCAGCGGCAGCTGCGTGGGCGCGAAAACGCCCAAAAAGCGCACCGCGCTGGCTGCCGCGCCGCCTTCCGCAGCGGGATAGGCCATCGCAAGCTGCAGGCTTGTGACGCAGTATGTAAACAGATCGCCCAGAGACGCCGCCAGAAATATCGCCAGCTTACGGTTCACACGCGCCTTTTTGCACAGGGCATAAACACCCCAGGAGACCAGAGGCCCGGCGATGGCCATGCTGAAGGTATTGGCCCCCAGCGTGGTGAGGCCGCCGTGGGCCAGCAGCACCGCCTGGAACACCAGCACGATGAGCCCCAGCACCGCAGCGTAAGCCGGGCCAAACAGAATGGCGGCCAGGCCGGTGCCCGTCATGTGGCTGCAGCTGCCTGTGACGGACGGGATCTTGAGCGACGAGATGACAAAAATAAACGCGCCGGACATCGCCAGCAGCAGCAGGGCTTTGCGCTGCGCTTGCACCGTGCGGCGCAGCCGGACCACACCTGCCGCCAGGAACGGAAGGCACAGCGCCCCCCATGCCGCACAGTATGCCGGCGGAAGATACCCTTCCATGATGTGCATGGCATAGGCGCTTTGCGGTACAAACAAAACGCCGCCCATGACCACAGAAAACGCCAAAAATCGTTTTTCACGCCTGGTCATTAAACATTCCTCCTGTTTCTTTTGTTGTGCGCCGCAAAAAAACCGGGCCTTTCTCATTTATGAGAAAGGCCCGGTCAAACAAAGTGTCCTAAAAAACGGCGCACCCTGATTTTTACCGCGCAGGCGTTTTGTCCGTCCGCCGCGCGTCCCTGCCCTTCCGGCAGCATCGCCGCAGGGCAGGTCTTCCGGCTTGGGCGTCAGCGCCCCGGCTTCGTCTTCCCGTGTGTACCCACAGTGACGTTTTGAAGCCGGAACTGTTCCCTTACGGCGGCGGTCCCGCACAGGTCTTGCACCTGTTTCCCTATTCTCCCGGCCGCCTCACAGCGGCCGGGCACCCTGCAGCATTTTGCTTATTCACAGTAACACAGTTTTCGCTCCGGCGCAAGCGCGGAGAAACAACCCGTCAAAAAACTTCCAAAGCCATGGCTTTTTTACCAAGCGCACAGGGCGTTATGCGCCTTTGCGCCGCTGCCCGTCCTGTGCGCCCCACAGGGCGCCGGTGCGGCTTTTGCGGTACTGGCTCGGCGTCTGCCGGACCCGTTCCTGGAACACACGGTTGAACGTCCGCAGGCTGTCGAAGCCGGATTCCATGCTCACCTCCAGCATGCTCAGCTCCGTTGCAGCCAGCAGGTCGCGGGCGCAGTCCAGCCGCAGGGCGTTCACATATTCCCGGAAGCTGGTGTGCAGCCGCGCGGAGAACACGTGCGACAGGTGATATTTGCTGACGCCCAGCTCCTTTGCAATGTGCTCCAGTGAGAGCGGCTGACGGAAGTTCCGCATGATATAGCGCACCACGCTGCTCGTCAGATCCATGGCTTTCGGCTCCGGCGCCGGCTCCAGTGAGAGTTCGGGCAGAACGTGCGCCAGGATCAAATGGAGCAGCGCGCGGGAAATGCTGCTGTCCGCCCCGGTACACCGGCAGCGGTAAAGGCTGTGCAGGGCGTACAGCACATCCGGGTCCAGCGCTTTCCCGCACAGGTACGGCCGGCGGGGGCGGCACTGCGTCAGGCTGGGGAAATAATCGCCCATCAGAGACGTGCCGCAGACGGCCATCATATACCGGCTGTCCGCTTCCCGGCACTGGTAGCTGTGCACCGTGTTGGGAAACACCACCGCCAGTTCTCCCGCCTTCAGCTCACGGAATTCCCCGTCTATCCCAACGCAGACGCAGCCGCTCTGCACCAGAAAAAGCTCCAGTTCACCATGCAGATGGGAGGGGAAATTGAGCCGTTTGCCCATCTCCACCTGAAGCTCGCGTCCGCTTCGTTCCTCGTAATAAGCATAGGCTTTTCGTTTTTCCATATATGCCTCCCACGGGATGCCCCAAAACGCAATATTTGGCCACAAAACGATTCCTTCTGTCCTGTATTATATCATACCGGATGATATAATACAGCCAAATAAAGCACAAAAACCGGAATGATTTTTCGTCGTCCGGCGCTTTTGAATTTTACAGGTTAGAAGGTCTTTACAATGCAACAGCTGCAATGGCTTTCCGGCTGCATGAAGGACAAACGGAAATGGTTCTGGCTGGCGATGGCGCTGGCCGTTGTCTCGGCGGGGCTGTGCGTGGTGTTCCCGTTCATCACACAGCAGATCACGGACCGGGTGCTGGTGGGACAAACGCTGCCGGACGGTTCCGTGCAGCGCCAGACACAGCTGCTCGTCCCGCTGGTGTGCGTTATGATCGGCGCGCAGCTTTTGCGCTCGTGCGTACGCTACGGCATGACGGCGTCTCTGGAATATGTGTCCCAGAACGTCCAGCAGGACATCCGCCGCCATTTGTACGACAACCTGTGCACCCAGGACGCGGGCTTTTATACGCGGTACCGCACGGGCGACCTGATGACGCGCCTGACGGGCGATCTGGACATGGTGCGCCACACGGTGTGCTGGATCTCGTACAACGCGGTGGAAAGCCCCTGCCTGTTTCTGTTTTCCATGACATATCTGTTCAGCGTGAACGCCGCGCTGACGCTCCTTCTGCTGGCCGTTGCCCCGGTGATCCTTGCATGCTCGTTCCTGTTTTCGCGCACGGTGTATCCTCTGTATGCGTCCCTGCGGGAAAAGCTGTCCCGCATGAACTCGGTGGCGCAGGAAAACATCGCGGGCAACAAAACGGTGCGCGCGTTCGTGCGCGAGGCCTATGAAAACGAAAAATTCGAGAACTGCAACGAAGAATACCGCCAGGCAAACCTCAAGGCCAACTTTCACTGGCTGAAATTCTTCCCCTACATCGAGGGCTGCGCCCAGCTTATGGGGCTTTTGTCTGTGCTCTTCGGCGGCCTGTTCATCATCCAGGGAAAAATGACGGCCGGCGACCTCGCCGCCTTTTCGCTGATGTCCTGGGGCCTGTCGGAGCCGATGCGCGCGCTGGGCACCTACCTGAACGATTTTCAGCGGTTCCTCACCTCCGCCGCAAAGGTCATTGAAATTTATTTTGCCCGCACGCGGATCGAGAACCCCGAGCACGGGCGCACCGAGGGCGAATGCCGCGGCAGCGTGGAGTTCCGCGGCGTTACCGTCGCTTACCCCCACAACAGCGCCCCCACGCTGAAGGACGTCAGCTTTTCCGTAACGCAGGGGCAGACGCTGGCCATACTGGGCGCCACAGGCAGCGGCAAAACCACGCTGGTGGACGCCGTCACGCGCATGCTGGACGTCAGCGGCGGCACGGTGCTGGTGAACGGCGTGGACGTGCGCCTGTGGGACCTTCAGGCGCTGCGGCGGCGCATCGGCATGGCGACGCAGCGCGTGCAGCTCTATTCCGACACCGTCAGCAGCAACATCGCGTACAGCGCGCCCGACGACATCTCCGAAGACGACGTCGCCCTGTACGCCCGCCTCGCGGCCGCTGATTTCATCTGCTCGCTGCCCGAGGGCTTCGACACCATCATCGGCGAGCAGGGCACCGGGCTTTCCGGCGGCCAGAAGCAGCGCATCGCCCTGGCCCGCGCGCTGGCAAAGCAGCCTGAGATCCTGATCCTGGACGACACCACCTCGGCGGTCGACCTGGAGACCGAAAAGCAGCTGCGCAAAAATCTTCAGGAGCTTCCCTATCCCTGTACAAAGATCATTGTTGCGCAGCGCATTTCCGCTGTGCGCAGCGCGGACCAGATACTCGTATTGCAGGACGGGCGCATCGCGCAGCGCGGCACCCATGAACAGCTCGCGGCCTGTGAGGGCTATTACCGCGACATCTGCCTGCTGCAGGGCGTGCAGGGAATGCCCGACGCGCCCGCGGCAAACGCCCCGGCAAAGGAGGTGCGCTGACCATGGCAAAACGGAACACCTTCGGCGTGGACGAAACGCTGGAAAGCACTTTCAGCTGGGAAATGATCCGGCGCTGCTTTGTGTACATCCGCCGGGAGGGACGCCTGTTCCTGCGCGCGTTCGTACTGCAGGCGCTGGCCATGGTGGCGGGCCTGTGCGGGCCGCTGTTCTCGGCCCGCGTGCTGGACGAGGCCGTGCCCGCGGGGAACATCCCCATGGTGCTGGCCTGCTGCGCGCTCATGCTGGCGTGTATCGCCGTCAACATTCTGTTCACCACATTGTCCAGCCGGTGCGTCAACGTCATCGGCCAGAACATCGTCCATGACCTGCGGCGCGACCTGTACGAGCACCTGCAGAAGCTTTCTTTCTCCTATTTCGACAGCCGTCCCCACGGAAAAATTCTCGTGCGTGTCATCAACTACGTCAACTCGGTGGCCAACATCCTGTCCAACGGGCTCATCAGCCTGTTCCTGCAGATGTTCAACCTGGTGTTCATTGTTATTTTCATGCTGCGCATGGACGCGCGCCTGGCGTGCGTCGTGCTGGCGGGGCTGCCGTTCGCCGTCGGGTTCATCCTGTTCATCAAGCCCATGCAGCGCAGAGGGTGGCAGGCGTACTCCAACAAAAGCAGCAATATGAACGCCTACCTCAACGAGAGCATCACCTGCATGAAGATCACCCAGCTTTTCGCGCGGGAGCAGTACAACGCCGACGTGTACGACGGCCTGCTGCGCGATTCCAAACGCGCCTGGTACAGCGCCGTCGTGCCGTCCATGGCCGTTTCCCCTGTTATCGATCTCATCAGCCGCAGCGTGACGGTGGCCATCATCGTATACGGCATCTTTGCCGCCAAGCCCGCCGTTACCGTGGGCGTGCTGCTGGCCATGATGAACTACGCCTCCCAGTTCTGGGGGCCCATCAACCAGCTTGCCAACATCTACAACAACTTCATCAACAACGTGGCATATCTGGAGCGTATCTTTGAGATGATCGACGAACCGGTCGAGGTGCAGGACGCCCCCGGCGCCGCAGTGCTGCCGGAGATCCGCGGCGATGTGGAGTTCCACGACGTCTCTTTCGCCTATGAAAAGGATATCCTTGTGCTCAAGCATGTGAATTTTCATGTGAAGCAGGGCGAGAGCGTGGCTCTGGTGGGCCACACGGGCAGCGGAAAAACAACCATTATCAACCTGCTCAGCCGTTTTTACAACTGCACCGAAGGCCGGGTGACCATTGACGGCGTGGATATCTCCGGCGTGACGCTGGCTTCGCTGCGTGCCCAGATGGGGCTGATGATGCAGGAGAGCTTCGTATTTACAGGCACCGTGATGGACAATCTGCGCTACGGCAATCTTGCCGCCGGCGACGAAGAGCTCATCCGCGCGGCCGAGCTTGTGTGCGCGGACGGCTTTATCCGGGCGCTGCCTCACGGCTACGACACCGTGCTCACCGAGGGCGGGGCCATGCTCTCCCAGGGGGAAAAGCAGCTTCTTGCTCTGGCGCGCACCATGGCGTCCGACCCGAAGATCCTCATCCTGGACGAAGCCACCAGCAGCGTGGATACCAAAACGGAACGCGAGCTGCAGGAGGGTGTGAACCGCATGCTCAAGGGACGCACCTCCTTCATTGTCGCACACCGGCTCTCCACCATCCGTGCCTGCAACAAAATCATGTACATCGACCACGGCGAGATCGCGGAATGCGGAACCCATGAGGAGCTGCTGGCGCGCAAGGGCCTGTACTGGCAGCTCTGCCAGGAGATGTGACCGGCCGCCCCGCGGGCGCCGTATACAGCAACCGCCGCCCCGTTTCGGGGCGGCGTTTTTTTGCTTCTGCCGCGTTTATTTTTCCGTTTCCGAAATCAGCCCCATCGCCAGCGCGATGTCCAGGTTGACGCCCGGCACGTTCACGGTCTCCTCCCCGAACACGCCCAGCAGTTTTTCCTCGGTGTTGTCCGCAACGATCTGCGCAAGCCGTTCCGGGCTGAGCCCTGAAGCCTCTGCAATGGCGGGAAGCTGCACCTGCGCGGCGGCGGGCGAGATGTGCGGGTCAAGGCCCGAGCCCGAGGCCGTCATCAGGTCGGCCGGGATATCCTCCCGCGCCACGCCGGGATTTTCTGCCAAAAACGCCTCGATGTCGGCTTCCACACGCTGTGTCAGCGCAGGGTTGCTGGGCGCGTAATTGTTGGAACCGGAGCCCAGCCCCGCAAATTCGCTGCCGTCGTTGTAGAACCGGCTGCCCTGTTCGTCTGTGTAATAGGTGTTGTAGTGATAGGCGGAGGGCCGCCCCTTCATGAAATAGGCCTCGGTGAACTCCTGTCCCACCAGCTTCGCACCCACAGCCTTGCCGTCGGCGGTCACCAGGCTGCCGCCCGCCTGATGCGGGAAAAGCAGGCCGGAAAGGCCGCTCAGAAGCACCGGAAATACAAATCCGCACAAAAGCAGCAGGACCAGCGTGACCACGAGAGCCTGACGGATATTGCGGAGCATTGCTTTTTTATTCGCGTCCATGCATATTCCTCCTTAAAAGCCCCAAAGCGCCAAAAGCGGATGGATGAGCATATCTATGAGCTTGATGCCTGCGAAGGGAGCGATCACACCGCCCAGGCCGTAAAGCATCATATTCCGGGCAAGCATCCTGCCGGATGACATGGGGCGGTACTTTACGCCCCTGAGCGCCAACGGTATCAGGCATGGAATGATGATGGCATTGAAAATGAGCGCGGAAAGAATGGCGCTGTGCGGCGTTGCCAGGTCCATGATGTTGAGCACACCCAGCTGCGGGATCGCCATCATAAACATAGCGGGGATGATTGCGAAGTATTTTGCGATGTCGTTGGCGATGGAAAAAGTCGTAAGGCTGCCGCGGGTAATAAGCAGCTGCTTGCCGATCTCCACCACCTCCAAAATTTTCGTGGGGTCGCTGTCCAGGTCCACCATATTTGCGGCCTCTTTGGCGGCGGCGGTACCGCTGTTCATCGCAAGGCCTACGTTTGCCTGCGCCAGAGCGGGCGCGTCGTTGGTGCCGTCGCCCGTCATGGCAACGATCTTGCCCTCGGCCTGTTCTTTTTTGATCAATGCGATCTTGTCTTCGGGCTTGCACTCGGCAATGAAGCCGTCCACGCCTGCCTCCTTGGCGATCGTGGCGGCGGTAAGCGGGTTGTCGCCCGTGCACATAATGGTTTTGATGCCGATGGCACGCAGGCGCTTAAAACGCTCGGCCATGCCCGCCTTTACCGTGTCCTTTAAATAAATGACGCCCAAAATCCGGCTGTCCTCGCAGACAGCCAGCGGTGTGCCGCCCAGAGCGGACACCTCGGCAACGCGCCGGGCAAGGTCCTCCGGCACCTTGCCGCCCATTTCGGAAACGTATTTCTCAATGGCGTCGGACGCCCCCTTGCGTACGCTCCGGCCGCCGGGCAGGTCCACACCGCTCATGCGTGTCTGAGCGGTAAACGCAATGAAGCGCGCGCCCTGCGGCTCCCCGCAGTCCTCCCCCTGAAGGCGGGCCAGAGCCAGTGTGGACTTACCCTCCGGCGTGCCGTCGTGCAGGCTCGTCAGCGCGGCACAGCGCACCAGCTCCTCCCGGCACGCGCCGCCCACGGGGAAAAAGTCCGCCGCAAGGCGGTTGCCGTAGGTAATCGTTCCGGTCTTATCCAAAATCATCGTGTCCACGTCGCCGCATGCCTCCACGGCTTTGCCGGACATGGCGATGACGTTAAAGCGCGTCACGCGGTCCATCCCGGCGATTCCGATGGCGGACAGCAGGCCGCCGATGGTGGTCGGGATCAGGCAGACCATCAGGGCGATCAGTGTGGAAGTCTGGAGCTGCACGCCGGAATACAGGGCGATGGGATACAGTGTGACGATGACGATCAGAAAAATAACGGTGAGCGACACCAGCAGTGTGTTCAGCGCGATCTCATTGGGCGTTTTTTTGCGGGAAGCGCCCTCCACCAGAGCGATCATGCGGTCCAGAAAGCTGTCGCCTGGGTCGGACGTGATGCGCACCTTCAGCCAGTCGGACACCACCGTGGTGCCGCCGGTTACAGAGCTGAAATCGCCGCCTGCCTCGCGCACCACCGGTGCGGATTCGCCGGTGATGGCGGATTCATCCACCGAGGCGATGCCCTCGATGACCTCGCCGTCGCCCGGGATGACCCCGCCCGCGGCCACCATCACCACATCGCCCTTCTTCAGTTCGCTGGACGGCACCATCCTTTCGCCTCCGTCTGCATCAAGCAGGCGCGCCTGTGTGTCTTTTTTTGTTTTCTTCAGGCTGGCGGCCTGCGCTTTTCCGCGCCCCTCCGCCACTGATTCGGCAAAGTTTGCAAACAGCACCGTAACGAACAGAATGGCCGACACAATACTGTTGTAAACGCGCGCGTTCGGCGTCGTGTCTCCCAGCAGGCCGGGCGCGAAGGAGAGCACCAGCGAGATCACAAACCCGATCTCCACAACGAACATCACCGGATTTTTCATCATATAGCGCGGGTCCAGCTTTGTAAACGCTCCGACCACGGCCTGCCGCATGATCTCCGGTGTGATCATCTTTTGCTTGCGGTTCTTACTCATAGCTCTGAAAATCCTCCTTAGGGGTTGTTTGAAAATAGCAGGAACGCTGTATTTCCCGCAAGGATCGAGCAGTTACAAGGCCAAAAGCGCAGGAATACCTGCTGTATTCCGAGGATTTGGGACGCAGTAAACGTCAGTTCCTGTTGGGAAAGGCAGCTTTTTTGATTTTTCAAACCGCTCTTAGCCCCACAGAGCCAGATGCTCTGCAACGGGGCCCAATGCCAGCGCTGGAAAAAATGTCAGCGCGGCAAAAATGTATACGACGAAAACCAGGATAACGGAAAACGAAACCGTGTCCGTCCGCAGCGTGCCGGCCGATTCATTGACAAAGTTCTTTTTCATCAGCGACCCGGCAATGGCCAACTGGATGACGATGGAAAGGTACCGGCCGAAGAACATGGCCAGACCGGCGGTGATATTCCAGAAACAGGTATTATCCGCCAGGCCCTCAAAACCGGAACCGTTGTTGGCGGCCGAAGAGGTATACTCGTACAGCATTTCGCTCAATCCGTGAAACGACGGGTTGTTCAGCCAACTCGACGCCAGTTCCGGATTTCTGGCGGCAAGCCACGACGCGAGGCCCGTACCGACGAGAATGAGGAACGGATGCATCAATACGACCATGGTGGCGATTTTCATTTCGCGGGCCTCCACTTTCTTGCAGTGGAACTCCGGTGTACGCCCTACCATGAGGCCGCTGATGAATACGGCGATGATAAGGAAGGCATAGTAGTTCATGAAACCGACGCCTACGCCACCGAACCAGCAGTTTATCTGCATGTTCAGCATCTGGAGCATCCCGCTGAGAGGCGTTTGCGAATCGTGCATGGAATTGACCGAACCGTTCGAAGTGACGGTTGTGGTCATACCCCACATAGCCGAAGCGGCCGAACCGATTCTTATCTCCTTGCCCTCCATGGAACCGAGGTCCTGTGCGATACCCATTTCGTCTATCTGCGGACTTCCCGCCATCTCCTGCCATACGGATATGACGATGCCGCACGTATAGGCCGCCAGCATGACCGTGAAGATGCACGCGGCCAACTTACGGCGTTTCAGGTAGAAGCCCAGCGCGAACACCATCGCCATCGGGATGATAAGGATAGACCAGCATTCGAGCATGTTGGTGAAGGCATTCGGGTTCTCCAGCGGGTGCGAAGAGTTCACGCCGAAATAACCGCCGCCGTTCGTACCGAGCTGCTTGATGGGGACGATGGCTGCCGTCGGTCCCTGCGAAATCTCCTGCGTGGCGCCTTCCAGCGTCGTAAGCGTCTGCTTGCCGTCGAAGGACATGGGCGTACCGTTTATCACGAGCAGGATACCCACCAGCAGCGACAGAGGCATCAGGATACGGGTGACGCTGCGGGTCAGGTATACCCAGAAGTTCCCTATCGACTTGGTCGTCTTGGCTGCCATACCCTTGAATATCCCGGCCAAAGCTGCCATACCGCAGGCGGCCGTGATGAACTGGAACAGCATGATGACGAACAGTTGCGTGAAATAGGTCAGTCCGGTTTCGCCGCTGTAATGCTGCAGGTTGCAGTTCACCAGGAAGCTGATGCAGGTATTGAACGCCTGGTCGGGCGTTTGGCCCGGGTTGCCGTCCGGGTTCAGCGGCAGGACGCCTTGGACCACGAGCAGAATCATGCCCCACAGGAACCAGAACAGATTGACGGTCAGCAGGGCCCGGAGGAACTGTTTCCAGTTCATCTCTTCGTGGGGATTGATGCCGGAAAAACGGTAAATCCACCGTTCGACCGGAGCCATGAAGTCGAGCGGCGTTTTTTCTCCCTTATATACTTTTGCGATGTAGCGTCCGAGCGGGTAACTGAGCGCGATCAGCAGCGCCAGTTGCAAGACGACGCCTGAAATTTCCGTATTCATTTACTTTTAAGGATTGGTTTCGTTAAAATTGTTCGGGTCTGACCAAGACATACATCAGGTAGCCGAAGATCAGGATGCTGAGGATAAACAGTACTGTAAACATGGTCGTCGTTTTTAGATTTTGTCGAACAGGCCGATACATTTGAAGAAAAAGCAGAAGCAGAGGCCGCCTGCCGCACACAGTAACAGAAACATCAAAATTTCATTCATACTCGATTGATTTTAGTAATTCGTATTCGTGCCGTTTTAAAGCGAACCGGATGCCGTTTCTTTGAGCGTTGTATGTATTGTTTTGATATGTAGTTGTTTATGGTTAGGAGTCGTCCGGATGCGTATTAGAGAACCCTACCGAAATGAAAGGGTGCGCTTTCCAAAACGGAAGGATTTTCAGGGAAGCTGCGCACGTTCGCCGCCGTTCCCGGATGCGGAAAACGGTGTTTTGGCAGCAGGATTGCACCGTATTTGCAGGTCTTTCCGGAAACGGGCGTTCCGGCGTACCGGACAGGTGCCGGGAAACGATAGTATTTGATTAAATTATAATTATATAAAAATTATTGATTTGATTTATATTTAAATGCATATTATCTTTGTCTCAAGAAAAAAGAAAACGAATAACCATCTAAAAAATAAAAATTATGAAAACGTTGGATTATCTTCATCTCGAAGCCGGGGCTGCCGGTAAAGTAGTTGTATCGCTTCAGCAGTTGCTGGCCGATTTTCAGGTTCATTACATGAATCTCAGGGGTTTTCACTGGAACATCAAAGGACACGGATTTTTCGTGCTGCATACGAAGTTCGAGGAGCTGTACGACGATGCGGCCGAAAAAGTGGACCAGATCGCCGAACGTATCCTTCAGCTCGGCGGAGTGCCTTCGAATAAGTTCAGCGAGTATCTTAAAGTGGCGAAGATCGCCGAAGTGGATCATGTTTCCTGCGGCGGGGAGGCTCTCGAACACATACTCGACACTTACGGGTATCTGATCGGGGAGGAGCGCAAGGCGTTGTCGGTTGCTTCGCAGGCCGGAGACGAAGTGACGGTTTCCATGCTGACCGATTACCTGGCCGAACAGGAGAAAATGGTCTGGATGCTCACCGCATACGCTGCCGGCAAGTCTTCCTGCTCCGGGAAATAGTTTCCGGATCGACGAAATAAACAGCGGGACGGGAAATTCAGATTTCCCGTCCCGCTGTTTTTGGAAAGCCTCCGCCGTTCGATCCGGATCGAACGGCGGAGGATATTTTCAGGTATTTACAATCCGTATTCGTCGATTTTGCGGTAGAGCGTCGTAACGCCGATTCCCAGCAGGCGGGCCGTTTCGGTTTTGTTGCCGCCGGTGTAGCTGAGTATTTTGGCGATGTGCTGTTTTTCGATCGCGTCGAGCGAGGTCGGCGGAGCGTCGTTCCCGTCGGAGCCGTTCTCACGTTGGAATTCGATCGGCAGATCCCCCACGCGCAGCGTCGTGCCTTCGGCCATGATCATGCTGCGCTCGACGACGTTCCGCAGTTCGCGCACGTTACCGCGCCAGGCGTGCCGTTTCAGCAGGTCGAGATAACCGGGATCGACGGCGTCGATCTTTTTTCCCATTTTTCCGGCGAAAATACCGGCAAAATGGCGGACGTACTCGTCGATGTCGGAGGGCCGCTCCTGAAGCGACGGCAGCCGGATCTGGAAAACTGACAGCCGGTAGTAGAGGTCTTCGCGGAAATTGCCCGTCCGGATCTCTTCGGGCAGGTCGCGGTTCGTCGCGGCGATTACGCGCATATCGACCTTTCGCGGTTTGGTCTCCCCGATTTTCAGGAATTCGCCGCTTTCGAGTACTCGTAACAATTTGGCTTGCAGATCTATAGGCATCTCGCCGATTTCGTCGAGGAAGATCGTGCCGCCGTCGGCCTCCTCGAACAGTCCTTTTTTGTCTTTGGCGGCGCCGGTGAAGGCTCCGGCCCGGTGGCCGAACAGTTCGCTTTCGAGCAGATCTTTGGCGAATGCCGAGCAGTTGACCGCCACGAACGCTTTCCCCCTGCGGCCGCCTTCCCGGTGGATGGCCTGTGCGAAAACCTCTTTGCCGGTGCCCGTTTCGCCGGTGAGCAGTACCGAGGTGTCTGTGGCCGCGACCTTGCGGGCCAATTCAACGGCGTCTCGCATCGCTTTCGACGAGCCGATGACCGCCTCGAACGACGGAGCTGTTTCCGGCTGCCGTCCGGCGGCGGATTTCCGTTGCGCTTTGGCTTTTTCCATCGCGCGGCTCAGCAACGGGATGATCTTCGGATTGTCGTCGCCTTTGGTGATGTAGTCGAACGCGCCGTTCTTGATCGCCTGCACGCCGTCCGGAATGTTGCCGTAGGCGGTCAGCAGGATCACTTCGGCATCGGGCGCGATCGCCTTGATCCGGCCGACCAGGTCGACTCCGTTGCCGTCCGGCAGTTTGACGTCGCACAACACGACCTCGGGGCGCGTGCGTTCCAGTTGGCGGAGTCCCGCCGCACAGTTTTCGGCCTGAATCACTTCGTATCCTTCCAGGCCGATGATGCGCGCCAGCAGGCCGCGCAACTGCCGTTCGTCGTCGATGATAAGTACCTTGTCCATATGCCGGATCGGATTTATTTTTTCGCAAAGGTAAAAAAAAGGAGGAACTATTTTCCGGCCGGAATCCGTTGGCGCGCATTTAGAGTCGTTCGTTTTTGTTAATACGTTGATATGTAGTGTTATATGCTGAAATGAAATCCGGCGGGGCGATTCCGGAGGCTCCGGTATGTCCGGCGCTCGGGCTGCGATCCTCCGGATTCCGGTTGCCGGACCGCCGAAAAAAGTGGCCGTCACAGACTTAATAATTCGAAAAAACGCCGTACATTTACGAAATTTTTAGGTCGACTTTAAACATCTTTAACCTATGTCAGTAAACAAAGAAATCAAAAAATTGTTTCTTGCAGTATCCGTTATTTGGGTAGCCTCCCTTCTGTTGACACAAGGGTTTTTATGGTTGTGCTATCAGCAGTTTTCGCTGTTTTTATTGCTTGTTTCCGTATTGGCTGGAACGTCCATGTTGGCAGTATGCTGTTCCTATTTCAGAAAACAAAATAAGATCATGGAGCAGGCAGTGTCGCAGATCAATGCGTATCTTGATGGGAATCTTGACGCTCGTATTGA
>ERZ827186.2168-NODE-2168-length-13864-cov-3.553914_pt1 | contig 13864 bp, 13 predicted proteins | sample MGYA00519918_ERZ827186 | MGnify/ENA primary metagenome ERZ827186 (study PRJEB31778, sample SAMEA3449275) | human gut metagenome | biome: human gut; feature: human-associated habitat; material: faeces | place: United Kingdom | collected 2010/2012 ... | reverse complement strand
CTCATTGGCCCAGAAATAGACCCAGTAAGAGCCTATCTTAAAAACCTGCGGCATTTTCGACCCCTCCCTCTTTGGAGAACTGCAGAATCAGATGAGCCGTAGATTCCACAAGCTCCTGATACCGGGCAATTTCCTCCGGGGTAAAGCCGTTGATGTCTTCCCATTTGTAGTCCGGAAGATAGCAGACAGCAGAATGGAAGCAGTCTTTTGCATCCGGCTTTTCAAAATAGACCTTCACGCGGCCATCCGGGAGCATCTCCGAATGGACGACCTCGGTGTTATCGTCCAACGTCATAAACGGATACATCATACAGACTGCCTCCTCACTTTTTATTATAAGGTATTTCAGCCATTCAGCTTCTCGATAGCGGCCTTCACCCGCTCGAGGGTCGTTTCGCGGCCCATCATGCAGGCGAGGTCGGTGCCGCCGCCGGGGGTGCGCTGCTTGCCGGAGAGGGCGATGCCCAGCGGGTAGAGCAGCCAGCCATTCTTCTTGCCCAGCTCCTCGGCCTTGGCCTTGCAGGCGTCGAAGACGGTGTCACGGTCATTGAAGTCCAGTGCCTCGTCGCTCAGCACGGGCAGCAGGGCTTCCAGCGCCTCCTTTGCGGACTCAGGGGTGGTCTTCTGCTTCTTGTTGGCGTAGAGGCTCACGTCATACTCGGGCATGGCGTCGAAGAAATCCAGCTGCTCGGGGATCTCGCCCAGCACCTCGCACCGGGGCTGCAGGTTTGCGCACAGCAGCTTTTTGTCGATGGCGCTGTGCACGGCGCTGTCGATCCACGGCTCGGCCTTTTTCTGGAACTCCTCGGGGCTCAGGCGGCGGATATACTCCGCATTGATGGCGCGCAGCTTGAGGGGGTCGAAGATGGCGGGGGACTTGGAGATGCCCTCCGGGGACCAGATCTTGACCAGCTCCGGCAGGGAGAAGATCTCCTGCTCGGCGTACTCGCCGCGGGGGCTCCAGCCCAGCAGGCAGATATAGTTCAGCACAGCTTCGGTCAGGTAGCCCTTAGCCACCAGATCCTGATAGCTTGCATCGCCGTTGCGCTTGGACAGCTTGTTCTGCGCGTCCTTCATCACCGGCGGGCAGTGGATATAGGTGGGGATGTCCCAGCCAAAGGCCTGATACAGCAGGTTATACTTGGGGGTGGAGGACAGGTACTCGCTGCCGCGGATGACGTGGGTAATGCCCATCAGGTGGTCATCCACAACGTTAGCAAAGTTATAGGTGGGCATACCGTCGGTCTTGATGAGGATCTGGTCGTCCATCTCGCTGTTGTTCACCTCGATGTGGCCGTACACCACATCGTCAAAGCCGGTCACGCCCTCGCGGGGGATCTTCTGGCGGATGACGTAAGGCTCGCCTGCGGCAAGGCGCTTTTCCACTTCCTCCTTGGGCAGCTCGCGGCAGCAGCCGTCGTAGTGGGTCATCTCACCGGCAGCGCGCTGCTCGGCGTGCAGAGCTTCCAGCCGCTCCTCGGTGCAGAAGCAGTAATAGGCCTTGCCCTCAGCCACCAGCTGCTCGGCATACTGCTTGAACATGCCCATGCGCTCGCTCTGGACGTAGGGGCCGACGGGGCCGCCGATGTCCGGGCCTTCGTCCCACAGCAGGCCGGTCTCCCGCAGGGTGTTGTAGATGACATCCACAGCGCCCTCCACATAGCGGCCCTGATCGGTATCCTCGATGCGCAGGATGAAGGTGCCATCCTCGTGCTTGGCCATCAGGTAGGTGTACAGGGCAGTACGCAGGTTGCCAACGTGCATATAACCCGTGGGCGAGGGTGCAAAACGGGTGCGGACTTTATTGCTCGGCATAGAAAAACGCTCCTTTATTCTCATGCAAAAAATTTGCGGATAGCTATGTTTTATTGTACTTATTCTGCGCAGATTTGTCAATGCGGGATAATATCATGCACTCATACAAAAGGGGCTGCTGCACACGGGCAGCGTCCTCGCCCTCTCAGTCAAAGCCTGTCGGCTTTGCCAGCTCCCCCAAAGTGGGAGCCCTTGGCAGTCCACGCAAACTTCATCTCTTTGCCAAGGCCTCTCCCTTTGGGAGAGGTGTCACCGTAGGTGACGGAGAGGGCGAGCCCGCTAAAGAAAAAGCATCCGCAACAACTATTCGCCGACTTTCTGAAATCCAGAAGCGATTGTTACAGATGCTTTTACTTTATACGATACTACGTCATGCATAAGGAACGTCTGCTCGTAATATTACTCTCCGTCCTTCGGGTCATCCAGATGCTCGCGCCGTTTGCGTGTCAATGCGGCGCACAGCTGCAGCAATGCAAAGCACAGGATGCCGGTAAAAACACCGGCAAAAGCGGCACCGACCCAGTATCCACGGGAAAACCCGCAGATCAGCGTAACCGCCACCGCAGCCACCAGAGACCACACGGCATTGGCCGGGGGGCGTATCCAAAAAGTGGCGATCCCACAGACCATTGCGCAGACACGCGACAACCGTATAGATACAGCCGATCATGAATACGACCCACTCTCCGGCAGCCTTGTCCGCAGCCCCGAACACCGTCTGCACGATCCACGCCGCCAGAAGGCTGCCCCACAGCAGCCAGAAGCCATGGCTTTCAATTTTGCGCATGGTCTGCTCCTGCATCTCGTCCAACCGGTTTTTCTTGCTGTATAGTGAAAATTTCATAGTTCATTCCTCCCAGAACAGTTCATCCAGTGTCTTATCCAGAATTTTACAGATACTGCGGCAAAGGTTGATGGTGGGGTTGTACTCCCCTTTTTCAATGGCGTTGATAGTCTGGCGCGAAACGCCTGCCGCTTCGGCAAGCGCTCCTTGCGTCATGTCCTTTTCCGCACGGGCGGCCTTTAATTTCAGATTCTTCGGCATTGATACGCTCCTTTCCTGCCGGGTCGGCATTTGTTTTATCCTCTGGACATATAGTAGCATTTACCATCCTAAATGTCAAGTATATATTACAAAAAGTTTTTATGAGCAGACAAAAAGCACCCCGGCTGTTTCCAGCCGGGGTGCTTTGCGGTTATGATTATTTCAGCACGACTTCGCCGTTTTCATCGGCATCCACCACAAGGGTGCCGCCGGATGCCAGCGTGCCGTCGATCAGGCGCTCGGCGGCGGGGTCCTCCACCGCCTTGCGGATGGTGCGGCGCAAATCGCGTGCGCCGAAGCGCCCGCCCTGACTCTTTTGCACCAGCGCCTTGAGCGCTGCCGGGGTGTAGCTGTAAGCGATGCCCTTGGCTTCCATGCCGGGCTTGTACTCGTCCAGCATCAGGGCGGCGATGCCCTGCAGGGTCTGTTCGGTCAGGGGCTTGAAAGCGATCACTTCATCCACGCGGCCAAGGAACTCCGGGCGCAGGAACTGCGCCAGTGCCTTGCGGGTCTTTTCCTCGCTGCGCTGGGCGTCGCTCTTGTTAAAGCCAAGGCTGCCCGCGCTCTGGTCGCTGCTGCCGGCGTTGGAGGTCATGCAGATGACCGTGTTGGAAAAATCCACCGTGCGTCCCTGCGCATCGTTGATCTTGCCCTCGTCCAGAATTTGCAGCAGAATGTTCATCACGTCCGGGTGTGCCTTTTCGATCTCGTCAAACAGCACCACGCTGTAGGGGCGGCGGCGCACCTTCTCGGTGAGCTGACCGGCTTCCTCGTAGCCCACATAGCCCGGAGGAGAACCGATCATGCGGGACACCGCGTATTTTTCCATGTACTCGCTCATGTCCAGACGGATGAGCGGGTCGGGACCATCGAACAGCTGTTCTGCCAGCTGCTTGACCAGCTCGGTCTTGCCCACGCCGGTGGGGCCCACAAAGATGAAGCTTGCGGGACGGCGGCGGCCGGAAAGGTCGGCGCGGCTGCGCTTGATGGCCTGCGCCACCAGATGCACGGCTTCGTCCTGACCGATGACCTTCTGCTTGAGGGCATTTTCCAGCCCTGCCAGCTTGACGAACTCGGTCTCACGGATCTTTACCGCCGGGATGCCCGTCCACAGCTCGATGACCTTTGCCACATCGTCCATGGTCACCTGAATCTCGCTGGCAGCGGCCTGCTTTGCAGGCAGCTCGGATTCCAGCTTGGCGATGCGGGTCTTGCGCTCGGCTACGCGCTCGTAGTCGATGGCTTCGTTCACATCCGCGCTTTCCATCTCGGCTTCTTCCTGCTTCAGGGTGTCCAGCTCCTTCTGCATCCCCAGATACTCGGAGATGACCGGGTGCGCCAGATTGCAGCAGGCGCAGGCTTCGTCCAGCAGGTCGATGGCCTTATCCGGCAAAAAGCGGTCGGTGATGTACCGCTCGCTCAGGGTGACCACCGCCGAAAGCACCTCGGCGGGCACCTGTACATGGTGGTGCTGCTCGTAGTAGCGCTTGATTCCGTTCATCACCGCAAGGGTGTCGGCTACGCTGGGCTCCTCCACCCGCACGGGCTGGAAACGGCGCTCCAGCGCCTGATCTTTTTCAATGTACTTGCGGTACTCGGTAAAGGTGGTGGCGCCGATGACCTGAATTTCGCCGCGGGAGAGGGCGGGCTTCAAGATGTTGCCCGCGTTCATGGCACCCTCGCTCTCACCGGCAGAGGTGATGGTGTGGATCTCGTCAATGAACAGGATGACATTGCCCGCCGCCTTGACCTCGCTCAGCAGGCCCTTGACCCGCTGCTCGAACTGGCCGCGGAACTGGGTGCCTGCCACAAGGCTGGTGAGGTCGAGCAGGAAAATTTCCTTATCCCGCAGGCCGATGGGCACCTGTCCCTTGGCAATGCGCTCGGCAATGCCTTCGGCAATGGCGGTCTTGCCCACACCGGCTTCACCGATGAGACAGGGGTTATTCTTCTGACGGCGGCTCAAAATCTGGATGGTGCGGTAAATTTCGCGGTCGCGGCCGATGATATCATCCAGCTTGCCCTCCCGCGCCTTGCGGGTCAGGTTTTCGCAGTAGGTATCCAAAAACTTGCGCTTGGGCGGCTTTTTGCCGTTTTTGCGGTCGGCCTTTTTGTCGCCGTCCTGCTTTTCCGTGCCGGTAAAGCCCAGCGGGAAGGTGGCATTGCTGCCGGGTACAAGATCTTCGTCCATGTTCTCCGCATCGGCATCCTCGCCGCTGCCGGACATATTCATCAGCATGGAAAGGGGGTTGGAATCGCCCAGCTCCTCCATCATGCTCTCCATGCGGTTTTCCATGTTATCCAGATCCTGTTCCGACATCCCGAATTGTTTCATCAGATCGTCCACGGGCTTGATGTGCAGTTCCCGGGCACAGTGCAGACAGTACCCCTCCTGCTTCATCTGACCATTCTCCATCCGCTGGATAAAGATGATCGCCGGACGCTTCTGGCATCGAATACAGACCATAGTTCCTCCTTGTCGCCCCTGTTACAAAAAGGGGTTGAACATATTAAACGCTTTATAGTAAAGACTGCTGTGCATTACAGTGTCGTTAAGCACATTTAGGTTGCCGCCGGTGATGACCACAAGGCCCCACACCACGCACAGCACGAGGTATAGGTCCAGCATTGCGGTCATGCCGCCGGTCAGCCAGCCCAGACCCCGGTTCACTGTACCGATGACCGGCAGCTTATTCACCAGCCCCAGCACGGTGACCAGCATACTGACCAGCAGCCGCAGCACCGCGTAGAACACAAAGAACAGCACCAGCATGATCACCGGGGTGAGCAGCGGCTGCAATACTTTTTCCACGATGGTATCCGCCAGCACCACGGCGTTGTCTGCCAGCACGGCGTTGATGCTGCGCTCGCACGCCGCCACGATGGAAGCGCGGAAGCTTTCGGGCAGAAAGCCCGCGTACTGCTGGGCAATGCCGGAAAGGTTTACCACGCCGTCCTCCGAAAGGTGGGCGGCGATCTGGGTGCGGAAGCCCCCGGCCAGCAGATTTTCAAACACCCAGCCTGCACAGGCGGCAGAACACTGCCGTGCGCCCAGCAGGCTGATGAGGTTGCCAAACAGCTGCACGATGCTGGCAAGAAAGCCCTTGCGGGCGTAGCGTGCCATCAGCACCAGCCAGACCACCGTACATAGGATATCAAAAAGAAATGACGGATTCTTGAACATACCTTGTTTTCCCTGTTATAAAGATCACTTTCCCCGCAAAAATACTGGTTTTTCCCCCGGTCACTGGGCGCTGGAAGCCGTTTGCTCCGGCGGAGCGATCTGCTGCACCGTGTTGCCGCACAGCACCAGCAGCTGCTTGCCCGCGATGAGCGCCTGCGGACGGACGGAAAGCGTCTGTCCCCACTGGTACACCCCATCTGCGGTAAAGCATTCCACGCCGCTGTCGGTAAGCAGATAAAAGTTTTGACCCCGGCGCAGGATCTGGTTTGCCGCAGGCACGTTGCCGCTGTACTGCACGTTCAGGTCCTTATCCAGCAGCACGGCGGTGCACACCTGTCCGTTTTCCAGCAGCAGGGCGGCGTTTGCACCGTCCTGCGAAACGCTGACAAGGCTGCCGCCACCAAGGTCAAAGCGCCCCCGCTCGCCGCCGTCCGCACCGTACACCACGGCGCAGTTCTCGTACACAGCCAGCACGGTGTCGTTGTTCAGCCAGCCCAGCCACTGGGGCACGCTGTCCCCGCTGCTCAGCTGCACCGGGTCGCCCTGCGCAAGGCTGAGCGCAAAGAGATTCGCCTGTAATTGTCCCGCACTGGAGGTGACCGCCGCCACCGCCAGACGGCGGCTGTCGGCGGCAAAGGCCATCCGCACCGGGGTGCCCTGCGCGCTGGTCATATCCCAGTGCAGCTGCTCGCTCATGGTGGGGGTATACACGGTCAGTCGGGCGGTGCTGTCGGCGGAATCGGTGGCCACTGCCAGCGTGCCGGTGTCCGACATGGCGCACAGATAGATGCTGTTTTCCAGCGTTTTGCTGTACAGGTTCTGGGTGCGGCTCTCCACCCGCAGCTCGTTGCTAGAGCGGTTGTACAGCACAAAGCGGGTCTTGCCCGCAGCCAGCGCCGGGCGGGCGTAGCCGCTCTGGATGCTGGCAAGGCGGGTGCCGCCTAAGCTGTACACCGCACAGGCATCCTCGTCCATGGCCACAAAGCTGCCGGACATGGGCTGCACGGCCGTCAGCTCGCCAAGGCCGGTCTGCTGCGGCCAGCCCACCGCCGGGGACAGGGCGATGTGCACCGTATCCACCAGATCCTTTACCCGGGCGATGGATGCCCCCACCGCGCCGGTGGCAAACAGGGTGACCAGTATCAGCGCCGCCAGAATGATGACAGTACGGCGCAAACGGCGGCGGCGCACCCGCTGGCGCGCTGCCTCCAGATATTCCACCCGTCCGGCAGAAAGCGGTTCTCCGTCCGGGTTGCTGCCGCCGCGATGAAGCTTTTTCATAGTTGCTCTTCCTTCCTTTCCGGGTATTCCACACGCTTCAGGAACAAGCCCTTTGCGGGCAGAGTAGGGCCTGCCCGGCTGCGGTCCCGGCTTGCCAGAATGGCGGGGATGTCGGCAGCGCGCAGCCGCCCCGCGCCCACCTCGCACAAAGTACCCGCCAGAATGCGCACCATATTGTACAGGTAGCCGTCGGCGGTCACTTCAATGTCCACCTCGTCCCCGCGCCGGGTAACGTGGCAGTCCGTGATGGTGCGCACGGTGTCCCCGTGGGCGGCAGCAGAACTGCCCGCCGCGCACAGGGCCAGAAAATCGTGGGTGCCCACGAACTGCTGCGCCGCCGCCTGCATGGCGGATTCGTCCAGCCGCCGGGGCACGCGGGTGTAGTAGGCGGCATCAAAGGGCGAGTCGATGGGGTGGTTATGGATGCGGTACAGGTAGGTCTTGGTATGGGCGGCGTACCGGGCGTGGAAATCCTCCGGCACCCGGTGCGCCTCCGTCACTCGTACATCGTCCGGCAAAAAGCGGTTGACGGCAAGCGGAAGCTTGCGCGGCGGAATCGGCTTGGGCTGCGTGTAACTGACACAGTACCCAAGCGCGTGCACACCGGAATCCGTGCGCGAACACCCTTTCACCGGCGGCCGCACGCCGTACAGGCTTTCCAGCGCGTTCTGCAGCACCTCGCACACCGAAAGCGCATTTTTCTGCACCTGGAACCCGTGGTAGCGCGTGCCGGCAAAGCGCAGCGTAATGCAGACGTGCATAAAATTCCTCCCGGACGATTTTAACACAAACCCCTTTTACCCAATGCGTGCAAAAAACAGGTTGCTCATACCAATGGCGACAAACACCAGCACCGCCACAACAGCAATGAGGATGTCGGAACGGTGCATGTGCAGCTGCTTCAGGCGGGTACGCCCCTCGCCGCCATGATAGCAGCGGCACTCCATGGCCATGGCCAGCTCGTCTGCCCGGCGGAACGCCGAAATAAACAGAGGAATCAACACCGGAATCAACGCCTTTACACGCTGGCGCAGATTGCCGGAATCCAGCTGCGCGCCGCGCGCCTTCTGGGCGTTCATGATCTTGTCCGTCTCCTCGATCAGCGTGGGAATGAACCGCAGAGCAATGGTCATCATCATGGCAAGCTCATGCACCGGCAAGTGCAGCTTTGCCAGCGGATGCAGAAGCTGCTCGATGGCGTCGGTCAGCACAATAGGGCTGGTTGTGTATGTCAGCAGGCTCGTTCCCGCGATCAGACAGATGATGCGCACAGCCATAATGACGGCGTAATAGATGCCCTCTTTGTATATTTTCAATATCCACCAGGACACCAGCGGCTCGGATGTTCCCGTCATAAAAAACAGATTCAGCACGGCCGTAAACAGAATGATGGGCAGGATCGGCTTGATGCTTTTTCCCACGATTTTGAGCGGTATCTTCGCCACAAGGTACAAAACAGTGAGGAACACGATGGAAATAACGAGTCCCGCCGGATTCGAACCAACAAACAGCATCACGATATAGGCGATGGTGAGCAGCAGCTTCACGCGGGGGTCCATTGTATGCAGGATGGAATTGCCCGGGAAATGCTGGCCAATGGTGATGTCACGCAGCATTTACATACCCTCCTTTGCTGCCGCACGGGCGGCAAGGATGGTCTTAACAGCGTATTTTACCGTATATACGTCGGTGTCGATGTCCAGCCCCATCTCACGCAGGCGCAAAAATATCTTCGTCACCTCGGGCACCGAAAGGCCCAGCTCCAGCAGCTCCGGCGCGCGGGCAAACACCTTATCTGTGGCGTCGTACATCGCAATGCGTCCCGCGTTCATCACCAGCACGCGGTCTGCATATTTGGCGATATCCTCCATGGAGTGGCTGACAAGGACGATGGTGGACCCGGTCTGCTTATGGTATTCCCGTATCTGTCCGAGGATCATATCCCGGCCCTCCGGGTCCAGCCCGGCGGCGGGTTCGTCCAACACCAGAAGCCGCGGTTCCATGGCAAGCACACCTGCAATGGCCACACGGCGCTTCTGCCCGCCGGAAAGCTCAAAGGGGCTGCGCTGCAAAAAGCAGCTGTCAATGCCGCAGAACGCGGCCGCACGCTGCACGCGCCGGTCGATCTCCTCCGCAGAAAGCCCCATATTCGCGGGGCCGAAAGCGATGTCCTTATATACCGTTTCTTCAAAAAGCTGATACTCCGGGTACTGGAACACCAGACCTGCCATAAAACGAAAACGGCGGATGTCTTTGGGGTCCGCCCACATATCCTCACCGGCAATGTACACCTTGCCGGAGGTAGGCTTGTTGATACCGTTGAAGTGCGTGATGAGCGTGGATTTGCCGCAGCCGGTGGAACCGATGACACCCACGAACTCGCCTTCTTCGATTTCGAAGCTGACGTGATCCAGAGCCACAGTCTCGTCCGGCATGCCCTGGTTATAGATATAGGTGAGGTCTTCCACCTTCACGATTGCGGACATGCGGACACCTCCTCTGCTTTTTCCTGTGCGGCTCCGGGCGCTTTTTTTCCTGTAAGCAGTTCATACAGCGCCGCGGCGCACTCTTCCACATCAATGATGTCATCCGCCATCGGGCAGCCCGCAGCCGTGAGGGCATGGCACAGCTCGGCGGCCTGCGGCACATCCAGGTGCAGCGCGCGCAGCTCCTCCACATTACGGAACACCTCTTTCGGCGTGCCCTCCATAACCACTCTGCCCGCGCTCATTACCACCACACGGTCGGCTGTGGCGGCCTCTTCCATATAATGCGTGATCTGGACGACGGTGATGCCGTAGTCGTCATTGAGTCTGTGTACCGTACGCATGACCTTTTCGCGGCCGATGGGGTCCAGCATCGCGGTGGCTTCATCCAGCACAAGGCAATCCGGCCGCATTGCGATCACGCCCGCGATGGCCACGCGCTGCTTCTGCCCGCCGGACAGCTTGTGCGGGCCCTTTTCCCTGTATTTATAGATCCCGGCCATCTGCATGGCCTCGTCCACACGCGCCCGCATTTCCGCAGGGGGGACACCCAGATTTTCCAACGCAAAAGCGACGTCCTCCTCCACTACGGTGGCGACGATCTGGTTATCCGGGTTCTGGAACACCATGCCCACCTTCTGGCGGATGTCGAACAGCTTGTCCTCGTCCGCAGTGGACATATCCTCCACGTATACTGTGCCCGCCTGCGGCAGCAGGATGGCGTTAAAATGCTTGGCCAGCGTGGATTTGCCGCACCCGTTCGCCCCCAACACGGCCACATATTCGCCGCGCTTTACGCGCAGCGAAAGGCCGTCCACAGCGCGGTGCTGATCGTCCGTATAGCTGAATGTGATATTGTCTGCTCTGAGCATTTCTTCCATGCTTTCCCGTCCGTTTCTGATCCTTTGTCCCGCGGCCCTTTGCCGCGCGGCCCCTCTTCTCAAACAACAGCTTTCCCCTGTTTTTCGATACATGTTTTATGCCCGCGGCATTACAGCCCTGCGTTTCGTGCCAGCCACCACGCCGTGGCCCCACAGGGCACCACGCCGCCCGTAGCCGTTACCGGCAGGCCGATCTCGTCGCAGGCTGTGTGCCCTCCCCACCTGGGACATACCCGCGCCCGGAGCATATACTCCATCACACTGGGCGAAAGGCCCGTAGTATAACTGTTTACCGCGACGAACAGCGGCTCGTCGCTCAAAACGCCCGCGCACAGGTCAATGAAATCGTAGATGCTGTCCTCCAGCTTCCACACCTCGCCGCCCGGGCCGCGGCCGTAACTGGGCGGGTCCATAATGATGCCGTCGTACCGCACCCCGCGGCGGATCTCCCGCGCAACAAATTTCGCGCAGTCATCCACGATCCAGCGTACCGGCTTGTCCGCAAGGCCGCTGGCTGCGGCATTCTCCCGCCCCCAGGCCACCATCCCCTTGCTGGCGTCCACATGGCATACACTGGCGCCTGCCGCCGCGCACGCAAGCGTGGCGCCGCCTGTATAGCCGAACAGGTTCAGGACCCGGATGGGCCGCTCCGCCGCCGCGATGAGCCGCGCATAGGCGTCCCAGTTCACAGCCTGCTCCGGAAATACACCCGTATGCTTGAAGCCTGTAGGAGACACCACCATACAGATATCTCCATAGGTGATCTGCCATTTTTCCGGCATCCTGCGCCGGTATTCCCACTGTCCGCCGCCCGAAGCGGAACGGTGATACACCGCATTCGCGCTTTTCCACAGCGGGCTGCTTTCTCCGGTTTTCCAGATGACCTGAGGGTCAGGCCGCACCAGGATGGTTTTGCCCCAGCGCTCCAGACGATTGCCGTCCGTTGCGTCGATGAGCTCATAATCTTTCCAGTTGTCCGCTGCCCGCATAAAAACCTCCGGTCCAATTCTGCGGCAAGGCCCGGCGCTGCATGCGCCGGGCACGCCCGCCGTTCGTTTTACTGTTAATGAATGCGCTCGTTGATCTTCACTGCAATGCGTTCGGCGCTGGCGGCGATGGCCGCCTCGTCTCTTCCCTCCACCATGATGCGGATGAGCGGCTCTGTTCCCGAGACCCGGACCAACACGCGTCCCAGGCCCATCAGGCTCTGCTGCTGGCTCTCAATGAAGCCCGCAATGTATTCATCCTCTTTATAGCGCGCCTTTTCCTCCGGTGTGGCCTTGATATTGACCATCACCTGCGGAAAACGGACATATACGTCGTTCAACTCGCTCATCCTGCATTTTTTCTCAGCCATCGTGCGCAGCAGCATGCCCGCCGTCAGTTCGCCGTCTCCGGTGGTGGAATGCGCCAGCAGGATGATGTGTCCGCTTTGCTCACCGCCGATGACATAGCCTTTGTCGCGCATCTCCTCCAGCACATAGCGATCGCCCACAGCGGTGACAGCTGTTTTCATGCCGTTCTGCTTCATATACTCGATAAAGCCCAGGTTGCTCATTACGGTAACGACCGCCGTATCCTCGGGCAGCTTACCGGCGTCCTTCAGGTCTTTCGCAAGAATGGCGATGATCTTGTCGCCGTCGATCTCACGCCCCTTTTCGTCTACAGCCAGGCAGCGGTCTGCGTCGCCGTCAAAGGCCACGCCGCAGTCCAGCCCGTTGTCCACCACGTATTTTGCCAGCTTATCAAGGTGGGTGGAGCCGCAGCCCTCGTTGATATTGCCGCCGTCCGGATCCGTGCCGATGAAGCGGCACGCCGCGCCCAGACACGGAAACAGCAGCCCGGCTGCTTCACTGGCTGCTCCGTTGGCACAGTCGATGGCGATATTCAGCCCCGTCAGGTCTGCGCCGATCGCCTTTGCCAGATAATCGACATAATCCGACAAAGCCGTGTCCACGCGCCGGACGGTCCCGATGGCTGTACCGGTGCACAGCGTCAGCTCTGCGCCGTTGTTGAACACATGGTGCTCGATCTCTTCTTCCACTTCGTCCGGCAGCTTATAGCCTTCGCCGCCGAACAGCTTGATCCCGTTGAACTCCACCGGATTGTGCGAGGCTGAGATAACAACACCCGCATCCGCGCCGTATTTGCGCACCAGATGCGCCACAGCAGGCGTGGGGATGACGCCCAGCAGCTCCACGTCCGCGCCGACGCTGCAAAGGCCGGCGGCCAGTGCGCTTTCCAGCATATCTCCGGAAATACGGGTGTCCTTGCCGATGATAAAGCGGGGGCGGTGCTGCGTCTTGCCCGCCAGCACAGCCGCCGCCGCGCGGCCGATCTGCATCGCGAGCTCCGGAGTCAGGTCTTTTCCGGCAACGCCGCGCGCGCCGTCGGTTCCGAACAACTTTCCCATTGTGTCATCCTCCTCGTAAATGTTCCCTCTTAGGATAGCGAAAAAATGTGAACAAATCTAGTGTGCTTTTCCCGGCATTGTGCCCAAATCCATTTTCCACGCAACGCCTGTTTTACAGGTCGTCCAGCGTCTGCTGGCCGCTGGCCTCAGCGGTGCCGGGCGCTTTCATGCCCAGATGCTCATAAGCATACCGCGTCACACATCTGCCGCGGGGGGTTCGCGTCAGATAGCCGAGCTGCATCAGGTACGGTTCGCATACATCTTCCAGCGTCACGGCTTCCTCTCCCAGCGCGGCGGCAATGGTCTCCAAACCAACCGGGCCGCCGCCATACATTTCAATGATGGCCCGCAGCAGGCCCCGGTCCATCTCGTCCAGGCCCGTGTCGTCGATGCCCATACGCTGCAGCGCTTCCCGGGCGATGGATTCGTCGATCACGCCGTCGCCCAGCACAGCGGCAAAATCCCGCGCGCGCTTGAGCAGACGGTTCGCCACGCGCGGCGTGCCGCGGCTGCACTTCGCCATTTCCAGAGCGCCGCCCTCCTCGCAGGGAACATTCAAAATAGAAGCGGAACGGCGGATGATCTTTGCCAGTTCCTGCGGAGAGTAAAGTTCCAGCTTGAGCAGCACGCCGAAGCGGTCGCGCAGCGGGCTGGTGATCTGGCCCGCGCGGGTCGTCGCTCCCACCAGCGTAAAGCGCGGCAGGTTGATGCGGATGGATTGTGCGGACGGCCCCTTGCCGATCATAATGTCCAGCGCAT
>ERZ827186.2167-NODE-2167-length-13866-cov-5.259214_pt1 | contig 13866 bp, 5 predicted proteins | sample MGYA00519918_ERZ827186 | MGnify/ENA primary metagenome ERZ827186 (study PRJEB31778, sample SAMEA3449275) | human gut metagenome | biome: human gut; feature: human-associated habitat; material: faeces | place: United Kingdom | collected 2010/2012 ... | reverse complement strand
CCGCAGCTGCCGGAGCGGTGCTTAAGCCGCTAGGCGGGAATTGTGCGGTGTTGCCCAAGGTCTAATCTGAAATCAAAAAACGCCGGATATTTCCATCTCTCAGCTGCACCCAACAAAAAAGCAGCAGCCAGCAATCTGCCAGCCGCTGCTTACCTTATTATAATAGCGCTCCCGGATGTTCCGCTCCGCTTCATCTCAATTACTCTTCGCTGTCATCCGGGATATCTTCCTCAAAAGCATCCATCCAGCTTTCGTTGTGCCACTTATCTTTTTCACCTTTTTCCTTGGCGGCAACCTTCTGCCGTTGTGCCTGGTCGTTCATTATGGTGCCGATCGGGTTCAGCGCGCGTTCTTCAATAATGTGGTAGAACAGCCCCATCGGGTTATTCACGTTGGGGTCCTTGGCGGCCTTTGCCCAGAACACATCAAAGTCCAGTTCATGCGCCATAGCTTCCATCAATGGGGTCAGGCTGCCATACTTTTCAATCACTTCATTCATGCAGGCCAGGTAATGCAGCCGTATTTCGTCTTTCAGCCCATTGCGCAGGCTGGAAGGCGAAGGCACGCACCGCGCTGCCAGGTGGCGGTAAATTTCGTGGTAAGCGCCGCGCTGGCCGCTCGTCAACGTCTTTTCCAGGTATCCATCATCTACAAACTTTGCAAACTCTTTTCGCATATCCTGCCGTTTTACAATCGTTTCGGGAATCAGCTCTACCTTGGGCGGCTCAGGCTCCGGCATCGTTTGCTGCACCGGCTCGTCCATCACATGGTACTCCGCTTCCAACAGCTCCTCTTTGGGTTCTGCTGCCGGCTTTGCCTTGCGGAAAATATAAATGCGATAGTTATCCATATCCTCGCGTAGCACCTTGTTCAGGTACCGCGCCGGGCTGCGCATCGTCTGCGACCGGGGAATGATCTCCTGTGCATAACGGGGTGCCACACCGGCCAGCCAACTGGTCAGCCCGCCGCAATCCAGGATGATGGCATTCATCTTTCCAAACACCGTTTTGTTGCCGCCGTCCTGCTCGCCATCGCCTGCCTGGATGGTGCAGCAGGCATCTGCCAACACATCAATGATCACTTCCACCGCGTGCAGCTCTTCGGGCGTAATCTCCGCGCGCAGCTGATCCATGCGCGCTTTCACAACAATTTCCTCCCGCAGCTCGGTGCGGTGGCGTCCAAAGGAATAGGGGATCGTTGTTTCCGGTGCCGAAACATAATCAAAGGTGATCACGCTGGGATCATCCAGCAGCGAATCCTCAATCGCCACGGTGGGGCGGCCCTTCTTTTTGCTCTTTTTGCGCACCGTGCTGTTGATGCTGTCCAGGTTGGCCTGTGCAGCGGCGTCATCCACTGGGTCAATCGTTACCACCAGCGAAAGAACCTTCTGCCCTTTTTTTTCGTACACATCGTAATTAAAAATAATATCCGTCTTTTCGTTAATTTCCGCCTTTGCCTTTTCCAGTGCCAGGCGGCGGAAATCCGACCATCGGTTGGCCGTATACGAAAGCTGTTCATACAGCATGCTCAGGTTCCATACCAGCGGTTCCCCGGCCGCTTTCTTTTTCAGGTACAGGCTCTGGTAGCTCTTGCACAGCTCGTAAATGCGGATGGAATAGGTGGACCGCATCAGCATGGTGTAGGTCACATCCATGGTGGTATACAGGGTTTTCAGCTGCACCAGGTGCGGTTTCAGCACCGGATCCAGCGTGATGGTCATGCGCGCGCGGCCCTCATCAATGCGCACTTTATCGATCCAGCGGAATGTTTCCACCGTGGAAGTTCCGTTATTCTTGATCCACTGGATGGGCGCGTTGGCCAGCTCCTCAATATTTTTGCGCACCTGCTTGTACAGCGCCCCGCTGTGCGGGTCCATGCCGGTCATCTTGATAAAATCATAAATGCTCAGCTCATAAGAGGGCAGGTCCGTATCCTCCGGCTTAATCATCGAAAAAATATGCAGCATCAGGCGCTGCTGGCTCAGCGTCAGGTTGTTGCGCGTCATCTGTACAAGGTCATTGGATTTGCGAACGATGGTCTGGTCCCCGCGTTCTTCAAACGTAACGACAAACGGATCATCTTTTTTCTGTTTACTTGCCGCCATAAGCAGGGGCCTCCTATATCGGTTGCTGTATCCCGGGTGGTCACGCACATCATGCTAAACATTATAGCACATCCTGTTGTCCGGCGCAAGAATTGCAAATTTACACAGGGTTTCACCGCCATTACCCTGTGCAAAATGCAACACCCGCGTTGTGGTTTGCCATATATCCTGTGGGGGCTGCAGCCCGGGTGCAGGTTACACAGGGTTTTATTGTGCTTTTCTGTCCTGCTGTTTCAGGGTTCTGTAACCTGATGGAATGGCAACACCAATTTTTTCTCGTTCTCCCCCATCTCCCGGCTTACCTCTGGTTGTTATTATGGCTTAGATATTTAGTTCTATATTAGTAATAGGTAGAGCCTGTGTAATTTAACAACGCAAACCTGTGTGTTCAACCAACTGCAGCCTGTGCATTCCACCACCATTTTCCTGTGCGGAAAGCAACCTGCGTAAAGTTGCAAATAAGCCAAAAACAGCCAAACCTGTGTAAATTGCAACACGGGGAACGGGCCTATCCTGTGTGGTTTTCCAACAGGTACGCGGGTCACGGCGGGGCAGGGGAGCGGGAATACCCTGTGTAAAATGCAACTGTTCCGGGGGTAACCTGTGCGTTTTTCCAACGGTAAGCGGCATAGGAAAACAAGGCAATCCTGTGCGTTTTTCCAACACGTTTCGGGAATGTTCGGCACAGAATGCGGGCAATACCCTGTGCAAAATTGCAACAGCTCACAGCTGCTTCAAATAGATCAGTTGCAAATCTACACAGGGTAGAACCCCTTATATTATAAGGTAAGTGCCGCACAGAATGGCGCGTGAGGGGTTGCAGTTTACACAGGATAGATTGAAAGCTGGGAGCTGGGAGCTGTCTGAAACGTCAAAAAGCTCGTCTGTTTCAGCAAACGCAGCCGGATTTTGTGCTTGCGAAAGATCCGCTATTTTCGCTGCTCTCAGATGCACCTCAGGAGCTGGCGCAAATAGAGATCGGCAAGGGGGAACCGGGAATCAGGGGCAGGGCAGGGGGGACAAAAAAGCGAATGGCATATCTGCAGCAAACCCGCACCTCGTTGTAAAGGGAGAACGGCGTCCCGTTGGCGGGCGTGCAATCCACCAAACACACACCCGCCGCCGCAAACACCGCAAACCGTTTGCAGGGGCGCGGTGTACCCATCGCGCCGCAAAAAAACGGGAACCGTGCGCCGCAAACCTGCCATCCCTCCCACAAGGCGCCCACCCAGCCGCCAGGCCCCGCCGCAAACAGGCGCATGCGAAACAAATAATTGCGCAAAAACAGGGAAATGCAGCAAAAAAGGCGAATTTTGCTGCAAAGTTGCGCTCTGTGTGCGCAGAGGATCATAAACGCGCGGTTAAAGTATATAAAAATGACCGCTGCCAAAAAGAAAATCAGGAATAAATTATACAAAGGCTTTGAATACATTGTATAATTGGAGGAAAACGCAATCAGTAAAAGTGCCGAAAAACAGGAATTTACGTGGATTGTATTGCCTTTCTGGTATAAAGGTGCTATACTTTAACACTGAAAAGTAAATGCGCAATGAGAAGATTCGATGCGTAATTTTTTTGAAAACAACATGGCAACGGTTGCGCAAGTGAAAGAAGCTGGCTTCTTTTATTGTTCCACAGGGATCCCCTGTGGAACAATGTGCTTTCATTAAACCAGCGCGAAAGGCGAGTGAGCAGATTGAATAGAACAGGGAAAAACACAACAGGTTGGGCGCGCCGGCTGACAGCGCTGCTTGTCACCGCTTGCCTGGTTATGGCAATGGCCCTGCCTGTATACGCCGAGGTGGATCTTCTGCCCGACGCACCTGACGAAGTAGAGCTGCTGGAGGATGAGCAGGGAACGGCCTCCGGGGAGAATACCACTCCGCCGGAGCAGAACGCCGCCACCCCGGAACCGGAACAAAGCGCCGAGCCGGAGCAGCCCGCCCCGACTGAAACGCCGGAGCCCACGGCAGAACCCACCCCGACCCCGGAACCGGCAGCCACCGCAACGGCCACCCCTGTGCCGACCGTGACTCCCACCGCCACCCCGGAACCGACCGAACAGCCGCAGAAGATGTACGCCGCAAGAAGCGTGGATAACGTGCAGGCAGTTAGTGAGCCGGAAGCGGCAGAAGGATTCACGGTTTACTTTGTCGTTCCGAATACGATGCCAAATGATAAAAACCAAGATGTGACCGTTTTAGATTCCGATGAAATTAGGTTTAATGTAAATACTAATGCATATCCTACTGGTGATTGTTGGCAGTCGCATACAATGGAGCCGACTGGATGGGAAACAAATGGACATAAGATTTATGCCGTTAAAAATTGTAAAGATATAAAAGGAGAGAAATTTAAAGAAATACAGTTCCAGTTATACAGGAATGGTACATGGACAGCACAGATTACGCTAAAGCAGTCGGAACCGAAACCTATAAACTCCTACAATAACAAAATGTATGATCCAACTAAAGGTGAATGGACAGACGATTCCATCCTGACGAGTCATACATACTATGCAGGCAAACCCATCAAGTTCGAAAACCGCAGTACAGCTAATTTGACGAACGTAAAGGCAAATTTCTATATCCCTGATGAAAAAAGTGAAACCTTAACATTGGTTAATGATGGCTCAGAAGCTAAACCTGTTGCTAAGGAAGAATTCGTTACTTTTACCATCCCAGACGTGGAATGCTCTTATGTTCAGTTTACATGGGTTGAGGACGGTAAAAACAAAACCAGCAAATACTATAACTTCTATAACGAATCTGTTAGTGGTAATGATAAAGAATCCTTTATGTACAGTGAAACAAGGAACTGCTTTATCTATACTGGCGCAGACAACGTAAGATGGGGTAGAGAAAACTCTTTCCGTATCTATTACGATGCTACTTTCTCAAAGCTGCCAACAACAGGAACGGGTGATACTAGCGGCAACTATTCAATCCCAAAAGCCAATAATTCAGAGACCATTTATTATCGGATAAAAGGAGGCAACGGAAAATCCGAAAAAGGCACGCTGGTAAAAGATGATACAAACGAAAACCTTTATTATGTTGACATTCCCCAAGAATATAGTTCAAATAGTTCAATCATCTTTTCCGGTGTAGAAATTGGCGATGACAATGCGACAAAAGGAAATGGAGTAAGTACAGAGTGGCTGCCGATTCCCACAGATGACAAAAATTGCTTCTATGCGGATACGAATGACGATGCAGTATATAAAGGTACCACTCGTGGAGGCTACTGGGCTCCAAAAGGTACCCTGCGTGATGCCGAAACGTGGAAAAATACTGACACTACTGACACTACTAAAACTAAAGTAGTAGATATTGAATCCGCTCCTTTTACGGAAGAAGCAAACACAAAATATGTTACCAGTACGCTGTATGACTATTATACAGATTACGAGTTGAACGGCAAGAACCGTGATAGCTACGGTAACTGGACTGGTGAAAGTCACCGCACCTGGGTACCCTTCCGTGAATTTGATCAGGCGCTGAGCGATTATTATCAGGATGCAAAGGCCCAATACCCGCTTTATACCGGACATTTCCAGCCTGAAGGTGGACCTGTATTTAGCCAGATTGCAGATACATTAAATTTGTTTGGGTACAAAGACAATTTTAATCGTTTTATGGCAATCAATAACTCTCAGCGTAATGACAATAATACCAATGGAAATAATCATATATACTATGCCTATCAGGGCTTGGTTGCGGATACAACATCCACCGGTAACGCAGATGGAGCACCGTTGTTAAACGGAACAACAGCAACAGTAGAACCGCACTTTAACAAAGAATTCCTCTTAGGAAAGAATAGTAAAAATGCAAAGCTTGGTGAAGTGTACGACAACGTTGCGTTCCCCTTTACCAAGAAAGCGATTTTTAATGAGGATCAGGGCGTTGATTATTGGTACTTTGACAGCAAGGATACAACCTTGTATCTAAAACAAAATTCGGAACAAAATTCGGATTCAAAATATTTTCTCCAAAAAAGTACCGATGATAAAAAGAAGAATTCTGTGAATGTGAATGCGTCATCGGGCCCGCAAAGCCAAAATGGCTACTTCCCGTTCAATGAAACAGCAACCTCTGGTGTGGCTTCTACCTACAATTACGGCTTTGGCACCAAGCTGCAGATGGATTTTACCCTGACGGATGACGGCAAAGTTGAAACAAACAAGATTGTAGGTGAAAAAAAGGAAAAAACCAGCATCAAGTTCTTCTTCTCCGGTGACGATGACGTTTGGGTATTCATTGATGGCCAGCTGGCGCTTGACGTTGGCGGCGCCCATGGTAAGGTTTCCGGCCTGCTGGAATTTGGCGTGACAGACGATGGAAAGAATAGTGTAACAGCCTATGTCAGTAAGGTCAAACAAGGCGGAACGTCAGGTAGTGATCAAGATAAAAATTCTGTCAAGTCCGTAACATATAATGGCGAACCCATCAATTTCTACGCGCAAGGCACTACTCTTCCACTCGACAAAGGCAAAAAGCACACCCTTACCATGTACTATATGGAACGCGGTATGTGGGAGTCCAACATGGCGGTGGCGTTCAACTTCCCGGATAATAACGAGCTGCAGGTTCAAAAAGAAGTCGATCTGACCAACGTTACTGATGATGACTTCAAAAACTGCTTTACAGGCCAGAAAATCTTCAACTTCACCATCCAGAACCAGGCAACCCATTATGGAACAACACCGGCCGCTGACCCGGATACGGGCGGTATTAAGCCCCAAAAGGTGGATTTGACTGCGGAAAGTGGTAACACGTTTAAACCCGCAACCAATTCAACCGAAGGTGAGTATATTTTCAAGTTGGATACAAACCCCCATCCAGATTCCGTGCAAGATACCGAACAGGTCCTTCACTGGTACGCACGCTATACGGATACGGAACCCGTCAGTGCAGCGCGTAAGCAACGTTATGGCATCCTGACGCTGAATGCCCCCATCAATATCAAAGACAACATGCGCTTCCTTACGTTCCAGGTTTACGTTGATCCAAAGGATGGTGGAGGTGAACTTTCCCTCAACAACCTGTATCTGGAACTGCTGGATGAAAATGACGTCCAAAAAGGCAGCCTTGGCACATCAGGCATTAACGGCGCAACGTATGGCTCGGTCGAAGTGAAGACAGGCGCATGGGTCACCGTAAAGCTGGACCTGAACAAGATGAAAGCGCAGGACGGTTTTAACGGCAAGGTCAAAACCATCCGCGTGGGCGATAACTATAGCCGCCACATCTATTTCAGGAACTTTACCTTCATTCCCAAAGCGGTGCCAAAAACGATGACCGGCTTTACAACCGATCAGAAGGAAATCCCGGATTACGGCTCCGCCAAAACCGGTCAGTTGCAAAACGCCATAAACGCACAGTACACCTCCACCAAGGACAACGACACCCAGTTGGTGGACGATGACGGACGCTTTGTTCTGGAAGATGGAGAAACCGTTACCTTCAGCGACCAGTTCCGCCGCGGCAGCTACATTTCGCTCAAAGAGGATCTGAACCAAAACCTGTACGACACCACATGGACGGTGTGCGAGAACGGGCAGGCGGTTACTTCGATGAAGGGCGATAGCGAATCCGTGACAGTTGCCGACACGAACAAGTCGCTGGACAAGCAGGAGGGAAGCAGCCCCAATGATGGCCGAACGGAAAAAATAAGACCGAATGATGATCAAACGGGTAATAACTATACCGGAACCAAACCCAAAGGCGACACCATCGTCTTCCGCTCCTATAAGGACCCGGACGAAAATAGCTCCACGCTGACAAAGCTAAAGGTAAAATACGTCAACACCGTCAAAACCGGCGGGCTGAAAATCAAAAAGCAGGCCGCAGACGGTGAGAAAGATACCATTAAAGGCACCTACACCTTCAAAGTTACCTTTAATGATGTTGGCGGTGAGGGTCTGGAAAAAGAGCCCATCATAAAGTATGTTGAGATCAACATGAGCGATGAGAACAACTCAGAACACACCGGAACCATCACCGGCATCCCCGTTGGCACCCGCTATACCATCGAGGAAGTTACACCGCAAGATGGTTCCAGACTGCAAAGCGTAACCGTTCCGGATGGCAATGAAGCCCATGAGATCAACAACACCATGGTGGAAGGCATGATTGTGGCGAGCGAAAAGCCGAACGATCCGACCAATCTGAAAGTTACCGCAATCTTTACCAACACCAAGCGCAAACTGATCAACATTGAGTTCGATAAGCTCTGGAAAGATGCAAATGATACGGTCCTTGGTACAACGAACCAGCCGAACGAGATTTACATCCAGCTCCAGCGCAAAAACAGTGCTGCGGATGCCAAATGGGAGGTTGTTGACTACCCGACCTCGGGCAGCAAATATGTTACGGTTCGCCATACAGATAACGGCTGGCTGTATCCCTTTAACAACCTGGATCAGTACCCGGTTGGCGGCAGTGCGGCAAACAACTATATTTACCGCATTGTGGAAGGTACGGTAGAGGCTGGCCAATTTAAACAGGCAGCGGAAGACGGAACCATTACGATTAAGGGCAATACGTATGTTGTAACGGCTGAAGCAACAGCAAACAGCGAAAAGGACAGCGAAACCGGCGCAACTACAACGCCAGCCACAGCCACCGATGGAACCATCACCGGCGGCAGCGGCAAGATTGTGCTGACCAACAAGCTGCAGAACCCGAAGTTTGTACTGGATATCATCAAGAAGGACGCGGAAAAAGACGAAAATAGCAATGACGTGCTCTTGAGTGGTGTTGAGTTCAAGCTGGAAAAGCTGGTCGAAACAACAACCGAAGGAAAAACGCAGTGGGTAGTAGATAAAAACTACCCATTCGATAACACAAACAAAGGTTCCATTACCGGTACAACCGGAGCGGACGGCAAGATAACCCAGAACCCGTTCAAAAATCTGGAACCCGGTACATACCGCCTGACGGAAACCAAGGCACATCCGGGGTACAACCTGTTGGCACAGCCAATTGTGATCAAATTTACCCAAGGCGGCAAGTGTTATATTGATGAGCAGTTAATTCCGGACAAAGAGCTTACGAAGTCCGGCAACACCTGCACCATGACCCTTACCGTTCTGAACCGTAAAACGCCTGAGCTGCCCCACACGGGTGCAGACGCGCCAAGCCTGTGGCTGCTGATCGGCATGCCGCTGGCGGTGGCAGGGCTGTTGATATTCACATTCCGCTACAACAGGAAAGGGGGCCGGCGACATTAACCATCCCCCGGAAACCCAGCAACCCCCAGGGTACAGGGCCTGCCCGCCAGTGCGCGCCCGTTTACGGCAGGGCGCAGCCTTAAGCCAAGTGGGCAAGCGACCCAGTTTTTCCTCCTTTTTTCTTCACGGCACAGTGCGGGCGGCGCGGCAGCGTTTCCACGCTGCAGCGCCCCGCACTGCACGCCGTGCTGATGCAGAACCCTTAAGCCGGGCGGCCCCGCCGCCCATCCGATGATGATTTTTTTAAGAGAAGAGGTACTGAAATGAAAAAAGCAAAACGTTTTCTCACAGGCCTGTTGAGCGCCGCTCTGGCCCTCAGCCTGTGCGCCATGCCAGCAATGGCAGATGATGGCAGTGGAACAACACCGGCACCCACTGCAAATCCGGTTTGGACGCAGGATACCGGTTCCATTACGATTCATAAGTATGAGTGGAATGGAACGACCGGAGACCCTGCGACCGGCCGCAAAGATGAAGATCAGTTGCCGTCCGAGAAAGATGGAGAAAATACGAAGACTCCGAATCCGCTGGTAGGTGCAGAATTTACTATTTATCAGGTACACGATGCAGATTGGCTGAGCAAGTATTATAGTGGTGCGGCAACCAAGGCGGAAGAGGCGGAATACAAAACCGCGTTTGACGCAGCCCAATATTACACAGCGGATAACGGAACTTATACGGTTAGCAGTACCTATACTGCATATGCGACTGATAAAACGAACGATTCCGGTACAGTTACATTCAATAAAGTAACTGTTAAGAATAGTGACGGTAGCGAAACGAAGGATGTATCCCTTCCTCTCGGCCTGTACCTGGTGATTGAGACGAAAACTCCTGACCAGGTTACCACTCCGTGCAAGCCGTTCCTGGTTTCTGTTCCCATGACAGTTAAAGAAAATGATAAAGACAGCAAGTATGTCCCGACAGAGTGGCTGTATGATGTCCATGTTTATCCGAAAAATAAAACAGATTATGGCAATATTACATTGATCAAAAAAGGCCAAGTTGGCAACGGCGCTGCTAACGAGACGCTTTCTGGTGTAACTTTCAAGCTGTATAAATTTGTGGGCACTAAAACCGATGGCAGAATCTCTCCTTTTACGACTACGAATTACACGGACGAACTAGATAATACAACGATGCTGTGGAAGCAAATCAAGAAGTCTTCTACAGCTTCCGGTGATAACACGGGTACTGAAATTGGTCCAGATGGGCTGCTCACAACAGGTAGTGCAGGAAGCGATTTAGGCAAAATTACTGTCAGTGGCCTTTCGGCAGGTTATTACTGCTTTGTAGAACAGGACGTTGGTAAGAATAAAGCATTCATCACGGATCAGACCCCGCATTACTTTGAAGTAAAAAATGGTTCTAGCCAGGAAATTACCGTTGCAAATAATGGTGAAGTGACTCCTAAAGGCAATGATGAGAAAAACCTTGAATTGACTGTTACTGACCCGCGCCCCGATGTTGAGAAGAAAGTTAAGGATCGTGTTCCTGCTAGCGATGAGGAAAAAGATCAATACGTTAAAGCATCCGACTACAGTGTTGGCGATGAGATTCCCTATAAGGTAACGGTAAAAGTGCCACAGGCGCTGCTGAATGCAACAGTTGCAAATGATGCGAATTTTGTCTTTGAAGTCAAGGATACCCCGGAACATTTGGAAGACAAAAATGTTAAGGCAATTAGTTCTACTGGTACAGAAGTTACCGAGGGTGTGACGATTACACCTGACAGTGAGCCCAATGATAAAGGCGGAATAGGTTTCACTGCATCGTTTACACAGGCTGCTTTGAAAGCGCTGGTTGGTGATGATGGTGATACATTTACTATTACTTATACCGCAACACTGCTTAAGGGTGCGGATATGACCGTCGATGGCAACAAGAACACGATCAATCTGAAGTATTCTAACAAGATTGAAGCAGACGGCAAAATTAACCCGGGTACCAGCAGCGAAATTGAAGACGGTGCCGTTGTTTACACTTTCAGCATTCATGTTGATAAGCGCGGTGAAAAGAAAGACGGTGATCCGCTCCCGGGTGTTAAATTCAACGTTTATAAAAAAGTTGCAGAAGGTACGACAGGTGCGGTCCAAGGTTCTACAATCGGTATTACTGGTGCAGACGCAGGTGAATACTTCGTCAAAGTTGTAATTGATGATACGAAAACTGATGATACCAAATACGATTTGGTAACTAATAATAATGGTGAAGCCAAAGTAGATGGCCTGGCCAATGGTACTTATTATCTGGTTGAAACTGCAACCGTAAATGGCTATAATCTGCTGAGCGGCCCTGTTAAAGTTACGATTCAGGTATCGTACAAAAAGAGTTGGACTGTAAAAAATGACTATGTTGATGGCAAGCTGGTTCATCAGAAAGAGACCGAGGATGAAGAGTACTTTGGTGGAAAGCCAGGTGACCCTGGAAATGGCTATATTCTGACTACCATCATCAACCGCAAGGGCTTCAACCTGCCCACCACCGGTGGTTTCGGCACCCTGCTGTTCAGCGGCATTGGTGTGCTGCTGGTTGTGGCCGGTGTTGGCGTGCTGCTGAGCCTGAAAAAGAAGAACCGCGCCTGATGCGCCCGCCGCAAGGCAAAACAATTTTACAATTCACCAATAGGGTATAGAGGGATAATCCATCATACACAGGGGGAGGGCCGGATTTGGCCCTCCCCCTATGGTGGGTTATTGGGGAATAAATTTTTTTGGGTGTACATGGCCATTGTTCGGTTGATTTTTAGGTTCTGCGTGGGGAACCACCCCATGGGCGTCAGGTTTGCGGCGAGGAACCACCCCACGGCCGTTAGGTTTGTGGCAAGGAACCACCCCACGGGCGTTAGGTTTGCGGCGAGGAACCACCCCTCAGTCACCTTCGGTGACAGCTCCCCTCTAGGGGAGCCACCGCAAACATAAGGTGAGATATTAGCGCCCCTTGAGGGGTGACTCCCCGCGGGGCGGGGAGATGTCGCGAAGCGACAGAGGGGACGGGGCGCTGTTTGCGCTGTCACCGAAGGTGACTGAGGGGTGGTTCCCCGTGCAGAACCTAAGGCAACACCGCACAATTCCCGCCTGACGGCTTAAGCACCGCTCCGGCGGCTGCGGCACGGCATCTGCGTTGCCAAAATGCTCGATAATACACAAAGTATTATCTGCGCTTTTGGCTTAGCATCTGCCGTACCTCGCTCACCGTATCGGCACTTAGAATTATGCGGTATTGCCTAAAAGTACAAAGGGGGGCGCACCCATGCAAACCATTTATGATGCTAAAATTTTGATTGTGGATGACAACCAGGATCTGCTGAACCTTGTTACCACGGCGCTGCGCAGCACCGGCTACAACCAGCTGACCGCCTGCGCCGGCTGCGCAGCGGCCCAAGCGGCATTTGCCGCCAACCGCCCGGACCTGATGATTTTGGACATCAACCTGCCGGATGGGGACGGCTTTACCCTGTTCCGCACGCTGCACAGCATGGCGGATATCCCGGCGCTTTTTCTTTCTGCCCGCGATGCTGACGCCGACCGGCTGTTTGGTCTGGGCCTGGGCGCGGACGACTACCTGACCAAGCCGTTTTTAACGCAGGAGCTTTTGCTGCGCATCCAGCGCATTTTGCAGCGCTGCTATCGGGGCGAACTGTGGCGGACTGCCGCAAAAACGCTCCAGCTGGGCCAGCGCACGGTGTATCTGGCCGATGCTTTGGTCCGCCTGCCGGATGGCACCGCCCAGTCCCTGACGGCCACCGAGCGCGCTCTGCTGCAAAAGCTGGCCGAAAACCGCGGCCATATCGTTACTTATGACGCGGTGTGCGAAGCCGTGTGGGGGGCAGACTATTACGGGTACGAGAACAGCCTGAATGTTCACATCCGCCACCTGCGGGAAAAGCTGGAACCCAACCCCAGTAAGCCGCAGTACCTTTTAACGGTGCGGGGCATCGGCTATAAATTGGCAGAGGAGAACGCACAATGAAAACTTTTGCAGCCCTGATCCGCCGCTATGTGCTGGCCACAGCCGCTATTGTGCTGCTGGTGGGCGGTTTGCTGGTGGGGCAGATTTTTTATGTGGGGTTCAAGTCCAACGCGGTGGATGCAACAGGCTACCGGGTCGGCGCCTTGGCTGATGCCCTAAAACAAACCGAAACCGGCCTGCAATGGGATCGGGAACATACCCCGGCGGAATGGATGCAGGGCTATGCCTGGGCCATGGTGCTGGACGATAATGGCAATGTCATCTGGCAGCAAGACCTGCCGCAAAAGCTGAATCACCGGTACACGGCATCGGAAGTTGCCGTGTTCTCCCACTGGTACCTGGCCGATTACCCCGTGCAGTGCTGGGCGGCGGATTACGGGCTGTTTGTTGTGGCGGAACCGGTTGGAACCTGCTGGAAGTATAACATCGACATGAAGCAAAAAATGATAATAATGCTGGGCAAAAGTATTCAGCCCACCATGGTGGAGCTCCTGCTGGTGGTGCTGGGGTGCTGCCTGTTCTTCAGCTGGCGCGGGAGCAAAAGCCTGCAAAC
>ERZ827186.2150-NODE-2150-length-13985-cov-2.962240_pt1 | contig 13985 bp, 14 predicted proteins | sample MGYA00519918_ERZ827186 | MGnify/ENA primary metagenome ERZ827186 (study PRJEB31778, sample SAMEA3449275) | human gut metagenome | biome: human gut; feature: human-associated habitat; material: faeces | place: United Kingdom | collected 2010/2012 ... | reverse complement strand
GCTCTTGTCGTTCTGGATGGACTTGAGCTCCTTTTCAAGCTGCGACTTTTCCGAGTTCATCCCGCTGAGCTCGTCTTTGAGCTTGTCGATATCCGCCTGCGTAACGGCGGAGGCGTCCTGCACCAGGGAAAGCGGTGTCAGCTCCGTCAGCGTCAGCGACGCGAAGACGGCCAGCACCAGGAGGATGCGTGCGATCTTTTTTCTGCTCATCGTCCGCCTCCCTCACACGTGCAGGAACTTGCGGATAGCCGTCAGGCTGCCACCCACACCGATCAGGATACCGGCGGCGGCAAAGATCGCAGCCACGGGCCGCCAGATCAACGTAAAGTCGACGATCGTCAACAGCTGCAGCCGGTCGGACATCGCAAGGCTCTTTGCGACCGATTCATACAGCAGCCACTGCAAGCCAAAGCCCAGCACCGCGCTGAGAAGGCCGATCATAAAGCCCTCGTACACGAACGGCCAGCGGATGAAGCCGTTCGTCGCGCCGACCATCTTCATAATGGCGATCTCGTCGCGGCGGTCGAATGTCGTGAGCTTGATGGTATTCGAGATGATGAAAACCGACACGAGCAGCAAAATAGCAATGAGCGCGATGCACACTACGCTCGCAACATTTCGCAGCGTGATAAAGCCGCCCGCGATGTCTTCGTCCACGCGGACATTGGCAACGCCTTCGACATTGTCGAAGATATCCTGCGCAGTCTTGCCGGAAATGCTCAGATCGTCAACATAGACAGCGTAGCGGTCGCGCAAAATCTCGGGGTCAAGGTTCTGGAACATGTTGTCCCCCTCGTAACGCGCCTCAAAGGACTTCATCGCCTCTTCCTTGCTGATGAAGACGCATTCCTTCACGTTGGCGCGCTGCTCGATGGCGCGACCGACGGCCTTGGTCTGTGCATCGTCGCAGCTCTCGTCCACGAAGGCGAGAATTTCATACTCGCTCTCGAGCTGTTGGAGCTGCACCTGCGCGTTGTACGCCACAAGCGAAAACGTACCCATGACGACAAGGCAGGCGACCGTGATGCCCACGGCCGCAAAGGACATGAATCCGTGCGAGAACATGTTGCGCATGCCCTCGCCGAAAAAGTAAGAAAAATCGTGTTTGCGCATAGCTTACCTCGCATTATAGCCGACGCCGTCGCCATCGCTCGTGATGATGCCCTGTTCGAGCGTGACGACGCGTTTTTTGAACTGATTGACAAGATCTTTCTCGTGCGTGACGACGACCATCGTCGTGCCGAGATGGTTGATGCGCTCGAGCAGGCGCATGATCTCCAGCGAGCGCGCGGGGTCCAGGTTGCCCGTCGGCTCGTCGGCGATGATGGTGCTGGGGTTGTTGATGAGCGCACGCGCAATGGCCACGCGCTGCTGTTCGCCGCCGGAGAGCTCGTTGGGATAACGGTCGGTCTTTTCCTCAAGTCCGACGAGCTCAAGCACATAGGGGATGCGCTTTTTGATCTCGCGCGGCGAAGAACCGACGGCGCGCATGGCGAAGCCCAGGTTCTCGTAGACCGTTTTCTTCTCGATCAGGCGGAAGTCCTGGAAGATGACGCCGACGGAGCGGCGCAGCAGCGGGATCTGCCGCTCGGCAATGTTCGTCAGGCTGAAGCCGTTGACGGCGATCTGACCGGACGTCGGCACGATCTCGCCGGTGAGCAGCTTGATGATCGTCGACTTGCCGCTGCCGCTCGGGCCGACCAAAAAGACGAACTCCCCATCCTCGATGCGAAGCGAAATGCCCTTTAAGGCCGTCGTGCCGCTCTCGTATTCCTTTACTACATCGCTCAGGCGTATCATGCTCTTCCCTCAGTTTCCAGCAGGTTTTGACTCGATCCCGCAAATTTTCAGTCTTTATTATAGCGCGGCAAGTCCGCGATGGCAACAGGTAATTATGTAAACTTTCAACTTTTTTGCCGCAAAATGGCGAAAAAACAAGGACTGTCTGAAGACAGCCCTTGTCAAATTCTTTTTCTTTACGCTTCGATGCCGCGGGAGGCAAGGTACTTTTTGACCATGAGCGCGACCTTGAAGGTGATGGCGTCGTCAAACTCGCGCAAGTCGAGGCCCGTGAGCTTCTTGATCTTCTCGAGACGGTAGACGAGCGTATTTCTGTGGACGAACAGCTTTCTCGCCGTTTCAGAGAGGATGAGGTTGTTCTCGAAGAACTTGTTGATCGTAAAGAGCGTCTCCTTGTCGAGCGCGTCGATGGGGTTCTTCTTGAAGACCTCCTGCAGGAACATTTCGCACAGTGTCGTCGGCAGCTGATAAATGAGGCGGCCGATGCCGAGGTTTTCATAGCTGATGATGTACTTCTCGGTGTCGAAGACCTTGCCGACCTCGATCGCCATCTGCGCTTCCTTATAGGACTTCGCGAGGTCGCGCAGGTGCGTCGCCACCGTGCCGATACCGACGACCACGGTGCTCTCACCGTTCACGCGCAGCGTCTCTTCGATCTGCGCGGCGGTCTTTTCAAGGTCGCTCATCTCCACATTGTCGCCGAGCTGCTGCACGAGCACCACATCGTCCTCGCCCATGGAAAGGACAAAGCTCGTCTGCCGGTCGGGGAAGATGTTCTGCACGGTCTCGACGGGGACGGCGTCGGCCTTTTCGTCCGTGCGGCGGATGACGAACACGCCGCGGTTGAGCTCCGCCTCGACGTGCAGCTCCTTGGCGCGGACGTAGATATCGCTTAAAAGAATGTTATCGGAGAGGATGCTCTTGACAAACGACGTCTTGTCGTGCTTTTCCTCGTAATAGCTCTTGGCGGTGTTGAGCGCGACGGTCGCCATGCTGCAGACGGTCGAGCTGAGCGCGTCCTCGCCGCGGGTGAAGGCCGCAAAGTCGAACTGACCGCCCCAGCCCTCGAGCGCCTTGAAGGTCTTGCCCTCGAGCGCGGTGCAGGCGCCCTCGGCCTCATTGATGGGCTGCACCAGATGCGGCCAGCGCTGGCCGATCTCCGGCAGGTCGGTGCAGGCGATGACCGTGCCCTCGGAGTCGATCACGCCAATGACCGTATCGGTCGTTTCCTTAAACTGTAAAACGATGTTCTGAAAAATCCTACCGGACATATTCCGTGCCTCCTTGATTTATTAGGGAGTTTGTGCATTCTGCCAACTTGATGGGACTATTATACTTTCTCCGTCTGACGATTGCAAGAACTTTTTTCTCTTTTCAACAATTTTTTTCTTCTTTTTTAGGCATTCCGTAAAGGAAGGACAAACGCTTACTTGTCCGCGCCCGCTTTTCCTTGGGCAAATTGCCCACTTTCCCGCAGGTTTTTGATCTCTTCCGCCGTGAGCAGGCGGTATTCGCCCTTGGAAAGCCCTTCGTCAAGCGTGAGTGAGCCCATGCTCAGCCGCTTTAAGTAAACGACCGGCTTTCCGCGCGAGGCCAGCATCCGCTTGATCTGGTGGAACTTGCCCTCGCGGATGGTGATGAGCGCCTCGCTCTGCGCGTCGCTCTTTAAAATCTCAAGCTTTGCCGGGAGGCATTCAAGCCCGTCGCCGAGCGTGATGCCCTGCACAAAGGCTTTACAGTCAGCGTCGTCGAGCGCGCCGTCGGTGCGGACAAAGTAGACCTTGTCGACGTGCTTTTTCGGCGCGAGCAGGTCGTGCGCGAGCGCGCCGTCGTCGGTCAGAAGCAGCAGCCCCTCCGTGTCCTTATCGAGCCGCCCGACGGGGAAAAGGCCGATCTTGCGGTACTCGGGCGCAAGCAGGTCTAGCACCGTCTCCCCGCGTCCGTCCTCGGTCGCCGAGAGCACGCCCGCAGGCTTGTGGAGCATCACATACGTGTGCTCACGATAAAAAAGCTCTTCGCCGTTCACGCTGATGCGCGCGGTCAAGGGGTCGCACTTGTCCTCCGCGCTGGCCGCGATGCACCCGTCGACGAGCACGCGACCCTCGCGCACGAGGGTCTTGACCTCGCGGCGCGAATAGCGCCCGGTCGAGGCGATGATCTTGTCGAGTCTCTGCTGTGCCATGGTGGTTCCCGCCTTTCTGCATTCTGAAGTATCAGTGTAGCATACTTTTTCTTTCGGTGGAATAGCTTTTATCGAAAGGGTGTGGTCGCTTCATGTTCATCATCACCGCCAAGTGCTCCAAACGCCGCGTTGTAAAAATTCTGCTCATCTTCGCACTGCTGCTCTCGCTCTTTCTGGCGCTGCGCGCGTGCCGGCATTCGTCTCCGCCGCCCGTCATCGCCGCCGGAACAAATGAAGAGCGCATTGCGTATCTTGCCTCCCTCGGCTGGGAGGTGAACGACCAGCCGATCGAAACGCTGAGCGTCACGCTGGGCGAAACGCTCGAAGAGCCGTATTTGAGCTACAACGACCTCCAGCGCTCGCAGGGCTTTGACCTCACACGCTATTGCGGGCAGACGCTCTCGCGTTACACCTATGTTGTGACCAACTATCCTGACGCCTCGCTCCCCTGTCAGGCCGACCTGTACGTCTGCGGCGGCGTGCTCGCCGCGGGCGACATCGTCTGCACCGGCGAAAACGGCTTCATGGCGGGACTCGCTTTTCCCGCCGGTTGACAGCGCTTTCTTCTCCCTCTCACAGCCCCCGTGCGGGGCTTTTTCTTTTTGACTATTGCGCGCGGCTGTGGTATGATTTCGGTGAACTGATATAAAGGAATCATCCCATGGAATTTTACACCCTCGCCAGTTCGAGCGCCGGCAACGCTGCGCTCGTCTGTCACAACGATACGCACCTTCTCATCGACGCGGGCATCTCCTGCCGCCGCATCACGCAATCGCTCGCAGTACTTGATCTCACGCTCGATGATCTCGACGGCATCCTCATCACGCACGAGCACATCGACCACGTCCGCGGACTGACGACGCTCGCCAAAAAATGCCCCGCCCCGCTGTATGCGACGTTCGGCACCGCGGCGGCGATCCAATACCCCGAGCCGCGCCTGTGCACCTTTGCCGTGGGCAAAGAGTTTACGATCAAGGACCTGCACGTCCGCTCGTTCCGCACGTCGCACGACGCGAAAGAGAGCGTCGGCTACCGCATCGAGAGCGACGCAGGCTCGCTCGCTGTGCTGACGGATACGGGCTTTGTCACCGACGAAGCGCACGATGCCGCCCTCGGCGCGGACATGCTGCTGCTCGAATCGAATCACGACGTCGTGATGCTCAAAAACGGCGGCTACCCTTACTACCTTAAGCAGCGCATCCTGAGCGAGTACGGGCACCTGTCGAACGACGCTGCGGCGGAATTCGCCATCGAATGCGTCCGCGCGGGCACGAGCGACATTCTGCTCGCGCACCTGAGCGACGAGAACAACTCCCCCGAGCTTGCCGAATACACCGTCGGCCGCGCGCTGCAATCGAGCGGGCTGAGCGTCCGCCTTGCCGCCGCGCCGCGCGACACCATCAGCGAGGTACACGTATGCAGAAGATCACCGTCCTTTGCGTCGGAAAACTGAAGGAGGCCTTCTACGAGCAGGCCGTCAAGGAATATGAAAAGCGCCTTTCTCGCTGCTGCAAGTTAGAGCTTTTGGAGCTGCCCGAGCAGCGCCTCGGCGACGAGCCGAGCGAGGCGGAGATCCGCCAGGCCCTCAAAAAGGAGGCTACGCTCGTCGAGCAGAAGCTTCCCAAGAGTGGCGCGCTGATTGCCATGTGCATCGAGGGACAGGAGATGAGCAGCGTAGCGCTTTCGCAGAAAATGCAGCAGCTCGCCGCGCGCGGCGCGTCGCAGCTGACGTTTCTCATCGGGTCGAGCTTCGGCCTTGACGAGGACTTAAAGAAAAAAGCCGACCTGCGGCTCTCGATGTCGCCGATGACATTTCCGCACCACCTGGCGCGCGTGATGCTGCTCGAGCAAATCTACCGCGCCTACCAGATCGAGGCCGGAACCAAATACCACAAATGACCCATCATCAACATAAAGGAGGACACCGCCCATGTCGGATGAAGTGAAGCTCACCTGGGGCAAGACAGAAAACGACCTTTTGCAGCGCTGGCCCAAATCCGCCGACGGCACGCCGGAGGAGCCCGCGCTTTTGACCGTCGCAATGGACACGAACGCCGAGACGGACATGCTCTGCGCCATGCTCCGCTCGTATGACATCCCCGTGCTGCGCAAATACGAGGGCGAGGGCTCGTTCGGCAAGATCGTGCCCGGCACGCCCGGCACGGCGGGCAGCGCCGCGCTGACGGCGGGAGGATGGCTGCGCTGGCTGGTGCTGTGTCTGGGCGTGACGTATCTGTTCAATTTCGTCTCCCTCGGCATCACAGCTCTGCTGGGAATGCTTAAGGGCGGCGCGGTGCAGAACCCACTTGCCCTGATGCAAATGAACAGCAGCCTGCTGGCCACGTTTCTGTTCGCCTGCGTGCTGGCACCCGTGGGGGAGGAGTTTTTGTTCCGCAAGCTGCTGTACGATAAAATCGGCGGATACGGCGTCCGCACCTATGTACTGGTGGGCGCGTTCCTGTTCGCGCTTTTCCACGCCAATCTGTCTCAGCTTTTGTATGCCTTTGTGCTGGGCGCCGTCTTCTGCTACATTTACGCCCACACGGGAAAGCTGCGGTATACCATCCTGCTGCATGTTGCCATCAACACCATCGGCACGATGGCGGCGCCCCTTTTCATACAATACGGAGGGATTTGGGGCACGGCTGCCGTGGGGATACTGGTGCTTGTGAGCATTGCGGCGGGCGCCGTGATCGCGGCGCGCAGGCGCTGGCGGTTTCCCGGTGCAGCACCCGCGGACGGCAGGGAAGGAGAGGGAGCGCAGCGCCCGGCCCACAGCTTTGGCCGTGCGCTGCGCACGCCGGGCATGCTGGCATACACAGGTCTGTGCGCGGCGCTTATTCTTGTGGTCACCTTTTTGACATGAGCGGTCCGTTCCGTGCAAAAAACGGAAAATAACGCGCGCCCCGCCGCATCCCGGTATGCAGCGGGGCTATTTTGTGCTATACTGTGCAATATCCGGGACGGAAAGTCCCGAACTTTGAAAGAAATATGCGAGGTATATCGTTTTGAAATTGATATCGTGGAATGTCAATGGTTTCCGGGCCATCCTCGGCAAAGGCTTCGCGGACATCTTCGAGGGCTTCGGCGCGGACGTCGTCTGCCTTCAGGAAACGAAGATGCAGCCGGGCCAGGCCGAATTTTCGCCGCCGGGCTACCACCAATACTGGTACAGCGCCGAGAAAAAGGGGTATTCCGGCACAGCCGTTTTCACCCGCATGGAACCGCTCTCCGTGCGCTACGGCATCGGCAAAGAGGAGCACAGCCACGAGGGCCGCGCCATCACGCTGGAGTTCGAGCAGTTCTTCCTCGTCAACGTCTATACGCCCAACAGCCAGAATGAACTGGCGCGCCTGCCCTACCGCATGCAGTGGGAGGATGATCTGCGCGCTTATCTGTGCGCGCTGGATACGGAAAAACCCGTGGTCTATTGCGGCGACCTGAACGTCGCCCATCGGGAGATCGACCTGAAAAACCCCAAGCAGAACATCCATTCGGCGGGCTTTTCCTATGAGGAGCGCCAGAAAATGACCGACCTTTTAATGAGCGGCTTTGTGGATACCTTCCGCGCGCTGTATCCGGACGCCGCGGGCCGCTACACCTGGTGGAGCTATTTCCGCCGCGCGCGGGAGACCAACGCGGGCTGGCGCATCGACTATTTCATCGTCAGCGAACGTTTGCGCGAAAAAATTGGCGACGCGCTCATTTACAGCGACGTGTACGGGTCCGACCACTGCCCGGTGGGGCTGGTCTTGGATGTGTGACGTACGCATATACTGTACGGCGGGGCGCGCCCCGCACCACGGACGCTGTGCGCCCGGAATAAGGGGGACTTATTTTGCTGGATTATCTTTTCGCGGCGCTGCTGGGCGTCATCGAGGGCATCACCGAATGGCTGCCCATTTCCAGCACCGGCCATCTGATCCTGGCCGATGAATTCATCCATATGTCCACATCGGATGCTTTTAAGAAAATGTTCGATGTAGTCATTCAGTTCGGCGCCATCCTTGCGGTGGTAGTGATTTTCTGGAGCAAACTGTGGCCGTTCCGCATCAACCGGGACGCCTGCGGTTCCGGTGTGTCCGGCCTGGTGGACCGCTACTGCCGCAAGGACGTGTGGGACATGTGGTTCCACGTGCTGGTGGCCATTGTGCCCAGCGCCGTCATCGGCCTGCCTCTGGACGATTGGATGACCGAGCACCTGCACAATCCGCCCGTCGTTTCCGCCATGCTCATCCTGTACGGCGTGTTCTTCCTGCTTATGGAAAGCACCGTGGGCAAGCGCCGCCCCCAGGTGCGGCGCATTGGACAGATCAATTACCGCATGGCTCTGTTCATCGGTCTGTTCCAGTTCCTGGCGCTGGTGCCGGGAACCAGCCGTTCCGGCGCAACGATCCTGGGCGCGATGCTCATCGGCTGTTCACGCACGGTGGCGGCCGAGTTCACGTTCTTCCTGGCCGTCCCCACCATGGCGGGAGCCAGTCTCGTCAAGGTCGTCAAGTTCCTGGCCGACGGCGGCGGCTTTTCCGGCTCTGAAGTGGGAATTCTTCTCACGGGCTGCGCCGTGGCGTTCGCCGTTTCCATGCTGTGCATCCGGTTCCTGATGAACTATGTGAAAAAGCATGATTTCAAGGTGTTCGGCTGGTACCGCATTGGTCTGGGCGCGCTGGTTTTGGCGTATTTCTATCTGCTGAAGCCCGCGCTGTAAGCCTCCGGTAAGCGCAAAAATAAAAGAACGCCCCGTTCCGGCTGAACGGGGCGCTTTTTTGTTACCGTTTTTCTGCAGGCGCAGCCTGCGGGTCCGCCAGAGCGCACTCCAGCGCCGCGATGCGCTGCTGCAGCGCCTTGATGTCCGCGTGCACCACGTCCGGATAGTCCCGCTGGTTCAGCTCCTCGCTGGAACGCGCCACCTTGCTGCCGTTCACACGCACCACGCAAGCCGGAATGCCGATGGCCGTGGCATTGGCGGGAATACAGGACAGCACCACACTGTTGGCTCCGATACGGCTGTTCGCACCGATGGTGATGGGCCCCAGCACCTTGCAGCCTGTGCCGATGAGCACGTTGTCTCCGATGGTGGGGTGGCGCTTTCCCTCATCTTTTCCGGTGCCCCCCAGCGTAACACCGTGGTATAGAGTGACGTTGTTACCGATCTCCGCCGTTTCGCCGATGACGACGCCCGCGCCATGGTCGATGAACAGGCCGTCTCCGATGGTGGCCCCGGGATGGATCTCGATGCCGGTGAAGCCCCGCCCCCACTGGCTGACCATACGGGCACAGAACAACCGTCCGTGCTTGTAAAACCAGTGCGACACCCGGTAGAACACCAGCGCGTGAAAGCCCGGATACAGCAGCATTACTTCGGCCAGGCTGCGTGCAGCCGGATCTTTTTTCAGCATGGACTTCGCGTCCGCCAAAAGGCCCATTCAAACCCCTCCTCCCGCGCGGCGGGCGATTTTCCCGCGGCACGTTTCTTCTTTTATTCCAAAACTCCGGCCCGGACGGGCCGCCGATGGGTTATAGTATACCATTCTTGTAGTATATACGCAAGAAAAAAGCGCCGTTCCGGCGGAACGGCGCTTTTCTGGTTCAGTCACATTTTCTCCTCCGGCGTCGGCGCAGGCACAGAGGCCCCGGCAGCAGCCTGCGCCTCCAGGCGGCGGTGCACGCCCAAGCGCAGCAGCGCGTGCAGGATACTGCACACCGGCACCGCAAACAGCATGCCCGCAATGCCCCACAGGCTGCCGCCCACCGTGACGGCGGCCAGCACCCAGATGGGCGGCAGCCCAACTGAGGAGCCGACCACACGGGGATAAATGAGGTTGCCCTCCACCTGCTGGAGCACCAGCAGGAAAATCACGAAGATCAGCGCCTGCGTCAGGCTCTCCATCCCGATCATGAATGCGCCCACAATGAGGCCCACCCAGGCGCCGACGATGGGAATGAGCGCCGTAATGCCCACCAGCGCGCCGATCATGGGCGCATAGGGCAGCCGCAGCAGCGACATGCCCAGCCAGCACAGCGTGCCCAGAATGCACGCCTCCGTGCACTGGCCGGAAACGAATTTCGCAAACGTGCGGCTGGCCATATTGGCCACAAAGAACAGGCTGTCCGCCCATTTGCGCGGCAGAAACGCCACGCACACACGGGCCGTCTGGCTTTTCAGCTTCTCCTTGCCCAGCAGGATATACAGCGCGAAGATGAACGCCATGATGGCGTTGAACACGCCGCCCACGATGCCCGACAGCACCGATACCGTGCCGCCCAGCAGATTGCCCGCGCCTTCGGTAACGTAGCTCAGAAGCTTTTTGCCCGTTTCATTCCAGTCGATCTGCAGCGAAGCCAGCCATTGCTCCGCCTGCGGGAACCGGTCGGCCCCTTCCAGCGCCCACTTCTGCGCGGCCGTCAAAAACTCGGGGATGGCCTCTCCCAGCACCGCGAACGCACTCAGCAGCTCCGGCACCACCAAGGCGAACACCGCCGTCAAAATAACAATGATGGCCAGCAGCGAGAGGAGGATGCACAACGGACGGCGCAGCGCCGCCGCGCGTTTGTTTTTTGGATTCTTCAAAAGGTGCCGTTCAAAAAAGCGCATTGGGATGTTCAGCACGAACGCCATGCAGAAGCCGAGGAGAAGCGGCCACAGGATATTAAGCAGCCAGCCCGCCGCGTCCGCCAGCAGCGACAGGTTTTGCAGGGCCCAGTAAAAGAATATCGCCGCACCCGCGATGCCCAGGATTTTCAGTACAGTAAGTTTGTCCAGTTTCACAGGAATACTCCGTTTCTTTTTCATTCCGATCGTTTTTCAGATCCATCATACAGCATGAAGACGTGTCCGCAAAACAAAAACGCTGTAAAAATAACACGTCCGCAGCCGGCCGCAAAAAATAAGGACGGATCTTGTCCGCCCTCATTTTATCACGTTTTCAGTACCTCTACAAGCGCTTGGGCCAATGCCGCATGCGCGCTCCGCGTCAGGTGTATGCCATCCAGCGGATGCACTTCCACGCCGGGCACGCGCCCTGCGTCCAGAAAGCGCGCACCCAGCTGCAGAACCACGGGCTCCAGTTCCTGTGCCAGAGCGGCAGCCTTTTCCGCACATCCGCCACCCAAAGCGTTGCGGAAGACCAGACTCTCGTATGCGGGCACAATAGGCGCAGGGCATACAGCCAATATATCGGGTTTATCACGCCATGCATCGGTATCGGCAGCCTTTTTCAACAGGCGTCCAATGCCCTGTGCAATGAGATAGGCATTGCATCCGAACCGTTCCTTCGTATCATTTGTTCCCAACATCACCACCAGTGTATCCAAGGGCGCATGGCTCATCATACAGGGCGTAAGGTAGGAAAGGCCGCACAGCCCTTCGGTGACGGGGTCGTCAAACACCGCGGTACGGCCCGGCAGGCCCTCCTCAATCACGGTCCAGCCCGGCCCCAGCAAAGCCTGTATACGGCACGGATATCTCTCTGTTTCCCCATAGCGGCCGTCCCGCTCCGGGTCGTATCCATACGTGTTTGAATCTCCAAATACAAGTATACGGCGCTCGGTGATATTTTCATAATCCATCACAGTCACATCCCTTTCGTTCTGTGCTTACAGCAGCTTTGCTGAAATGGCTCCTGCCGTAGCCTCGCGGTTCGCCTCCGTCAGGGCGGGATTGGTGCGGCAATATTCATTGAACAGTACGTCGATGATGAACAGCAGACCCATCTTTACAGCCACGGAACCGGATTGCAGCGGCCCCTCCTTGGAGCCGCACAGCAGGGTCACATCTGCCATCGCAGCGGCAGACGACTTTGCAAAATGCGTCACCAGGATGATCTTTGCGCCGCGTCTGCGCGCCGGGCGCAGCACATCCAGCATATCCTTTGTCGCGCCGGAATAGGAAAAAAAACAGGATCACATCGTCCGGCGTGGAGAGCGCCGCGGCCATGGCCTGCATGTGGGAGTCCTCGATGCACTGGAACTGGGGTGCGGCTGTAATGAAACGCGCCCATGCCTCCATGGCAATGACCAGGCTTCCCCCCTGTCCGAAGCAGTAGACCCGCTGTGCGGCGGAAAGATATTTCACTGCCCGGCCCACGTTCTCCTCGTCGATCTGCGCCAGCGTCTGGCCAATGGCCGCCACGTTCGTGGCATACAGCTTTTTGCACATGTCGGTAATGCTGTCCTCCGGCAGGACCTTTCCATAGATGCCGACCTCGTCATCCGCCGCCGGGGCGCCGCTGGCCTTTGCAAGGGCCAGCTTGAAATCATTGTAACCGGAAAAGCCCAGCGTACGGCAGAACCGTGAGATCGTGGCCTCGGCTACGCCGCATTCCTCCGCCAGCGCCGTGATGGACATGTACTGTGCCTCCACACGGTGCGCGAAGATGTAGTCCGCTGCCTTCCGCCCGGATTTCGTGAGGTTGTTGTATTCACCCGTCATCGTATCCAATACGTCCTTATATTCCACGGGGCGCCTCCTTTTCAGATTTAAAAATGAAAATCTTTTTCATTTATGCTTTCTTTAATTATAAGCATACGAAAGGAAAACACACAAGAGCTTTTCATCAAATTGTAAGAATTTGGCACGATGCACAAAAAACGAAAAGATTTTCATTACAAAAGCAGATTGAAAATGTTTTTCACAAATGGTACTATGAGGACGAAGCAGGACAGGACGCGCCCCGCAGGTACCGGTACGCGGTGCGCGCCGTCCCCAATATATCAAAAACAGGAGGACCACTATGAAAAAGCTGTTCGCCGTCGCTCTCGCGCTGGTTCTGTCCGTCGGCATTTTTGCCGGCTGTAATGCAAGCGGCACATCCTCTTCCGCACCCGTCTCTACGTCGGCCCCGGCCGCTTCTTCTTCCGCTTCCCCGTCGGACGACCCCACCCAGATGACCGCAGAGATTACCTGGTGGGCGTTCCCTACCTTTGGGCAGGAAAATGCCGATGATCCCGCCGGCACTTACGAGCAGAAGATCATTGAAGCGTTCAACGAAAAGTATCCCAACATCAAGGTGAACCTCGAGACCATCGACTTCACCTCCGGGCCGGACGCCATCACGGCCGCCATCGAGGGCAATGCGGCCCCCGACGTGCTGTTCGACGCCCCGGGCCGCATCATCGAATACGGCAAGAATGGCAAGCTGGTGTCTCTGGACGATCTGTTTACCGATGAATTCGTCAAAGATGTGAATAACGACGCGCTGGTCAATGCATGCAAGGGCAATGGCACCGCCTACATGTATCCCATCAGCTCCGCTCCGTTCTATATGGTCATCAATCAGAAGCAGTGGGAAGAAGCCGGCGCTCTTGAGTTTGTCAACCAGGAGGGCGACCGCACCTGGACTACTGAGGACTTTGAAAAAGCGCTGAAGGCTCTGCACGAGGCCGGTGTGAATCCCGGCACACTGTTCTGCCAGGGCCAGGGCGGGGACCAGGGCACCCGGGCCTTCATCAGCAATCTGTACGGAGCCGAAATTGCCAATGCGGACATGACCGAGTATACCATGAACAGCGAAGCTGGCGTCAAGGGCCTGGAAACTGCGCAGAAGTGGATTCAGGACGGCCTTTTGGGCAACGGCGTTGCCTACAACGGAGGCAGCGATATCGAGCTGTTCAAGACAGGCAGCACCTCTTTTACACTTTGCTGGGGTACCTCCACGCAGCTTGTGAACCAGGCCACGCTGGATGAGAACGCTATCACCACGCTTTCCCTGCCGTTCCCCTCCGACGACGGCGTGCCCGCGCTGGAGTATCTGGTCAACGGCTTCTGTGTGTTCGACAACGGCGATGACACGAAAGCTGCCGCGGCGAAAGAGTTTATCAAATTTGTATGCGACGACGAGACCTGGGGCCCGAAGAACGTTGTGCGCACCGGCGCATTTCCCGTGCGCGCCAGTTTCGGCGACCTGTATGCGGGAAATGAAGAGTATAAGCTGCTGTCCGGCTGGACGAAATATTACGCTCCGTATTACAACACTATGGACGGTTTTGGCAACATGCGCACCGA
>ERZ827186.2142-NODE-2142-length-14029-cov-5.340776_pt1 | contig 14029 bp, 8 predicted proteins | sample MGYA00519918_ERZ827186 | MGnify/ENA primary metagenome ERZ827186 (study PRJEB31778, sample SAMEA3449275) | human gut metagenome | biome: human gut; feature: human-associated habitat; material: faeces | place: United Kingdom | collected 2010/2012 ... | reverse complement strand
TTCGCCGTGTTTATAAGTCTGACCCACCCCTAAACCCCCGCCTCGGCGGGGGCTTTATGGGAGCCGGACGTGCGGGATCATTTTATCGATATGAAACGATTTCTGAAAATCAATGCCGCGGATAATGTCGCCGTCGCGCTGGCCGACGACCTGCACAAGGGCGAGACGGTCGAGGTAGACGGCGTCGGCGTGACGCTTCGGGACGACATCGCCCGGGGACACAAGTTCGCCCTGCGCGACATCGCCGCGGGCGAGAACGTCGTGAAATACGGCTATCCGATCGGCCACGCCACGGAGGATATTCCGCAGGGCGGGTGGATTCACTCCCACAACCTGAAAACCAACCTCCGCGACGACCTCGAATACACCTATGCCCCGAAGGTCTACGACGTGGCGTATCCCCGGCGCGACGCGAAGGTGATGGGCTACCTGCGCAAGAACGGTGCGATGGGCATCCGCAACGAGCTGTGGATCGTGCCTTCGGTGGGGTGCGTCAACGGACAGGCGCAGGCCATCGCGGAGCGCGTGAAGCGCGAGTGCGACTGCTCGCACCTCGACGACGTGCGGGTCTACACCCACAATTACGGCTGTTCGCAGCTGGGCGACGACCATGCCAACACGCAGAAGGCGCTGGCGGCGTTGGTGAAGCACCCCAATGCGGGCGCCGTGCTGGTGCTGGGCCTCGGGTGCGAGAACAACCAGGTGTCGGCCCTGAAGGAGGTGATCGGCGAGTGGGACGACGAGCGGGTGAAATTCCTGATCGCCCAGGAGGTCGAGGACGAAATCGAGGCCGGATTCGAAATCTGCCGCGGGCTGGTCGAAAAGACGAAAAGCGATAAACGCCAGCCGCTTCCGCTCTCCTACCTCAAAGTGGGGTTGAAGTGCGGCGGTTCGGACGGTTTTTCGGGCATCACGGCCAATCCGCTGGTGGGGTTGTTCTCCGACTGGCTGATCGCGCAGGGCGGGACCACGGTGCTGACTGAGGTTCCCGAGATGTTCGGCGCCGAAACGATCCTGATGGACCGCGCTGCGGACCGCACGGTCTTCGACGAAACGGTCTGCCTGATCAACGATTTCAAGCACTATTTCCGCAAGTTCGACCAGCCGATCTACGAGAACCCTTCGCCGGGCAACAAGAAGGGCGGCATCACGACGCTCGAAGAGAAGTCGTTGGGATGCGTGCAGAAGGGCGGGGCGCAGCCCGTCGTCGATGTGCTGAACTACGCCCGGCCCGTCACGAAACCGGGGCTGAACCTCTTGCAGGCTCCGGGCAACGACCTGGTGGCCGCTTCGGCGCTGGCCTTGTCGGGCTGCCAGCTGGTGCTCTTCACCACGGGGCGCGGCACGCCGTTCGGGGCTTTCGTGCCGACGATGAAGATTTCGACCAACACCCGGCTTTCGGAGTTCAAGGCCAATTGGATCGACTTCAACGCCGGAACGCTGGTCGAGGACGAGGAGCCGCAGGCCGTGCTGGAGCGCTTCATCGACAAGGTGCTGGCGACGGCCGACGGCGAGCACCTGAAGCACGAAAAGACGGGTTTCAAGGAGATCGCCATCTTCAAGACGGGCGTAACGCTCTGACGGCGCCATGCTGCGTTCGGCGATACTGATGATTCTGCTCTGCCGGGGCCTTTGGGCCTCGGCAGAGACGGTTTATACCGTCGATTGCAACGGCGGCGGGGATTTCCGGACCATTCAGGCGTGCTTCGACGCCCTGCCGTCGAAACCCGCGGAGTGGCGCACGGTGCGGATCATGCCCGGCACTTACCGCGAGAAAGTGACGCTCGACGTTTACAAGGACAAGGTCGTCGTGGTCGGGTGCGGGAAATATCCCGGCGACGTGCGGCTGGTCTGGGACGACCATTCCGGCAAGGTCGTCGATGGCCGGGAGCTGACCACCTACGACAGCTATACCTTTTCGGTGCAGGCCGACGACGTGCTGCTGCATAACCTCGAGATCTGCAACGACGCCGGGAGGGTGGGGCAGGCCGTGGCGCTCGAAACGCGCGGCGACCGCATCTGGATCGACGGCTGCCGTCTGATCGGCAATCAGGACACCTTCTTCACGAAAGGCTATGTCTCGCGCGTGTTCGTCACGGACTCCTACATCGAGGGTACGACGGATTTCATCTTCGGGCCCTCCATCGTCGAGTTCGTGCATTGCACCATCCATTGCAAGGCCGACAGCTTCATCACGGCGGCTTCGACCACCGAGCGCAACAAATACGGATATGTCTTTACCCATTGTCACGTGACGGCGGCCGAAGGGGTGACGCGGGTTTACCTCGGGCGTCCGTGGAAATCCACGGCCCGGACGGTGTGGCTGATGTGCGAACTGCCCGGGGCGATTTGCCCCGAAGGGTGGCGCGACTGGCACGACGCGGCCCGCAAGGGCGACGTGTTTTACGCCGAATTCGGCTGTTACGGTCCGGGCGCCGACCGTTCGGGACGTGTGGCCTGGTCGCGGGAGCTTACCGTCGGGGAGGCCGTCGATGATTATTGGTTTCCGCGGCCCGGGCAGGGCATTTTTTCGAAAAAGACCGGTTCGGAGGCATTCCGGGCCGATTGGTGTCCCGGGAGCGATACCCCTACGGACGTTCTTCCGTTTATCGAGTATCGGATGGACCGCCGGATGGAAGCGACGTTTGGCAAGATGAAAGAGTATCTCGACAAACGGCGTGCGGCAGAGAAAACGTCTGCGGGCGAATAGTTGCCCGCAGACATTCATTTCTCGCGCACGGGGCGCACGGGCAATGCTCCGGAGAGGTCGGTGGTCTGCATTTCGGCCCTGTCCGTCAGATGGAATACCTGCGCGCGCGTTCCGGTTGCCGGAACCGCCGTCCAGTAACGGGTTTCCTGACCCATTCCCTCTCCCCGTCCGCTCCCGGACCGCTGTCCTACCGCCCGGAAAAGGATCGTCCGGTCATCGTCGTGCTGCACGGCCGAGCAATAGAACCGGAAATTCCGGAATCCGGAGGTTTCCGACGGTCCCTTTGCCGTGTTCGCGGCATCGAACGATGCGAAGGCTCCCGAGGCGGGCACCGTGTATCCGACGGGCGAGGGATCGTAAATCGTCTTCACGACTTCGTAATCGCGCACCGACGTTTCGAACCCGTTGGCTGCGGCGTTCCACAAATGCCAGTAAGAGGCGCCGCCGAACCAGCCGTACGGATCGCTGTAAAACACATACGGAGTTTGTATCGCCTCTGAGAGTTTGGTGCTTCCGTTCACGATCTCGTATCTGTCCGGATAGGTCGTCTTGTCGCTGTTGTCCGTATTCAGGGCCGGCATCGGGTCCTTGCGCCCGAACTGGAAATAGGGCTGGCTGCCGGGGGCGGCGGTTTCATATGCCTGCTGGCGAATCGTGAATGTCTTGCCGTCCGTCTGCGGCTCATGTCCCGTCTGGGTGATGCGCACCTGCACGTCGCGTGGTCGATAAATGTCGATCAGATCGTTGCTGTACCACCCGATGTTGACGGGCAGAAAGTCGTAATGGGTTCCGTTGGCCGTTTCTACCGGGACATAATCGTCGAGCCGCTGCCCGGTCACCCAGATATGCCAGCTCCATACAAGGGTGCTGTTCGCGTTGTCTTCGGCATACAGGGCGATCACGCAGTTGCCCTGGCGGATCGTTCCGGCTTCCACTTCGAACGCGATATATTGTACGTTTTTTCCGAGCATGTTTCCCTGCGTGGGGGATACTCCGACGTTCTTCACGAGATTGTTCTCGTCCTGCCACAGAATCGCGGCCCTGAACGTACGGTCGGACGTGATGAACGGAGATTGGATGTCTCTCGAAACGCAGTCCCAGAATGGGTATTCCACATACCATTCGTCGGTTTTCTTTGCGTAGGCTTCCTGATTGTCTGCGCCGTTGCGTATCGCATTGCCGTAGATCAGCGGGAAGCGGTATGTGCCCGGCGCATTGACGACATAGCAGTTGGCCGTGTTGACAGGCGTCGTGCCGCCTGCCGTGGAGAGGTCGTAGTCCGTCACGGCCTCCGCCGTCCGCAGCGACGTGTTCGGGTCTATCGTTTCGTCGATCGGCTTGGAGCCGACCGCAGCTTCGTATTTCACCTCCTCCACGCTGCCCTCGGCCTGATCCGTGAATCCGGTCACCCATTCGGGACACCGGGAGGTCCAGGTCTTTCCGCCGTCGGTCGAGAATTCGGCGGACCATGCCAGCGGCGTCGGGGGAAGCTCTTCGGTCTGCCCGGCCTTGACGCGCTCCGCTTTGCGGTAACTCCGGACGGCATAGGCCGCCGTTCCGCCCCGGTGAGTCAGCACGATGTCGTCGGTCGGCACCTCCAGAATATCTTCCGTCGTGATTTTCGACGACGAAAGGTTGTAGACGACCGTTTTGCCTATGGGCCATTCGGTGCCTCCGATGTCGGCCGTCATCGTTTGCAGCTCCTCCTCGCCGGGAAGCGTGTATTCGATCACGATCTGCGCATCGGCGGGCAGCGTCTGCGGCGGCAGCATGAATACGCCGTCGGCATCGGTGAGTTCATGGCCCGGTTCGGCATATCCCGGATTCTCCTTGTCTTCGGGGAGGTCGCCGGTCTCGGGCGCGAGCGCATCGGTGTAGGAATGGACCGCGGGGTCGAGCGTCCATGCGACCGCCGGAGTCCCGGACCCGGCGCCTGCCGCATTCACCCGGAAGGAGCCCTTGTAACGGACGTTCCTGAGCGAAATCGACCGGATATTGCGCAGCTCCATGCCCGTGGCAGTCGTGCTGACGCGGAATCGGATCGCCGTGAGCACGTGTTTGAAGACGAGCGGAACTCCCGTCTTTTCGTAGTCCGCTCCGGTGACTCCCGCAATCGAGGCGATCAGCAGGTCCTGCTGCTTTTGCAGGTCGGGGTCGGTTTCGTAAACGAACGATCCGGCGGGGTCCGACGGTGGGGTGAGGTTGTCGGCCGGATCGGGAACGCAGGCGATGAATCCGAGTTTCTGCCCCGCATACCAGCGCCAGTAATACCGTTCCGAAGGCTCCCAGCGGCCGTTTTCCCGAAGGGCGATCTCTTCGCCGGACATCACGTCGAACGATGCGGCGTCTGTGTCCGTATAGCTGTAAGCCCACATCCGGAACGACGCGGGAAAGTCGTCGGTTTCGGTCTGCGTGCCGCGGGTCGCGGCATGCGGTGCTGCGCCGAATCCGTCGGTCGTCGATACGTCGAGATGGAACGGCCGGTCGCCGCCCGGCAGTTCCGCCGTGAAGCCGCGGTCTTCCTGCGCGAGGACGCCGCCCGTGCGCGTGGCGGCTCCCTGCACCGGGCCGAGGCCGTCCCAGCCGTTGCGGACCGTCACCGCGAAGCCGATCGAGCCGTCGCCCGGCGCAGAGGCGGATTCCGGCGCGTCTTTCGTACAGGACCCGGCGAAGGCTCCCGCCGCAAACAGTATGGCGATGCGGAGTCCTGTTCGTGTCATACTTTTCATATCGTTCGTTTTCAACAGTCGTTTTTGCCGGTCGGGACATGCCCGGGTCCGGCGGCGCTCCCAGCCGGGAGCTTGTCTGCGACCGGGAGGGGGAGTCAACCCCGCCCGGCCAATACGGGCATCCGCATGGGGCGGACGCTTCGGAACCGCGTTCGGCCGCGGTTACAGTTCGGGAGTCTGGTCGGTCGGAATCCAGTCATCGACGGTCACCGTGAACCAGATATAGTCGCCGAGAATGTCGTCGCCGCCTTTTTCGGGATTCTCGGGATCGTGTTTGCCGACGCCTTCGTCGGTGAAGTTCAGCGTATAGACGTAGTGGTAGCCCGGCTTCCACTCCTGAGCGCCCTCCTTGCTGACGATGCCGACGGCCGCATAGCCGTAGTGGTCCTCAGTCTCCATGTCGCCTTCGGAGGCGATGGGGAAAATCTGCACCCAGCTGTTGTCCGGATCTTCCGTAATGACTTTTCGGAAAACTTTCATTTTCAGGGCGAGATATGCGCCTTTTTCATCTCTGTTTTCGGCCCAGGCCCACGGGTTGCCGTTGTAATAATTGCCGGAGAAGTTCTGGGGAATCAGCATCATATTGCCGCCTTCGCCCAGCAGTTCTACGGCATCGCCTTCCGTGCCCTCTGCCACCGGTTCCAGTACGACCGGCGTACTCAAAGTGTGTTTGTAGCGTTGCAGGTTGACGTTGTTGCCCGTTTCGTCGCCATAGGTGAGATTCGAGCCCGTCGGCGCGATGATCTCCCAGTGGTCGGCGGGAATGAGGGTCGGATTCGTCGTGCCCTCCGTCACATTGCCGTCCGTAGTGAAGTCATTGCTCTTGCGGAACACGAAATTGCCTTTCGACGGAATGTTGCGCAGTTCGATCTCCTTGATCTCGATTCTCAGCTGGTCGCCGCTCTTCTTCTTGGCCTTGAACGAAACCTGCGAAAGAATGTGGCGGAAATTCAGCTTCACGGGCTGCCCCTTTCCATAGGTGGCGGAAGTTGCCTTGGTGCGGGCGATCACGATGTCCGTCTGGTCGGCGTGCACCGTTGCGGGTACGAATCCGCGGATTTCCTGGCCTTTCTCCAGTCCGGACCCGTCCCCGCTCCATACCGGCTGCGATACGTACTGGCCTGCCATCACGTTGCCGTCCTTGTCATAGGCCGTGGCGCTGCCTCCGTTTGCGGGAAGCGTCGGGGGATACCAGGCGGAAAAGGTCAGTTCGTAGCTCGGCCACGAGTATTTTCCGGGCAGATAGAATCCCGCGCCTTTGTTGTCGTCGGCAGCCTCCTTGTATTCTGCCAGCAGACGGTTGAAATAGAAGCTGTTTTCACCGTAGGCGACGACGTAGAAACCTTGGTTTTTCAGCTGGTCGATTTTGGTGACCGTGCCTCGCGTGGCTTTGGGGACTACGGGCGAGAAGGTGATGTAGCCCGTTCCTTCCGGATCGGGATTGACGCTCGTGGTCTCTACCTGCGAGCAGGCCGTCATGGCCGCTGCGGCCATGATGGACAATAGAGTTTTTTTCAGCATAACGGAAAATTTGATAAATGGTTCATTGTCATATTTCGGATCGAATTACATGTCGATATCGACGTTCACTTCGCCCCAGTCGTCGATCGTGGGGTTCATGCCGCTGCTTCCGGCCGCCGGATCGAATTCGAGTCCGTCGAGACGGATGAATACGCGGCGCGGGTCCGGGGCGTCATGGATCTGGGGCGTCACCGGGTCGTCCGTGTCGCCGTAGACCCGGTATTGCTGCGTGCCGCGGGTCAGGACGCCGTAGATTACGATCTTGTGGGGGATTGCGGGTACGGGGCAGTGGCCGAATGTCAGGAATTCGGCCCGCACCGTGGTGGCGTCGGTTTTCCGGACTTCGAAGGGCACGATGCAGGCGGGGCCCGACAGCCGGTCCGAGGCCGGCAGCATCTCGCCCGCCATGCCGGAGAGCGTGCCGCTGAGCTGGGATACGTAGTCGAGATTCTTCACATGCACGATTTCGACCGTGTAGCGGCAGACCTTTTCGTTCGGGTAGAGCGTAATGGTCTGATCCGTTTCCCGGCGGACCGTCACTCCGCGCAGGCATGCGCCGTAGACCATGTCGGGCGGCAGCAGCACGGCCTGATCCTCCGTGCCTTCGGCCCGCGGCACATTGTCGCCGCCGCGGCCCATGGAGGCCAGCAGCGAACCGGAGGTTGCGCCGACCGTGAATCCGTCCAGCCGTTTCGTATCGGCGAACCGGATCTTTTCCGTGTCGCCGTTCAGGGCCAGTACGTCGTAGCGGCCCTCGGCCAGCGAGACGGCTCCGCCCGCCTTGCCGGCAAGGTGATATTGCACCGGTTCTCCGCCCTCCTCGGGGAAGAACCATACGTACATGCTTTCCGGGTCCGCATCGGGGGCTTCGCGCCAGTCGAAAACGACATGCAGGGAGCTGGTGTGGGGGTGCTGGTAGCACAGTTCCTTGTGGTCGCAGGCCGCGAGGAGAAGCAGTGCGCCGAGACCGGCGGCTGCCATACGATGTATTATGCGGATCGTTTTCATCGCCGGCCTCCTTTCCTGTTGTTATAGTTTCCGCGGCCGATCAGCCACACGAGCGACACTTCGGCTTTCGTGGGGCCGAACCAGCGGAGCCGCTTCGTGGCCTGCCATACGTAGCAGTCTTCGAGCGAAATGTATTCCCAGTATTCGCCTCCGAGGTAGCCCGCGCCGACGGTGAAATCCAGGTTGAGCCTGCGCCCGACGGGCAGCGAATAGCCGTATTCGACACCTGCGCCCCAGTTGGCCTTGTCCCAGAGCGATCCGCCGGGTTTGCCGCCTATGTAACCGCGGCCGCCCGTTTCGAAGTCGTAGGTGAGGAGTTGTCCGTAGACGCCGAGGTGATGGCCTTGCAGCGGTTTTTCCTGCGCGCGTTTCCCGAACCATTTGCGGACGTTCAGCTCTCCGCCGTAGGTCCGCCAGTACCAGTGTTTGCGGTCGGTTTTCCACCATGCGTACATCCAGTTGGCTCCGACGGACCAGTTGCGGCCCGCATAAAACTCTGCTCCTATGTTTGGCACTGCAATTGCATCGTAAAGCATGTTGGTTTTGACCGCCATGTAGAACGGCCTTCGGGTCCGGGGCGTGTGTCCGGCGAAAGCGGGCGCGGAAACGGGCGCGGAGAGGGGTGCCGGGGTTCGCAGCACGGGCTTCGGGAACGAAACGCCGGCCGCGATCGGCTGCTGCCTGACGGGAGTTGTCTCGTAGCGCAGGCAGAGCTGCGTGGCCCGGAGCTCGGGGAAAAGTTTCCGGTACATGTAGCGGTAGGGTTCGCCCTCTTTGAAATGCGCCAGACGGGCGGCATTGGCGTCCCCGGCCTTTTCGCCGCCGCGGCACCGTTCGGCGATGTCGTGCAGGAGTTCCAGCACTGCGTCCCGGCAGGGTACGCCGGGGTCGTTTTCGACCAGCCGGATCAAACCGCCCCAATCGCGTCCCAGGAACGTGAACGAGAGCAGCGAGTCGGGTATCCCGCCCTCGCGCGACAGATGTTCGAGAAGCGCTTTCGCCCGTTTTTCCGAAAGACGCTTGTTGAGCAGGACGGAGCCTTCGGGCGAAGCGCCGCCCGTGACCTCGATGCGGCGGAGGCGGCCCGTCGGGCCGGCATAGGTCCGCAGGCTGTCGGCAATGCGTTTCAGGGCTTCCCGGTTCCCGTGCAGGCCGGGTTCGAGGACGGAATGACCCTGGCGGAAATAGATCCGCACCGAATCGCATTCGGAGCGGGCGATAGCACAGAAACCTTGTAACAGAAACAGTAGGGTAATGAATTTCTTCATAGGCCGTATGTTCACAACGGAATCCGTCTTTTGGCGGCCGGCGGAGAGTCGCTGACATCGCGCCGGTCGGCAATAATTCCCCCCCCCTCACGGCCCAGAGGGGAGTCATGGTTTGGTTTCGTAAATTAAAAAAGAAAGCGTGGAGTCGTTTTTGCTTATCAGGTGGATGGTTGTGGAAGGACCGGTAATAACGATAAACGATAACGCCCCACACTTGTATAGATACGAGAAGGAGGGCGGAAAATGTCCTGATTACAATATCTAAACAAGAAAATGAGTGCTGTTCGTTGTCCCGTCGTTATTGAAAAACTTCCACATTTTCCACTTAGGACAGTGCGAAAACACTTTCTACTATGCCTGTCGGATAGTCTCCCGACAGCGCAAAATTAGAAAATAATTTTCACATTGAACAACACTCATATGAAAAAAACGATCACAAATTTCCGGAAAACTATTTTTTCTTGCAAGAATAAATGTTACGGAATTGCAATTTTATCTTTTTTTATCTCGGGGTGTCATCGGATGTTTCCTGCGTTCTCGGCAGGCGGGACGGCCGTGCGAAACGGGGGCCTTATTACTGGGGGACATAACGTGTGATTTTCGGAATCACTAAAATAATTCTTTTTTTCGAATTATGCAACCTGTTTCGGTAATTAAGATATAAGATGTGCGCACGCGGCGATTGCTGCCGTGTGCATTCGGTGTGTGCGGCTTCGGGCGGCGGTGTCAGGCGGCGGCTTTTGCGAGGATGCTCTTCAGACGGCGGGTCATGAAGTACTGGATCACGCCGCGCAGGAACATGTAGAGCGTGAAGGCCAGCCAGAGGGCGTTGTTGCCGATCAGCGGGTGGCAGGCGTAGTAGATGGCGAAGTAGGCCGCCGTGGACCAGAACATCGAGTCGCGCATGACGCGCGTTTCGGTGGCTCCGACCATGATGCCGTCCATGATGAAGGGCATGGCCGAGGCGACGGGGATCAGGATGATCCAGACGATGTAGCGTCCCGCCAGCTCCTCGATCACCGCGGCGTTGGGCGCCGAGGAGTCCACGAACACGCCCACCAGGTCGCGCCACCAGACGAGGTAGATGCCCACGAAAACCACCGACACGAGCGTTCCCCAGAAGATGCACTTCCGCAGGCAGTCGCGCAGCGACACGCTGTCGCGGGCGCCGATGAACCGGCCCGTGAGCGCCTCCGCGGCGTAGGCGAAGCCGTCGTTCATGTAGGAGAAGAGCGTGAACAGCTGCAACAGCAGGGTGTTCACGGCCAGCAGCGCGGGATCGCCCATGCGGGCCGACGCCCCGGTGAAGAAGGTGTAGACGGCCACGATGCAGAACGTGCGGAGGATGATGTCGCGGTTGATGATGAAAAAGGTTTTCAGGGGTTTGAAGTCCAGCACCTCGGACCAGTTGACCGAGGTGAGCAGCTGCCGGTATTTGAGCGTGAGCAGCAGCGACGAGAGCCCCACGCCCGTCCATTGGGCGATGACCGAGGCGTAGGCGATGCCCACGATGCCCATGTCCATCCCGAATGCGAACCACAGGCTGCAAAGGATGTGCACGACGTTGACCGTGATGGCCGTCAGCATCGGGAAGACGGCGTTCTGCATCCCCGTGAACCAGCCGTTGAAGCCGAAGAGGATGATGCCCGCCGGTACGGCCCAGATGCGGGCGTAGAAATAGTCGCGGGTCATCTGGCTGCCGTTCATGGCCCACAGCGCCAGTTCGCCCAGCGGGTATTGCAGCAGGACCATCAGCACGCCCATCACGGCCGCCACCGACAGCGCCCGGACCAGCATGTTGGTGCATTCGCGGAAGTTGCCGGCTCCGAACGCCTGGGCCGTGAGGCCGCTGGTGCCCATGCGGACGAACGAACAGTTCCAGTAGATGAAGTTGAAGATCGACACGCCGATGGCCAGCGCGCCGATCGTGGCGGCGGAATCGGCGCCCCAGTGCCCTGCGATGGCTGTCGAGACGATGCCCATGAGGGGTACGGTGATGTTCGAGACGATATTGGGGAGCGCGATGCGCAGTATTTCGCGGTTCATGGTCATAACGGATGCAAAGATAAGGCAAAAGCGGCAAATTTGCGGTCCGGTTCCGCTTTTATCTTCAATTCGGGCACGCAATGTGTTGTTATCCCCGAAACTTGCACTATCTTTGCCCCGACACTTTGATATTAGTAGAACAGAAACGATGAAAGATCCCAAAAACGACTCGACCCCGGTGCTCGAGCGCTTCGGACGCGACAAGCGCAAGCGCACCGTAATTGCTACGGCGGAGCGTGTCGAGCGTCGCCCGCGTTTGCAGCGAGATGCTGCCGATTCGGAGCAGCCGTCCCGTGACCGTCAGCCCGAACGCCGGGCTTCGTACAACCCGCATTTCACGGCCGACAACCGCCCGCTTTTCGAACGTCCGCACCGCGAGGAGGGCGACCGTCCCCGCCGCAATTTCGATGACAACGACCGTCCGCGCCACGCCTTCGACGGCGACAAGCCCCACCGTACGTTCGGGGACAAACCCCGCACGTTCGGCGATAAGCCCCGTTACGACACCGACCGCCCCCGCCGGACATTCGGCGAAAAACCCGCTTTCGGGGAGAAGAAATCCGGCCCCAAGAAGTTCGGGGATAAGAAATTCGGCGACAAGAAATTCGCCGGCCGCAAATTCAGCGACAAACCCTATAAGCCCGGCGGATTCCGCAAGCAGGACGACAAGCCGGCTTCGTATCCGAAATACGATCCGGTGAAACAGACGGGCGAAATGCGCCTGAACCGTTTCCTCGCCCAGTCGGGCATCTGCTCGCGCCGCGAGGCCGACGACTTCATCACGGCGGGCCTCGTGTCGGTCAACGGACAGGTCGTCACCGTGCTGGGCACCAAGGTGCTGCCCACCGACGAGGTGAAGTTCAACGACAGCCGCGTGCAGGGCGAAAAGAAAGTCTACCTGGTGCTGAACAAGCCCAAGGGTTATGTCACCTCGCTCGACGATCCCCATGCCGGAAAGACGGTGATGGAGTTGGTGAAGGGCGCCTGCACGGAGCGCATCTATCCCGTGGGGCGTCTGGACAAAAACAGCCTCGGATTGCTGCTGTTCACCAACGACGGCGACCTCACGAAGCAGCTCACGCACCCCTCGTACCGGAAGAAGAAGATCTATCAGGTGACGCTCGACAAGCCGCTGACGCGCGCTGACATGGACCGTATCGCCGAGGGCGTCACGCTCGAAGACGGCGAGATTTTCGCCGACGAGATCTCCTATGTCAAGGAGAACAAGCAGGAGATAGGCATCGAGATTCATTCGGGCCGCAACCGCATCGTGCGCCGCATTTTCGAGTTCCTGGGTTACACGGTCACGAAACTCGACCGTGTCTACTACGCGGGTCTGACGAAGAAGAACCTCAAACGCGGAGCCTGGCGGTTCCTGACGCGCGAGGAGGTCGAGCGGCTGAAATCCGGCCAATACGAATAGAGGAAAAGGCGGTTCCGGCCGGTCCGGGATTATAATGATGTAACGATTCGATTATCGGGTCGTTACATTTTTATATGTAGAATAGGTAACGAGAAGGCAACGGTTTATTTTCAGCCTATTGCACTCGAATACCGCATTTCAAATAACCTCTTGCAAGATACGAATATTTTTCAGAATCGGCAAATCTATCCCAAAAGTAGATGTATGCAAAAATTGGCCTTTTAACATAAATGTCCGTGGCATGCTCCTGCAACACTTTTCAAGGTAAGAGCGAGGTTGTCGGCCGAAACGGTTTCAGCCGGTATTTGTCTTTCACCTTCCCGGTTTATGGTTTTTAACGTGCAAAAATACGGGGGATCACAATTTTAGAACGCTGAAAATTCGTAGAGTAAAGAAATTATCGTAATTTTAGATATTGTATAATTTTGTCCTCATACAAGGTTCTCCACTCATTTTGGATACAAAAAAGTACCATATGTTACAAATTGAAAGACATTATCGCATCCAGCCCAATACAACATCCCATACAAATGGGGACCAAGACCATAGAAGTATTGTTGCAAATCAAATATAGAAAAATTTCTTTATTTGCAACAATGCATAGTACAAAAAGCCAATGATATAATCTATAAAGTATTATATATAAATATTTTGCATTTCATTTTAATTCTTCCCTTGCTTAAATTTATGGAGAAATATGCTATCAAAAATAGTTTCAATCCGATGCATTGATCTTTACATCAGAGAGTGAACTCGTAAAACTCCGTATCGTACAAATAACAAAACAAGTTTTTTGCAAAAAACAGAAAAGGAAGTATTGCCTAGGATTCTTTTATTCTCTTAATAGTTGCAATACCTGCAAAATAGTCAATTCTGATGGTAGGGTAAAGAGAGTTAATGGAGTCTCTTTTGTTGTATAAATAATTGGAATTCTTGCCTTTGTCTATAAAGTTTCGTATTTTTAGGTTGGTACATTAAAATATATAAATGCCTTTTTTAATGAGGAACGACAATACGGCCATTTCGGATAGAGAAACGGTCGTATGTATCCCACATTCTAGCCATCACCAATATTTGAATCTTATTGATATGATACTTCTTCGACAAGTGGGCTATTGTCTCTCCTTGCTTTACTCGATTTACTATTAGTAGTCGGTTTATCAAACTGTATATTTGAAACACACTCAAAATTTTACCTCTAACTTTTGGAGGAGGACTTTCAGTACAGTCTTTGAATAGATAAAATACGCGGATGTGCATTAATTTATGTTTATGGATTCCTGCCGCCGGGCCGGGAAAACCCGCCGGTTGGCGGCGGGTTTTC
>ERZ827186.2141-NODE-2141-length-14032-cov-4.007942_pt1 | contig 14032 bp, 10 predicted proteins | sample MGYA00519918_ERZ827186 | MGnify/ENA primary metagenome ERZ827186 (study PRJEB31778, sample SAMEA3449275) | human gut metagenome | biome: human gut; feature: human-associated habitat; material: faeces | place: United Kingdom | collected 2010/2012 ... | reverse complement strand
TCAGCCGACACGCGCCCGCGTGTCGGCTTTTCTGCATCCCGGTAGGACGCTGCACCCCAAAGGCATAAAAACCGCGTGTTGGAGCGCGTGTTGGAGCGCGTGTAACGGAGTACAAAACCAGATACACAGGAGGCAAGAAAACACAAATGCTATCTGAGCACCAAAACAAAAACGCAAATTTTCTCCGAATCCTGATGACACTCCGCGCCCTGCGGCAGCGCGGAGACATTACGGAAAAAGAATACCGCAGAGCCAAGAAATATTATCAGGCACTGACCGGCGCGGACATTGTCCTTACGGATTAAACTGTAATTTGCACGGTTTCCACAAGAATTCCCGCCGCCGTTTCAGCGTTTGGTAGAATTCGGGACCGTTTGAAAGATATCAGTAGACTTGAACCTTTTCGCGGATATACTTGTCGTTGACAAACGGCATGGGAGGTGAGAAAAATGCCAGTTGCAAAACTGATTGCGCCAACGACGAAGCAGGAGATCCCCAAGCTGCGCGTGGCGGCATATTGCCGCGTGTCCTCAAACTCCGCAGATCAGCGAAATTCCTTTGCAACGCAGGAACGTGTTTATACGAAATACATTGCAGAGAAGCAGGAATGGGAGCTGGTCGACATTTTTGCCGACGAGGGTCTCAGCGGCATGAAAGCGGATAACCGTCCGGAATTTCAGCGGATGATCCGCATGTGTGAGCTCAAGCAAATTGACCTCATCATAACGAAGTCCATCTCCCGCTTTGCACGGAACACAAAAGACGCGCTGTCCTATGTAAGAAAACTCAAGCTGTTGGGCGTGGGCGTCCAGTTCGAAAAGGAAGGCATCTACACATTATCGCTTGGCGACGAGATGCTTCTCAACACATTCACTGCCATATCACAGAATTGTAACGGAGTTTTTCCCGCAAAGCACACAGTACGAATATGCCGAGAATGTAGAGTTTGAGGTTTATTCGTCCGAGGACACTTCCGACCCGAATTATCAGTGTGAGATTTGGATTGCGGTGAATGAAAAAGCAGAGTAACGGAATCGAAAACAGCAGGATACCTGCCCTGTGAGAGTCGGATTTCAAATCGGCACCTCCGGCTTGCCGAGAATTGCGTCTTTTTAGACCATAACAGCCAGGTCTTCCGGCCTTAAAAGATGCCGGACGAAAAACCCGAGATTTTCTCGGGTTTTCTTCGTTTTTCTCCGTTTTCCTCGCTTTTTCAAAATTCGACTTAAAGCAAAAACAAAAAGATGCCAAATACCGATTTCGACCTTCCTTCCGGAATCGGACTGGCGAACGACCATTTCAGGGCGGTTTTCAGAGAGTTTTTCTCTCCGAAAACCGCCCTTTTTTCGTTTTCTTCAAAAAAATAATTGTTAAATAATTGTGTTCACGAAAGGAGGTATCCGGGATCGCCTACCAATACAAAAAAGAAGATTGCAACTGCATCTATTTGGCTGGTGCCGCTTATTCGGAAAATGCCGGGATCACTCTGTATGCGGTGTGGCGTGAGCACAACTACGATTTTTCCGTCAGCAACCTGATCGTTACGCCCGATGAGGTGTGGCAGTACGATAAAATTACGGTCAATTTCCGTGTGGACAACTGGGATCGATATAACGCATACAACAATGTTCCCGTGAGTGTCTGGCTGAACGGCGTCTGTGTCTATACGGGTACCGTAGATTTCCATGCGTATGGCGTAAACTATATCACTTTCGACCTGAATGTCGGTGCACTGGAAGGCAAGCAGACCCTTGAGGCAAGAATCAATTGGGATGACAGAGCAAACGAGACAAGAAGCAATAACAATGCGGTACAGGCTCAGTTTGAGGTCAAGAAGTATTCCGAGCTTTCTACCTCTGCCGTAACGCCGAGTGCGGACTATATCGAGGGCAATGATATCATCGCCTCTTTCTATGTGTCCAATGACAGTTCCACTCCCGTTCTTCCGAGTGATCACATGAGCTATCGCCTTGAGGTATATCTTGTTGACGGGGCAACCGAAACGCTGGTCAGTACGCAGGATAAGACCGATGTCGTGATTCCCGCAAACGGGACGAATCTGGTGTATTTCAAGTGGCGTGTGCCGGAGAACAGCGCAGGAAAGCTGTATATGTTCCGAGGGATTGCCAACGCCGATAACACCGTGCGGGAGCGAAATCCGGACAATAATGCGACATTCTTTATGAAAACCGTAAAGGCAAAAGAAACCTCACAGACACCAAACACAAGATATGAGCGCACAGCACCGAATACCTACAACCCGCTGGTATCCTCCCCCGCAACTACAGTTGGATCGGCAAGTTGGAATGAATGGGTGTTTGAGGACGGAAAGTTTGAACTTCGCACCTATGGCATCCGTGCTTCTTCGGTTGATCCCGTGGTAAAACCGGACGATAACTGCAAAACGGCTGTGCTTGAAAACGGTAAATGGTCGATGAAGTCGGGATACGGCATTTCGCTTGCATGGAATCTCAAACTGATTGCCATGTCGGGGTATTCTATGCCCGACAGTTCTGCCTATACGGAAGCACAGGCGGTCATGGCGCTGATTCCCGAGTACGGGTACTCCATGGACGCGGGCAAGTACAGAAGCCTTGAAATGGCAAGTGGTGTTTATAGCTTTGTCGAGAACCGCGATGCGGACGGAAATGCAAGACTCCACTTCGTACCGGTCTATGTCGCAAACGGCAGCTATACCGTTTCGGTAACGGCAACGCAGATCTGGACTCCTGCCGGAATGCTCACGGCAATCCGCAACGCTAACACGCTGACCATCGACGGTACGGTGTATGACGATTACTATCAGGGGAACAAGTGATGTATGGGATAGAGAAAGAAATGATCGAGGACTACGGCATTGAGTCCTCGGTCTGGATTGGCGGAAAGCGCATTGTCCTCGGAATCAATGAAGAAAATGCGGAAAAGCCGCGGTATATGTCCTGCATTGTCACGGATAACGGTCTGTTCGGACGGTATGAGGGCATCACCACCGACGATTATTTTGAAGCATTGAAGCACTTCGGAGAGAATATCGGTGCTGAAAGCATCATTTTGAGAAATGAACAAAAAATCGACGGTTTGAAAAACACTGCGTGCCTTACCCCAAAAGACATGATTCCGATTGATTGGCATTACAGTATCAAGGAATGTACGGTTGCAGTCAAGCCGGAGGTGCTGAGCGAGGGGTGCCGGAATATCGGCAATCAGCTCTACTATATCGTTGGCGGATTCGGTGCGGAAGCAAACAGCCGCGGAAGTGCCTGCTACGGATGGAATTTCTGCCGCAGAAAGTATGAGCGCATCGAACGCTCCGAGGTAATGGGGATTGTGCCGGAATCACTCCTGCCGTATGTTGCAAAGCAAACGCTGGAGGACATTCATCACGGATTTCTGACAACGGATTTTGAAAAGAAAAGAGGGGAGGAGAGATAATGGCAACGATACACGCAAAACATTTATCCATCCTGCGAAGTCTTGTAGAGGCGGGATGTAAAGATGAAAAGCAGATCGCGTCGCTGACCATTCGGGACGCGGTAAAGCTCCCTCGCAGTTGTCGGGTTGAGCTTGCAAGTGTATTGGAATGTATGCAGGCGGTCAAAGAAAACAAACTGCTTTCCTATCTCGTGGATAACACCGATGAAACGGCGGAGGGCGACCATGAAGCTTGAGAAGATCGCAATCTGGCGGGAAACAGGGCTGTTTACCGAACAGGCGGACGGAAGTCGCGGGTATTTCGGTTTTGCGCGCGGAGCACTTGCCGGAGATGAGATCAGCTTTGACGCAGGGCAACTGCATATCCCGGCAGAAGCACAGTATGAGTATGAAACTCTGCTGTGCTTTTTGCGTTCTGCGGATGCGTCTTTCCTCTTGAAAAGCGCAGCGGCAATGTCGGCGGTCTGCTCGGAGCGACTGCAATGCCATATTCCGTATGCCTTTGGCCGGGAATGCTATGGCTTTCGCGTGCTTTCGGAGCACTGTGCATGGTATATTGCCTGTACTCCCTGGAACGCAATGAAACCGTTTGCAATCTATGCCTATGACCGCACGAAGCTGATGACAGCGCTTGCAAAGGAAGTCGGACTGCCCGAATCCTGCTACGGCGTAACGCCATACAGCGGAGAGCGGATGCGCATCCGTTACGGAGATAACAGCTTTGAGAGCTTTCCGCAATACGGACAAAACCGCGAGGGAAACAAACAGTATGCCGCCGAACAAAACAAGACTCTCAAGGTGACGAAAGCGCAACAGGCGGCAATGGAAGGAGGTGTGATCTACGGCTGGGATACCCCGGCCGCAGATCCGCGCAACTATGATGAAAGCGGATACTTCCGCACAGACGCGGAGTGGGCAAAGGAGAAAAGAAAATGAAGAATAAACCGGAAGCAGTAGAAACGGAAGCGGAGGAGCTTCTGTTTTACTCTGACAAAGAACGGGATGAAGCGCTCGGAACCATCGGACATCTTCGCATAGATTTCGGCAGAAGCGGCGAGGAATTCAACTGTACATGGTTCGACCATGCAAACAGCGAGAAAAATGACAGCCACTTCAAAGAGAGTTTCGATATGTTTATAGACGACCTCCGCACGGGAGTGTTGAAAAGCAGAACCGAAATGCGTAAATTCTGCTACGGAAAAGACGAATGCCGGAACAGTCATTCCTATACGGAGGACTGTTGGGGTTTCCGGGTTCTGTCGGACAGGTACGCATATTATATCCGCTGTACGCCGGGGGCAGGTGACTATGAGTGTTATATTTACGCTTATGATAAAATCCATCTGATGGAGTTTCTTGCTGAGGAAAAGAAGCTACCGGAGCACTGCTATTCCAGACTTGCAAGTACGGGTGAACCAATCCTGATCCGCTATGCGGAAAAAGGGTATTATCCGATTACCTTGCCGGAAGAAAGCACAGTGGAAGGGATGAACGAATCAATCGGTGTCACTGAGGCACAGAGGATGGCAATGGAAGCGGGCAGTATGTTCGGCTGGCGTGTGCCGGGGGCTGATCCGAGAAATTATGAAGCAAAGGAACAAAGTAAAATGAAAATAGCAATATACCAGATAAATTCCGACAGGGACAGTGAGCGTATTGCCTTTGTGGGACTGAACAGCATGGAAAGGCGTCGGGGCAGTAAAGATATTTGCCCCGAAATCTATGACAAAGTGTACGAGGCGGAGGTGGGCTGCATGTCGCTTGAAGAGGTGTACGAAAAGTTCAATATCGACAAACCTGACGATTATAAAGCGAGGTCGCTTTCGGTATCGGATGTGGTGGAGATTATTGAGTCGGATTCGGTAGAACCCGGCTTTTATTTTTGCGACAGCATCGGGTTTGAAAAGATTGATTTTGATCCGGATAAAGCAGAAACCGTTAAAAATGAAACCATCAAGGTGCTGATGATTGAGCCGGAAAAGAAACCGTATGTCAAGGAAATTGATTCCGGAGTGGAGTCGTTTCAGCGGGAGGTGGATGGGGATATAAAAGCCATATATCCGAGTGAAACCGATCCGGTTGCGTATATTTGCAACGAAGAAAGTAAGCTGGAGGGGCTGCCGCTGAACCGTGCGATTCGTAACGATGACGGTGAAATCATTGACATTGTTGCCGGCACCTTTCTTGTTGTCGGATTGGGAGAATCAAATTTTTGCAGTCTGAATGACGCCATGCTGAAAAAGTATATGGAAAAACTTAAGAACCCTGAAATGATACTTCGTGTCAACGGGAAAATTCATGTGCTTCCCATTCCGGAAGCCCCGAAGCCGATAGAAAAACACGGGGAGGAACGCTGATGATAGAACCTTCGTATTCACCATGGGGATCGGTAGACCATTGTAGAATGCTGTGCTATGGGGCATTTGAGGTGCAGACAGCACGGCATGGCGGTGTCATGATTCTCTGTCAACTTGCAGATGAATACTTGTCGAAAGAGGCACAGGAAGTTGGATTTGTTGAAGGACAATATCTGTGCTTTGAGGAAGATTGCGATTCTGCGGTTGCGATCCGTGAACTCTTGGACAAGGGGCTGACACAAGCCCCTGTTAATCAGTATTATAAAGACGGCGAATATAGCGCCATCATCGACCGTGTGGTAGCAACCTGGCATCAGGATTATTTACAGGCAGTAAATAATCGGATGGCTGCTGAGCAAAGAAAAATTGCTCAGAAAAAACGCAGAAGCCGGGAGGAACGCTGATGGGATATATTTTCGGAAATCAGTGCGGCGTTATGACCGTGAATGACGAGAGAACCGTCGGTCAGCCGAAAGAGATCCGCTTCATCAATTCAGGCTATGATCTGCTTTTCAAAATCCCGGACGGTGCGTATGTAGAGATCAAGTTTGGGGATGGCAGAATCAAAGCGTATCAGTGCCGGTTTCTTGATCCTTACCATTTCTGCATGGCGGACGGTCGCTCGTGGCATATCTGCGAGTTTGCCGAGACGATGGAGCGCATCGGAGCCAAGTATTATGAAAGTCCCGAAAAACACGAGGTCTGGTCGGATATGGATCTGGACTTGGACGATTGGCGGGACGATTTACGGGAGGAGTACCCGGAACTTGACGAAGATGGACTGTATGCAAAGATGCTGGAACTCAATTCGGATTATCTTGATGACGAGCGCAGCAATCTCAAACAGCCCATCGGCGGCAGTTTGCTTATTATTGCCGACCTCGGTCTTTGGAACGGGCGACATCAAGGGTACAGGGAAAAAGCCGATGCCGACCTTTCGGACTGTATTGACTACCGATATGACAGCGCGGAGTGGTATGTTGACCGGAACGGTGAATTCTGTGGAAGTCAGGCGCACCATGACGGAACAAATCACTATGTTTACCGCAAAATCAAGGACAGCGCGACAAACGACGATATTGACGATCTGGAAGCAAAACTGTATGACGGTACTGCCACGCAGAAGGACATCGACCGTGTGACCGAAAAGCTCGGAGACAGAGTGGCAAAGGTCTACGGTTGGGAACTGCCCGAAAAGGTGTACCGCTTTGCACCGGAAAAAGAGAAAATACGAGACGAAGGAAGGTAACTGTATGCCGAGAAAAATTGATCTTTTGCAGGAAGTCTATCAGACGCAGCTTGCCACGCTGACCTATTCGAGGGAGGTGTGGTGCAGTTTCCTGCGGACAGCGGCATTTCAGTACAAGTATTCGTTCCCCGATCAGGTGCTCATCTGGTCACAGCGCCCTCATGCGCGGGCGTGTGCAGAACTTGAACTTTGGAATAAGGTGTTTGACCGTTGGGTCAACCGCCATGCCAAAGGAATTGCCCTGATCAAGGATAAGGGCAGTTATACCGGTATCCGCTATGTCTTTGATGTGGCGGATACCCACGGGCGGCACGGGGAGGAACTGAAGCTGTGGCAGGTGCGGAACGGGTATCACGACGATGTAACCGAAGCGCTGGAGAATCGGTTCGGAGAATTGGAGGATGACAGCAGTTTTGTCGCATCGGTGATTTCCGCGTGTCAAAATGCGGTTGAGGATAACATGACCGACTACCTCTCCGACCTTTCCCACCTGACAGGAAACAGTGCCTTGGAGGGACTGGACGAGGACAATCTGAAAGTCAGACTCCGATCCATTCTCATATCCAGCGTGGCATACACGGTGTTGACGCGCATCGGTGAGGACGGCGATATGTTTTTGGATTTCGATGCGTTTGATGACCTCCGCTTCTATAATACTGCCGAAACCATCAACCTGCTCGGCAATGCCACACGGGATATTTCCGAGGTGTGCCTGCGGGAGATTGAGCGCACGGTTAAAAACTGCGAGAAAGAAAATCGCACCTTTGACGAAAAGAGAGAAAACGAGTACAATAAGACTGAAACCGAAAAACAAAACCACAGACAGGAGGAAAAAGAATATGGACGGATTGAATCTGACCTACCACGAGGCACAGGACGGGATGCTGTATCCCGATCTGAAACTGCCGGAGCAGACGCATTATCCAATCGGCAAGTACGGCAACCTGCGGCTTCGATACCTGAAGGAGCACAGGAAGGGAACATACACGACGCTGCTGACGCAGTGCCGGCTGAACAGTCATCTGCACGAGATCGAGCAGACGGCGAAGACGATGCTTTCGCGCCTTATGCAGCAGATGGCGGAGAGCCGTGGGGTGAACGAGCAGATGAAAGCGGAGAATCCGATGCTTTGGGTGCAGGAGATGAACAGCATCAAAGCATCGGCGGAGGAGACAGTTCTGAGCGACCTGATTTACGCATAAGCGAAAAACAGCCCCGCAATTATCTTGACGGTGACGACCTCATAAAAATATTGAAGCACGGTGACGAGCTTGCCCACAGCAAGCAGGACATCGTGCTTTTTCTGTCTCAGGAAAAGGATGAGGAGCGTAAAAATCAGTATATCCGTGAGTGCTATAAGCCGATGACCGTATCCATTTACAAGGATGAAGCTCATACCGAATATATCGGGTACAGCAGCCTGTTTGATGATGGCTTGCATCTGTTTGAGGGGACATTTCTGAACCCGAAAGCGGAAATGTCATTCTCGTGGCAGACGACGCGGGAGCTGATTGAAGCGCTTATCAAGGATAACAACTATCTGGATGAACCGATGCCGGAAACGCTTGCGAAAACAGCGGTGATAGAGAAACCTGAGCCGGTCAAACAGAATTTCGCCGTATCGCAGGAAGTCATTGACGGCTTTCTTCGCCTCGGCGGGTGTACGAGCCGCAGCAATTATCGTATCTATGGGTTCTACCGGAGAGCAAACAATAAGGAAGAAAATATCCGTTTCCTCCGTGCCGAATATGAAACCGACGCCATCGGCTTGATTGTCAACGGTCAGAGATGTGCCGTTTCGTGGGATGAAAATGGTGTGACCTTCGCTACAGGGGAGAGCGTTGCAAACGCATGGAGAAAATCTACTCTGTCATGGTCGGAAATAGATGACCGCATTCGTCAACTGATTGAACTCGGTCAGTATATTTCAAAGGATGAAGTGTCAAGCGCGGTTGCTGTTTATGATAAGTCGGTGGCAGAGAAAGTGACGAATGTCTACCGGGATTTTCTGAGAGACGCAGAGTTCCCGGAAAACCCTCCTCAAAATGACTATCAGAAACAGGTCATTTTCTTCTTTGCGACACTGCACAAGCCGGGGAAAGCCGAGCCGTTTATTCCCGTCTTTGAGGAAGCGGTGGATGCACTGACGGGTGAAGCCCGCAGACGCGAGGGTTACACGCCGCAGTTCGTGAAAATGCTTGTCAGCAGCTATCGCCGTGATCCGGTGGAATACCCGCAGGAGGAATATGTTCTCCCGCCCGAACACTACCTGTCGCAGGATCAGATAGACAATCATCTGGTCCGTTCCGGCAACCATGTTTCGGAGGGGAAATTCCGTATCTATTCGTTCTTCCTGCGAAACAAGAACAAGCAGGAAAGAGCAAAGTTTCTTTCGGATGAATACGGCATCGGCGGTTCTTATGGCGGCAGACAGGACGAGAGCCATGATAGCAAAGGATTGGCTCTCGCTGGCGGGCTTGACAAGAACGGAGTCAGAAATGTGCTTTTGAGTTGGGCGCAGGTGGCAAACCGTATAGACGAACTGATCCGAAGTGACAGATACCTGACAGCAAAAGAAGTCGAACATCTTGACGCTTATGAAAAAGAGCAGATTGCAAGACAGATCGTAAACTTTTATTACGGGAAATCCGCTGAAGCGCCCCGTCCGTTTGAGAAAAAGGATGAGGACTATTTCGGAAGCGATGCCGAAAAAGAGGTGTACCAACAGCTTGGCGATGCTGAGCGCGTCAATGAGATCATCGGAATGATGCAGACGGAGTTTGATTCCGAAATGCCGAGGAGCCGCACTTACGATCATGACAGAGAAATCCTTGCCGATGTCAGACAGTTTGCCGAGGGCAAATATAACCTTTTCCCGGGCAGTAAGTACCGTAAGAAAGAGCAGGTTACAGAAGCCACTCGCGTCATTCAGCCGATAGAAACCGGGCAGGAAGAAAGACCTTTCGACATTGACTTTACGCAGTACGGTCTGAACCTGAAGCTCGGAGATTGGCTGCACATCGGTCAGTACGAGGTACAGTTATCCTCCGCAACCGCAGACGGCGTTGAACTGTACGACGGGACGCTGTTCCCGATGGAAATGTCGCTTGAAGTATTTGTTCGGCGTGTCAAAGAGAATCCGCTGAATGAGGCGTTTTTACTCAAAGAGAGCGAGGAGGTTGTCAATGAGCCGATGCCCGCACCGGTTGCACCGAACGAACCGGAACAAGCGGACAAACACGAAATTGCGGCATACGCATTGGGGGACTTTTATGAGTTCTTCGATGATGACGCGAAGAGAACCGCAGAAATCTGCGACCTGACAATGACCACCCGCGCGATGGCAGACGGCACAAGACACCCGATGTGCGGTGTCCCGAAATACACCATAGACCGCTATGAGCAAAAGCTGAAAGAAGCCGGATATACCGTTGTGCTCCGGGATTTCAATGAGTTCAATGCCGATAGGCAGGCAACTCCGGAGCCTGACAAGGATATTCCGACCGAGGAGCATATCTTCCTTGATTCGACAAGAGAAGAGCTTTATTGGATTTATTACAATCCCGATTCGGATGCAGGCGGACAGCTTGTAACGAACACGCTCTCTTTCTCTGTATTCAGAGAAGCCTATGAGGACTTTGCAGCCAACGGCGGAGATTTCACGGACAAAGTGCAGAGAGACGCTTTCATCGACAGTATCAGTGAAATGGCGGATTGCGAGCTTGCGGATGCGAGAACACCGTTCTTTGCGGAAGCGATGGTAACCTTTGATACGGAGCCGGACTATACGGGCTTTACGGCGGAGAACCTTTCCACGATCAACCGGGAGATTGAGGGCTACATGGTAGACATGGAAGCCGAGAGAGCAGGTGATGCCTACGAAGCGGAGTATGGGGCTGACGGATACAGGATGTTTCCGGGCAATGCGCCGGAAGCGGACAGCGAAGAAACGGCAATGCCTACTTTGCAGGAGGAAAAGCCGAAGCCGAAAAAGGCAATTACGACATTTCATCCGGAAATCCCGCTTGATGAAAAGCACGACTTCCGTATCATGGACAATGATCTCGGCGTGGGCGGCGCGAAAGAAAAATACCGCCGCAACATTGCCGCCATCCGTCTTTTGCATACGCTGGAGGATGAAAACCGTATCGCAACACCGGAAGAACAGCAGATCCTTTCGGAGTACACCGGTTGGGGCGGGCTTCCGGATGCCTTTGATGAAAATAAAGATAGCTGGGCGCAGGAGTACCGGGAACTTTCCGAGCTTCTTACTCCTGCCGAGTATGCCGCCGCCAGAGAATCCACTCTGACGGCTTTTTACACGCCGCCCGTCGTCATCAAGGCGATTTACAAAGCACTTGAAAATATGGGCTTTGCCCGCGGCAACATTCTGGAGCCGTCCTGCGGCGTCGGAAACTTTATGGGACTTGTGCCGGAGAGCATGAGCGAATCACGCTTTTACGGTGTGGAGCTTGACAGCATCTCCGGTCGCATCGCACAGCAGTTGTATCAGAAGCAGAACATCTCGGTCACGGGTTTTGAAAACACCGCATACCCTGACAGCTTCTTTGATGTCGCAATCGGAAATGTCCCGTTCGGACAGTTCAAGGTGCAGGATAAGCGGTATGATCGGAACAGCTTCCTCATTCACGATTATTTTTTCGCCAAAGCGCTTGACCAGGTACGCCCCGGAGGTGTCATTGCCTTTATTACGAGCAAGGGGACGCTGGATAAGCAGAACCCGTCCGTCAGACGGTATATCGCCGCCCGCGCGGACTTCCTCGGAGCAATCCGCCTGCCGGATACGACCTTTAAGGCATCGGCGGGAACGGAAGCAGTCGCGGATATTATATTTTTGCAGAAGCGCGACCGCATGGTAGAGTGCGATCCCGATTGGTGCCACCTCGGAAAAGACGAAAACGGCATTGAGATGAACCAATATTTTGTCGGGCATCCGGATATGGTGCTCGGCAGTATGGTAACGGAATCGGGTCCTTTCGGCCCGCAGACCACCTGCAAGCCGTTTGCGGATATGAAACTTTCGGAACTGCTGTCAGAAGCGGTCAGCAACATCCACGCCGAAGTATCCGAGGTCGAGCAGGACGAACTGACAGGAGAAGAATCGGACGGTATTCTTCCGGCAGACCCGGCTGTGCGCAACTATTCGTATGCGCTTGTGAACGGGAAGGTGTACTACCGTGAGAACAGCATTATGAAGCCGGTGGAAACCTCTATGACAGGGGAGAACCGGATCAAAGGCATGATTGCAATCCGTGACACGGTGAGAGCACTCATTGATGCCCAGCTTGAGAATTACCCGGACGACGCGGTACACGCTCTGCAACAGAAGCTGAATGAACAGTACGACCGCTTTACTGCCAAGTACGGACTTTTGGGCAGCCGCGGTAATGCGTCCGTGTTCGATGAAGATAACGCCTACTTCCTCTTATGTTCGCTTGAAAAGCTGGACGAGGAAGGCAATCTGAAAGAAAAGGCGGATATTTTCACCAAGCGAACCATCAACCCGTGCCTGACAGTTGACCGTGTGGATACGGCAAGCGAGGCGCTGGCGGTTTCGCTCGGAGAACACGCCTTTGTGGATATGGACTATATGAGCAAACTGACAGGAAAAAGCGAAGCAGAAATCCTTGCCGATCTCAGAGGCGTTATTTTTCTCAATCCGCTTTACGGGTCCGGAAACGACAAGCAACCAAAATACTTGCTGGCAGATGAGTATCTTTCCGGCAATGTCCGCGAAAAACTTGCAGTGGCAAGGCGAAGTGCGGAACAGTCCCCGGATGATTACGCCTTTAATGTGGAAGCGCTGGAAAGAGTACAGCCGAAAGATCTGACAGCGTCGGAAATCGGGGTCAGGCTCGGTTCCACATGGATTCCGCCGGAAGATATACAGGCATTTGTATTTGAGCTTCTTGAAATCCCGTACTACTATAAATACCGTATGCAGGTGAAGTTTGAACCGATTACGGGACAGTGGCGGATCACGGATAAGTCTTACGGAAAAGGAAATGTAAAAGCGACCAGCGTATACGGTACTTCCAGAGTGAATGCGTACAACATTATCGAGGATTCCCTCAATCTCAAGGATGTGCGCGTCTTTGACTATATTGAGGATGAAAACGGTAATAAAAAAGCGGTGCTGAACAAGAAGGAAACCACGATTGCGCAGGGCAAGCAGGAAGAGATCCGCCGTAAATTTGAGGAATGGATATGGAAAGATCCCAATCGGCGCGAAAGGCTTTGCAAGCTCTATAACGAGAAGTTCAACAGCATACGCCCCCGCGAGTTCAGCGGCAAACACATTCGCTTCTATGGGATGTCCCCTGAAATAAAGCTCCGTGACCATCAGGCAGACGCAGTTGCCCGTATTCTTTACGGTGGAAACACGCTTCTCGCCCATGTTGTAGGCGCAGGGAAGACCTTTACGATGGTAGCCGCAGCGCAGGAGAGCAAGCGATTGGGACTTTGCAGCAAATCCATGTTCGTTGTCCCCAATCACCTGATCAATCAGTGGGCGAGTGAATATCTGCAACTATATCCGTCTGCCAATATTCTTGTCGCTACCAAGAAAGATTTTGAAACCAAGAACCGCAAAAAATTCTGTGCGCGGATTGCAACAGGAGACTATGATGCGATTATCATCGGGCATAGCCAATTTGAGAAGATACCCATGTCGTCAGAGCGTCAGGCAATGATGCTGCAAAACGAAATTGACGAGCTGATGGACAGTATCTCGGAACTCAAGGAAAGTCGCGGGGAGCGCTTTACCATCAAGCAGCTTGAGAAAACCAAGAAGCAGTTACAGTTGAAATTGGACAAGCTCAACGACCGCAGCCGCAAGGATGATGTCGTGACCTTTGAACAGCTCGGCGTTGACCGGCTTTTTGTGGATGAGGCACACTTTTACAAAAATCTCGCCGCGTATACAAAAATGCGGAATGTGGCGGGTATCTCACAGACGGATGCACAGAAAAGT
>ERZ827186.2134-NODE-2134-length-14096-cov-5.464924_pt1 | contig 14096 bp, 10 predicted proteins | sample MGYA00519918_ERZ827186 | MGnify/ENA primary metagenome ERZ827186 (study PRJEB31778, sample SAMEA3449275) | human gut metagenome | biome: human gut; feature: human-associated habitat; material: faeces | place: United Kingdom | collected 2010/2012 ... | reverse complement strand
CGCACGGCAATGGAAGGGAAATAAAAACTCAACGGTGTGAGGCCGGTTGCTTGCTGAACCGCCCAGGCATCGCAGAACGAATAACCGGCAATAAAGCACCCGGTCAGGCTCCCCCAAAAGATACCGGTACGGATGCGAAGACTTTGCGTTTGCTGATCCTCTTTGTGAGGCATGGCCAAAAGCACGATTGCCATCAAAATCAGCGCAATGCCGACCCATCCCCAAAATGTCGGTCGATTACCCAAAATCAAAACGGCACTTAACACCGTAATCAAAGGTCCGGTTCCTCTTGCGGTCGGGTAGACGATCGAGTAATCCGATTTTTTATACCCGATCTGAAGCACTTGGCCATAAATCACATGAATCGGTGCCGACAAAACAATCACAAGCCATCCGATCGGAGTGATGTTACTGAGAGCCTGAGGGTCATAAAGAAACAATGCGGGAACGGTCACCACAGCAGTGATGATATAAACCAACCACCAAAAAGGGCGCGTGGCATTGGCTTTTTTCAGAAAGTAGTTCCAGGTCGCATGAACCAGCGCTGCCGTGAGTACGAGGATTAAAGCCGTCAATGACATAACTATCCGTCCTTTTTTGTTGCACCATTTTAGCGCCGAAAAAAAAGCTCCCCGACAGTCGGAGAGCTTGTGGGAAATCCCACCGATGAAGGCGGGATTTCGCAGCAACCAATCGAGAATCGATTAGCGCTTGGAGAATTGCTTACGGCGACGGGCCTTGCGAAGACCGACCTTCTTACGTTCGACTTCGCGAGCGTCACGGGTCACGAAGCCCGCGGCGGACAACTGGGCCTTCAAGCCTTCGTCGTAGTCAATCAAAGCACGGGTAAGACCGTGGCGCACAGCGCCGGCTTGGCCCGTTTCACCACCGCCACGCACGTTGACCATCACGTCAAACGTTTCAACGTTTTCGGTGAGTTCCAACGGTTGCATCACGACCATACGGCCGGTTTCACGGTGGAAGTATTCATTCAAAGGACGACCGTTGATCACGATCTTGCCGGAACCACGCTTAATAAAGACGCGGGCCACGGAGCTCTTGCGACGGCCGGTGCCGTAATTGTAATTGCCGATCATGCCGAATCCTTATTAGATGTCGAGGTTCTTAGGTTGTTGAGCCGTATGCGGGTGTTCTTCACCGGCATAGATCTTCAACTTCTTAATCATGGCGTAGCCCAAGGGTCCCTTCGGGAGCATACCCTTGACAGCGATTTCAAGAGCACGGCCCGGGTGACGTTGTTGCATCTTTTCGAAAGTCGTTTCGATGATGCCGCCGGGATAACCGGTGTGGCGATAGTAACGCTTGTTCTTAGCCTTTTCGCCACTCATCTTCATCTTGGAAGCGTTGATCACAACGATGAAATCGCCCGTGTCAACGTGCGGCGTGTATTCAGGCTTGTGCTTGCCGCGCAAGCGGGCAGCAATTTCAGCGGCGAGGTGACCGACGATCTTATCGGTGGCGTCAACCACGTACCATTCGCGAGTCACTTCGAGCGGCTTAGCCGAGAAGGTCTTCATTATGTATTCACCTATTAATGAAAACGCACGACAAATCTTTCAGTCGCGCGCAACCGGATTGTCGCTTAAGGCCGCAAGCACCAGCGACAGAGTCCAAAAATTCGTTCCCTCGTTATCTGAAAAAGGCGACAGAGAAACACCTCTTCCCGATAGCAAGGTTGGGCATTTTACACAAAAAATTGAAAGAAAACAAACCGCTAGAGTCTATTTTTTCGTTCATTAGATGGCATTGAATCAGCAAGGCCCTCAGATTCATCACCTTGTCACATTTGCCTCATCTTTCTGTCATTTTATCTATGCATACTGTGACCCTGGCGATCATCGCCATCAATCCGTCCTCGAAGTAAGAGCGTTTGCTATTACTTCTATTTTTCCACGTCGGTTATCCGACGTGGACTTTTTTTCTTCTCTTCTCGACCGCCCAAACGCTTTCTTTTTTGTTCTGATTTGGTTGATAATTGCCCGATCTTGTTTTTTTGAGTACTTTATGACTGTTCATCGTTTAGGTATTGTGGTCGAAGGCGGCGGCATCCGCGGAATTTATGCTGCCGGCGTACTCGATGTTTTATCAGATCTTCACCTCCCCGTAAAAGGAGTCATCGGAGTCTCAGCCGGTGCGATTCACGGCTGCTCGTTTGTCGCCGGCCAAAAAGGCAGAAGCCTGCGCTTTTATAAGCGCTTTATTACCGATGATCGTTTTTTCAGTTTCAAGTCACTCATTAAAACAGGTAATCTCGTCGACACCCAGTTCTGTTATCACGATATTCCTTACATTTATGATCCGTTTGATAACAACGCTTTCATGCAATCCGGCATTGACTTTTATGTCACCTGCACCAATGTCGAAACGGGACAAGCGGAATATCTGCTGCTGTCGGACATGAATAAAGAAGTGGACGGGCTCAGAGCTTCTGCCTCGCTTCCTTACGTCTCGCAAATCGTTCAATTTCGAGGTAAAAAACTATTGGACGGGGGTTGTTCGGATCGGATTCCTTTGAAAGCATTTGAGCGACTTGGCTTTGATCGCAATATCGTCATTTCTACTCAGCCGCGAGAACATAAAGTTAAAGACCGTGATGCCTATCTGGCTAAACTTTTTTACAGGAAATATCCTCAATTTTGCCGAGTTTTTGCGCATTCCCCGACAGCGTACGAACAAACGCAAAAAGATATCGATCAGGCTGTTAACGACAAAACGGCTTTTGTCATACGCCCCCGAGTATCACTGGGAATCAAACGCCTCACACACAGTCCGCTGGATGTACAAAAAGGATATGACCAAGGAAGACAAGACGCCTTAAATCTCATTCCGACACTTGAAGAATGGCTGGGAAAATACTGCTGAGTTCCTTAAAACAGGAAACTCAGCAAAAACGATTTGTCTCAGATTGTCAGGAGAATCAAATATTTTTAAAGCCTGACTTTGGCTCTCCATCTGAGTTCGTATTGTAGGATCGGATCTTTTTTGGGGTTTAGAGACAACTTTTTTAAAAGTCCGTTTCGAAATACGTGCAGATCAACACATTTTTGATCCCGATAACGACTCAACAACTGATCAAGGTTATTTTTTCTGATTTTTATGGCATCAAGCGCCACCAGTTCATCACCCACGCACACGCCGGCTTTTTCTGCCGCACCGTCCTCTTCGAGTTGGGTAACCGTTAATTGATCACTGCCGGTTAACTTTGCACCCAAGATACATTGTTCAGGCTTATCCGAGTCTTTGCACTCACAGCTTATCCCTAAGGTTTTCAGAGCCTTTTTGTAGTCGGGCTCTTCAAGACCGTATACCCACCGATCAAGCTCTTTGCTTACATCGACTCCTGTGGCATCGTAGATCAGCTCAGCGATCACTTCTTCGTCAAGCCCTGCGTAATCATCGCCCGCTTCTTTGTACTGTTCCCAAGCAAAGCGCAATACGTCATCCAAGCTCTTTTTCCCACGCGTTTTTTCGATGATGCGAGCATTTAATGCCAGTGCAACCAGAGCGCCCTTATCGTAGTAACTTGTGACCGAACGGCTGCGATTGGTTCTGACTTTGTAGTATTTTGTCCAAGCCTCATAAGAAGACTGCGCAAGACTTTGGCGTTTCTTTGCTGTGCCGCCCAGGTGACGATTAAGCGTCGCCGCTAATGACTTCAGGTAAGTATCAGCATCCACGGCTTGGCTTCGTGCCGTAAGCAATGCATCATAGTAACTCGTGAATCCTTCAAAAACCCACAACAGATCGGTATAGGTTTCACTCGTTAAGTCATAGGGAATGAAAACCGCCGGTTTTACCCGCTTGACCCACCATGCATGGAAATATTCATGCGTGAAAAGTTCCAGAAGTCTTGCGTAATTTTTTGATCCGTTTTTGTTTCCTGCCAACGGCAGGTCATAAAAAGAAGCCACCAAAGCGCAACTGTTGCGATGCTCCAGTCCCCCGTAGAGATTTTCCGCAAGATTTAAAAAGAACATATAAGAAGAAAAGGGCGCCTGATGGGACTGCGGTTCAAAAAATGCAATCACCGTTTCAACGCATTTTTTAACGTCTTCACGTAAACGAGTACGATCAAAAGGCGGGACTTTACCACTCAAAATAATGCGATGGGGTACACCGTACGCCTTAAATTCAATGCACTGCCAGAGACCGATTTCCATCGGCGAGTCGATCAGCTCATCGTAGTCGGCCGCACGATAAATCCCAAAAGCCTGAGAGTTGCTCCGAACCGGCTGCAGAGCTGTTGCAACGGCCCAGTCAGGATGATCGGCCGGTTTTTTAATCTTCAATTCAATCGGTTCTTCTTCGCGGCCTACCGGATACAGGCACAAACTGGAAAAGGTTAAAAAAGCCCGCTCATTATCCAAATAAGCGCGTCTCACAGACGTATCCTGTGCAAACACTTCATAGCGAACGTGAATGCTCTTGGATTGCTCCCCTATGAATACACGCCATGTGCTTTTATCGATTTTTGTGTCGGGCAGCTTTTCTTGACCGCAGACAATCTCGAGAGATTGAATCTCGGCGGCCATGTCCCGAATCATATAACTGCCCGGCAACCACGCAGGCAACCGAAGTAACAGTTCATCTTGGGCATTCAGTTCGAAATCAACCAGAAACGTTCCCGCCTGGGGTTTGAGTTCTATCGTATATCGCAGCATTTTTCTTGCTCCTGAATGCCCGTGGGCTTCAATTACTCGCCTTTTTCAGGTTCAATGGGCAGGTCAAACCACTCTTCTTCATCATCTGTCGTTTGAACTTCTTGCGCCTCGGAAAGGGAGTCAGACTCGAGCGCTTGCTTGGGCTCTTCATCAATCATTTCTTGTTCTTGTTTTTGTTCTGATTCCAGGGCAGCTTGTTTAAGAGCGTCCACTCCCATAATGGAAGCCAAAGCAATCAGGTGACGCAAAGCAGCATTGACGGCTTCGCTCGTACCGAATACGCGTGCGACATCGGCGTCCAACGTAATCAAAGCGTTGCGGCTGGGTGCACTTTGACGGCGAGCGGGCGCTCCGCGTCCTGCCATCGCAGCGCGAGCACGGGGACCCGAGCGCACGCCGTAGACATTATCCGAAAAATCGTCCCGACGTTTGGCAAAACCGCCTTTGCGGTCATCACGACGTCTGTCACGACGACCAAAGCCTTCATCCCGACGACCGAAACCATCTTCACGACGGTCAAAGCGACGATCAGAGCGACGTTTGAAACCGTCACGGTCATCAAAACGGCGATCGGTGCGGCGAGGGCGATCCTCAAAACTGAAATCATCACGGTGACTGCCCGATTCTTCCCAGGGTTTACGCATTATTTCTTTTCCTCAGGTTAAAACGCGCTTTTGAATCAATCGGTTGCGCGTAAAAGTTATTTGAACTGGCCGCGATCTTAGCAGAAAAACGCTTTTCTATCGGGGAAAAAGCCCGAATATTTTCTTTCAACTTTGCACAATCTTTTGCTTAAAAGCACACTTTCAGTTCAACAACTTCAGTACACTATGAATTAGGAAGGGAAGAAAGCCATCTTCCCACTCTTACTAATAACAAAACAAGAAGAGGGATATATATGGCACAAGCATTACAAGTTACATTCCATGGAATCAGTCGTTCTGAAGCGGTGGAACAAGCGGTTCAAAAAGAATTGAACGATTTGGGTAAATTTGACCGCAACCTGGGCCCCTGCCACGCCACCATCACTCAAGAAGGTCATCAGACGATGGGTGCCTTCACGGTTCGCGTTACCGTTGTTTCTTCCGGCAGTGACCTGGTGGTCTCCCGTACCAACACCGATGTGATGCTTGCCATTCGGGAAGCCTTTGACACATTGCGCCGCTCGGTTAAAGACGCAGCAGAAAAATTACGCGGTCATTAATCATTTGTAATTGATCTCGAGGGGGTCTTTTAAAAGATCCCCTCTTTTTTCTGCGCTACACTTACAAAGTTCTGTTTTTCCAATAGGGATTCTGTCATGCCTAACATTGCACGTATTGAGGAATTGGCCCCTGAATTCACACAAATTCGTCGTGAATTTCACGCCCACCCCGAATTGAGTAACAAAGAATTCGAAACGGCGAAAACCATTGCCCGTTACCTCACCGAATGGGGTATTGAGGTTCACACCGGTATCGGCGGCACGGGTGTTGTCGGCGTTTTAAAAAACGGTAACTCCCCAAAACGCATTGCCTTGCGTGCGGACATGGATGCGCTGCCGATCACAGAAGCCAACCACTTTGCTCACGCCTCTAAAAATGTGGGCGTCATGCACGCCTGCGGCCACGACGGTCATGTGACCGGACTTCTTTTAGCCGCTCGTTATCTGGCAGAAACGAAAAACTTCAACGGTACAGTCAATTTCGTTTTCCAACCCGGTGAAGAAGGCGGATTCGGTGCTCAGCACATGATTGCCGACGGTCTGTTGGAAAAATTCCCCGCAGACTTTTATCTCGGTTGCCACAATTGGCCAGAAACGCCCGCCATGAAAATCGGCATTAATAAAAAAGCCATGATGGCAAGCGGCAACGTTTTCAGAATTGATGTTCATGGCCGCGGCTCGCACGGTGCGATGCCGAACTTATCCAAAGACCCGGTTTTTACCGCTATTCAAATCTGCCAGGCGATTCAAGGCATCATTACCCGCATCAAGCGTCCGATTGATCCGGCAGTTTTGAGCATTTGTAAGATTGAAGCCGGTACCGCTTATAACGTGGTTCCCGATCAAGCATCGATTTTGGGAACAACCCGCACGTTTGATAACGAAGTCACGAACCTGATCGAAAAAGAATTGGATCAGATCAGCCGTTGTGTGGCCGAGGCTTTTGGTGCAGAAGCCAAACTCACCTTCACGCGTCAATATTCGCCCGTTATCAATACACCTGAATGCGTTGATCGAGTGCAGGATGCCGTTCGTGAACTTTTCGGTGAAGAAGGGTTGCATGAACAAGAACCCGTGATGCCCTCTGAAGACTTCGCAGACTATCTTGAAACGACCCCGGGAGCATTCTTCTTTGTGGGTTCGGGCGACGGTTCTCACCGTCTGGAAGGTCACGGAGACGGCCCGTGTCTGTTACACAATTCGTCATATGATTTCAATGACGCCTGTCTGCCGATTGCCGCCAGCGTCTTTGCCCGCGTAACGGAAAACTACCTGCGCTAAAACGCTTCCCCTCATCGAGAGAATTCTCTTTGAGGGGATTTTTTTTGTCTTTTCGGCTGATGTCAGACTCTGTATTGACAATACGGCAGTCTTAAAATTCTTAACGGCAGCCCAAATGAGTCGGCATCAGACAGGAGAGCAAAATGAGAATTGTGATTGCCTTAGGCGGAAATGCATTACTGCAACGTGGCGAACCGATGCTTTACGAAAAAGAACTCAGTAGTGTAAGAAAAGCCTGCCAAGCAATCGCCTCCATCGCAGACCATCATGAACTCATTGTCACTCACGGCAACGGTCCTCAAGTGGGACTGATTGCTTTGCAGCAGCTAGCGCTTGGGAATCCACCGGCTTACCCCCTCGATACAATGGGTGCGCAATCCATTGGTTTAATCGGTTACTTGATTACCAGAGAATTGAAGCATTTTTTACCGGCAAGGCGTGCTGTCACAGCTGTTTTGACACAAACTGAAGTTGATCCGAACGATCCGGCCTTTCGCTCGCCGAGTAAGCCGATCGGCCCAGTTTATGAGAAAACTCAGGCTCAGGCGCTCGCCCGTCTTTACGGCTGGCACATCGCAGCAGACAACGACAAATTCCGTCGTGTCGTGGCCAGTCCCGAACCCAAACAAATTGTCGATCGCGAGGCTATCGAAATTCTGCTTCAAAAGGGACATATCGTTGTGTGCTGCGGAGGCGGCGGAATTCCTGTTATAAAAAATTCATTCGGTCATCTCACAGGAGTCGAAGCAGTTATCGATAAGGACCTGGCTTCGTCACTCTTAGCCTGCGAACTGAAAGCCGATTGTTTTATCATCGCCACGGATGTACAGGGAATTTTTACTGATTGGGATTCAGGCAAACAAAACCTTCTGCACAAAACCACCCCTCAGAGTCTTCGCTCGATGCACTTTCAGGCCGGTTCCATGGGACCGAAAGTGCAGGCTGTCTGCCGCTTTGTAGAAAAAACCGGTCACAAGGCTCTGATCGGTTCTCTTGATCGTTTGTCCGATATGCTTAAGGGGCAATCGGGCACCGAAATTATTCCCAGAAATGACTGATTCGTGCCTGAAGCCCCGAATCAAAACTAATAACAGTTCAGATATATATTTTTCTTCAGGTTACGATTTTTTGTCGTAACCAGCATACTTATGTCAAACCGTCTCCTCAATTTGCTGCTTCCATTTAATGGGTGACAAGATTCTGAGTTTTTCTATCAACCTGAAAGAAAAAATGCATTGGAGTTCGTCGGATACCACGACTAAAATTTTGAAATCATCGCAATATAAGCCGTCTCATTAATTCTCTTTTTCGTAGGTTTGTTAATGGACAAGAACATCAAAATTTTTGGTGCAAGACAAAACAATTTAAAAAATCTTGACGTTGAATTTGAAACCGGAAAAATCACGGTTGTCACCGGTGTGTCCGGTTCGGGTAAAAGTTCGCTTGTCTTTGACACGTTATACGCTGAAGGTCAGCGACGTTATGTCGAAACGTTCAGCCCCTATGCCCGGCAATTTTTAGACCGTATGGATCGCCCTCAGGTCGAGCGCATTGAAGGCGTGCCGCCTGCCATTGCCATTGACCAAACCAATCCCGTTCGTACCTCTCGTTCAACCGTCGGGACAATGACGGAAATCAACGATCATTTAAAACTTTTTTTTGCAAGAGAAGCGCGACTTTACTGCGCCCGATGCGGCAAACTCGTTCGTGCAGATACCCCTGCAAGCGTTTATGAAACTTTAAAAACTTGGACTCAAGAGCTCTCTGACCCGCGCCTTTTCATTCTCTTTGATGTAACCGTTCCTGAAAAAATGACAGCAGCGGAAGTCACCGAAGGGCTCATGGCGCAGGGTTTTACCAAAATTTATCGCGAAAAGACTGTTAAAAGCACGCATTTTCTTGAAGTCGTTGCCGACCGGTTCCGCTTTTCAAAAGCAGAGAAAAGCCGAGTGATTGAAGCCCTTGAAAATGCATTTAAGTTCGGCAAAGGTGAGTTGACAGTCGTTGCCAGAACCGATGATGAAAAAGAAGAGCTCAGGTCCTTCTCTAACCGCTTATCGTGCCCGGACTGCGGCATTGAGTACCAAAAACCGACTGACGCCACTTTCAGTTTCAATTCTCCGTTAGGTGCCTGTGAAACCTGCCGCGGATTCGGCAGAGTGATCGGCGTTGACTACTCTTTGGTGATTCCCGATGAGTCTTTAACGCTTGAAGGCGGTGCCATTAAACCGTGGAATACTAAAACCAACGAAGAGTGTCTCAAAGACATGAAGCGTTACGCCAAGCGTGACGGTATCCGTTTAAATGTTCCCTATCGGGATCTCACCGAAAAAGAAAGAAAATGGGTCATTGAAGGCGAGCCCGGTTGGAGCGGAAAATGGACTCGTCAATGGTACGGCGTCAAGCACTTTTTTGAATGGCTTGAGAGCAAAGCCTACAAAATGCATGTCAGGGTGCTTTTATCTCGCTACAGAAATTATCAGGAGTGCCCGGACTGCCACGGAGCACGGCTTAAACCCGAAGCGCTTTTGTGGCGAGTGGGTTCAATAGAGGCCGCGCAAGCGGCTACTCAAGGACTTGAATTTAAGCGCCATAAGCCCTCTGTTTGTGCGTATTCAGACGATGTCCTTAACGCGCTGCCGGGACTCAACTTATATGACCTCATGCGCTTGCCTCTATCCAGACTGCTGAGCTTTTTCGAAGTCATTGAAAAAGAACCCATGGATGACGCAGGCAAAATGGTTGTCGAAGAAATTCTGACTCGACTGCATTATCTTGTCGACGTGGGAGTCGGCTACTTAACGCTTGAGCGTCAAAGCCGTACCCTTTCAGGCGGCGAAGTGCAGCGTGTCAATCTCACAACAGCTTTGGGTACCTCGCTTGTCAACACGCTTTTTGTGCTCGATGAGCCTTCTATCGGCTTGCATCCCCGTGACATGGACCGCATCAATCGGGTGATGCAAAAACTCAAAAATTCAGGCAACACCTTAGTTGTCGTGGAGCACGACCCTCAGGTGATGCTTGCAGCCGACACGCTCTTTGATATGGGACCCGGTCCCGGAGAAAAGGGCGGCGAAATTATTTTTAAAGGAACACCGGCTGAAATTCTCAAAGCCGATACGCTCACGGCCCGTTACCTATCGGGCAAAGAAAAGGTAAGCAGCCGGAAAAGTCAGAGAAAGCTCACGAAAAAAACGCCTGCTATTGAATTAAAGGGTGCCCGTGAACATAACCTCAAAAACATTTGCGTACGCTTTCCGATAGGCGCTCTTTCGGTTGTCACCGGTGTCTCCGGCTCCGGCAAGTCCACGCTCATTGAAAATATCCTTGTACCGGCTCTTTACAAAGCCAAAGGAATGCCTACTGAATCTCCCGGTCATTTTGAATCTTTAAAGGGAGCCGATCTTGTAGAGAACATTCACTACGTAGACCAATCCCCTATCGGCAAGACCACGCGTTCCAACCCGGCAAGCTACGTGGGCGCATTTGATGCGATCCGCAATCTTTTTGCTCAAACGGATGCCGCAAAAGCCCGTGAATACAAAGCCGGCACCTTCAGCTTTAATTCCGGCGACGGGCGCTGCCCGGTGTGCGGCGGAAACGGTTTTGAGCACATAGAAATGCAGTTTCTCTCGGACGTCTATTTACGCTGCTCGGCCTGTAACGGCACCCGTTATCGCCCGGAAATTCTGGAAATTACAATTGAACGGGAGGGTAAGTCGCTCAACATTGCTCAAGTGCTCGATCTTTCTGTTTCAGAAGCCTGTGAGTACTTTAGAAATGACTCAGCCGTAGTCTCCAAACTCGAACCCCTGCGCAAAGTGGGCTTAGACTACATTAAGCTCGGTCAACCTGTTCCCACCCTTTCGGGCGGAGAAGCGCAACGCTTGAAGATTGCGGGCTTTTTGGCTCAAAAGAATTCTCAAGCCAGTAAAAACGACCTTTTCATTTTTGACGAACCCACAACCGGTCTTCACTTCGATGACATCGACAAACTCATGCACTCGCTTCAGGAACTGATCGACCGAGGCAATACTGCGATTGTCATCGAGCACAACCTCGATGTCATCAATTGTGCCGATTGGGTGATTGATTTGGGACCGCAAGGCGGTGACGCAGGCGGCGAGGTTGTTGTCCAGGGCACGCTTCAAGAGTTAGTAAAAACTGAGCGTTCTTACACCGGTCAAGCACTTCAAACATATCAAAAGACGCTCTCGGGTGACAACACTTCCCGCTACTTTACAAAAGACGCAGCCGGCAGCCCTGACGAAAGCGTTGCCGTTATACCGCTTGACAATGCCATCGCCATTAAAGGTGCAAAGGAACACAACTTAAAAAATATTTCTGTCGACATTCCGCATGACCGATTTACGGTCGTGACGGGCGCCTCGGGCTCGGGCAAATCGACTTTGGCCTTTGACATTGTGTTTAAAGAAGGTCAGCGCCGCTATTTGGAATCTTTAAATGCTTATGCACGCTCAATTGTGCAACCGGCCAGTAAACCCAATGTAGATTCCATTACCGGCATTGCGCCCACTGTAGCCATTGAACAGCGCACCTCACGCGGCGGACGCAAATCCACGGTTGCAACGATGACTGAGCTTTACCACTTCATGCGTCTTATCTTTGTGAAACTCGGTCACCAGTACTGTCCGGACTGCAACGTTGAAGTAGAACCCAAGTCCTTCCCCGCCATTGTGTCAACCGTGATGAGCCGCTACAAAGGTCAAAGCGTGCACGTCATGGCCCCCCTTGTCAGTAAGCGCAAAGGCATTTACACGGATCTGGCAAAATGGGCAAACAAAAAGGGTTACTCTCAGCTTTATGTGGACGGGAAATTTGTAAGCACGGAAAAATTCCCGAAACTTGCCCGCTACAAAGACCATACAATTGAATTACCTGTGGCTCAAATTGATGTCAGGGTTGATGACGAAAAGACACTTAAGCGGGTGCTGCAGGAAGCCATTACGATCGGTAAGGGGGTCGTTATCGTTTTAGATGAGGAAAATTGTGAAACCATTTTCTCAACTCATCGGGCCTGTCCGGTGTGTGGCCGCAGTTTCCCGGAACTCGATCCCCGACTTTTCTCCTATAACTCCTCCATGGGGTGGTGTCCGACGTGTTTTGGCACCGGCCTTTTAATCGAGGGCTTTGATGAAACGGCCACCGGAGAAGAGCGTATTTGGGCCGATGCTCAAAGCGAACCCTGTCCGACTTGCCACGGTGAACGATTAAATGAAGTGGCCAGAGCCGTTCGCTTTGCGGGACTCAATATCGCACAGATGGCGCACATGACGGTAACGGAAGCCTCGGCCTTTTTTAAAACCCTTAAACTCACCGGGCGCGAAGCCGATATTGCCGAAGATGCACTCAAGGAAATCCGCTTGCGTCTTCAATTTTTAGAAAAAGTGGGCTTAGGCTACTTAACGCTTGATCGATCCTCGCCCAGCCTATCGGGGGGCGAAGCGCAGCGCATTCGTCTGGCTTCACAATTGGGCAGCAACCTTCAGGGCGTGTGCTACATTCTCGATGAACCGACGATCGGCCTACACCCGAGGGACAATCGTCTGCTTTTGGATTCTCTGAAAGCACTCGTGAAAAAAGGCAATACGCTTTTAGTAGTTGAACACGATGAGGATACGATTCGCGAAGCCGACTATGTCATTGACGTCGGTCCCGGAGCCGGCGTGAGAGGCGGCGAAATCATCGCCACGGGCACCGTTAAAGACATTATGAAAAATAAACGTTCTTTAACCGGGCATTACCTTTTAAAACCCATTGAGCACACCTTTATTCCCAAACGGGCTGTCGACAGTGACACTCAGTGGCTCACCATTAAAAAGCCCAGACTCAATAACCTTAAAGCCCACGAAATCCGTATTCCGATTGGCCGCCTTACCGTGCTCACCGGGGTTTCGGGCTCCGGCAAAAGCAGTTTTGCCCGCGGGGTGCTCATGCCCGTACTGAGCGAAACGCTGTCTGCGAAAAAGCCTTATCAAGGGACGCTTTGCAAAGCAATTGAAGGGTTTGAGCTGGTGGACCGGGTGCTTGAAGTAGACCAAACACCGATCGGAAAAACACCTCGTTCCTGTCCTGCTACCTATATCGGATTTTTAGATGCTATCCGCAAAGTTTTTGCCGGCACCAATGAAGCGCAGGCCAGAGGCTATGGCATTTCACGGTTTTCGTTCAATATGAAAGGTGGTCGGTGCGAACTTTGCGAAGGGCAAGGCGTTCGGACTATTGAAATGAATTTCCTGCCGGACGTGAAAATTCCTTGCGAAGCCTGCGGCGGTCTCAGGTACAACACCCAAACGCTTGAAGTACTCTGGAAAGGCAAGTCCATCGGTCAGATTCTCGCGATGGATGTCGATGAAGCGGTTGACTTTTTCAGCACCCAACCCTCCATTGCCCATGCGCTCAAACTCATGCAGGATGTGGGGTTGGGCTACCTCAGTTTGGGGCAACCCTCGCCGACTCTCTCCGGGGGTGAAGCGCAACGCATCAAACTTGTTACCGAACTGATCAAGGCTCGTGACGATATTAAGCGTCGAGGCTACAAAGTTCCCAAAACCGTTTATGTGTTGGACGAGCCTACGGTCGGACTGCATATGGCCGACGTCGAAAAGCTGATTGCCGTACTCCACAGGCTCGTAGATGCCGGCAATACTGTGATTGTGATTGAACACAATCTCGACATTATGGCTCAGGCCGATTGGATCATTGACATGGGGCCAGAAGGCGGCGTCAATGGAGGCGATGTCGTTGCAAGCGGGGCACCATCGGAGGTGATGAAAACCAACTCACATACAGCTCAAGCTTTGGTAGCTTTTAAGCGTGAACACGACAAAATCAAAAAACAGTCTGAATAGAATCTGTACTGTCCAAAATAAATTTTCAGACTGACAAAAATCGCAGGCAATAAAAAA
>ERZ827186.2130-NODE-2130-length-14110-cov-3.386553_pt1 | contig 14110 bp, 9 predicted proteins | sample MGYA00519918_ERZ827186 | MGnify/ENA primary metagenome ERZ827186 (study PRJEB31778, sample SAMEA3449275) | human gut metagenome | biome: human gut; feature: human-associated habitat; material: faeces | place: United Kingdom | collected 2010/2012 ... | reverse complement strand
GCAGGCGGGCGCCGCGGCGGAGATCGACGGGTCGAGCACCATGCCCAGCGGCGCGGGGCAGTCGAAGGTCTGCTTGTTGCCGTCCTTGGTGATCGAGGCGCCGTAGGCCGTATAGCCATCCATCGAAGCGGCCGTGCCGACCACCATGTAGCGGCGGCCGTTGTGGTGGGAACAGAGTTTCGTCAGGTCGTTGATAACGCCCGAACCCACGGCGACGGGCACGGCGTCGGTCGCGGCCAGCACGCCGTCCAGCTCCTCGACGAACGTCCACTCGGCATAGAGTTTCGGATCGGTGAAAATGTGCGGTTCGTCCTGCGCGATGCCCGCTTCGGCGAGGATGCGGTGCACCTCCTCCCCGGCCACCCGCCACGTATTGAGGTCCGCGACCACGAGGGCGCAGCGGGCGGGGAACAGGCTTTTGAACATCTCCGCGGTCTGCGGAAAGGTATCGACGCCGATCACCAGCGCTTTGGTGTCGGTCGTGCGCCGAAGGGCGCTCTCTACTTTATTCATAATAGCATATTACATAAACGGAACATCGCCGGAACAACCGGAGTGTTTACAAAGCAAAGGCAAATATAGGAATTATTTTCCTTTTAACAATAAAAAGCAATAAAATTTATTTTTTTCGACATCTATTTCGTTTCTATTTCGGGTTTTTCGAGTTCATAATTGGAAAAAAGAAAATAAAAACATACCTTTGAACCCCGAACGAAACTTCTTTCGCTATGAAACGAACGATCCTGCTGCTGGGCCTCCTCCTGACGACGGCCGCAGCTGCCGCACAGCCCCGCATCCGCGTGGAGCACGGCCCCTATCTGCTGAACGTGACCGACGAAGGCTTCACCGTCGTATGGAGTTCGACGGCGGACGCCGCCGGATGGGTGGAACTGGCCCCGGACGACGGTTCGCACTTCTATGCCGCCGAACGTCCGAAATTCCGCGATTCGCACCTCGGACGCCAGCGCATCGGGCGCATGCACAGCGTGCGCGTCAGCGGACTGAAACCCGGCACGACCTACCGTTACCGCATCATGCAGCGGGGCGTCGTCCTCAACGAAGGCAACAAGCGCGTCATCCTCGACGAGGGATTCGGCAGCGACATCCTCAAACACAAGCCCTACACCGTCACGACACTCGATCCGGCGCAGGAGAAGGTCGATTTCTGGGTCGTCAACGACATCCATTCGCGCGACTCGGTCTTCCGCCTGCTGATCCGCAGCGCTCCGAAGGAGAAACCCGATTTCGTCTGTCTGAACGGCGACCTGGCCACCCAGATCGAGACCCCGGAGACGCTTTGGGACGCCTGCCTCGCGTCGGCGTCGGAGATTCTCACCCCCGCGGGCATTCCGCTGGCCGCCGTGCGCGGCAACCACGAGAACCGCGGCGTCTACTCGGGATGCTGGTCCGACTTCTTCCCCACGCCGACCGGAGAAACCTACTACACGTTCCGCCGGGGCCCGGTCTTCTTCCTCGTGCTCGACGGCTGCGAGGACAAGCCCGACAGCGACATCGAATATTACGGGCTGTCCGACTTCGACCGCTACCGCGCCGATCAGGTGGCCTGGCTGAAGGAAACCGTCGCGAGCGAAGCGTTCCGCACGGCCCCGTTCAAGGTGGCGATCATACACGTTCCGCCGGTCAACAGCACGTGGCACGGGCCGCTCGACGTCAAGAAGCATTTCCTGCCGGTGCTCAACGACGCCGGGATCGACCTGATGCTGTGCGGCCACCTGCATTCGTACCACTACCTGCCGGCCGGCCAAACCGAATGCGATTTCCCGGTGCTGATCAACTCGAACGACCGGGCGGTCGAAGTCGAAGCGACGGCCGACGCACTGAACCTGAAGGTCAAAGATACTAAAAAACAGGTTGTTCAGGAACTGACGCTGAAAGCCAAACAATAGCCGGCCAGCCGAAAAGACATGGAGCCGTCACTCGAAAAAAGAAGCCGTATTCTGTCGAAGAATACGGCTTCTGCCGTATATGCGGACAAGGAACCCGCTACCACATGTAGATCACGGCGTCGCCCGGATCAACCGTCATCTCGGTAATGTCGTCCGCCGGCACGATCGAACCGTTTTTCAGTACCTGCCGTACCCGGCTCTCCGCTTCGAAACGAAGCCCCATGGCAGTATTCGGATCGCGGTTAACGATCACCAGGAACGTATACCCCTGATTTTCCAACTGTGAAACGACCGCTCCGCTTCCCTCGGTTTCCAGTCGCCTGACCGGTTCGGGCAGGTCGGTCAGCCGAACGGTTCCTTTCGGAACGGACGTCCCCGTATGGCGTACGGAAACAACCCTGGCTCCGAGGAAAACGCCGCTCAATCGCTGAATTTCACTCGTCACGGTTTTCACCAGATCGTACGTCGCCGTACGGGCTCCGTCTTCGGCGATCGGCGCCATCCGATAATTCCAGTCGCCCGACACCGTCGGCGTCCAATAAGTAAAGTATTGCAGCACCTGCGCCCCGTAAGCCAGATCGCTGTACAACTGCAACCGCAGATCGGACAAAGTCGGAACGGGATACACCACGTGAGGGCATGTCAGCGCGAAAGCCCAAAACTTCTTATTCGCCTTCCGGGCCTCGTCGGCAACGATTTCGAGATCCTCGTACCAAGTGTCTTTGATCAGACGCACCGAAGAACCCGGATTAGTCACCAACGGATATTCGTCGAACGACAGAAAAGCGGCGGGCACCTCGTTCAAGTAGCGCTGCACGTACTCCCGGTAGGTAGCGACGCCCAAGGCCTGCAAATGCTCCGCAGGCCCGCCCGGGAACAGGTTCGCATAGCAGTAGTGATCCGGGTCGACGGCCTGGACCGCGTTCATCATCCGGGCAATGGTCGGAAACTCGCTGCACAGCGGCTCGTCCTTGCAGAAATAGGCTTCGAGGGCCGGATACCTCATCAGTTTTTTCACGGCCGCTTCGCGCCGGGTATCCGAATACAGCGCATCGCACTCGACGATCAGCTTCACGCCGGCCTGCCCGGCGTATTCGAGCGCCTTGCAAGCCGTCTCGGTATCCGAAAAACGGGTGTAATTCACGGTGATGCCCAGTTCGGCGGCTTCCCGGAAACGGGCTACGCTAACCTGGCTCGCCCGCACTCCGTGCCAGGCGACGATCGGAATCCGGCCCGGCGAAGGCAGCTTTTCGGGAAAAGGATCCGGATCGGGCCGGCCGGTCGTATCCGGAGGCGTTACGGCGGTGGTATCCGGAGGAGCGGGCCGCTGCCCGTCGCCGCCCTTCGAAGACGTTTCGTCCTTGCCGCACGAGAAAACGAGGACGGCCGCAGCCGCGCACAAGTAAAACAATTTTTTCATGCCAATCAGTAGTTTATTCGGTTAAAACGGGGCTGTCCGCCGGGCAAAGCGGCCAAACGGCGCGCGCGCCGCAAATTCCCCTACTCGATCTTCACGATCCCCTGCCAACTGATATAATGTTCCGTAATGCCGATCTCGTCCATCCAGCGGCGGGTCTCGATCGTTTTCATGTAGGCCGTATCGAAACCTTCGCCCACATCGTTGTTCCATACCCACAGCGGCGTAGGCCACAGGCAGGCGCGGAACCGGATCGATTTGTAGAAATGCTCGTCGCATCCCTGCTGGCCGTGATGCGCCATTTGCAGGTAATCGCAATCCAACAGGGGTTTATAAGTACCTTCGAGCAGCATTTTGCCGCTCTCGACGCCGGTATCGCCCAGAAAGACCATCGACTTTTTCCGGTCCCACACCCTCAGCACGATACTCGCATTGTTGTAGGCATTCGTCAGGATGGACGGATGGGCGACGCCGAGCACTTTCAGGTTCATGCCGTCGATCTTCATCTCGAGTCCCGGCTCGGTCAGGTTTACGACCGGAAGGCCGGAATCCCGGAGCGCTTCGTAGTAAGCGTCCGCAAGCTTTTTGCGGTTCATGTCCGTGCGGAGCTGCTCGTCGGTCATCGGCGACTGATAAACCGTGTCGATAATCATTTGTCGAGGATCTTTCAGGATTTCGGTCAGCGCCCCCATGTGATCCACATGCGGATGGGTGACGATCCATTTATCGACGCGGTTGCCCAGGGCGGCCACGAATCCTCGCAAAAAAGGCGCGTCCGCAGCGGTTCCCCCGTCCAGCACGACCACCCGTCCCCGGTCGGTCACGAACACGTAGGAATTCATCTGGGAAGGCCCCTGGGCGCAAAGCTGCCATACGGCGAAACCGGGCTTTTTAGCCGCTGTGAAAGAGGCGGACATCAGGCCGCACAGCAGGCATACGATCAATTTGTTCTTCATATCGAAATCGTGTAACGAATTTTTTCCGTCCGTTCCCCGTGCATTCCGGCCTCCGGCCGGCTTCAGGAATCCGCAACGGATATTTCAAAAAAAAATCGGAAAAAAGAATGTCCGTTCTCACGGACATTCTTTTCAGTTTTAAAGCGTTTCGATCTCCGCAGTTAAGGATGGAGCGAACCCGGATACAAATCGCATATCTCGTGGGTCTCGCCGTTCTTGTTGTGCGTGTGCATCAAGGTCTGCGGTTGCCCGTTTTCGCCCCAGTAAGTCCAGCATTCCACGATTACGCCGGCATTCAGCGCATCGATGGCCGGGTTATCCGTCACCCAGGTAAGCTCGGCGCCCACCGTATCGACATTGGACTGCGAAACGCATCTCCACCAGTAGTATTCCACCTTCAGCGTACGTTCTACGGAAGTATCTTCGGTAAATTCGAAATTAACAGCCGCGCGACCCGGTTTTTTCCACAAATACATGTATCCGTCGGCATTGGCCATCATGTTCCGGATATCGAGGTATTCGAGCGGATTGTCCATGATCGTCAGTTCGCAAAGCTTCACAACGTTGCTGACGTCGAGCCTCTTGATTTTGTTTCCGTTCAGATGCAGATACCGCAATTCGTTGGCTGGAGCGACTCCCACGGCGCCGAAATTCACGGTTTCGAGCGTTCCCGTATTCCGGGCTTCCAGTCTTTCGCAGTTGGGGAACAACGTCATGTCGAGCGACTGCAACTTGGAATTGTCCAGCGAGAAGAATTTGATGTTCGCAGCATCCGGGAATCCTTCCAAGCCTTCCACCGAAGTCACCGCTTTATCGATAAGGTTCAGCGTCTTATAAGTAGATTCGTATTTCACTTCGTCCGGGAATACGACTTCGGCCGCATCGGGTTTGTAAGCGTTGCCCTTTTCGTCGAACAGGTACTTATTGTCCGGAACGAGACTCTGCAAATATTCGCGGAATGCGGCATCGGGAACCATAAAGCGTCCTACCGCGGAACGGAAACATCCCAGTTCCTGCGTCTGCGTACCGCGCTTGAGCGTCATCACCCAGCCTTTGGCATCGACAGCCAGGTCGGCGGGGAACGCGAACACCAGTTTGGCGTCGGTAATCTCGCCGGATACGGTCTCTACGGCGTCGCCGCCGGACCGGGGCTGGAGAACGATTTTATCTTTGCCCAGGAAACCGCGGCCGGTAACCGTCACGTTCCCTCCTACCATCGATTCCACGAAAGAAGGAACCGACAGGGAAGCGAGTTCGATCGGGGTGTTCAGATCGGGATCGTCCGCCGGATCGACCGGTTTGAGCGTACCGAACTCTTTGCTCTGCGTACCGCGTTTGAGCGTCAGCGTCCAGCCTTGTTCGTCGATGGCCAAGTCGTCGGGGAACGTGAACGCCAGTTTGGCGTCGGTAACTTCGGAATTGGTAACCTCCACGGCATCGCCGCCCGAAACGGGTTTAAGTTCCACCCTGTCTTTACCGAGGAAACCTTTGCCGTCGATCGTAACGCTGGCGCCTTTCATCGATTCGGTAAAATCGGGAATCACCACGTCCGACAGTTCGATCGGCGTCGTCAGTTCGGGGTCTTCCGGATCTTCGGGCATCATCGTGCCGATTTCCTTGCTCTGCGTACCGCGCTTGAGCGTCAGCGTCCAACCTTCTTCGCTGGTGGCCAGATCGCTCGGGAACTTGAACACCAGCTTGGAAGCCGTAATTTCCGCCGGAGCGACCTCGACGGCCGTACCGCTGGGACGGGGCGTAAGGGCGATTTTGTCCTTACCGAGAAAACCTTTGCCCTGGATCGTGACATTGGCTCCCTTCATCGATTCCTGGAAAGTCGGGATCACGACGCCGGACAACTCGATCGGAGTCGTCAGATCGGGGTCCTCCCCGCCGTCGTTCTTCTCGTCGCTACACGAAGTAGCGGCGAATCCCATCGTGGCGATTGACGCCAACAACAATAAATACTTTTTCATACGCATCAAGTTTTAAAGCGGCATTTCTGCCAAAAGTAATTAATGGTTAATAGATTATGTTTGTTACTTCATTCGGTATCGTCTCGTATTCAATCCGTTGCTTTTTTCGCGGTCCGGTCCGCCATTACTACTACTTAAACGGTTAAGCTATGCTACCTAAAAAAGATTTTTCTCCCGTTCGAATTTCAAAAAAAACAACCGTTAAAAAACAAATGCCATCCACGTTTTTCATAATTTATTAAAAATATACAAAAACCGCACTTTACCGTTACAGAGAGCGCCTCTTACTTTTACTCGGTTCATTACTTTCGCAAACCGGAACTAATCGCCGCCGTTACGACGCTTTTTCGTTCGCTCTATCCTCTTTTACGAACCTCTGTTTTCAAAATTAGATTTAATTTTCTAAATAAACAACAAATTCCCGTTACATTTTCATTACTTTTTTCGCATTTTCCGTAAAAAACAAAACCGAAACGGGATTTACAGCCCGTTTTTCACCGCCTGGAATACACGACCCGCCTTTTTTCGTTTTCCGAAAAAAGACAAAAACGGGATTAAAACGAGAGAATCGGCATCCTCTTTTCCTCCGGAGTTCTGCGAAATCTCCCGGACGAAAAAACGGACAGGAGCAATCGTCGGTTACCGCACCCCGCCGTAAGCCGCAAAACATACGTTCTTATGCAGGATCTCCACCTCGCGGAAACCGACTTCGCGCATCAGGTCGAGTTGGTAGTTCAACGGCCGGGGAGAATCCTCCCGCTCCACGTAAGCCAGCACCCTGTCGCGGTACTCCGTTCCGCCCAGAACGGTCAGGTAATCGCCGTAACGCTCCCGAAAATAGGCGGAAAGTACCTCCGTTTGCTGCGCGACCAGGTCGGAAATCATCAGGCAGCCGCCCGGACGCAGGCTCCGGTACAACCGGGCGAACACGGTCAGCCACTCCTCGTCCCCGCGCAAATGATGCAGCGCGGCTCCCGACAGCACGATATCGTACCGGCATTCGCCCAGATCGGCCTCGCGGACATCCCGTTGCACCGCCGTGACCCGGCCGGCCGAACAGGCCGAAACGCGTTCGACGGCCCGGTCGAGCATCGGGCGGCTCAGGTCGAGCAGCGTGCAATGAAGCCCCGGCCGTTTCGAAAGCATTTTGAGCGTATAGTTTCCCGCCCCGCAGCCCACGTCCAGCAGATCCGTCGCCAAAGGCGTCAGACGCGCCGCGGCTTCGGTAATCAATTCCAGCGACAACGCCGCATCGACAGTCGAAACCTGTCCGCTCTGCAAATTCGAAAAACGCTCGACATCGTGATCGAAGCGTTCCCGGATCTCTTCCACACTCGATTTTTCCCGCATATCTTATAAATTGAATTCCATATCCGGAAAACCCGGACATTCATAGCAAAGATAACGTTAATTATCACAAAATTAATCCTACATTTGCATAAATATACCACACCCTATGAAACAAACCGTCCGCCCCCACTCGATGCGCGCCTGGATACTTGCGGCGCGCCCGAAAACGCTCCCCGCGGCAGCCGTTCCCGTACTGCTGGGATGCGCGCTGGCGCTGGCGGAAGGCGGATTCCGGTGGATTCCCGCTCTGCTCTGCCTGCTGTTCGCGCTGCTGATGCAGATCGACGCAAATCTGATCAACGACCTGTTCGACTACCGCAAAGGAAGCGACCGCAAAGACCGCCTCGGGCCCGAACGAGCCTGCGCGCAGGGCTGGATTTCGCCGCGCGCCATGAAACGGGGAATCGCCCTGATTACCGCGACCGCCTGCGCGACGGGCCTTTGCCTGCTTTTTTACGGAGGAACCGAGTTGATCGTCGTCGGAGCGGTCTGCGTCGTATTCGCATTCCTGTACACCGCCGGGCCGTACCCGCTGGCCTACCACGGCTGGGGCGACGGGCTGGTGATCGTCTTTTTCGGTTTCGTTCCGGTCGGAGTCACCTACTATGTGCTGTGTCACGGATGGACGACCGAAGTAACGGTCGTCTCGCTGGCCTGCGGAATGGTGATCGATACGCTGCTGATGGTAAACAACTACCGGGATCGCGAGCAGGATGCGCAGAGCGGCAAACGGACGTTGGTCGTGCGTTTCGGCCCGAAAGCGGGCAGCCTGGCGTACCTGACGCTGGGAATAGTCGCCTCAGGACTCTGTCTGACGCTGCTCTCCGGCGGGTATTTCGCGGCGGGGCTACTCCCGCTGGCCTACCTGCCGTTTCACCTGGCAGCCTGGCGACGGATGGTACGAATCCGCGAAGGCCGGGAACTGAATCTCATCCTGGGAAAAACGTCCCGTAACATCTTGATTTTCGGAATACTGCTAACCGCGGGGCTGATCCTGCGGTAATGCGGCGAACGAGCGGCTCCGGCGGAACGATCCGCCGGGCATGGGATTTGAACCGTTACCGTAACCACCAAAATCCTTTATCATGAAAAAAATTCTGCTTTTCGTCTTCCTGCTTGCCGGAACCGCCCTGGCGGCCCAGAAATCCCAACCGATCCGAGTGCTCTTCATCGGAAACAGTTATACCTTTTATCATAACCTTCCCGATCTGGTGTCGCAAATCGGCGAAAGCGTCGGCTTTCCGATCGACGCGACGGCCTGCACCAAGGGCAGCCAACGCTTTACCGGCCACCTGCAAAACGGGAAACTGCTTCGGATGCTCGCCGCCGGAGGATGGGACTACGTCGTCCTACAGGAGCAGAGCGAAGCCCCGGCCCTGCCGACCGAACTGGTCGCCGAGGGAACGTACCGGCCCGCCCGGACGCTGGACAGTCTCGTTCACGCCGGAAGTCCGCAGGCGCGGGTAATCTATTACATGACCTGGGGACGCAAAGAAGGCAGTAAGACTTACGGGAACCACTATCCGCCGGTAGCGACCTACGAAGGTATGCAGCAGCGGTTGGCGACCAGTTACCTGGAGATGGCTTACCGCAGCGGCGGCTGGTGCGCGCCGGTAGGACTGGCCTGGATGCGGGTACGGAGCGAGAAACCCGAATACGAACTGTATATGCCGGACGGAAGCCATCCGTCGGAAGCGGGCACGCTGCTCGCGGCGAACGTAATTTTCAGCGTTATCTACGGCAAACCGTACGCCTCGGAGATCCGGGCGGGCGTTCCGCAGCAGCAGGCGGAATACCTGCGACAAGTGGCGCAGCAGACCGTATTCGACAACCTGCGGCTGATCAACGTCGAACCGGTCGCCCCCGGCCCGCTGCCCGAAATCGCCCTGCCCCGCAAATAAACGGGCCCCGGGAGAATCCGGCAAAATACGAAGACGCATTTCCGACCGCATTCCGCGCAACGGTTTTCTTATGGCGGACGCCCGTCGCAAAATAGCGCTACCTCAACCCGTCGAGCCATTTCTCCAGTTCGGCGAGCCATTGCCGCTTATAGCGGAACGTATCGCTGAACCCGAAACCGTGTCCCCCCTCGGGATAGATATGCAGCGAAGCGGGAACCCGATTATCCATCAGGGCCCGGTAATACAGCAGGCTGTTTTCGGGCGTAACGGCCTGGTCGTCCCCGGCCAGCGCGATAAAGGCGGCCGGCGTCTCCGGGGAAACATACCGGTCGAGCGAACATGCGGCGATCTCATCCCCGGAAGGGTGCGGTCCCATCAACCGCTCGCGCGAGGGAAGATGCGTCAGCCCGTCCCGCATACTGATAACCGGATAAAGCAGGATTTGAAAATCCGGTCGCATTCCCGTCTCCGGGAACAGGGCCGCCGACGCCGCGACATAGCCTCCGATGGAGGCCCCCATCACCCCCAGAGACCGGATGCGCAACTCTCCGGAACGCTCTTCCAACAGGCGTACCGCCCGGCGGATATCCTCTCCGGGAATCTCGCGGCGGCCGTTCGGCAACCTGTATTTCAATACGGCCAGCGTAATGCCCCGCTCGTTGAACCACGATGCGAAAGCGCGGCCCTCGTGCTCCACGGCCACGCCCCGAAATCCTCCGCCCGGACACAGGATAACGGCTTGCCCGCACGGCTGCGAGGCCGGATAAACGTATAACACGGGGACGGAAACATTGCCGATCAGTCCCGGCCCGAGCGTCTGCTCCGCTCCAGAAAGGCCGTTGGACGAAGGCACGCCTTCGGGCCACAAAAGCACCTCCCGGCAAATCGATCCGAATTCTTCCATCAGTTCATCTTTTATCTATCTGAAACGCGACACGCGCAGCGAGCGAAGCCCGTTCCCCGCGCGCCTGCCGCCGGTTCGTCGGCTCAGCGGCCGCGCTCTTTCACCGCAAAATACCGATCGACGGCGAACTTGCCCGGCCCCGCGATGTACATCAGCACGAAAACGACCAGGTACACCAACGCCAACTCGCGAACGGCAAAGGCATCCTGGCTATGAATCACGAAAAAGGCCATCGCCATCGTAAAAATCATCGGGATCATCGCGAGGCGGTACAAAAAGCCGATCAAAAAACCGAACGAACAAACCAGCTCGCCGAATATGGCCAGCATCAGCGAGAAACGGCTGCCGACGCCCAACGGATCGGGAAAGACATCGGCCATCTGCGCGAATCCGGCCCACTTCTGCAACCCGTGCGACATCAGCAATACGCCGAAAATAACCCTCGCCGCCAACAATAACAGCGACGTCTTCGCGCCTTCCGGTCTAACGGGAAATAAAAAACGATATAACATAACATTCAATTTAAATTCATACCAACTACAAGCTTATCAAATACTTTGCCACGAAACGCGCCGTCCTGCCGAATCGAAGAACCGATCCCTTTCGACGCCCGGCGCGTTTCACGCGCAACCGCAGAACCCGGCCCCGCACGATACGATTCTCCGGCTTTCGTCGACGAACGGCTACAACCGTAAATTTAATAAAAATAATTCGGTAGAAACCGATTGACTTTTTGATCGCTCAGAATAACGGACAAAGCGCCTAGATCTTTTTCGGTGAAACACCGTAATATTTTGGGATTCTATACTGCCGGATTTGTGCGAATAAAGTGCGGAACGCAACGAATCAGGGATATTCCCTTGACGGAAAATATCTTTAATATCGACACCGTCCGCTTACCAAATTCGTCCGACCCGGTAAAACGACGAAGGCAGATGCCTTTTATCATCTGCCTTCCGACGTTTGCGGTCGTAGACCTTTTTCGATTTGTGTATCCGACTGAAACAGATCGGACGGTTGTGATTCTCGATCTCGGCCTCGCGGCTTCCTCTGCGACTGGCTTTGACGTAATCGCGTTCGGTAATTCTTTTTGTTTTCACTTCATGTCAATTTACGGCTGAGCCGCAAAGATAGCATATTTTAAGTCGTTCCGGCCCTATTGACCGTTTCAAAAAGACCTATTTCCCGCCCCTCATCTGTTGTCACGTCATTATTTTTAAACGCATACCCGCCCCACAAAAGACATAATATACTAATTATAAAATCATTAAAAGAACAACGATACAAATCCGGAAATTATTTTCCACAGGAATCTTGTTTTATCGGAAAACAATTCGCACCTTTGCGCCATTACTTTCCTACAGAAGTATCTTCCATTAGATCGCATTGTAAATAATTTTCAAACAGGCTATATGAAACATATCATTATCGGAGGCGTCGCGGGAGGTGCAACCGCGGCGGCCAGGATTCGTCGGGCAGACGAGGAGGCCGAGATCGTCCTACTCGAAAAAGGCAAATACATCTCGTACGCCAACTGCGGTCTGCCGTATTATATCGGCGGCGCGATCGCCGAACGGGAAAAACTCTTTTTACAGACCCCGGCTTCGTTCGGCGGACGATTCAATATCGACGTGCGGATCGAAAACGAGGCGGTAGGCATCGATACCGCGGCAAAGAGCGTCGAAGTGCGCCGTGCGGATGGATCGACCTATACGGAAAGCTACGACAAGCTGCTCCTGTCGCCGGGCGCTTCGCCTGTGCGTCCGCCGCTGAAGGGCATCGACAGCGAAGGAATTTTCACCCTGAGAAACGTCGACGATACGGACCGTATCAAAAACTATATAACTACACGAACGGTCGCCAGCGCTGTCGTCGTGGGCGCGGGATTTATCGGATTGGAAATGGCCGAGAACTTGCATCGCGCGGGAGCGGGAGTGTCGATCGTAGAGATGGGCAATCAGGTGATGGCGCCGGTCGATTTCTCCATCGCCTCGCATGTGCACCAACACTTGTTACAAAAAGGGGTGCACCTTTATTTGGAGCAGAGCGTCGAACGCTTCGAAAAACGGGACGACAAAATCGAGGTCTTTTTCACAAGCGGGAAGAGTATCGCGACCGACCTGGTTATCCTTTCGATCGGCATCCGTCCCGAAACGGCACTGGCCAAAGCAGCCGGACTCAGGATCGGCGAGACGGGAGGCATCTGGGTGGACGACTATCTTCAGACTTCGGCGGCGGATGTTTATGCTGTGGGAGACGCCATCGAATTTCCGCATCCGCTGACAGGCAAACCCTGGCTAAATTACCTGGCCAATCCCGCCAACCGCCAGGGACGCATCGTGGCGGACAACATGGTCTTCGGCAATACGACCCGATATGAAGGGGCGATAGGAACTTCTATCGCCAAGGTGTTCGATATGACGGTGGCTTCGACCGGACTTGCGGCCAAGCGGCTCAAACAGTTCGGCATTCCGTATGCCAGTTCGACCACCCATTCGGCCTCGCATGCGGGGTACTATCCCGATGCGTTGCCGCTGACCCTCAAGCTGACCTTCGACCCCGCGAGCGGCAAACTCTACGGCGGTCAGTGCGTGGGCTACGACGGAGCGGACAAGCGTATCGACCAGATTGCCCTGCTGATCAAGCAGGGAGGCACGGTTTACGATCTGATAAAAGTCGAGCACGCTTACGCCCCTCCTTTTTCATCGGCAAAAGACCCGATCGCCATAGCCGGCTATGTGGCCGGCAACATCATCAGCGGGGCGATGCCTGTGGCGACCTGGCGGCAAATGGCGGAAGCGGATCGCTGCGACACGCTGTTTCTGGATGTGCGTACCCGCGAGGAACACGCCTTCGGAGCGATCCCCGGTTCGGTGAACATTCCGCTGGACGAGCTTCGCGGCCGGATCGGCGAACTGCCGCGCGACAAAGAGATTTACATCTATTGCGCCGTTGGTCTACGGGGATACCTGGCCTTGAAAATTCTGACGGGACACGGGTTTACCCGTGTCAAAAACTTGTCGGGCGGATACAAAACCTATGCGACGGCGACCGCGCCGATCGAAAATAAAACGGCGACGATCAGAACGAATGGCAAAACGGATACGCAGCATACCGGGGAGCGGATAAAAACCTTGAAAATCGACGCCTGCGGATTGCAGTGCCCCGGCCCGGTCATGAAGATCAAACAGGCGATCGACTCGATCGGCGAAGGCGAACGAATCGAAATGGTCGCCACCGACGCCGGATTCTCGCGCGACGCGCAGGCATGGTGCAACACGACCGGAAACATCCTGATATCCAATTCGGAAGAAAAGGGCAAATATACGGTCGTCATTGAAAAAGGTTCGCCCCAAGCGTGCAGGACGGCCACCTCGTGCGACGGCAAAGCCAAAACGCTCATCATGTTCAGCGACGACCTGGATAAAGCCTTGGCCACATTCGTGCTGGCCAACGGCGCGGCGGCTACCGGACAGAAGGTGTCGATATTCTTTACGTTCTGGGGATTGAACGTGATCAAGAAAGTCGCTAAGCCGAAGGTAAAAAAGGATATTTTCGGACGCATGTTCGGCATGATGCTACCGTCAAGTTCACTGAAATTACACCTTTCCAAAATGAGTATGCTGGGAATCGGCGACCGGATGATGCGCCACATCATGAAACGAAAGGGTATCGACTCGCTCGAATCGTTACGGCAACAGG
>ERZ827186.2121-NODE-2121-length-14185-cov-5.062562_pt1 | contig 14185 bp, 10 predicted proteins | sample MGYA00519918_ERZ827186 | MGnify/ENA primary metagenome ERZ827186 (study PRJEB31778, sample SAMEA3449275) | human gut metagenome | biome: human gut; feature: human-associated habitat; material: faeces | place: United Kingdom | collected 2010/2012 ... | reverse complement strand
CAGTGGGAACTTTTTTTCAGGGAAAGTCCTCTCACCCTGTATTCCACACTTTTTTGTGGTTTGAGCGAAAAGTTTTTTGAAAAAACTTCCTCACCCTGTATTCCACACTTTTTTCGGGTTTGATAGCCCGTCAGTGGGAACTTTTTTTCAGGGAAAGTCCTCTCACCCTGTATTCCACACTTTTTTGTGGTTTGAGCGAAAAGTTTTTTGAAAAAACTTCCTCACCCTGTATTCCACACTTTTTTCGGGTTTGATAGCCCGTCAGTGGGAACTTTTTTTCAGGGAAAGTCCTCTCACCCTGTATTCCACACTTTTTTCAGATTTTACAACCTGTCGGCGGAAACTTTTTTCAGGGAAAGTCCTCTCACCCTATATTCCACACTTTTTTCGCGTTTGGACGAAAAAATTATCAAACTTTTTTGTGGAAAGACGGTCGGCACTCTCTCGAGTTTGATAATCGAATCAAAAAACATCTTTCACGAAATCTTTTTTCGGACAAATAAAAAGCAGAAAAAGAAAACCGGATCGGCTGATTCCCGTCGGTGCACTCGGGAAACGATTCGCGGCGCAACGGAAATATAAGCATCCTCTTTGTTGTTCTTTTTCTGTTTCTCTATATATTCTTTCTCTTGTATAGTTCACATTGGGGGTTCATGGTGAACCCACCCATGGTTCACCTGATACAAACACTACCCCCTTGGTTGCAGAGATATTGATTTTTTTCGGTGTGTACGCCTGACACACGGGAAATGCCCGCAAACAGGCGAAAAATCCGCCTGTTTTGCGGAATCTTGCGTATGGCTGACACACCGATTCCGCAAATATACGCATGCTTGACACACTGCCTTTTTCCAACCGATATGCGCGAAAAAACGAGCAAATGCGGTCAAAATGCGAGGAAATGCGGTCGGCTCTGCCGTCCGCTGTGAATCCGGCAGGGCGTTTGACGCACTGCCTTTCTCCCGCTTGAAAATCGACCCTTGAAAATACTCGTGAAATCCATTGTATAACTGCCGATAATCGCTTCATTTCTGAGGTGTAACGCCCTGAAATCATACTTCGTGCCGCATCCCCCTCGCACGCCCGCCGGAATCGCCTGTGTCCGCTTTGAATGGCTCGGAGGAGCGCTTTCCCGCACGCAAATCAGAAAGCCGTCACTCGCCCGAATTTGGGGCGTGTGGCGAGACAGCAATAGCCCCTTGATTCAGAAAAGAATCAAGGGGCTGTGTGGCATTATCGTTAGTTATTTAATTTGTTTCGGGTGGTGATGGGATAAACACTTTCTTTAACGGAATCATTTTTCTGTATTTATCACTTAATTGATCATAATACTTGAGTACGAGATCCACTAATTCTGTACCGTTGATTCCACGAATAATCGGTGTGCTTTCCAAATATTTTTTTGCGTTTTTAGTATAGTTGGAAAGCGTAACAAACAAACCGTAATCACCTTCACGCATTGCACCTTTAAGTGATTGAATTGTTGTTTCTTTGATATCTCCGTCCTGACTTTTGACTTGAACAAGGATTCTTGGCGGAAGCTCATCCTTATACGCAGTGATATCAATGCCGCTATCACCTCCATGAGAGGAAAGCGAAGTGCGATATCCCATTGCGCAAAGTAAATCAGCCACAAATTCTTCCAGGTCATATCCCTTGAGATTTTTGCTCAATTCTTTCAAAATAAAATCCCGAGTGGTCTCAATAATGTCTTCAGCTGTTGCAGCAACTGTATCATCTTCCTGTTCAATCGCCGATTTCTGAAAGTTTTTGTCCAATGCCGCAAGATACTCATCGGCATAGTTCTTCAGCGAAAAAAATGACATTGCCGAACCAACTTCATATAATGCGCCTTGTGAAAAAGCCGTCCTTGGCAGATGCTTCAACCACTTCACCTTGCGTTGCTGACTATACTCTACTGCGTCAGGAACATATTGATAATCGCCTTCAATTACGCCAATATTAATCTCTCTGTTTGTTTTTGAAGGAAAAACGACATAGTCTCCGATTTGTACTTCATGAATAAAACGGTACAGCATCCCGGCGCCGTTTGCAACGGCTCCTTTTTTGCTGGCTGGGTATGTATTTATATATGATTCCTTGAAAGCTTCTCGGGAATTGTTAATCAAAGATAAATCGCCCATCTGTTTCCACCCAATTGCAATAACACTATGTTGAAGAAAAAGCGAATCATCCTGTGTGTGTATTCCCCATACTCTTTTTTCGTCCATTACTCCCACTCCTTCTGCCATTTCAAGCCGCGACATTTACGCTGTCATGAAGAACATTGACAATTGTCAATACCGTTGTTATGTTCTCGCCGAACAACGTCAAGATGTCATAGTTATCAAACGGGGATTTTTCAATCAAATCCTCACGACGGATATCTCCGTTTTCCCTGACATAGTTAATAATTGCTTTGACAAACTCCTGTTGCTGAGCATTTAGCGTGTTGCCATTCAGAAAGTCACCGAACTTTTCGTTGATCGCGTCCTGGCTGAGCCCTATTAAGCTGCGCACAAAGACAGCCAAATTGTCAATATTAGTTGACTTTTCGTAATCCTCTTTTGTTCCAAGCTCATCCCATAGGATGTGTTCAAGCTCCTTGAGATCGGATGCGTTAATCTGTTCCATACGTTGAATCTTTCGCAGAACGGGGCTGTCGGAATGTGCCGCAAGATAGTCAAGCACCTTTTCTCGATATGTTCTTATGTCAAAACCACCGCCATCATCTTGATAACCACTGGATTCGGTTTCATCCTGAATATCCACATCTATCCGGACTTTATTTCCGCTTTTAAGATATTTCATGAGGTCACGAACTTCTTCGCGGATAACCTCCATTCGCTCGACAGATGGAGAGGACCAGAATTGATCGCTAACCAAAGCCTTGAGCTGTTCGGCTTTCTCAAAAATCTGCGGTACCGAAGCTTTGGTCAACAGATATTGTGCAACCTCACGAATAACCTTGACATCACGGTTCGCTTTCGCCACATTCCCTTGCAAAAGCACAGACAATTCAACATCAAGCATTCGGATATCAAAAGCAATGACAAGATCTTTGTCTTTGATTCCGCTATCAAGAAGCGGGACGAGGTGCAGTTTTATCTCTTTTACCATAACCGGTGAGAAGCAAGTCCATACGTCAAAATCACTGTACTTATCTACCCATTCCATCGCCGCTCGAACTTGCAAGCGAGCACTGTTTTTCTTAATATTGCAGATTTCGGAATGCAAGGCTTCTTTGAGCTTTTGATAATAACTTCTCCCGAACTCCGTACTCTGATATTCGATCCTCTGAAGTTCATACAGAATATCAAGTCTGATTTCAAAGAATCGCTGAGAAAGCGAAGGTGCCGACGAACCATCAGTTCCGTCCGGATTCTGATCAAAGTATTCAAAATTCCCGCAATAATCGAAAATAATAAAATGGGTTTTATCTTTGCCTTTGCCGAACAGATCAGGGCACAAGCGTGTGCCGCGCCCGATCATCTGAACAAATTTGATCTTGGATTTTACCGGCTTGAAAAATACAAGGTTGACGACTGCCGGCACATCAATGCCGGTATCCAACATATCAACCGAAACGGCAACTCTGAATTCCTCGTCTTCCTCAAACCTGGTGATCAGGTCATCTGCATACTTGACATAGTTATCCACCAACTGACAGTAGTTTGCCGGATAGTTCGGGTACATCTCATGGAAGCATTCCACGATCATTTCTGCGTGGTGATGGTTGTAGGCGAACACGATTGTTTTTCCGATCAACTCACCGCCATTTGTTTTGATACCGTTAGTCATGAATTCTTCGATGATTCGCTTGCAGGTATCTTTGTTATAAATGATTTTGAAAAAACTTTTCTCGGAAATCGTAAAATCCGGTGTCGGCGGTTCTTCAATCAGATATTGGTCGACTTTTAGCTTGTCCTCCTCGCTTAACTGATTGTATTTTGCTCCGCGTGAAAGCATTTTCGTGGTTCTGTTGAACGATTTGTAATTCACGAGATAGTGATCCTTGACCGCTTCTTCAAGTGAATAGTCAAAGTTGGGCATTCCCGATTCGCAGCCAAAAACACGATAGGTATTGGCGTCCACCTCACTTTTCGGCGTAGCGGTTAATCCAACAAGCAGACTATCAAAATACGAGAAAATTGAACCGTATTTATTGAAAATCGAGCGGTGCGCCTCGTCGATAATGATCAGATCAAATCTACCTGATGTGAACCGCTTATCCTCTGCATCTATGTAATTGATCATGGTCTGATAGGTACAGAACATCAATCGTGCATTGTAGTCCTTCTCATCACTGCTCGAAAGCTCGCAAATGCTCATATTCGGAAGCAGTTTGTTGAAATTCACCTTTGCCTGATGAACAAGCGAGGTTCTGTCTGCAAGGAACAGGACATTTTTCACCCAGTTGTTGCGGGTGAGTACATCCACCAATGCAATGGAAACACGGGTCTTGCCTGTGCCTGTAGCCATAACAAGTAGACCGCGACGGTGCTTTTGATTGAACCACTCGCAAAGATTCGTGATCGCCATGCTTTGATACGGACGACCGGCAATTCTCGGATCAACTTTCGTGTCAGTGATGTCGCTACGATTTCTTCTCTGCAGCATGAGCTCCAATTCATCAATCGTATGGAACGCCATGACCGTTCTGTCAGGATACAGACCGTCAATGATTTTTGTCGTGTAGCCGTTCGTATAATACAGTATGGGCTTATATCCGTAAACCGCTTTCATGCAGTCGCCGTAAAGATCCACTTGATGGCGTCCTTTTTCAGGGGATACACTTGTCTTTTTGGCTTCAACTATGGCAAGTGGTTTGCCGTCTCTGCCATAGAGGACATAGTCGCAGAATCCGATTCCTTGACTATTGGGCATACCGTTGACTTGAATTTCAATGCCGGCTTTGCCTGCGACACAGACATTTTCGGTTTCAAGCACATCCCATCCGGCTTCGCGCAGATAAAGATCAATATACAACTTACGGGTTGTTGCCTCGCTCATGTAAGGCGGTTTTTGATATTCGGCGCGAGTACCACTTTTTTGCGCTTCAAGCAATCCGATCAAATACAGCAGATTGCTTTGCGCCAGTTTGTCCTCTGCTTTTTTGATCTTCTGTTCATGTTCCGCATTGATGCCAAGGATGCGGATGTAATGCAGAGAATTGATGAGATCACTATCACCAATAAACGCGGACACCGTTTCGCTGTCTATCAACTCCAAAAGAGAGGCAGTCTCCGGCTTTTTCACCTTACTTTGCTCAAAGATATAGTTAATTGTCGACGACAAAACAACGCGGTACGCTTTGGCTCTATCCTGCGGCGTATCGAGTTCTGTGGCTTTTCGTGCTTCCTTTCGGATGTTATCTAATTCTGTCATGTGAAACCTCCTTGGCAATGGCTTCTTTAATGAGTTTTAGTACATGGATTGACTCGACAAACTTTGATTTGTCGACTTGTTGGACGAATATTTCAAATTCATTTTGCATTTCAATGGGCGGGACTATAACGCCTGTTTTTTCAAGTGTTGCAACATTTAGATTCTTTTGCGCCACAGCAGGCGCGTTTTCCTCCAATACTGGTTGTAAAAACTTAAACCAATTATGAATGAACAGAGTTGTAACTTTTTCATTTGGAATAAAACCAACTACGCTATCAGGGAAACAAGCATCAAAATTCAAGATTGCTGTATCAGCGATATTTGCTGCGATAGTAATGCATAGGGTTCCTTTCCCCCACATTTTACTCTGTTTTAAGCCTTCTTCCGAATATGTAGAAGTGTATTCTGTGATGTAGTCTTTAGCGTTTGAAACATCACCCGTTTGAATAAGCGGGTAATTTCCTCCCAAAAGTACTGCGTCATTTCTTGGTCTATGTTTTGATACGCCCCTTTTTAGAACGCCAAGTTGTCCCAACGGCACTAAATCAAAGTGCTTCGAATTGTCAACCGGATTCCCAAACATCTCGACAAATCGGGCTTTGACGAGATCGTCGAGTTTTTGAAGCTCCGACCGTCGCATTTGAATGACGGACGATATTTTATCCAGCTGATCCGCAATTGCTTCTTGCAATTGATAGTCCGGAATAGACACGCGAATCTTTTTTAAGCCAGCGTTAGTAATAGCTTTTTGAGTAGCTCCAGAGCAGTTCTTATCTTTTTGGGTTAAAAACGATGTGCTCCCAAGCATATGATATAAGCACCGTGTGCTAATTACCCCGGATTTCGCTTTTAATGCAAAGAATCCGGTTGAATAAATATTTTCGGCTTTTTCTTTGTCAACATAAAGGGTTTTCTTTGTGCCTTGCATCTTGGCAAATAGCAAAGTACCCGGTTCGACAATTAAATCTGCCCTTGATGGACGAGATTTATAATCGACGATTTCCACATCGCTCTCGTCTATATGATCAGTTGCGACTGCACCTGTGCTGATATATCTCCGATTTCCTTCGAATGGTTTGCAAGAAGATCCCACAATATCGACACAATCTGTTAATTGTCTTTCTCTCATCCTTCATCCCTACAAATATAAATTTGTCAGGCGATGAATTTACGATGTGCTGTCTTGACATTATTCTGATTAACAATAGCGTACTGCATTGTGGTATCAATCTGAGAATGACCGAGGATTTTCTGCACCTGCTCAATCGGCATTCCTTTGTCAATGGCTCTTGTCGCCATGGTGCGCCGGAATTTATGAGGGTGAATCCTTCCTGCATCTACGCTTTTTCCAAGCTCGCGCAAGCGGATTTCCACTCCGCTGATCTTCAATCTTGTGTGCGGCGAATCGAGTGTTACGAACAACGCCGGGTTATCATCAGTTCTCTCGGACAAATAGACCTGCAAATGCAGTTTTGCTTTTGCATCAAAGTAAACGCGGCGCTCCTTATCTCCTTTTCCAAACACGACGCATTCCCGCTCCTCAAAATTGACATCAGAAATGTTGAGTTTTACCAGCTCTCCGACACGAATTCCCGTGGAATAAAGCATGTCAAGCATTGCCAGGTCGCGAGAACAGCGGCAGTTGTCACGCAGTTTTTCGATTGTTTCATCCGAAATCACTTCTTTGACTTGCTTTACGGTCTTGATCTTGTGAATTCGGTGCATCGGGCTTTTCAGTATGTGGTCTTCTTCCTCCATCCAGGAAAAGAAAGAGGAAATATTCCGGCGAACATTATCGACCGTTGCATTACTGCAATGGTTGATCTGCTGATAATCGGCAAGGTAGCCACGAATCGTTTCTGTTGAGATACGCCTTGCCGGTTCCTTGATGACAGAGAAAAAATGATCCAGCGTTGTGCCGTAATAAATCAGCGTTCGTTCCGAGCAACCTTCTATTTTTTTTGCATTCAAAAATAGCTTTTTGTAGTCTTCATTGGTTGCAGGGACGGCTTTTTGGCGGTTTTCCGAGAGCTTAACAATCAAAACCTGTTGTAGTTTCTTCTGTTGCTCTGCACTCAGGTACTCTGCCATCTCATTTAAGATCTCTTTTATCTTGCTTTCCATTGTTCATACCTCTTTTTTATGTGATTTTTAGTATAAACAATGTGATAGGATCAGCCGAAATACTGTTGCATCAGGCTATCAAAGAGCAATTGTGCCTTATCCAATGCCTGCTGCACGACAAACTTTGATTTGTCGATTTGTTGGACGAAAGCTGCATACTGTTTCTGAAGCTCTAACGGTGGCACAACAATTCGTATTGATCGAGCGCTTTCTTTAGTTATGGTTTTTGTTACAGCACCCCGAACATATTGCTGTATTTCTTTTGTTCCATAATCAGACGAAAGTAATGCGTATAGATAGGTCATATTGATTCTATCGTCAAACCTAAACATAAAAGCATTTCTTCCTAACGAAGCAGGTCTGTCGATTTTAGGCATCATATAAATCTTTCCGGCACTACCGATCTTATTCATTATCAATTCACCGCCATAAAGCTTTGACTTTGACAACAGTTCATATGCTGACTGATCTATATATTTTACTCCGTTAGTAAGGTTGCCTGCTTCCAAGTCGGTTGTACGAACCATAATAGCATAGTTTGGCTCATCATACATAACTACATTGGAATCAAGCAGTTCGTAACTACCGTTTGCACTAAAGTCGGTTAGAAGCGTCATATATTCGCCAAGAGTGGATACCATCCATCCCTTTTCGTTGTGAATTGGATCCCCAAACATCTCGACAAATCGGGCTTTGACGAGATCGTCGAGTTTTTGGAGCTGCTGCATCCGGTCATCGATAATGGACTGAATCTTGTGGAGAGTTGATACTATCTGCAATTGTCCATCGATTTCATACACGGGAATCAAATAGTGAAGCCACGCTTTGAGATCAATGGATTTTCCTTGTCGACTCCCTCTTTTCTTATACCTCTCAAACATATCCGCATTTCTTGCTTGGAGACAAAAGCGCAGATAATCGCAGTTGATTCCATTTATTCGATATGTGTGATACGCTGGAGAAACAGAATAAGTAATATCATCGGTAAGAATGCCAATATCCATTTGAACAGAACCCATTCCGACCGTTAATGTGTCTTTATAGATGAGTTTATTCTTTGAATAGTCTTGTGCAAGCTCTTTGGAATATATGCTTTCCCTTGTCCTTATACCATATCGCCCTACAGCGACAGGCCGAAAGCGATTATTTGTGTTTAATTCCTTATATTCGGCAAGAAAATCGCTAAGGGGCACCATATCATAAGAGTAAATATCTATCATCCTTCATCCCTACAAATATAAATTTATTTAATCAAATCTGTCGTCCCCTGATAAAAGTGAGCCGACAAAAAACAATCCTACTATGACTGCAATCAGGGCAATAATCATCAACGCTACCCACCACCATGCAAAGGCAAACAGACCACATAACCACAAAAATCCGATGCAGGCAGCATACACAGCCAAATATGCCAGACTACCGAGTGCCGGTGCGGAACCTTTAACATAGAACAATCCAACAATCAGGTAAGCGATTCCTTGGATAATCGGTTCCGCAATCCAGTTGATTAACACGGCTTTTTCGCCAAAGCACTCAAACGGATTGGGAAGCATGAATTGCCGAACGATAACGCCGATCAGAGACATTACTCCATACAGAGATAGTTTTTTCAAAGCAGTTTCTCCAATTCGTCCATTGCCTCACTGATCTGCTTTTCCAACATCCGCAAGTCTGCCATAATCTCTTGCGAGGATGGATATTCCACCGCAACATACTCGGTCTTTTTGTATTTATTGATGGACAGGTCGTAATCGTTGCCGATGATTTCTTGTTTCGGGACGAAGAACGACTTGTCCGTGCGTTCGCGGGATTCCTCTCCCGTAAAGTTTTCATAACGCGCGATGATATCAGGAATATCATTGTCCGCAATTGGGGAACGTTTATCGTCGAGGCTGAACCCATCCGCCTTCATGTCATAGAACCAAACTTTATCTGTGCCGCCAGCATTGGTTTTTGTGAAAATCAAAATTGCCGTTGACACACCGGCATAAGGCTTAAACACACCGGAAGGCATAGAAATGACCGCAGTCAATTTTTGATTGTCAACCAACTCCTTGCGGATTGCTTTATGAGCAGTAGAAGAGCCGAACAATACGCCATCTGGTACAATACAGGCACATCTGCCGCCCACTTCAAGCATTTTGGTAAACAGCGCAAGGAAAAGCAGTTCGGTCTTACGAGTCTTGCAAAGCGCAAGCAGGTCTTTGCTGATTTCCTCCTGGAACACGCTACCTGTAAACGGCGGGTTCGCCATGATCAATGAGTAGCAGTTGCGCTCGTTGTTATCGCCTGAAAGTGAATCCTGATACTTAATGTTCGGGTCTTCCACCCCGTGAAGCATCATGTTCATTGCTCCGATGCGAAGCATAGATTGGTCGGTGTCAAAACCGGAGAACATCTCGGTTTTGAACTTATTCGCATTCTCAGCCCGCATCAACTCTTTGCTGTAATGCTTGGTAACATAGTTGGAGGATTCCAACAGGAAGCCCGCCGATCCCATGGCAGGATCGAGAATATGGTCTTCCAGTGTGGGCTTCATCAGTTCTACCATCATCCGGATGATGTGACGCGGTGTACGAAACTGACCATTCTCACCCGCTGCCGCAATCTTGCCGAGAAGATACTCGTAAACATCGCCCATAATGTCTTTATTGTTCATATCCATGGCGTCGATGCCATCAACAACCTTGGCAAGCACCTTCGGCGTGGGGATCAGAAAAACCGTGTCCTTCATATAGCGGCTGAAAGCCGTATCTTTACCGTCCCCGATTTGTTTTATAAACGGGAACACATAGTTCTGCACATTCGTGAACATTGCTCCCGGCTCAAAATTGTGAAAGACATTCCAACGAAGATTTCTGTATTCAGTTTCCACATGGGGATTCTCACTGATGACACAGATACCATCTCCGAACACCTTCTTTTTCAGCTGAATACCGAGCGCATTTGCACCTGCCTCTGCTTTCAGCTGATTGTCATCCAGTAATTTCATAAACATCAGGTATGTAATCTGCTCCAGAACAGTGATCGGACTTGTAATGCCACCGGTCCAGATTGTATCCCAGATAGAGTCAACTTTATTTTTCAGTTCACCTGTTATCATTTTTATTCTCCGTATTTTAGTTTGTTTCCGCTTCCTTTTTCAACTCAACAATATCCGAAAGGTCAACATCGAGAGCCGTACAGATCTTAACAAGGATTTCCGTATTGACATTCTCGTCCTTCGTGAGCTTATACAGCGCGGCTTTACTGATCCCCGAAAGCTCCAGTAATTCTTTTTTCTTCATTTTCCGGTCAATCAAAAGCTTCCAGAGTTTATTGTAACAAACAGCCATCATTACACCTCGTTATGTGAATTAATAATAGTATATCATATTATTGGGCAAAAAGCAAGATGCCTTTGCTTGAAATCAAGCCAAAAAGTTTTTATAAAACAAAAAAAGTCATCAATTCAATGACTTTTTCTATCAGAAAAAGTCCGATAGCTTTTCGCTCTCGGACGATCTCGTGATTATTATTTTTTATTATACCATTTTTGCCTTGAAATCGCAAGGAGAATGATATGAATTTATCGCCATATCAAACTCATCGACAGCAAAGGATATGACCATGTCCTTGCGCTGAACGAGCCATTGGTTCATCTTATTTCCGTTGAAGATATGGCATAATAAAATTGGGTGTAAAAAACTCATTTTGAGTTTTTTACACCCATGTTTCAAAAGAAATTTGTTTTATAAGTTTATAAGTGGTACTTTTCATACCTGCGGATGCCCGTGATGATTTTTACACGACCGTTGTGTATTATTTTGATAAGCTGATTCAAGTACTGGGATCGCATGATTTTCATGGTCAAAGCACTTCCTGCGAGATATAAATGCGGCGTGCCGCAAAAATTCGTGTACTAATTATAGCATAAAAACGAAGGCTGTCAGTGTGTATCTAAAATTTTTGCGGCAAACCGCAAAAAAATCGGGAATGTTATAAAGTGCTTTGTATTTATAAGTTTTTAAGGTTAAAGCCAAAAAACCGCTTGATTATTTTCTTTTTTTATGGTATACTATAAAAGAAAGGGGGCGGTTTTATGATATACAGACCCGATTATGTGAAAGCGGTGAGACCTTTTATCGATCAGCCGCTTGTGAAAATCCTTGCAGGGGTGCGTCGCAGCGGAAAATCCACGATTTTTGAGATGATCCGCGAAGAGCTTAAACAGCACGGTGTCGGTGACGACCGCATCCTTATGAAAAAATACACCGAAATGGATGTTCCCGAAAATATCACGGCAAAACAGATGTACGACGAGCTGACTTTTGCAATGACCGGCGAGGGGCGTTATTACCTGTTGCTTGACGAGATTCAGGAGGTTACCGGCTGGGAGAAGGCGGTCAACAGTCTATTGGAGGGCGGTCGCGCAGATATTTATGTGACCGGTTCCAATTCAAAGCTAATGTCAAGCGAGATCTCCACCTATCTGACCGGGCGGTATATTCTGATTCCGGTCTATACCTTGTCATTCCGCGAATATCTTGATTTTAAGACAGACAGTAAGCTGTCACAGAATGAGTTATTGGACGAATATATCCGCTTCGGCGGATTCCCGATTGTTGCTCTCGGCAACTACGATGCACAGTCTGCCTATCAGATTGTGGACGGCATTTATCATACGGTGGTGTCACGCGATATTGTCAAACGCCATCGTATCAACCGACAGGACTTGTTTGACCGCGTGGTGAAATTTGTTGTGGAAAACATGGGCAAGACCTTTTCCGCAAACTCCATCTCGACCTTTCTGAAAAGCGAGCATCGCACGATTTCGGTGGAGAGCATTTATAACTATCTGCGCTGGCTGGAGCAGGCGTTTATCATCTATCCGTGCGAACGGTATGATCTGCAGGGAAAAAGCATTCTGAAAACGCAGGAAAAATATTACCTTTCGGATGTGTCCCTCAAATACGCTCTGCTCGGATACAACAGAAAAATGCTGGACGGGGTGTTGGAGAACATTGTTTATCTGGAGCTGAAACGGCGTGGATATGAGGTGTTCATCGGGAAGAACAACACGAAAGAGATCGACTTTGTTGCCAACCGCCGCGACGAGCGGGTGTATGTGCAGGTCTGCGTGCAGCTGCCGGAAAATTCCGACCGCGAGGTCGGGAATCTGATGGAGATCAAGGATCATTATCCGAAATATGTGGTGACGCTGAACGAAATGGACACGGGAATTGAAAACGGTATCCGGATTGTTCATCTGGCGGATTTTCTGCTTTCGGAGCAGCTGTAATTCGCAAAAAAGCAGTCCTGACTTCGGACTGTATGTACAGAGATACAGATGATTTTTGCTTTTGTATCACTCCGTGCAGACACAGTCGGCGGACTGACGAATCACAATCCAAAAAAGGCTTTTTTGCGGACTTCTAATTGAAATTCTAAAAAAGCCGTTAGATTTTCGTTAGAAGTCGGTCGATGACGAAAAGCACCGCGACATCAGCTTTTTTCGTAATTTTTTGCAAAAGCAATCAAAATGCCCGGTCAATTCGTCTATGGCGGGGGATTTCAGGTTCTCTTATCTTCTCATAAAATACCGCAAGGTATCGGGAAGCGATGACACTCGAAATCAGTTTGCGCGAAAGCGCACAAGGGTTCGAATCCCTTCCTCTCCGCCAAATAATCAGCCGGATTCCGGTTTTCCGGGTTCGGCTGATTCATACATGTCACCGGAGGTAGGGCGTCGTAACGCCAGGGGATCGTAGATTTGAAAGAATCTGCAGGCCGCATACCGGATTAGGTGTCGAGTGCGCTCGGTTATTACTTAGTAATGACCGGGTGTTTTTTTATTTTTTTGGAGGTACATATGAACAACACAAAAGTAACCCTTGCCCCACTGGAAGCGGGCGACCGCGAGCAGTTCATCCTTGATAATCAGGCGTCTTTCAAGTATGGCGCAGTGGAAGAGTTCGGGCCGCGGGACGATCATTTTGAGGAGGACGGAGAGATCATCTCCCGCGCAACCATTGAGCAAAGTATTGATGCACCCGACAGCGAAGCATACCGGATTCTGTATGAAGGCAGAAAGGTTGGCGGCGTGGTGCTGAAAATCGACAAAGAGACACATCACAATGAGCTGGAGCTTCTTTTCGTTTCGCCGAAGGAACACAGCAAAGGCATCGGCTATGGCGCTTGGCTTGCCGTGGAAGCTCTGCACCCCGAAACCAAGGTCTGGGAGACCTGCACGCCATATTTTGAAAAGCGCAATATCCATTTTTATATCAACAAATGCGGTTTTCACGCCGTTGAGTTTTTCTCCGCCATGCACCCGGATCCGAATCCGCCGGAGAAAGACGAACAATCATTCCCCGGCGAGGGGCCGGATGAAATGTTCCGCTTTGAAAAAGTTATGAAGTGAGTTACTGAAAAGTGGTTTGCATTATGCTTGTAACGCAAACCACTTTTCGGTTTTATATTTGGAGACATAACCTAAAAGAGCAAAGGAAGAGCCTCAAGCACGCCTTGAGACCATTCCTTTGCTCTTTATTGCTTTCCTGCCCGCCTGTAACCAGCAAGCAGTTTTTTCATCTGCACTGTCGCTGTTTTCCGCATCACATCCGGCGTGGCAAGGTATCCGATCAGACTTTGTTTGCTGATGAGCACCTTTCCACCGACTACCGCGCCGAAG
>ERZ827186.2117-NODE-2117-length-14203-cov-5.195505_pt1 | contig 14203 bp, 9 predicted proteins | sample MGYA00519918_ERZ827186 | MGnify/ENA primary metagenome ERZ827186 (study PRJEB31778, sample SAMEA3449275) | human gut metagenome | biome: human gut; feature: human-associated habitat; material: faeces | place: United Kingdom | collected 2010/2012 ... | reverse complement strand
TGCTCGTCACCGTCACCGAACGCACCGCCGAATTCGGCATCCGCAAGGCCCTCGGGGCGCGGCCGTCGTCGATCATCCGCCTGATCCTCACCGAATCGGTCCTGATCACCGCGGCGTTCGGCTACCTGGGGATGGTGCTGGGCGTGGCCGTGATGGAGACGGTCGGTTATCTGCTCGACCGGATGCAGCAGCAGGCCGGGAGCGGCATGAACTCGGTGTTCCTCGACCCGACGCTCGACTTGGGCGTGGCCGTGAGCGCCACGGTGGTGCTGGTCGCCGCGGGACTCGTCGCCGGATACATCCCCGCCTACCGCGCGGCGCAGCTGAAAACGATCGACGCATTGAGATATAACAAATAAAGCAAAAACACACTTCGATGTACCAGTCGCTTACGACCGCTGTCCTTGCCGCCTGCGGCGTCATTTACAAATCTGACCCCACCCCGACCCACCCTCAGGGAGGGAGACGGCGTACGCTCCCGACGGTCGGTGCAAGGGTGCATAAAATATAACCACATAACAAATCGCCCGAACCATGTCCTTTTTCGACACAGACCGCTGGAACGAAATCTGGCAGACCATCGCCCGGAACCGCAAGCGCAGTATCATGACCGCGCTGGGGGTCTTCTGGGGCATCTTCATGCTGACGGTGATGCTGGGTGCGGGCATGGGGCTGGGGCGTCTGTTCCGGGCGCAGCTGGGCGACATGTCAACCAACACGCTGCTCATGCAGCCCCAGCAGACCGGCATCCCCTACAAGGGCATGCCCAAGAACCGCTGGTGGTGGATGAACAACGAAGACGTGGAGACGGTGAAGCGGCTCCCCGAGGTGCAGTACGCCTCGGCGGTGCTCTGGGGCCGCGAGGTCCACGCCAGCCACCGGGAGCACAAGGGCGACTACACGCTGATGGGCTACACGCCCGACTACCAGAAGATCAACCCGCAGAAAATCCTCTACGGACGCTTCATCAACGAGGTGGACATGGTGCAGAAGCGCAAATCGTGCGTCATCGGCACCCAGGTCTGGAAGGACCTGTTCCCCGGCGGGCAGGACCCCACGGGCAAGATCATCAAGCTGAGCGACACCCACTTCCGGGTGGTCGGCGTACTGCGCAAGCAGAGCACCGCCATGTCATTCAGCGATGTCGAGCGCACGATCGTCGTGCCCGTATCGCTCGCCCAGCAGATGTTCGGGCGCGGCAACGGCATCGACATGCTCGCCGTGGCGGGACACGAAGAGACGCCGAGCCAAGAGGTTGACAAGGCGTGCCGCGAAGCGGTCTTCGCCCGCCACATCATCTCGCCCGAGGACGAAAAGGCCGTCTGGTCGATGGCCACGGCCGAGATCTTCGAGAAGGTGATGGGGCTCTTCCGCGGCATCGCGCTGCTGACGTGGATCGTGGGCCTCGGAACGCTGCTGGCGGGCATCGTCGGCGTGAGCAACATCATGCTGGTGCTCGTCAAGGAGCGCACGCAGGAGATCGGCATCCGCCGCGCGCTGGGCGCCCCGCCCCGGACCATCATCGGGCAGATACTCTCGGAGAGTTTCGTGCTCACCTTCATCGCGGGAGTGCTGGGGCTCACGGCGGCCGTGGGGGTGCTCTCGGCGGCAGACTCGATCTATTACCAGGTCGTCACCGTGGCGCAGGACGGATTCGAAATCTCGTGGATGATCTCGTTCGGCACGGGAATCCTCGCCCTGGCGATCCTTGTGGCGGGGAGCCTGCTGGCGGGTGTCATCCCCGCGACCCGCGCCCTGAAGATCAAGGCCGTGGACGCCATCAGGGAGGAATAAACCTCCAATGAAGAATTAAAAATGAAAAATTAAAAATGATAGCCCTATGAAAAAATTCCTTAAGATTTTCGCAGCCGTCGTTTTCGCAGCGCTTTTACTGGGAACCTTCTGGTTCCTGTGGCAGAAAACCCGTCCGGCGAAGGTCGTCTACACGATCGTGGAGCCCGTGCCGAACACGCTCAAACAGTTCGTGGTGGCCACGGGCAAGGTCGAACCGCGCGACGAGGTGCTGATCAAGCCCCAGATCTCGGGCATCATCTCCAACGTCCGCAAGGAGGCCGGACAGTCGGTGAGCAAGGGCGAAGTGATCGCCACGGTAAAGGTCGTACCCGAAATGGGCCAGCTGTCGAGCGCCGAATCGCGCGTCTCGGTGGCCGAAATCTCGCTGGCGCAGACCCGCCGCGAACACGACCGCACGACGGCCCTGCACGCGAAAGGCGTCGTCTCGGACGAGGAGGCCGAGCAGAGCCGCACCGCCCTCGCCAAGGCCGAAGAGGAGCTGCAAAACGCCAGGGAGAACCTCGAAATCGTGAAGAACGGCATATCGAGACGTTTCAAGGAGCTGAGCAACACGCAGATACGTTCAACGATCGACGGTATGATCCTCGACGTGCCGATCAAGGTCGGCAACTCGGTGATTCAGGCCAACACGTTCAACGACGGCACGACGATCGCCACGGTGGCCGACATGTCGAACATGCTCTTCCGGGGCAACGTCGATGAGACGGACGTGGGCAAGCTCCGGGAAGGCATGCCCGTGAAACTCACCATCGGCGCATTGCAGAACGTCGAGCTGGACGCCCTGCTGGAATACGTCTCGCCGAAGGCCACCGAGGACAACGGCGTGGTGCTCTTCGAGGTCAAGGCGGCCGTGACGGTCCCGGACGAGGTTTTCGTGCGGGCGGGTTACAGCGCCAACGCCAGCGTGATGATCGAGAGCCGCGAAGGGGTGCTGACCCTCCCGGAGAGCACCGTGGAGTTCGAGGAGGGCAAGAGCTACGTCTACGTGCTGACCAGCGCCGAGGGGGCCGAGGAGCAGACTTTCGACAAACGCGAGGTGCAGCTGGGCCTTTCGGACGGCATAAACATCGAGATCAAGGAGGGCGTGACCGCCGGGGAGAAGATCCGCGGCGCCAAGGAGGACAAAAAGAAAAAGTAACCGCAAAAACACCGCATGATGAAAACCGGCATCTTATTCGCGGCCCTGTTCGCCGCCGTGGCGGCCTGTGCACAGGATGCGGCTCCGGAGGGCTCCGGGCAGTCGCCCGCGGCAAACGCCCCCTGGACGCTCGACGACTGCATCGGCTTCGCCCAACGCAACAACATCGACGTGCAGCGGCGCACGTTGCAGGTCGAGAAGAGCGACGTGGATCTCTCGACGGCGAAATACAGCCGCCTGCCCGACCTGAACGCTTCGGTCGGCGCCGACGCCTCGTTCGGCCGCGTGCTGTCGAGCGACAACACCTATCAGACGAAGAACCAGACCTCGGGGTCGCTCAACGTCTCGGCCTCCATGCCCCTGTTTCAGGGCATGCGCATCAACCACCGGATCAAAGCCGGGAAACTGGACCTCGCGGCCGCCGTGCAGGACATGGAGCGCGCCCGCGAGGATGTGGCGATCAACGTCATGACGCTCTATCTGGAGGTGCTCTACAACAAGGAGATGGTCGGCGTGGCCGAACGCCAGCTGACGCTGAGCGAGCAGCAGGCCGGGCGGAGCCGGGCGCTGGCCGCCGCGGGCAAACAGCCCGAATCGGCCGTCTACGAGAGCGACGCCCTCGCGGCCGGCAGCCGCATGACCCTCACGCAGGCCCGCAACGACCTGCAACTGGCGCTGCTCGACCTGAGCCAGGCCCTCAACCGCGAGAGCGCCGCCGGCTTCGACATCGTCGCCCCAGCGCTCGACAGCATGGACCTCGCCGCACTCCACCGCCTCGGTTCGGCCGACAAGGTCTACGCCTATGCCGCCGAAAACCGTCCGCACATCCGGGCCGAACGACTGCGGCTCGAAAGTTCGGAGCACGCGGTGGCGGTCGCCCGCTCGGCGCTCTACCCTTCGCTGTCGCTCTCGGGTGGATACGGCACGGGGGTTTACAGCGCCGACAAGGACAAGTTCTGGGCCCAGGTGCGCCACAACAGCCGCGAATACGTGGGGCTCTCGCTCAACGTTCCGATCTTCAACCGCCGGGCCGCGCGCAACGACATCCGCACGGCGCAGATCGCCGTACGCAGCCAGCGGCTGGCCGTCACCGAGGCCGAACGCGAGCTGCGCAAACTGATCGAACAGGCGTGGTACAACGCCGACGCCTCCTACGCCAAATACCGCTCGGCCGAAGCCGCCGCGGCATCGGCCCGGGTCGCCTTCGCCTACGAGGAGCGGAAAGCCGAAGCGGGCCGCTCGACCGTGTTCGACTTCAACGACGCCAAAACGCGCATGGAGAAGGCCGAAGCCGAGGCCGTGCAGGCCAAATACGAATTCGTATTCCGTTCGAAAATACTCGATTTCTACCGCGGGAAACCGCTGACGCTCTGAAAAAGCCCGCCCGCAATAAACAATTCGAAACAAATAGAGCGACCCGAAAAGGTCGCCCTATTGCCATCCGAAACATCAGTCCCAACAAAATCCCGGACGGCTTCCGGTAGTGAGTCCCGGACTTCCTCCGGCAGGAAAGTCCTTCGTGCGTCACTGAAATCTGTGTTTATCCCAGCGATACAAAGGTAGAACAAATTATTCGCCCCCACAAGCGACTGGGCGTTTCTGTATTCACGCCCGGCCGAATTGTTGCAATATAACACACGAAACGATGCCTCCGGCCGTATTCGGACTGCTTTTCGTCCGGCAAAAAGGCGGCAATCCCGAAAATTTGCCCTACTTTTGCAGCGTTTTCAATGACAACAGGATGGAATGGCTTAAAGAATTGCTCGTCGAGCACTCGGCACTGCAAGCCGTCGTGGTGATCTCGCTCATCTCGACGATCGGCATCGGACTGGGCAAGATCCGCTTCTTCGGAATCTCGCTCGGCACGGCTTTCATCTTCTTCGTGGGGATCATGGCCGGACACTTCGGGCTGTCGCTCGACCCGGCGATGCTGACCTACGCCGAAAGTTTCGGACTGGTGATCTTCGTCTACGCCCTCGGTCTGCAAGTGGGACCGGGCTTTTTCAGCTCGATGCGCGTCGATGGGCTGCGGCTGATGTCGCCGGCCATCGCCGTCGTACTGCTCGGCACGGCGCTGGCCGTGGGGCTGAGCTACGCCTTCAAGATCCCGATGTCCGACATGTCGGGCATCCTCTGCGGCGCGACGACCAACACCCCGGCGCTGGGTGCCGCACAGCAGGCCCTGCAACAGATGGGGATGGACACCAACGGCGCCGCGCTGAGCTGCGCCGTGGCCTACCCGCTGGGGGTCGTGGGCGTCATTCTGGCCATGATTTTCCTGCGCAAACTCTTCGTGCGCCCCGCAGACATGCCGGGCCCCGACGCCGAACACCACAAGAACGTCTTCATCGCCAGCTACCGCCTGACCAATCCCGCCGTCTTCGGCAAAAGCGTGCACGAAATCGCGGTCCACAGCCACCACCACTTCGTCATCTCGCGCCTGTGGCGCGACGGGCGGGTGTCGATCCCCACGTCGGACATGACGCTCGACGCGGGCGACGTGATCCTCGTGATCACCACCCCCGGCGACGCCGACGCCCTGCGGCTGATCTTCGGCGAGCAGGAACAGAAGGACTGGAACAAGGAGAACATCGACTGGAACGCCGTGGACCGCCAGCTGATCTCGCAGCGCATTCTGGTGACACGCCCCGAGATCAACGGCAAGAAGCTCTCGCAGCTGCGCCTGCGGAACAACTACGGCATCAACATCAGCCGCGTCTACCGTTCGGGCGTGCAGCTGCTGGCGACCCCCGACCTGCGGCTCCAGATGGGCGACCGCCTGACGGTGGTGGGCGAAGCGCAGGCGATCCGCAATGTCGAGAAGATCCTCGGCAACGCCGTGAAGAGCCTCAACGAACCCAATCTCGTGGCGGTCTTCATCGGTCTGATCCTCGGTCTGACGCTCGGAAGCATCCCCATAGCCATCCCCGGCATCTCGATCCCCGTGAAACTGGGTCTCGCCGGCGGCCCGATCATCGTCGGCATCCTCATCGGCACGTTCGGACCCCGACTCCACATGATCACCTACACCACGCAGAGCGCCAACCTGATGCTCCGCGCCCTGGGGCTCTCGATGTACCTCGCCTGCCTCGGGCTCGACGCCGGAACGCACTTCTTCGAAACCGTCATGCGGCCCGAAGGGGCGCTGTGGATCGCCGTCGGATTCGTGCTGACCTTCGTCCCGGTGGTGCTGGTCGGGCTGTTCGCCCTCCGGGCGCTGAAGGTCGATTTCGGCTCGGTGTCGGGACTGCTGTGCGGCAGCATGGCCAACCCAATGGCCCTGAACTATGCCAACGACACCATCGAAGGCGACAACCCCTCGGTCTCCTACGCCACGGTCTACCCCGTCTGCATGTTCCTGCGCGTGATCATCATTCAGGTGATGCTGATGCTGGTGCTTTAGCCTCCGGCGAAGTGCCCTGCGGCGCGGGCGGCGTGTTTTGCGATGCAGGCGGCACACCGCCCTGCGGCGCCGGAGCGCGCAGCGAAACGACATCCGCACCCGAGGGGTTCTGAAAGACCCGCAGCCCGAATTCCGGAATCACGGCCAGCACATGGTCGAAAACATCCGACTGTATTCTCTCGTAATCCACCCAGACGACCGTATCGGTAAAGAAATAGAGCTGCATCGGAAGCCCCGTTTCCGTCGGTTGCAGCTGGCGCACCATCAGCGTCATCGACTTGTTCACCGGCACCTCGTTTTGCAGGTAGCGCACCAGATAGGCCCGGAAAACCCCGAGGTTGGTCTGATGCAGGCCGTTGACCCGCCGTTCGGCAGCCCCGATGCCGTGCGCGGCGTTGTAGGCTTCGATCCGCCGCTCGGTCTCCTCGACATAGTCCTTGATGAGGTCGATGGTGCGGTAATGGTCCAGCATCTCGGGGGTGCAGAAACGCACGCTGGTCATGTCGATCGACACCGAGCGCATCACGCGCCGCCCGCCCGAAAGCTGCATGGCATGCCAATTCGTAAAGGAATCGGTCGTCAGCAGATAAGGCGGCAGCATGACGAGCGTGTTGTCCCAGTTGCGGATTTTGACCGTCGTCAACGACACCTCCTCGACGTTTCCGTCGGCGCCGTACTTCGGGACCGAGATCCAGTCCCCGACTTTGAGCATGTCGTTGGCCGATAGCTGGATGCCCGACACGAATCCGAGGATACTGTCGCGGAAAATCAGCATCAGTACGGCCGCCGAGGCCCCCAGCCCCGTGAGCAGGATGGTCGGCGATTTGTCGAGCAGGATCGAGACGATCAGGATAGCGCAGATCAGCGCCGCAATGCCCTGCGCCGTCTGCCGCAGACCCTTGATGGGTTTGTTCTGCCACGCCGGGCGCGACGCGGCGATATGGAAAGCGGCGTAAAGCAGGGCGCTGACGAAGCTGAAGACCGTGACGACGATATAGACCTGCATGAGCCGCATCACGATGACGCGGCCGGAAGATTTCTCCTCGAAGACGACCGGCAGCACCACCGCCAGCAGGATAGCGCTCAGAATGTGACACATGCGATTGAGAACCGGAACGCTGAAAAGCGTGTCGTCCCACTTGGCCCGGGTGCGCGTAACGAGTTTGCGCACTCCGCGCACGATCCCCAGCCGCAGCAGCAGATCGAAAAGCACGGCGGCCAGCACGACCAGCGCGAAAGCCACCCAGCGGTCCCAGCCGTCATCGGCGGCCGAGGTCGCGCCCAGCCACTCCAAAAGAGAATCGGTCCAGCGTTTCAGATGAGTTTGCATACTCCCGCCACGACGCAATTTCCGCGCCACGGGCGCAGGCGCAAGAGGCCCTTCTATCCGAGCACCAGCTTCACTTCGCCTTCGAAATTGGGCGTGAAGATCCCTTCGCCCAGATTCTCACGAATCTCCTGCGGAGACCAGAAGCGTCCGCCGTCGAGTTCGCCGCTCGGACGGACCGGACCGTCACAGACCGCCCGGAAGACATGGACCAACTCGCGCTCGCGCTCCGAACGGAACTCGTAGACGGCGACCGCCTCGGGCGTGAACTCCGTGATGCCCAGCTCCTCGCGGACCTCGCGCCGCAGGGCTTCGGCGATCGTCTCGCCGTAGTCCACATGCCCGCCCACGGCCGTATCCCACCGCCCGGGCTGGATGTCCTTCCAAAGGGGACGCTTCTGCAAGTAAAGCTCCCCGCGCGAATTGAAGACGTGGAGGTGCACCACCGGGTGCAGCAGCATCGAACCGCCGTGGCACTCGCCGCGCGTGGCCCGGCCGACGACCTTTCCGGCGGAATCGACCACGGGAAAGACCTCTTCGCTGTTATCGCAGTTCATGGCGGGGATATTTACGGATGTAGACCATGACGGCCGCCATGCCCAGCAACACGAAAGCCGCGCCGGGCAGCGCCGTATATTCATAGCCGAGTCCGCGGCCGATCGGCAGGCCGCCGACGTAGGCTCCCAGGGCGTTGCCCAGGTTGAAAGCCACCTGCACGAGGGCCGCGCCGAGCATCTCGCCGCCGCGCGAATTTTCGAGGATCAGCAGCTGCTGGGGCGACGAGACGCAGAAGAGGCAGGCCGTCGTCAGACACATCAGCGCCAGCGAGAGGTAGGGGACATGCGCCCCGAAGAAGATGCCGACGAGTGCCAGACAGGCCGTGCCGAGCGTGAAGCGCACGACCTTCTCGGGCGAGAAGCGGTCGGCATAGTGGCCGCCGACAATATTGCCGGCGAACATGCCGAAGCCGGCGAGCATGATGATAAGCGTCAGGTCGTCGGGGCGGAATCCGGAGGTATGGAGCATCAGCGGGCTGACATAGCTGTACCAGCAGAAGATGCCGCCGTTGCCGAGCATCACCGACGCCAGCACCAGCCACGGAGCGGCGCTTTTCAGGAACCGGAACTGTCCCTTCATCCCCGTATCGGGCAGCGCGGGCAGGGCCGGGACCCACAATTTCACGAGCAGCATGGCCACGACGCCCCACACGGCGACGATCCCGAACGTGGCGCGCCACGTCACGGCGCCGCTGATGTAGGTTCCCAGCGGCACGCCGAAGAGATTGGCGACGGTCATGCCCACGACCATGATCGACACAGCCTCGGCGCGTCTGCCCTTGTCGGCGACACGCTCGGCGACGATCGACCCCACGCCGAAGAAGGCCCCGTGGGGAAGCCCCGAGATGAAACGCATGGCCAGCAGAGTCCAGTAGTTCGGCGAAAGCGCCGCGCAGGCGTTGCCGAGAATGATCAGGCCCGTGAGGGCCAGCAGAATGTGTTTCAGCGGCCGCGTGCGGGCCACCAGCACCGTGAGGGGCGCCCCGAAGCAGACGCCCAGCGCATAGGCGGAGATCAGGTGTCCCGCTTCGGGAATCGAGACGCCGAGGCTGCGGGCGATGTCGGGCAGGATGCCCATCATCACGAACTCCGCCATGCCGAGCGCCAATGTCCCGAAAGCCAAAGCGATCAGACTTTTCTTCATCGGAAAATAACCTTTAACAACTAACCGGCCGCAAAAATAGCACAAAAAAGGTGAAAAGTTTCTGCCTCTTTTCACCTTTTCCGATTTTTCAGAGCCGGGGCCCCGACTCCCGCGGCTGGCCGACTTCGAAGCCCAGAGCCCGCATCCACTCCACCGTGGCGGCATCGACCTGATCGTTGCGGTCGGTCCAGCGGCGCTCCTCGATCAGCCGCTTCTTGCGCTCTTCGAGGTTCTTCAGCAGCGGAAAATCCGGATGGGGCAGCTGCGACCGGGCCTCGCGCTGCGAGGGGCGGATCGTGCGGTCGAAAACGTCGGCCTGCGTCGGACGCCGCGCGCCCTCCCACTTGAATCCCTTGAGGAAAAGCTCCTGATCGGGCGGGATCTTGTCCATCGGATAGATGTTCCAGTCGGGGTCCTTGCGGTAGACGATCGTCACGACCTGCTTATCCTCGATGTAGAACGAGCAGTCGCCGCTCTCGATGACGCCGACGCCCGTGATCTGGGGCGGTTCGCCGTCCTGCATGTAGTAGATCGTCCGGGCATTGCCGTTGACATCGTTGCGGTAGATGGCATTGTCGCGGAAATAAGCCGTCATCTGCTTGCCCGCCACCTGGTTGTAATGGAGCGTGTCCAGCTCGGCGACCATCATGGGCGTGCCGACGAACTCGGCGCGCGTGATCTGCTGATTCTCGGTGAAAACATCCATCACGTCGGAGGTGATCTGATTAGACTGGTTCCACAGCACAGGGTCGATGTACATGTGGATCGTCGAATCGGTGCTGATGGCCGTGATCGAGTCGCAGACAGCCTGGAAATCAGAGCGATAGATACGCACGTCGCGGAAACCTTTCAGCAGGCGGTAGACCGAATCGGCGGGCACGGCCAGCGAATCGGCCGAATCGGCGGGAATCATCATCGCCAGCGAGTCGGCGGCCAGCGAATCGGCCGTCAGCATCAGCAGCGAATCCATCTCCGAGGCATTGCGGTCGATCAGCGAGTCGATCTCGCGCAGCGCCGTGGAGTCGATCGGTATCACCTTGCCCTTGCGGGCCGCACGGGCCTGCCGGGCGCGCAGTTTCGATTCGGCTTTGAGCCTGCGGGCCGCCAAACGCTTCTCCTCGCGCTCCTTTTGGGCCAGCAGCTTGGCCGTGGCCTTCTCCTGTCGCTTGGCGGCGATCTGTTCGAGTTTCTCTTTCCTGGCTTTGGCCGCGGCGGCTTTCAGGGCGGCTTTGGCCTTGATCTCCTGCTCTTTCAGGTAGGCTTTCCGGGCGTCGCCGACCAGCGTATCGAGAGGATCGATCGCCGGAACGGCCAGCGAATCGGTTCCCCGCAGCGAATCGGGAAGTTCCGGACGGCTCAGCGAGTCGAGCATTCGGGACCGCTCCACGGAATCGGCCCCGGGGAAGGGCTCCGTGTGTCCGGGCGAATCCGTCACGCTCCTGTCGGCCGGCAGGGAATCGGCCCTGTGAACGGGATGCCCGCCCGTGGAATCCGGCGTCACGCGCGCCAGAGAGTCGGCTTTCGCCGCCTCGGCGGCCCGGCGCAGGGCGTTTTCGTTGATCGTGAAGAGGAACATCGAATCGGCGCGCATGAAGAGCGAATCGCCCTGCGAAAGGTCGTAACTCACCACGGCAGGACGCCGCGTGAGGATCGCATCGCCCGGCTCTTTCCAATACTCGCCGTAGTCGCCGAAAGCCAGCACCTTGTGTTCGGTGTCGTCCAGCTGGAGGTCGTGCCGCAGAATCACATGGTCCTTGGCGCGGTAAAAATCGAGGCTGTCGCTCCATATCTCCTGCTTTTCGGTCAGGATGTAGCCGTTGCGCGTGACGATATAGAGCGTGTCGAGCTTGTCGTAAGCCCCCCGGTCGGCGTAGAGGTAGTCGCCGTCCTTGTTCCAGATGTTGGTGTGTTCGAAGAAGAAGGCGTTGTCCGTGGTCATGTCGTAGACCACCGAATCGCCTTTGAGTTCGTACTCGTCGTTGCGCATCTCCACACGATCGACGGCGATCAGCTCCTTCGTATCGGCATAGTAATAGCCGCGGACCGATTCGAGCAGGTTCTCACGGTTCAGCATCACGCCGCCGTCGTCGAACTCGCCGACGTTGCTCTTGGTGTTGAAGAGGAATTTATAGGTGTAGAGCGTGGCGTCGCCGTCCACCACCTTGACGATGTCCGAATAGACCCGCGCCTCGTTCACATCGCCGTCGTACTCGGCCCGGTCGCCGTAAATGTAGGTCGTATTCTTGTTGATGAGCACGTTGCCGAAGAACTCGATGCGCATGTCCGAGTAACGCACGGCCGAGTCGCACGTGATGACGGCGCCGTTGTGCTGTGCGGCGAAGTTCCCCACCAGGAAAACCACCGAATCGCCCGGGGCGATGGGGCCCATCAGGTCCGACTTGAGGTCGATGAGCTTTTTCTCGCCCTCCGGCTCCGGCGCCTGCATACCGCTGCGCGCCGCAACCACGGCGGCGGCCAGCACCACTACGGCTATGGACAAGAGCCTGCGCACGGCCTATTTCACCCAGTGTTTGTTCTCGAACTCCCCGTTGCGGAATTCGGGCGAGATGTAGACGTACATGCCGTCGATCTTCTTCGAGAGCCACTCCTTGAAGACCCGGTCCTGCTTGTCCTGCAAGGCCATCTCCTCCAGCCGCAGGTAGTCCTCGTTGAGCGAGGCCGTATGCGTGGGGATGATCTCCACGAGCTTGACGATCTTGGCCATCTGGTTGCCGAGCATGTCCTCCGTGAGGTAGGCGTCCGACACCTCTCCGGGTTTCAGCCGGTTGAGGGCGTTGTAGTCGTCGAGACTCTTGAAACGTCCGAAATCCTCCTTGAGGAACTTCGTGACGGTCAGTTTGGCGTCGAAGGCGTTGAATCGCTCCAGAATGTCGTGGTTCGAGACGATGCCGCCGTTCATCTTCGACTGCGCGTCGTCGGAGTATTGCAGGGCCGCTTTCTCGAAGGTGAGCGAATCCTTGTGGATCAGGTTGGCGATGCTGTCCAGCAGGTTGAGCGACTCGCCCAGCTCCTCGGTCGTGTAGACCGGGCGCAGCAGGATGTGGCGGAAATGGTACAGCTGGCCGCGCTTGTCCAGCAGCTGGATGATGTGGAATCCGAACTGCGATTCGACGACCTCGGAGATCTGTCCGGGCTTCATGTTTTCGAGCGCCGCGGCGAACGACGGGTCGAGGCTGGCCAGCGGCGAGGGGTCCATCTCACCGCCGCGCATCATCGTTCCGGGGTCCTGCGAGTACATGCGGGCCAGGTTCTCGAACTTCGCCGAGCCGGTGATGACGCGCTCGCGCATGTCCAGCAGCCGTTCGCGGGTGCGCTGCTTGGCGGCGGTCATCGACTTGGGGAACTTGGTGATCTGCGCGTAGACGTACTGGTCGGCGATGGTCGGCAGGCTGTCTTTCGAAATCGACTTGTAGAACCGCTCGACCTCGCCCGGGATCACCGAGACCTTGCCCACCACCTCGCTCTGCATCGAATTGGCGTAGGACTGCTCCTCGTAGCGCTGGCGCATGATCTCGCGGATGTTGAAGATCGGCATGTGGTGCTTGGCCTCCAGCGCAGGGATCGAACCCTCCATGTCGATCATCTGCTGCACCTGCTCCTCGACGCGGGACATGATGTCGCCGTCGTTGATCTTCACGGAGTCGATCTGCGCCTGGTTGTAGAGCAGTTTCTGGGTCATCAGCGCTTCGAGCGCCTCGTTCATCGGGTCGCGGTCGGACGTATAGCCCTCCTGCCGGCGCTGCTCGGTGAGCTGGCGCGCATATTCGTCCACCTCGGAATAGAGGATCGACGAACCGCCCACCACGGCCACCACCTTGTCGAGCATCACCTGTCGTTTCTGCGCAAGGGCGCCTGCGAACAACAGGGCGAGCGCCGCGGCCATCATAGCTTTTTTCAACATCTTGGTTTCGTTTATCGTTTTATTTTTATTCGTCTTTCTTCGGTTTCTCGTCGGCGAAAATCTTCACCTCGCCCATCTCCGCGGCCCGGGCGCAAAGCTCCTCCTCGTGCGCGCGGATGATCTCGCCCTTGCGCTGGTTGAACAGGATGCGGCGGATCGTTCCGCGCAGCCGTTCGAGCGGAATCGGCTCGCCCTCGCGCAGCACCGCATCAATCTGGAAATAATAGTGCGCATGGCTGTCGCGCATCTCCTGCACGGCAGCAGTCGCCAGCACCGAATCGTAGCTCTGCGAACGCAGCGTCGGGAGGTAGCTCAAAAACTCCGGGAAATCAATCCACTGGTCGCGGAAATCGTCCACCGTGAAATCGTTCTTCTCGCAGATGTCCCTGAAATCCTGCTGCTGCGCCTCCGACCTGGCCCCCATCAGCGTCTTGAGCTTCGCGGCCTGCCGGTACCCCTCGCCGAAACGGACGATGCGCCCCTTGACGATCGTGCGGTCGAGTTTGAAATCGGCCTTGTGTGCGTTGTAGTAGGCCGCGATCTCGTCGGCGGTGAACACCGTGTCGATCGAACGGTCGACGTAATGCTGGTCCAGCTGGCGGATCAGCAGCGCCTGGCGGTACTCCTCCACCATCTTGTCGATGTCGCCCGCCGAAGAGGAAAAGAGCGTCTCCGCCTCCTGGAGCTTGAGCTGCTTGAGCACCCAGCGGTCGATGTAAACCTTCATAAAGGCCGCGCTGTCGTCGCCCGAAAGCCCCTGCGGGACCACCGACCGCACGTCGCCCAGCCGCAGGTCCTTGCCGCCGGCCCGCGCAATGGTCGTGTCGCCGGCAAAATAACGCGGCAGCTCCCGGCAACCCGCCAGCAGCAGCGCACCCGCCGCGACCGCTATTTTCG
>ERZ827186.2113-NODE-2113-length-14217-cov-3.486866_pt1 | contig 14217 bp, 16 predicted proteins | sample MGYA00519918_ERZ827186 | MGnify/ENA primary metagenome ERZ827186 (study PRJEB31778, sample SAMEA3449275) | human gut metagenome | biome: human gut; feature: human-associated habitat; material: faeces | place: United Kingdom | collected 2010/2012 ... | reverse complement strand
CTATTCCGAGGGCATATTTGAGGATATAAACAAGTATATCATGCTCTCCTATTACAGCGGCGAGACGCTGATTTCGCACGATGCCGTGCGCAGATATGCGAAATTTGAGTTCTGCTGTGATGATACTGCGCTTGTGGATGCCATCGAGCGAAGCGAAACGGGACTTACGCGCGGTACCGATTAAAATCGTGGCGATTCCCGATATCGGATACTTCGGACGTCGAATACGTATATGAAACGCTTTCGGCTTACGACCGCAAGCTGCCCGAAAATATCCGCACGACCAAAAAGTGGAGAATGATGTACCTGCGCGCCGTTATCGATCACGAGCTTATAGGTTGCGATTTCGATCCCACACGTTCGGATCGCTGTGTTGAAGCCATGAATGAGCTTCGCGCGATCTACCACACCAATCATGATACTCTCCGTTGCGTCTGTCCGCCAACGGTAAAGTTATAAAAACCAACGAAAGGAAGCGACAAAAATCATGAAAAAAACGTTATCCCTGATCCTTGCGGCATTCCTTGCCGCCACCCTTTGCGCCGCTGCGCTTCTGCCTGCGGCTGCCGCTGAGCCTGATAAGAATTTCCCGCTCGCCTACGCCATCTACGGCACCCCCGAGATCGACGGTGAGATAGATGCCGTGTGGGACAATGCCCCCATCAACAAGCTCACCAAGACCTTTGTTACCAACGGTCCCGACCCCGAAAACCCCACCAACGGTACCGAGGCACAGTTCCGCGCAATGTGGGACGAAAAGAACCTCTACCTCCTTGTCGAAGTAACCGACTCCACGCTCGGAGACGAGGCATGGGAGCTTTCCAGCGTCAGCGCGGGAAGCCTCTGGCAGCGCAATTCGCTCGGATTCACGCTCACCCCGAACTATGACCGCTCCGAAACCAACGGTCAGGTGGATCCTTCCTTCTGGCTCATACTCAGCAGCCGCGCCATCGGCGGCGGTGAGTACGTAAAGAATGACGGTACCGCTAACTTCAACAACATTCCCCGCGATACATTCAAGAACTTCCGCACCAAGGTCACCGATAAGGGCTATCTTATCGAGATCGCGTTTGACCTCTCACAGAGATATGCCGACATAAAGATGGATTTTGATACCTGCATCGGCTTTGACCTTTATGTCAATGACAATATCGCCGGTATTTCCAACACACGTGATATCGGTCTTATGTGGAGCGATATAAATTCCTATAAGAACAACTCGCTCAAGGGCACCATTCAGTTCGTAGCCACCAACCCCGATGCCCCCGTCGTGACCGAAGCTCCTGCAATCGAGTCGACGACCACAGAGGCTCCCACGACCGATGCTCCTGTTACCGATGCGCCGGCTCCCGACACCGGAGACAACGGCAGCGTCATCATATTTACCGCACTTGCGGCGATCATTGCCGTAACGATCCTCTCCGTAGCGGTTATTAAAAGAAAAGTGACTGACTGACGGTCACACAAGTGACGGTCACACAAGTGACGGTCACACAAGTGACGGTCACAAGTGACGGTTAAAAAATGCGGGGCTGTAAAAACGCAATGTTTTTTCAGCCCCCGGCGTGATTATGTAAAAATGAATTTGGCTAAATACAGACTTATGGGGATCGACGTCGGTACAACGTCGCTCAAAGCGGCTGTTTTCGACGGTACCGGAAAAAGACTCGGCGTCGTGTCGCGCGACTATACGCTTGACACCGATCCGAAAACCGGATATGTAGAATTCGATCCCGAAAAATACATTGAAATGTGTCATGACGCGATAGCGGAGCTGTCGCAAAAATGCGGCAAGCCGCATGCGCTTGCCGTCGATACACAGGGCGAGACCCTGATACTTGCCGACGCGGACGGAAGACCGCTCTGTCCTGCGGTGGTATGGCTTGATAACCGTGCCGCCGATGAGGCGGCGCTGATAGAAGCGCACTTCGGGAAAAGAAAGGTTTATGAGGTCACGGGACAGCCCGAGATCACGGCGTCCTGGCCGGCATCAAAGCTGCTGTGGTTCAGACGTAACCGCCCGGATGTGTGTAAGAAGACCGAAAAAATATTCTTACTTGAAGACTATATTATCTTCAGACTTACCGGTGAATTTGTCACCGAGCCGACGATTCAGTCGTCCTCGGTTTATTTTGATATAAGAGAACGCCGTTTCTGGCGTGAAATGCTCGATTTTATCGGAGTCGGTGAAAGCAAGCTGCCGCGTGTTCTGCGCACGGCGGAAAAGGCCGGCTGCTTTGACGGTATCACCGTCGTATGCGGGGCGCTCGACCAGAGCGCAGGCGCGGTCGGGGTCGGTGTGACAGACACGGGTGAGGTCAGTGAAATGACCGGCACGGCGCTTGTCGTGTGCGCCGTCACCGATAATATACCTCAGTACAGAGCGGACAGCATCGTTCCGTGCCATCTGCACGTTGACGGAAAGTACTGCCTGCTTCTCTGGTCGGCAACTGCGGGAATGGCGCTTAAGTGGTTCCGCAATAATTTCGCCGCCGGGATTTCCTTCCGCGAGCTTGATGCAGAGGCTGAAGGGGTCGCGCCGGGGTGTGACGGACTTACCGTGCTGCCTTATTTTTGCGGTTCGTCAATGCCAAAATACAATCCGTCCGTAGGGGCGGAATTCTCCGGCGTGCGTCTTGCGCATACAAGGGCGCATTTCGCGCGCGCGATAATGGAGGCGGTGGCGTTCACACTGCGCGATGAGCTTGAATACGTAAATATCGATGCAGAGGCTATCCGTATAACCGGAGGCGGCGCTTCAAGCCCACTGTGGGCGCAGATAAAGGCTGACGTTACCGGCAAGGAGCTGGCGACGCTCGAAGAATCCGAGACCGCTTGTCTCGGCTCGGCACTGCTTGCCGCCGTTGGTATAGGGCTTTACAAAAATGCTGCGGAGGCATCACGCGCCGCAGTGAAAATAAAAGGGATGTATTCTCCGTCCGGAGCGGATTATTCGGCGGCTTACCGTCGTTTCCGCGAGCTTGACGGTGTTATCAACAAATAAGAGGAATGGTATGAAAATGAGCAAGATCGGTTTTGTGGGATTCGGAGAAATAAATACGCCGGTAGATGTTGTGATAAGAAAATGCGCAGCAGCCGCTGCGGCGCTTGAGGGCGAAGGACTGGAGCTTGTAAAGGCTTATCCGGTCGCCGACGACCCCGAGGAAAAACAGATCGGTGAGGCGCTTGCTACTCTCGACAGCGAGCACATCGACGCACTGGTGCTTTGCGTTGCGGGATGGATCCCTACGCACGCCGTTATCAAGATAACCGAGCATTACCGCCGGCTGCCGATGGTACTTTGGGGACTTTGCGGCTGGTATGAGGGAGACAGACTCGTTACAACGGCAGATCAGGCGGGTACTGCGGGTCTGCGCGCGACATTTGAAGGACTCGGATACCGCTTCAGGTATGTTTACGATATAATAGGCAAAAAAACGCGTTCTGCCGAGGTCGCATCATTCTGCCGCGCAGCCGTGGCTGCCGGCGAGCTTATCTCCGAAAAGGTAGGTATGGCGGGATACCGTGATATGAATCTTTACAGCACTCTTTACGACGGAGTGTCGCTCAAAAAGCAGACGGGCGTTGAGATAGAGACCTTTGAGCTTCTTGAACTTGAAGAAAGATACCGTGCGCTTGATGCCGCGGAGATTGACGCTGTGGTCGAAAACCGTATAAAAAAGTGGCATTTCCTTAAGCCTGCCAACCCCGAGACGATGAGAAAGGCGGCGGGATATTACCTTGCCGCGGCATCGATAGCGCAGAAGAGAGGCTATCATTCGATCTCGCTGAAGGATGTTGACGGAATGAAAAAGCTTTGCGGCTTTCCGCCGGCTCCGATATTCATGCTGCTGTCCGAGGATGGTTATACGACCATTCCGGAAAACGATTCTCTCGGCGCAGTGACCCAGCTTATGATGCACAAGCTGACGGGACAGCTTGCGGGGTATCTTGAGTTTTATGAGTTCTTTGAGCACAGCGTGCTTGCCGGTGTGCCCGATTTTGTTGCCGCAGATATGGTAGACGGCGATACATACACTGTTCTTCCCGCGGCATTCGGACTGCTGAGCGAGGGTATACTCAATGTTTCAAAGGTGAAAACGGGAACGCTCACTATGTCGCGCCTTGTGTATTCAAACGGAAAATATGTGATGCACATGCTGCTCGGCGAGGGTAAAAATCCGCCCAAGTGGGAGGAATGCGGCTGGGCACAGCCGGCGCCTCAGCTTTCTGCGCTTGAGATCGGGCTTAGCGACGTTCCGAATTTTGCCGATCACGTTGCCTGTCAGCATTATATCATAACCTTCGGCGATAACCGTGCCGCCATACGCGACCTTTGCCGCATACTCGGCATTGATGTTCTTGAAATGTAAGGAGAAGGGTATGTACGGAAATTACAGTATTCGCGCTCCGTTTTTCGAGATCGGTCCCAAGTGCTTTATGTGGGGCGAGCGTATGCTCCGGCTTGCGCTTGAGATCGACCGGATAGCGGAGGAATTTGACCTTGACGTTATCGTTACCCCGCAGTATACGGATATACGTATGATAGCGGAAAATACAAAGCATATCCATGTGTTTGCTCAGCATATGGACAGCCTGACTCCCGGACGGGGACTTGGCTCGGTCCTGCCCGAGGCGGTCAGGGAGGCTGGAGCCGTCGGCGTCATGCTCAATCACGCAGAGAAAAAGCTGACGCTTGACGAGATCGAAAAAACGATAGCACGCGCCGATGAGGTGGGGCTTGCCACGATCGTATGCGCCGACAGTGTGGCGGAGATCGAAGCGATAGCAAGGCTCTCGCCCAATCTGATAGTCGCCGAGCCGACCGAGCTTATCGGGACGGGTGTGGCAAGCGACATGAGATACGTGAGGGACACGATAGAAGCCGTGCGGCGCATCGACCCGAATATAATGGTGCTTCAGGGCGCGGGGATATCCACTCCGGATGATGTGGCAAATGTCATTCGTGCAGGCGCGCTTGCGACCGGCTGTACCAGCGGCGTTATGAAGGCAAAGGACCCCGAGGCGGCGGCGCGCGCCATGCTTTCGACTCTCAGACGCGTCTGGGACGAGGTACATGCGGAATGAACGAAAGCGAAAAAGATAAGATGCTTGATGCGGCATACGCGTCATTTGAGATCGAGGCGGAGTCGCTGCGCGCGACCCGCGAGACACTCGACCGCACCGAGTTCGAAAAAGCGGTGGAGGTGCTTGCCTCTGCCGGACGTATTGCAGCGTCAGGATGCGGTCATTCCGGAATCGCCTGCCGTCACTTTGCCCATCTTTGCTGCTGCATAGAACGCCCCGCACGCTTTCTGTCTCCGTCCGAAGCGGTCCACGGCGGATTGGGATATATCTGTCCCGGGGACGTAATGATGCTGGCGTCCCGCGGCGGTGAGACCGACGAGCTGGTACCGATAGCAAAAATATGCCGTGCAAAGGGCGCATCTGTTATCCTTGTGACCGAAAAGCCGGACTCAACGCTCGGCAGACTCTCGGATATCATTCTGAGGATCGCCGTCACGCGCGAGTGCGATCGTGACAACTGCCAGGGAACGACCAGCTTTGCAGTTACCTCTGCGGTGTTTGACGCGCTTTCGGCAGCGCTTATCGAGCGGCTTGATTACAGCAGCCGCGAATTTGCCGTGATACACCCCAATGGTGCGGTCGGCAAACGTCTGAACAGTAAATAAATCCGCCGCAAGGCGCAGGAAAGGAAAAATAAAATAATGGAATTCAAAGTATATCAAAAGGAACTGGAGCTTCAGTCGCGCGGGTGGATACCCACATTTCACGATGTTTCAAAGGAGATACGCGAGATAGTGGAGCAGTCCGGAGTAAAAAACGGCACTGTCTGCATAGCCTCCCACCATACCACATGCTCGGTCATGGTACAGGAATGCTCGCACGATATCGACAGCTTCGACCTTGAATATCTTCAGCACGATCTTCTGGATATCATGCGCAAGCTCGTGCCCGACTTCCGCGAGGAGCATCAGTACCGCCATCCCGGTCCCATTCATTCTCAGTTCGGCAGATATGTTGACGAGCCGGGCGACTTCACCAGCATGAATACAGACGGGCATCTTCGCTCTGTATTTTTCGGAAGGAGCGAGACCATGACCATAAAGGACGGCGTTCTTGACGGCGGAGAATTTGCGCACGTTTACTTTATCGACTGGGATCAGGTCCGTGCACGCCGCCGCCAGCTCAACGTGACCGTAATGGGCACGACCGAGGATGTCGGCGACCGCAAGTGGAAGAACGGCGAGGTCATAAATACCCTGCACAAGTTCACGGACGAGGAAAAGGCTTACGATATCCATTATGATCTTCAGCTAAAAGGAAGGGAATCGAAATGAGACTCATTCTTGATACCGCCGATCTTAAGGATATAAAATATTTCAACGATTATTTTCCTATCTGCGGCGTGACCACCAATCCCACGATACTTTCGCGCGAGGGCGGCGACATAGTCGCTCATCTTAAAAAGATCAGAGAGATCATAGGAAAAGATAAGGAGCTTCACGTTCAGGTGACCGAGACTGCGTGGGATAAGATGATCGAGGAGGCGCACGCGATAGTCTCACTGCTCGGCGACAATACGTTTGTAAAGATCCCTGCAACGCCCGACGGTCTTCGTGCAACGCGCGAGCTGGCGAAGGAGGGCATAGCAATAACGATGACAGCAGTGCTCAGCGCCAATCAGGCTTTGCTTGCATCGGAAGCGGGAGCGGCATACGTTGCACCGTATGTAAGCCGTCTCGAAAACATCGGGGCGGACGGTATCGGAACAGTTGCCGAGATAGCAGAGCTGCTTGCCGCCTCGGGAAGCAGTACCGAAATACTTGCCGCCAGCTTCAAGACCGCGCGCGAGGTGCTTGAATGCGCTCTTGCGGGCGCTGACTCGGCGACTGTGAGTGCGGATGTTATGAAAAAGCTCGTTCAGCATACGACTACCGATACATCCATTGTCGGCTTTGCGGCTGACTGGAAGAGCGCTTTCGGCGACCACACGCTTCTTGAGCTTATAAAAGAAAAATAATTGCGGAAAGCGTGCTCTTCTTTTTGACAACCGATGTTTTTTGTGATATAATAAGTAAAAAGTTTCGAAAAAAAGAGGACGCCATGGCAACACTTAAGGATATAGCCGCGCTGGCGGGTGTAAATGTTTCCACAGTATCAAAGGCTCTTCGCGGGAGCAACGATATAAACGAACAGACGGTAATGCGAATTCGCGGACTGGCTCAGCAGGTCGGATATAACGTACCGATGCCTCCAAAGACGTCGCGTACCGACACAGCCGGTGTGATGCGGAAGACGGTCGGTGTTATATTTCCGGAGCTTGCAAGTAAGTATTACAACGATATTCAGCATGTATTTTGTGAAAAAATGCGTGCCGACGGCTACCGTCCGGTCATTACACTTACCGACTTTGATAAAAGCCGTGAGCTTGAAGCGGTGAATTCATTTTTGCAGGACGGTGTTTCGGGTATATTCCTGCTTACCGAAAACAGCTCGCATATACGCGATATACGGCGTCTGGTGACGCGTGTGCACACGCCGTTCATGCTTGTGTGTACAGAGGATAACATCGATTTCTGCGACAGCATAGGTATAAACCATACAATGGGAGCCGTGCTTGCGGTGAATCATCTTATAGAGCTGGGGCATCGGCGTATAGCCTTTATCGGTGAGCACAATACCGCATTGCGTATGTCGAGTTTTATTTCGACCATGCATGAACACGGATTGTCGCTGCCGGATGAATATATTGTTTGCCTTGATGAGCGCTTTGAGGAGTGCGGGTATCGCGGGATGCGCCGGCTTCTTTCAGTCAGCGAGCCTCCTACCGCCGTATTTGCCGCATATGACAATATCGCATACGGCGCTATGCGTGCCATACGCGAGGCGGGGCTGCGGATACCCGAGGATATTTCGGTAATAGGTATAGACGCCAATCCGACATCAAAATTCATGTGGCCGGCGCTTACGAGCGTTGACAGCCCGACAGGGGACATAGGCGAACTTGCGGCTGTTCTGCTTCACAAAAGAATGGACGGCGAGCCTACCGTTTCGTATCAGAGCGTGCGGCTTTGCCCGACGCTCAAGGTGTTTGAGAGCACAGCAGCCCCTGCAGCAGAATAAACCGGTCCCGGCAGACCCATATGGTCTGCCGGGACCGGTTTATTCAAGGGCATTCATTATCCGGTCGATCACAGACCAGATCATAATGATGATCCCTATAATGATGCCCGCGGGGATCGCAAGCACACCTATTACCGCAATGCCGAAGCCGAAAACGGTTTTCGAGGCAGCGCTGCGAAGCGAGTAAAGTAATTTTTTTCGTCTCATTTTCATAGAGTTTTTTTATTCGCGCGCTCCGCTTACTATGTTGTAGTAGGCGTTGGAGGTCACACGGTATATGAGGGTGTACAGCAGTGCAAAGGCTGCAAAGCTTGCAAGTGTAGTTCCGATAAACAGGGGAATGTTGCTGAAGTTGAAGAGCCAGAGTAGCTTGTTTATCATAGGAAATGCAAACGCGAGATGGACCCCGGCAAGCACGAGCGGCAGGAAGAATACGGTCAGAAGCTGGGAGTTTATGCTCTTTCGTATTTCGGCTTTGGTCATGCCCACGTTCTGCATTATACGGAAGCGAGACTGATCCTCATATCCCTCGGATATCTGCTTGTAATATATGATAAGCACCGCCGCGAATATGAAAACTATGCTGAGAATGATACCGAGATAGAAAAAGCCGCCGTATGTTGCATAAAAATCCTCACTTTCTGCGGTCCGCCATTCTACCGAGCGTGATTTTATGCTGTACTCCTCTTCAAATTCGGGACCGCAAAGTATATCGCGCATTGCAAGATAGACTTCTTTTTCCGCGGTTTCGTCAAGTCCCGTATCAAATCCGAACTGCCAGCGCGACATAAGCCGTATTCCCGCATGCTCGCTTTGGTACTCGTAAAGCCTGTTTACGGCTTTTAAGAGATCGGGAACTACAATGATTATTGTCGCTGTGATATCGCTTGATATCTCGTCGTTTGCCGCAAACTCGTCCACCTGCTTTTTGATTTTATAGCTTTCGCCGCGTGTGAACGAAATGACATCTCCCGTATATGTCGTACGGTGGAGCGAGATCATTGCTTCGCCGTCCTCAAGCGTTTCATTTGCACCTGTCATTCTGTTGTAATCCGCAAGGGGAACAAAATAAAAGGTGCATACATTTTCTACGTCTCCGACCCATTGCACGTCGTAAACGACGTCACGGTCGGTCTCGACCTCGGTGCCGCTGAGATATCCGACAGCTGAAACACTGCGCCAGTCGGTCACGTTTTTTACTTGACCATGTGCATCTGCGGCGGTCCGGTATACGGCATTTCTGAGCGCGCCGATGTTTTCATCGTTGAGAGCCTCCGGATCGGTCATGTTATAATAGAGATTTATCTCTCGGGGATAACGTGCGCGCAGTGCGTCCTCTGAGCCGAAATACAGACACGAGGTGGAGGATATCATAACGAGCACCATTGTCGCCAGTATGCATATCGAGGCAAGTCCTGCGCCGTTCCGCTTCATGCGGTATGCCATTGATGAAACCGAAACAAAGTGATTAGGCTTGTAATAATAGCTCTTTTTCTTCCGGAGCACACGGCAAAGAAGGACAGAGCCGGATATCATTATCATATAGGTCGCGATGATGACCATTATAACGGCGATAAAGAAAAGCACTATTGCCGCAAGCGGATCCTTGACGGATACCGCGATATAGTATGCTGCGGCAAGGATGATTATACCGAGTATGCCGAAGAACCAATTTGCACGCGGCGGACGCTCTCCGTTGCTTTCGCTTTTCATGAGCGATATCGCACTGTTTTTTCTTATTTGAATGAGTGAGTTAATATAAATGAGCAGATATATCGTGTTGAAAATAAGAAGCGACATAACAACGCCTATGGGAGATACCGAGAGATCGTATGTCACGTTGCCTTTCATAACGTTCACGAGTCCCAGCTCCGCGAGCTTGGAAAAGGTGATACCGGCGGCAAGACCCGCAGTGAGCGAGATCAGCGCAACTATCAGTGTTTCAAAAAACAGTATGATACCGATATTATGCTTGCCCATGCCGAGAATGTTGTAAAGTCCGAATTCCTTTTTGCGTCGGCGGATAAGGAAGGAGTTTGTGTAAAACAGGAATATCACCGCAAACGCGGCGATCACCCAGCTGCCCAGCCCCATCATCATGGCGATGGTGGAGCCTCCGCGCAGTGCGAGGTCCGCATCGGAGTATTGCAGAAATGTGATGATATAGTACATCATCACCATGCCCGTGCAGGTGAGGATGTAGGGAATATACATACGTTTGTTCTTGCGGATCCCGTCTGCCGCAAGGCGCGGATAAAAACCTATATTCATCTTGCATCACCGCCGGTCGCAAGCAGGGTAAGAGTGTCGGATATCTTTCCGTAAAGCTGCTCGTCTGTTGAGTCTCCACGCCATAGCTGATGGAAGACCTCGCCGTCCTTTATAAACAGTACTCTCCCGGCGGAGCTTGCCGCTTTTACCGAGTGTGTGACCATGATTATAGTCTGACCGGTGCGGTTGATCTCACTAAAGAGACGCAAAAGCTCGTCCGTGGCTTTTGAGTCGAGCGCTCCGGTCGGCTCGTCTGCAAGTATCAGCTTGGGGGAGGTTATCAAAGCCCGCGCAACTGCGGCGCGCTGCTTCTGACCGCACGATATCTCATACGGATATTTTTTCAGTATCTCGGTGATCCCGAGCTTTTCCGCAATGGGGAGTATTTTTTTATTTATCTCGCGGTACGGCTTGCCGGAAAGCACGAGAGGAAGATAAATGTTGTCCTCGACAGTGAAGGTATCAAGCAGATTGAAGTCCTGAAATACAAAACCGAGATTATCGCGGCGCAATGCCGCTGTGTCGGATTCTCTGACAGCCGCAAGATCCTTCCCGTCAAGAATTACGCTCCCTGCGGTTGGCTTGTCAAGTGCGGCAAGTATGTTGAGCAGTGTGGTTTTGCCGGAGCCTGATTCACCCATTACCGCAACATATTCACCTGCGGAAACGCTGAAATTTACGTTTTTAAGCGCCTCTACGCGATTTCCTCCGAGCCGTGTTATATAGACCTTTTTCAGCCCGTTTACTTCAAGAATATTTTTCATCGAAATGCGATCTCCTTTTCTTTCCCGCGTCTGTCGTTGCGGGACCGGTCGATATCTGGCAGGCGACCGGTATTTGTTTTGACTTTGTTCAGCGTTGCTATTATAGCAGAAAAGGGAAATGCAAGACAATAGCATTGCCTTACATTTCCCGCGTCAAATCTTACAGTTTTGTAAGATGTCATTCGGCGCGCATACGGTATTGACTCATATCGAGCATTACGGTCGTTCCATCGCCTGGCTTTGATGCCGCGCTGATCGCGATCGACAAATTTTCACATATACGGCGGCACAGATAAAGCCCTATCCCGCTTGCGTGCATATCTGTGCGGCCGTTATAGCCTGTGTAGCCTTTTTCAAATATTCTCGGCAGATCCTCGGTCGCTATCCCGATGCCTGTGTCCTTTATTTTGAGAATGTCACCGTCCATGAATATACTCACACTGCCGCCCGGCGTGTATTTCAGCGCGTTTGACAGTATCTGTTCGATAACAAATGAAAGCCATTTTTCGTCTGTCACGATTGTGCGTCCGACGGGAGAATAGTCGAGCTGTATCCTTTTGGCGATGAAATCGCCCGAAAAACGGCGTACCGAACGTCTGAGTATCGTATCGAGATCGTATTTTCTGAAAACATAATCTCCGGATTCGGAGTCGAGCCTGAGATATGCAAGCACCATTTCAACATATTGCTCTATGCGCGAAAGCTCCGACGACAGCCGCCGCGAGAGGGCGGAATCCTCGTTTTGCAGGGTGAGCCGCATAGATGCTATCGGTGTTTTTATCTGATGCGCCCATACCGTATAATAGTCAACAGTATCGCGGTAGCGTTCAAGAGCGCGTTCTTGGGAGGTCTCCGCCTCGCGCCGGAGCATCGCGATGATGTCGGCGTAATCGGTATCGGTCTCACTGTAAGCTTCGGGCAGAGATGTTATCGTTGCGGCGGTAAGTTTCTTTATATCGCAGAGCGTTCTGTGATGCCTTAGCGCGCGCAAATATCCGTATACCGCAACTCCGGCGCATACAATTGCCGACAGGACGATCGGGTAGAGGACTGCTTTCAGCGGCAGATGATAAAGAGCAAACGTTACGGTAAATATAAGGCAGCAAAGCGCGTACGCAATGATCGCTGTCAGGTGTGCGCGCAGATATTTCAGAAAGAACCCGCTGCCGCCGGGCTTTTGCGTACTACTCAATGATATATCCCACTCCGAATTTTGTTGTTATAAAGCCGCCGAGCCCTGCTGCGTCGAGTTTTTTTCTCAGCCTGTTTACATTGACCGTGAGAGTGTTTTCGTCAACAAAAGCGTCGCTCTCCCACAGCTTTTCCATCAGTTTTTCACGGCTGACGGTCTTTTCGCGGTTCTCCATTAGACAGAGAAGTATCCGGTATTCGTTTTTTGTCAGCGGTATGCGCTCGCCGCGGTATGTCAGCGAGTTGTCGCCGGTGTCAAGAAAGGCGCCGCGATGCTCTATGACTGGTGATGACTGAGCAAAATCGTATGACCGGCGCAAAAGAGCCTGTATTTTTGCCATAAGCACCGAAATATCGAACGGCTTTGCAATGAAATCATCGGCGCCCATGTTCATAGCCATAACGATATTCATATTGTCGGCGGCGGAGGATATGAATATTATCGGAACCTTGGATATTTTGCGTATTTCCGAGCACCAGTGATATCCGTTGAAGAACGGCAGGGAAATATCGAGAAGCAGGATGTGCGGATTGAACGCGGCGAATTCGGCGCTCACGGCGCGAAGGTCCCCGGCGCAGTGTACGTCAAAATCCCACGAGCGCGCATGAGCCGCTATCGCATCGGCTATCCCGCGGTCGTCCTCTACTATCATAAGTCTGTACATTTCTGAGTCCTCCGTTTCACGTATGAATTATATCATATACAGAACAAAAAAACAAGTGGTGACAGCCGCGCGTCGGCGCGGCTGTCACCAAACATTGAATCCGGCAGTTTTACTTTACTTCGACCGAGCCGAAGGACGCACTTGCATTGATGATAACATTCGGCAGTCCGGAGGCGGGCGGGTTTACATGCCTGTTGCTTACGCTTCCGAAAAAGGACGAAGGATTGAGCTTTATGTTTACATTGTCCGGCAGAAGTATTTTTACCGTGCCGAACGAAGCCGAGGCGTTTATTACGGTGTCATGCGTGAAAAAGGCTTCGCGCAGATCGAGCGTAAGCTCGCCGAAGGATGCTGAAGCCTCGGCTCCGTCAAAGGTCTGCCCGGCAAAGCTTTCCGTGTACCCGGTAAAGCTGGCGTTCAGTTTCTTTTTTTCGCCGCTGTCGCTGTAGTATGTTCCGGCAGGAGCGTTCTCGCGCAGGGTACGGTTGTATTTTGCGCGGCGTATTGTCGGCTCAAAGATAATACGTATGCCTACGAGGATCAGGAGCGCGGCGAGCGCTATCCAGATGAACTGCTTGAATTCTATTATGCCGTACGCATCGTTTGAAAGAAGCAGTGCAACGCCGATGAGCAGGACCGCGATGTTGAATATTCCCGGACCGTCATTTATGATCGACAGTATCATCGGTACGATTATAAAGAGCGTCCACCAGCCGGGGAAGAATATTGTGAATTCAGGCCATATCCCCGCAAATTTGCCCACATAGCCGATGCCGATAACTATGAAAAACAGACCTGTGATAATCCTTGTGAGTGTTTTGCGTGTGTTCATATGCTGCCTCCTGCAATATTATTCGTAGAATTTTGCACGGTATTTTTTCCTTGCCGCACTGAATATCGCCCATCCTGCAAGCACTGCAAGTATTACGGCGCACGTGGCATATATGCCGCTGCCGACAGAGCTTTCTATCTTGAGGTCCTCCCAACGGGAATTCATGTAGTCGCGCGTTTCGTTGGAAAGATTCTGATAGTAGGATGTAAGAAAATCAACATTGTCGGGGTAAAGGATATTGTATGCTTCGGGATGCATTTCATTCATCACCTCGGCGTATTCCTCGCTTTCACGCACGAGCATATTTGGGGAGGCGTAGCCGATGTATTCGGCGTTTGCCACCGCA
>ERZ827186.2104-NODE-2104-length-14290-cov-4.690060_pt1 | contig 14290 bp, 10 predicted proteins | sample MGYA00519918_ERZ827186 | MGnify/ENA primary metagenome ERZ827186 (study PRJEB31778, sample SAMEA3449275) | human gut metagenome | biome: human gut; feature: human-associated habitat; material: faeces | place: United Kingdom | collected 2010/2012 ... | reverse complement strand
CAATTTCCGGTTTTGTGGCGTTGACTCTTACGCCCGCACTTTGTGCGATTTTGCTCAAACCCCGAAAGAAAGACCCGTCGGGCTTTTTCAAGCGTTTCAATCATGGCTTGGGTCGTGTGACCAAACTCTTTCAGCGCGTGGTGGGTTTGGCGCTTCATCACAGAGTGGCAAGCGGTGTGGTACTCATTGCGGTGATTGCCGCCTGCTGGCAGATGGTGCAGATTACGCCGACCTCATTTGTGCCGCGCGAAGACCAAGGCGTGGTGCGCTTGAGTTTGTCCTTGCCCGAAGGGGCATCACAGTCCAGAACCGAGCGCGTCTCTGATGAACTGCAAAGGAAAATGGGTCAGATTGAAGGCGTGGAATCCGTTTTGACGCTGACCGGTTTTGATACGGTCGCAAACGACACGCGTCAAAATGCCGCGACCTTTGTGCTGAAGTTAAAACTTTGGGATGAACGGCAAAATACCGCCAATGATGTGGTGAGAATTCTCACGAAGATGGCAGAAGACATTACCGAAGGGCGGGCAACGGCTTCAACCACCGCACCGATTCGCGGCCTGGGGTCTTCGGGCGGCTTCTCGGGCTTTTTGCAGTCTAGAGAAAGCGACGATCCGGTGCAGTTGCAGCAAGTAGCCGATAACTTTATCGACGAGTTGCAACGCTCGCCCGTCTTAACCGGTCTGCGCCATACCGCCATGGCCGAATCGCCCATGCTTTTAGTCAAAGTCGATGAAGCCAAAGCGCTTGCGATGGGGGTATCGATTTCGGATATTTACGATACGCTTGCAGCCTTCATGGGCAGCACCTACATCAATGACTTTACCCGCAACGGTAAGATCAACCGCGTGATCATGCAGGCCGATGCCCCTTATCGTATGAAACCCGATGACTTGGGGCGCTCGTGGGTGCAAAATAATGAAGGCGAAATGATCCCAATGTCAACGCTCATTTCTTGGGAAAGAACGTCGGGCGCAGAAACCATGTCGAGAATGAACGGGTATCTCGCTGCGCGCTTTATGGGTGAAGCAGTGGCAGGAGTCAGCTCCGGTGAAGCTATTGCCGAGGTTGAACGCATTGCCAATGAAGTACTCCCAGAAGGCTATGCTATCGGTTGGACGGGGCAAGCCTTCCAAGAAAAACGCCTGGGCGCTTCGGCTTCGACCGCTTTCATTTTCGGCATCATTGTGGTGTTTTTGATTTTGGCCGCGCAGTATGAACGGTGGTCCTTGCCGATTGCGGTTGTGCTTGCCGTGCCGTTTGCCGTCTTGGGAGCGTTGATTGCCACGTATTGTCGGGGCTTATCAAACGATATTTATTTCCAGATCGGTTTGTTGGTTCTGGTGGGGCTGTCGGCTAAAAATGCCATTTTGATTGTGGAATTTGCGGCTCAGAAGTTGGAGCAGGGTAAGAGTGTCTTTGATGCAGCTCTTGAAGCAGCTTCCCTTCGTTTGCGTCCGATTTTGATGACGTCCTTTGCCTTTATTCTAGGTGTGGTACCGCTTGCGTTGGCCACAGGCCCAGGTGCCGCAGCTCGCCAGTCGATGGGCACCGGTGTGTTGGGCGGCATGTTGGTTGCGACGTTTATCGCCATTATCTTTGTGCCGGTGTATTTCACGTGGTTTGTTTCCAAGAAACCCGTGCGGCGTGAAGAAGATGACGATGAAGCGGCTTCGCCCTTTTTGAGTCATCCGGAAAAGTCCGATGAACCTGAACAAAAAAATAAGAATTAGGAATTTTCAGAATCGGATTGACTGAAGTCTCTTATAGCCGAAAGTCAGAAGAGGTGCGCATCTTTCGCACCTCTTTTGCCTTAGAAACTATTTTAGTCGGAAAATGATTACGTCTGAAGATCCGATTGACGTTGTTTATCTTCGGTGCGATGGTAGCGATCCTGCTTTTGCAGCCAAGAAAAAACAATTATTGGCTAAGATGGGATTGCCCTGGGATGAGTCGAACTTTGGCGAGTTACGATACATTGCCAAGGAACGACCTTCGATTCTTTCTGAATTGCAAGTGCTCTGGGATGAAGAGCTGTCGCAGCAAAATATCTTGTTAATTCTGTGCGGCAGTGCAGTGTCGTTTATCGCCAAAGAGGTTCTTGGAGAAAAAAATCCGCTTTACGGCCGTGCAGGAACCATCATGAAAGTGCGCCCACTGCCTTTTCAAACCGTTGCGGAATTTGTACCCTCCTACAGTGCCGATGATATTTTCCGTGGGTATGCCTCTTTAGGCGGTATTCCGTACTTTTGGCAAGGACTCGACCCCAGGCGATCCATGACAGAAAACCTCGCGGCTAACCTTTTGCGGGCCAATGGTTTTCTCAATGATGAAGCCCAGTCTGTTTTAAGGCAAGAGTTCCGAGATTCGGCAACCTACAACGCCATTCTCCAAAGCATTGCCTTCGGAGCGACTTCTCGAAGTGAAATCGCTCAGAAAAGTTTGGTGGATTCCCGTACCTTGAGCAAATATCTGGCTGTGTTGGAGGATATGGATTTCGTTAAGAAGGAATTTTCGGTTTTCAGTGGTCCGGGAGACTTGGGTAACGCCTCCAGAGGTCTTTATCGTATCGCAGATCCCTACATCAAATTTTGGTTTCGCTTTTTAACCAATAATCCGACACTGATCATGACTCGAAAAGAGGCTCTGTCAGAATGGGAAGCCGGCGTTGAACCGTCTTTCGCAGAATTTGCTTCCGAAGCGTTTGAGGAGGTCTGTAAACAATATCTGATGCGTTTGGGCTTGGCAGGAAAACTACCCTTGCGCTTAGCTTATTTTGGCCGTTGGTGGAAGGACGGCACTGAAATAGATCTGGTCGGAGCCGATCACAATCGTCAACATTGTCTGCTTGGTGAGTGTAAATACAGAAATCAAAAAATCGGGGTAAAAGTGTTGAGATCACTTCAAGCGAAGTGCAGTCAATTGCCTGTTGCCGACGGTGCCACTTTTGATTTTTGGATTTTTTCCAGCAGCGGTTTTGACGATGCTTTGCTTGAAATGGCTTCAAAAGACCCTTGCGTGCATCTGGTCGGAATGGACGAGTTGTTGCATTAAAGAATTCTTCAGAGCGAAACCGAAAAAGTTAACCCATCCTTTTGCGTTCGGTGTTAACTTTTTCGGAGCGGTTTTTCTCTGTTAAGGCGTAATGTTTTTCCAGGAATCCTTGTCAAACATCGAGCCTTTTACCTCCCAGAATTGTTCGGTACGGTATTCATTGGCGGTCTGTCCGTCGGGGACAAAGGTGTAGCGAACATCTCTGTTCACACGCACGGGCCCCGTATTCTCAACGTCTGCAAAGATAAATTTCATCGTATCCAAAATACCCAGATGATCGTCAGAAATCTTCATCGGATCGTTCGGGTTGCCGTTTTTGGGTTTGATGAGCAGCAATGAGCTTGGGCGACCGATAACGCCGTGCGCTTTGATGACCGGATTTAATTCCGGGACGCTTCCCGAGCTGTGGTCCGAGACCACCACGATCGTGGTGTTATCGAAAATGCCTTCGGCGCGCATCCAATCAAACCAGCGCCCGAGGGTTGTGAGCGAACAGACTTCAGCGGCCATTTGACCTTCGGGGATGCCGTCGGCGCGGGTACCCGGGGTTTCATGATCGAGCACTTTGCAGGAGCCGGGTTCGGTAAACCAAGGATAGTGACTTAACTCCGAGTCAATGAACTTAAAAGTGTTCTTTTGCGCACGAGTATTGGATACCTCAGGTAGGAGCTCAAAAAGCGCCAGGTCACGGTAGAGGTTATAGACAAGCGCGGCGGTACTCTCACCCATCAGTCGTTCAATCCAGCGGCCGTCTTTATAGATGAAGTTTTTCAAGCTCCAGGGTACGGCATTGAAAACACTCACGGCAATTAAGAACGTGTCGCTGTTACCGCGGTCAATCGTGAGATTGTTTTGTGCGGTAAAGCGTCTGATATAACTTTCACCGATATTGCGGATTAAAAGCGGTTGATGCGCTGTGTATTTAGCAAGCCGGTTTCTTTCCGTCCAGTTGCGCTCGTACAAAACCGCATCGTACGAGTCACCGAACCGGTTAAGAGTATCGGCAAAACCGCGGTTGATTTTCTCGGCCAGAGACAGATCCGTTTCTTTATTGAGCTCCCACGGCGTGCAGGCTTCGCCGCACACGATCGAGGGCAGGCTCGAAAGCGTGGAGGGGCCAGAAGAGATTGCTTCCCGATACCAGGTAAAGCCACGGTATTGATCGTTGAGCGCCGGGTTTTCAGCGAGAATCCGATCGAGATGGCGGCCCGCAAAGGCATCGAGCATCACCACAACGACGTTGTGTCCCGTTTTGGTAAACCCAAAGAGTCTGTCGTTGTATTCAGGCAATTCCACACTTTGCTCATTTTCAGCGTCGCGCGTCCAGGCTTCTTGAGACGATTTGAGCATTACCACCGTGTTTAAAAGACCGCCTACGGTACAGAGCACGAGAAGCGTTTTCACCCAAGCCACTTTCCCTTTTCGAATGAGGAAAACAAAAAGCGTAGTAAAGAGTGCAATCACCCCCAAATCCACCACGACGTTAAACGTTCGGAATAAGGGATCGGTGTTGGCAATAATGAATGCTTGGATCGTGCCTACGTTTAACGGTAAGAGGAAAGCGTAGACCGTCATCAAAAGCGCAATGAAAGCCAAGGTGTAACCCGCGCAGTCCGCGTAACCCGTAAGGTGCGAAAGTTTGGTAATACACCAGAGGAACACGCCCGAAATACATATGCAGGCTAAAAGGAGCGCCAACACCTCTTCGATTCTGGAAAAGCCTTCAGGAGCAGTTGTATAAGCCTGAACCGGGAGGTAAAAGCTTAAAAGAATCACAAGCCAAATGGCGGCCGGCGTTAGAAGGGCTGCGGGTTTAACCGATGTGGGATAAAGAAGTTTTCCAAGTCCCACTTTGAGATTCGTAAGAATCAGGCTGACAGCAAGGAACGTGATCCCGGCGCTTAACGAGAAGTAACGGCGGTGTGAGCCCAGGAAATTCCACTTGCTCCACGTGTACATCTCGTAGTAGATGAAAAAGAGTACGAGAACGAGGGCAATCGGATGCTTCCAGATTTTAAGGCGCACGCCTTCAACGAGGCTCAAAAGGGCAAGGAGCACAAAAGCGTAGTCCGAGACGCTGCTCAACGTCATCTTCGCGCCGTCTCCGAGTTGAGTGATTTGATTGCTGCTTAAGACGGCTAAAAGCGTTGCGAAAGCCCAGAGATAAACGAGATACCCATCCATCCAGCCGTGAGCCTGACGCGAGTCTGTCTCACGGGTAAAAGCAAAGGCACGGCGAGTGAGAGCGCAAACACTCTTCCAGAGACCCGCAAGCTTCCTGCTGAAATGGTGCACAAGGTCATAGACAATGTTTTTACCGAGCGAGAAGATGTTGTTAAACGTCCAGTAGAGCACCAGGCCGCTTGCGGCGTTATAAAGCAGAACTAAGAAGAGCGCTGCCATGCCGTAGAGCTGATACTTATCGCGCTTGGAAAGATTTTTTGTATAAATAAGGGCGCTTGCGATATTGATGACGGTCATCAATATCGGCATAAAGTTAATCGCAAAGCCTCCGATGGAGAGGATCTCATCGGGCTTGGACAGATCGGTGAGCCCCATGAAGCTCACCCCTTGCAGGGGTTCAAAGTGGCTCAAAAAATGATAAGCCGCAAAGAAAAATGGGATCTGCAGGAAAAAGCCGATACTCGAGCGCAAAGTAAGCAACGGCGAGTAGCCTGCCTGACGATGCATCGTCGTGATCATCGCAAAGCGCTCCTGACCCTTGTAGGCGCGCTTAATCATCGCTTCTTTTTCTTCAAAGCTCTTTCTTAATGCCCGCTCATCTTCCTGCCAACTTTCTGCCTTCATGTAGATCGGCAAAATGACAATGTTGACGATGAGACTCATCACGATGATGGCCCAGCCCCACTGTTGCGTAATATCAAATCCCCAAAGGAGCGCTTTGTGCATCCAGAATTCAAGCGGGGCAATAAAAAGGGTATACAAAAAGTCGAGCATTTTTACTTTCTCTCCGCATGAACTTGGTGAGCCAAATCAATTAAAGCGTCGGCAATGGGTTCGCCTGCATGACCGAAGTTGACAACATTTTCGTTGCGAATAGCCTCAATAGCTTCGGCCATGTCTTCGTGTCTGGCCAATAAAGACTGAACCGTTGCAGGGATGTCTTTTTCGTCTCCCGGCATGATGCGTTTGCCGAGCTTATCGAGTGCCTGCATTTCCCAGGCTTCGTGCGGGATTTCCCAAGCTTCAAAGCCGTCTTTCATGGGACCGGCTCCGACGGAAATAACCGGACGCAGGAAAATAAAGGCAAAGTCGAAAATGACGCCCGAGACATCGGAAATCATGAGCTGAGCGCGACTTAAGCTCTTAAACCCATCGGGATTGCGATCCCACTCGATGTTGTCAAAACTTTTGAGCTCGTCGGCCAGTTTTTCCATCAACGCTTTATCCGAAATAAAGCTTTGCGGGTGTGGGCGCAAAATGACGTGATAACCGGCTTGGGCCAAGAGTTTCGGGATCATCGAACCCGTGCGAGTAAGTAGCCCGTTTTTGCCCCAGGTCGGAGCGATCAAAATGGTATTGTCTTCAGGCTTTAAGTCAGCCGTTTTTCGGGCAAGCATCCCGTCAAAATACGGGCAGCCTAAAAGGGGAAGGTCTTTGGCGGGCGTTTTACGAAGGTTTTCCAATGCTCTCAAGCTTTTTGCCTGAGCGGGTCCTGAGCAGTAAAACGCATCGTAGTAATCGAAGCTATAGAACTTGTAGGTGTGAATGTCGCCTGCGGCATGCACGATATGAACATACTTTTTCACACCCGCGGAACGGCGGATTTGCAATACATCAACGCCGGGCGTCGTGAGCACAAACACATCGGCTTCTAAAAAGCCCAAAGCTGTGTAGGCGGTCTGACCTTTGCCGATGAATTTGGCGTGTACCCATTTATCAAGACCGCTCTTGAAAACTGGATCCTTTTCATCACTCGTTAAATAAGTGACGCGGGTTTCTTTTTTAGCCAGGGCTTCGAGCACCGGTTTGAAGGTTGACCAGTAGGCGGCCGACTCTGCATAAAAGACGATGGAATTATTTTTAAGATCGTCTTTTTTCCCGTTGAGCTTAAAAAAGGCTGCGCGGATCATCCCGGGGAGCTTACGGATTAAAAAGTAGGCGCTTGATGTGAGACCAATTAAAACCGATAAGAGCATACTGCCCGTACCCGGGTCAAGGTAGGCCCAGGCGTTGACGGGCGCATACGCAAGCGCGGCAATTGAGAGAATTTTGAAAAATTTATCCATAGCTTTAATCCGTTAATGAATCCATTTCGTCATAACGAGCCTTACGCCCAGCGCCGAGAAAAATATAAGCGTCGACATGGCTGCGCCTTCTGATATAAATCCGCTGTCAATCATCTGAATAGCAGCGACCGCTGCCGGCATGGTCTGCGGAGTATAAAGAAAAACGACACCAGAGATCGTAGTCAAGGTCGAAGCAAAGAGGTAACAAAACACTTCACGCATACCGCTTCTGGCAAGCGGTAAAGTCACTCGGCGCAATACAGAAAAAACGCTCACGCCTAAACTTTGTCCCACGGTCTCGTAGCGGGTATCAATGGCTTCAAGTGTATTGGTCGCTGTGAGATGACTCACGGTAAAAAGGTGCACGAGGGTATTAAAAACCAAAAGTGCGAGCGCTCCCGCAAAACCTGAAAAGAAGGGACTTGCGCCAAATGTGATCGCAAAGGCCAGACCCAAAACCGTTCCCGGAATACAAAGGGAAAAAGAGGCAAACGTGTCATAAAGCGTGGCAACCCATCGTGGGACGCAATGAAGTCTTGTTTTGATTACGGCCCCTGTAAAAGCCAAAAGCGTACCGATGACTGCAACAGAGGTGGCTAATATCATGCTGTTAAACCAGGGGCTCATGCCATAGGTTGAATTGTGAAAGGCGTAATTATCCAAAGTAAGTGTCGGCACATAGGGCCAGAAAGTGACAAAAGAGCCGACAATCACCACGGCAATTGTGGCAACTTCATACAAAAGGGCGCACCAGGCGAGAATTCGGCCCATTAAAAAGAGGAGATTGTTTCCGGCGTACAAGGGCTTGGTTGCGTGAGAGACGGGCGACGGGTTTGCGTTTTTGGCTGTGAAATAAAAAGCCAAAGCGGCGGGCGCAAAAAGCCACAGACTTAAAAAGGCCGCAGCCGGCGTGTTTTGTGTGCCGATCGCAAGATTGTAGATTTCGGTTGCGAGCATCGGAAAGTTTCCGCCTAAGAGTTTCGGCACACCGAAATCGGTGATCGTGAGGACAAAAGCGATCAAAAATGCGTTGATAAACGCTTTTTTACAATGAGGCAGCAAAATCCTTGCGAAACTTTGAAAAACTGTTGCCCCTAAGCTTCTTGCAGCATCAATCAGTCTTGCATCAAAGCGCTCGAGAGCGAGCATAAGCTGCATCGTGGTATGAGGTAGCGTAAAGACAAGAGCCCCTAAAAAGATACCCGTTGCACCGTAAAGAGAAGTCTGAAAAATGAGACCGTTATAGCCGAATAAATAAATGAGGCCGATCGCAGGCATCACAGACGGGGCAAAAAGCGCACAGGGAAAAAGCGCCCTCATCCAGAAAGCTTCACGGCCTTTTTGGGAAACAATACAAAAAGCGATGAAAAAGCCCGCCACACAGGCACAAAAAGCAACTCCCGCTCCCATCAACATGGTGTTAATGAAACACTTAAGGGAATAGGGCGTGAAAAAGGCGGTGAGCGACGGCGCATCAAAAATGGTGGCTGTAAGCGCTCCGACAGGCAGCAGCACCCCTATTGCCAATAAGGCAATCAGGAGAATAAAAAGGATAAGCGCCTGTCGCTGAAGACTCATCATTTGCTCCAAACGCACCAACGCTTGCGGGGAAGTGAGACGGCATAAAGCGCACCGGCTGTTAACTCATCGGCGACTGGGTTGGTTCGAGGGACAAGCGCCGTGAGGTGAGTTTTAAAGTCATTTAAAAGAAAGTGCGCGGTTACGAAGTCGCCAGCGAATTCTTTACCCAATAACTCAGCCGTAAAAGAGAAGGGGATCGATAGGGTTGCTTCGGTTGCATGGGAAACGGCGATGTCGGCAAAACGGATACCGGTGAGTCGCCCCTCGTTGATGGCGGGAATTTCAAAAAGATTCATTCCACCCGCAAAGGTCGCGACAAAAGCGCTTGCCGGTCGATCGAAGATTTCGCCGGGCGTGCCCGCCTGTTCAATCCGGCCGTGATTTAAAACGATGAGATAGTCCGAGAGTGCCAGAGCTTCCGTTCGATCGTGCGTGACCATGATGCAGGTAATCCCGGCTTTTTTCTGAATCTCACGAAGTTCTCGTCCGATGCGGGAGCGGTTGGCGGGATCAAGTGCCGACAAAGGCTCATCCAAAAGTAAGAAGCGGGGGTTGATCGCAAGCGCCCGGGCAATGGCTACGCGTTGCTGTTGACCGCCGGAGAGTTCAGCCGGATAGCGATTTTCAAGACCGTTAAGGTGTGTTAAGTCAAGCAAACGGGTAAGTTTTTCGTCTTTTTCTTTTGAGGAGAGTTGAGGGCTCACCCCAAACAGGATGTTTTCTTTAACCGTCAGATTTGGGAAAAGCGCATAGTGCTGAAAGACAATGCCCACGCGGCGCTTTTCCAGGGCCAAATCGGTGAGATTTTCACCGTGATAGAAAATTTCACCTTGTGTGGGGTGCTCAAGTCCCGCCAAAATCATTAAAAGGGTGGTTTTGCCACTGCCCGAAGGCCCCAAAATGCAGGTAAACGATCCTTCGTTGATGCTCACATCAATATCTTTTAACACTTCGGTTTGACCGAAGGTTTTGTATACGTGGCGGATCTCAAGAGAATCGTTCATGGTGCCCCCTTTTTTACTCATGAGCAATATGTTGCCAGCGCTCGAGCAAATCGCTTTTTTCTGAGTCGGCGCGATTAAAGTCAAGCGGCAGGAAGCGATTGGCAATGCTTCGTCCCTTTTCGGTTGAGAATTGATCAATGGCGGCTATGCCGCTAAAGGACGCCGCAATTTGTGCCACAGCTTCGGAAGCACAAAAATCGAGAAACTTTTTGGCCGCTTCGGGGTGTTTGGAACCTTTTGGCAGCGCACTGCCTTCGGCGTCCCACGCGATGCCCTCGATGGGCTCTATGGTTTTCACGGGAATTGAAAATCGCATGAAGGGTCGAATAAATGCTTCAGACGTGAGTGCAATAGGCACTTCCCCCTGAGCGATCATGGCTGCAGGACGGGCACCTGAGGCCGTATAAAAAAGAATGTTTTCATGCAGCTTTTGCACATACTCCCAACCGTTTTCGCCCATGCCTTGAATCCAACCGGCCAAAAACATGTAGCCCGTGCTTGAAGCAATAGGGCTTGGCATTACGATTTTTCCCTTGTAGCGAGGATCGGTGAGGTCCTGCCACGTTTTAGGAACAGGTAGTCCGTCTTTTTCCAAGAGCTCGGTATTGACGCAGATTGATCCGCCCCAGGCGTTGATGCCGAACCACGAAAAGTCCGCAGCACGCATCTTTGGATTGATCGCATCGCCGTTGATGGGTTTATAAGGCGTGAGAATACCGGCTGAGCGAAGTTTTTCGAGAGAAATGGCTGAGAGCCCCAAAATCACATCGGCTTTGGGATTATTTTTCTCAGCCAGAAGTCGGGCGGTGATGGGCCCTGCCGAGTCTCTCACATACGTGATGTCAATATCAGGATGCAATTTTTCAAAGGCATCTTTGTAGACCGTGAGAAATTCCGGCTCCACCGCTGTATACACCAAGAGTTCTTCGCGAGCGAAGACCGGGCTCGTTACCCAAAGGATGGCCACGAAGAATCCGAAAAGGCCCTTGAGCAAAGTGCTCATTCGAGACGAAATTCCTTTTTGATCGATTCAATTAAGAATCGAGCTACCTTGTCGCTTGCCTTTGAGGGTTTGGCATCCGTGTTCATCTCAATTAAGGAATCCAACACGCGTTCGCGAAGAATCGACGAGCTGATGCCTTCGGTGCGCGGGAAGATCACGAGTTTTTCCTGAGGGATGTGGTTGGAATTGTCGTGTCCGTGAACCAGAAGGTCGCAGTTTTGCTCCTTCATGTATTCGTAGGAAATAAGCCAGGGGCTCGGCACCACTTCTTTGACGTAACGGATGGCTTCAAGAATCTCTTTTCGTTCTTCGAAATTGAGTTCCGGCGTATAACCCTTCGTGCGCTTGATTTCATCGTCGGTTGTGAGCGCAACGACAACATCACCGATTTCAGAGGCTTTTTGCAACAGACGGATATGTCCGTGATGAATCAACGTGGCGGACATGTCCACCATCACGCGAGGGCGTTTTTGTTCTGACATAAGTAACTACCGGAATTTTTAAATTTTGAACCTACTAATGATAGGCCTAATCCTCGTTTTTTGGCGTAAAAAAGTTGTCAAAAGCCCGTCAAAAGAGAAGTCGGAATCAGTAGAAAGAAAGAGGGGAGGCTAAATTTTTCAACAATGCCACCACACTCCAAGCTGTTGAGGTACTCGATTTCGGATTGGCTGGATCGGGTTTGCCGGCAATCGTTAATTCCGCACGGATGAACTTATTTTTAAGAACAATGCGGTGAATGTTTTCGCTGCTTAAAGGATCACTCGTAATCCGCACGGTTGCTTCGTTTAATGTGCCTGAGGCTAAAGCAGCGGCGACGGCCACGTTGACGTTTTTGGGAAAACCGTTGATGGCATCGCCAACGGTCCCCTCAAAAATAACCGTCTTTTTGTCCGTCGGCAGGGATTGTCCCTTTAGGTACGGGGCACCTTCCAAGCTTCGTGGGGCTTTGGTATTGCCGATCGTAACCTCTGCACCACCCATTAAGGCAAAGGTTTGCATGAGATCGAGCGCGCCGATTGCGCCGTTGGGAAGATAGACCTTGCGGTTCATTTCCTGGGCAGTATCGGTGAGACGGTGACGGAAATCATCGTCAGCTAAAGCGCCGATTGAGACAATGACCACATCTGAACCGTTTTTTAAAACGTCAATAGCGTAGTCTTTGATAGCTTCTCGGCCTGCAAATTCCACCACAATGTCGGGTTTTCCCGCTAAGAGTTCAGTTAAGTCAGTACAAGCTTTGGCGTTTAAATCTTTGGTCAAACGCTCTGCGTGTTCAAAGTGTCTCGCCATCACGGCAACGATTCGATAATCATCCGAGAGCAGTTTTTGGGTTTGGGTGCAAAAAATTCGAGACAGGGCCCCTGCGCCGATAACAGCAATCTTTTTGACCATGTTGAAATGTCCTTAACCGAAATCGTGTTGAAGCTTTGATTTTTTAAGCCAATAACTATAGTAAGACGGTAAAAACTTATTGACATCAATGCCGTAAGACTGTGCCAAGACTTGCGCAATCTTGGGCGCATTCATAAATTCAGGCTTTGTCTCGGGCATCGCGTCAATCGTGAGGATAAAGGAGGACAGAAGCCTACCGAGATCGCGAATAATCCATTTGGCAGGAGTATGAGAATCAAAAACGAGCGCGGAATCTAAGTCCCAAAATCCCATTGAGTCGCCCTGCACGTAAAAGTTGGCAAGCTTAATGTCACCGTGGGTGATACCGGCATCATGAAGACTGCGAAGAAGTTTCCCTGCTCTTTGAAGTAAATCAAAACTATTGGGCTGAAGGCGCACGACTTCGGTCGCCGTATGTGCATTTTTTAATGCTTCAGTGATGATGTAGGAGTCGGAAATGAGTTGCAGCGTCCGCCTTTCTCCCACGGCATAGACTTTTGGGGTGCCGATACCGGCTTCGTCAATTTTTTTAGCAACAACCGCTGTCCAATAGCTTCTCGAAGGCTGAACAAAATAACGGAAACGCAGCCCGAACGCTTTTTGATGAAAGCGTACGTGCTTGGCAAAAAACGTTTCGCCATTGACACTGAAAAGGCTTGCCGTGGATTTTTTAGAGTATTTCTGGCGATTGCCGTTTTCGATGATGTCATCAAGATTCGCAGCAATGGATAAAAGTTCGGCCTGGTGTTCACAGGGTAAAACGTGGTATTCAAGGTCTTTGATTCTGACCGATTGTGTGCCGGACTTGGCATCCAACAGAGAGGTTAATTCCGGACTCCAGCGTGTATACATGAGTTCTTTCTCAAATTTATGGCTAAAAAATAATATTACTCGCAAGCGGTCTAAAACTCGATCCAGTAAGGCGTGTGATCACTGGGTTTGGTCCACTTGCGGGGCGCTTTATCAATGTCGACGCTTTTGATTTTGTTTTTTAAAGCGTCGGAGACCAGAATATGGTCAATTCTTAAACCGTGGTTTTTCTGGAAACCCAGCATTCGATAATCCCACCACGTGTAACGCTTTTCAGGCTGATCAAAAAGTCTGAATGAGTCCGTAAGGCCCAAACTCAAAAGATTTTGAAAAGCCTGACGCTCCTCGGGAGAAACCAAAATATTGCCTTCCCAGCCCTTCGGGTCCCAAACATCGCGATCGTCCGGCGCAATATTGAAGTCTCCCAAAAGGGCTAATTGCGGGTATCGGGTAAGTTCAATTTTGAGCCAGTCGGTGAGCGAGGCAAGCCAGGCAAGCTTATAGGCGAACTTTTCTGAACCGACCTCTGACCCATTGGGAAAGTACCCGCAGACAATGCGTAAAGTTTCAGAGCCGTCTTTAAATGTCGCGGCAATGAGTCGCTTTTGCTCATCGGGAAAGCTCGGGATATTTTTCTGCACGTGAGAGGGCTCTGTGAATTTATCCTGACGATAGACAATTGCCACGCCGTTATATGTCTTCTGGCCCGACCAGACCGCATCAAACCCTTCTTGCCTTAAGGCTTCAATCGGGAAAAGGTCATCGGTCATTTTGAGTTCCTGCAGACACAAAATATCCGTTTGAGACTGTTTTAACCAGTCCAACACATGAGGCAATCTCATTTTGAGCGAGTTGACGTTCCAGGTGGCAATTTTCATGTCTCGACCTTATTTGGCAAAAGGCTTAATACCGCTGTGGCGAAGCAAGGCATCGATTCGGGGAGCGCGGCCTCGGAAGGCAATAAAGGATTCCATCGCCGGGCGGGAACTGCCGACAGCGAGCACCTCATTGAGCCACTTTTTACCGGTTTGGGGATTGAGGATCCCTGTTTCTTCAAATAAGGAGAAGGCATCGCTACTTAAGACCTCAGCCCACTTATAGCTGTAGTAGCCTGCCGCGTAGCCTCCGGCGAAAATATGGCTGAAAGCGTGCGGGAAACGGCCCCAGGATGGAGACGGTACTACGGCAACCAG